>Ga0068853_100000747_pt1 | contig 22550 bp, 11 predicted proteins | sample KBSCornC32_FD_65655 | JGI IMG/M metagenome (GOLD analysis project Ga0068853, IMG submission 65655) | Corn rhizosphere microbial communities from Kellogg Biological Station, Michigan, USA - KBS Corn C3-2 | ecosystem: Host-associated > Plants > Roots > Rhizosphere > Soil ... | reverse complement strand
TCATCTTCAGCAGGAAGGCGCGGACCTCCTTCTCGTCCGTCCAATCCTGCGGCTCCTTCGGCAGCGGCGCGAAGGCGTCGTATCCGCCGGCCACCTGATCGGGGTTGTGCAGCACGGCCAGTCCGCTCGCGTCCAGCGCCAGGCCGTCCCACTCCTTCATCAGGGCGAGCAGCTTGTCGCGGTGGTCGTTCAGGCGGTACTTGACCCGGGACTCCTTCCCCAGCCGGCCCAGGATCCGCAGCGGAATCCGCCGCAGATACTTCTTCCCCAGACTCCTGGGATCGATGGGGGCCAGGATGTCGCGCTGCGGGGCGACGGCGTCTCCCTGTTGATTCTTGGCGGCGGCCACGTCGATCTCCTTCTGCGCATTCTCGAGGCGATCGAATTTCTCGGCGGCCCGCGCGATCTCGGCGTCGATCTCGGCCAGGGTCTTCGTCGAGTTACCGCTTTGCTTGAGAATGTCGTCGCGCTCGCTCTCGAGGCGGGCGATGCGCTTCAGCGTGCGGTCGAGGGCCTTCTTGGCCCGCTCGTCCAGCTCCTCGATCAGCTCGAGGCGGGCGCTGCGGTCCAGCTCCTTGAAGCGCTCGGGGTTCATCGAGAACAGCATCAGGTTGCGCACCCAGGCGTCGACGGTCAGGCGGTTCAGCCCCTGCTCCTGCATCTTGAGCTGGCGGTCCATCTCCTTGAAGAACTTTCGCCGGTAGGCGCCGACCTTGGAGCCGGCGGGCGTCGCCGGGTTGGCGGGGAACGCCAGGATCTGGGGCTTCAGCCAGCCCTTCGGGATCCTCTCCTTGCGCATGGCGCGGTCGAGCTTCTGGATCTTCATCTTCTGGCCGATGGGGCCGACCGCCTGGGCGGCCAGCTCGACCGGCGCGGTCAGCGTCTCGTAGAAGCGGGCGTTGATCTTCCCCTTGCGGATCTGCGCCTTCTCGACCTTGTCGGCCTGGTCGCTGACGGTCACGCCGGCGGTGGACACCAGCGTCTCACCCTTCTTGTTGGTGGCCTTGCCCACCGGCCCGAGCGTGACCTTGTCGAGCTTGTCGGCGCGGTTCATCTCCGAGACGCGCAGGCCTGCGTGCGTCTTGTCGTTGACCACCTTGGCGGCCTCCTTGCCGCCGCCCCACATCTCAGCTTTCCGCTCGATCTGCTTGAAGGGCTTGCGCGCGAACAGCGTGGTCAGCTCGGCCATGGTGTCCTTCAGCGCCTTCTCCGCGTCGCGCACCTCCTTCTTGGCCTTCTTCAGGTCCTTCTTGGTCGGCTTGACCATCCCGCGCGGCAGGTTCTTGCCGTACTTCTCGTAGAACTTCTTGGCGTTCTTGGCCGCTTCCTTCTTGACCGCCAGCTCGTCGGCCGCCTTGTCGAGCGCGGCCGCCTGCTTTCGCCCCTTGGGCAGCAGTTGATGCGCCTTCGCCAGATCGGCGGGCAGGAGCTCGTCGGTGCACTTTTCGAGCTCCGCGATCTTCGTGACGACGTCGGCCGGGCTCTCGCTGGCCATCAGCGTCGTGGTCTCGATCCCCTTCTCCTGGATCCACAGCCGGTGCGACTCCTGACCGTCGGAGAACGTCATCTCCGGGCCGATCGGCCCGACGTCGTCGTAGGGATCCTGCGGCGTCTTCGGCTTGCCGCCCTTGTTCTTGGCGCCGCCAGGCCCGCTGCCCGCCAGGCCCTCCTTCCATTCGCCGGGCTCCTTCGTGTCGCCGCCGCCGCCCGTGTCGGTATTGTCCCCCATGACGTCGCTCAGGAACTTCGAGCCGTCGAAGTCGACCTCGCCGAACTCGATTTTCGGCCACTGCTTGGATCCGAGCACGTAGTCCACGTCGGCGCCGATCCCGAACTCGCCGGGCAGGGGGTACTCGATGCTGAACAGCGGCCAGGTCCAGCGCTTGTCCGACAGCGGCGACCACCACGGGGTCTCGATCGCCACGAACAGATCGCCGCTGAAGCCCAGGACCGGCTGGGCGGCGATCTCCATGTGGCCCTGGATGTAGTACTGCCGCTGCCCGGGCGTCGTCTCGCGCATGCCGATGCGGGGCGTGGCCTCGACGTAGCCGCGCACGCCGGCGAACGCGTTCAGGCCCACGCCGGCCTTGATGTCGTGGCCCAGGATGGTCACCACCAGCCCCGCCTCCGCCCGCAGGCGCAGCCCGGCGTAGGCCGAGATGTTGATGGTCCCCTCCAGGCTCAGCGCCTTGGGGACGCGGGGATCGGTCGAGTAGGCGCCGGCCAGCTTGATGTTGCGGAGCTTGCCCGGTCCGACCTCGGCGACGGCGGCCAGACCGATGTTGGCGAACAGCGCGACCTGACCCACCACCGGGATGCCGTAGCCGGCCCGGATCTCGAGCTTGAAGATCGGCTTTTCCCACGGCTTCTTCTCGAAGAGCAGGAACTCCTTGGGCGGCGCGATCTCGCCGACGATCGTCGCCTGTCCCTTGCTGTTGACGATGACGGCGGCGGTGCCGGCCAGCCAGTCGTTGATCTGGAAGGTGAGGTGGCCCCAGCCGCAGAAGGCGCGCGGCCCGGGCTTGGCCTCCTTGCCGGGCCCGGGCAGCTCGATGGGGACGTCGCCGCCCCCCTCCGGCTTCTTCAAGGTGATGTCGCGCGCCGTGGGCTCGTCGGTGGCAACCAGCGTGATCTTGCCGCTCAGGCGGTCGCCGCTGTAACCGACGGTGCCCATCACGCTGACGAAGCCGCGTGACAGCGTTGCGGTCACCGTGCCCGACGCCTTCCCGATCTGCACCAGGATCGCCAGCTTCCCGGCCAGCGCGCCCGACGCGTCCTTGTTGATGACGAGCTCGCCCTTCGAGCCGCCCGGGATCTCGACGGTGGCGCCGCCCTCGAAGGCCAGCGCCTTGTTGTCGAGGGCGACCGACCCGGTGCCGCTGAGGAAGCCGCCCACCGTGAAGGCCAGGTTGTCGGCCGCCAGATCGATGACGCCGTTGTCGAACTGGTTGCGAAAGGTGGGGAAGGTGATCTTCGAGAGGCCCGCCCACCCGAGCAGCGCGGCCCCCTTCGACATCGCGTCGAGCACCCCGCGCTTCGTGCCCTTGGGCTGCCCGGGCAGGCCCGTCCCCACCCAGCCGCCGACCTTTCCCTCCTTGACCTCGACCACCAGCACGGTCGGGGTGGCGGTGGCGAAGCCGGCGAGCGCGGGGTGGCGCAGGAGGATGGCGTGGCCCGGCCCGACGGTGCTGAAGCTGGCGCCGCGCTTGCGCACGCGGATCGTGCCCTCGGCCAGGCCGGGCAGGCGCACCTTGGCGTCCAGCTCGCCGCCGTCCTTGAGGGCGTCGGCGGTGGCGGCGGGCACGGCCAGCTCGCCGGTCGAGAGATCGATCTCGTCGTCGGCGATCTTGACGCCGATGGGCTCGGGGCGGGCCACGGGCGCGCCCAGGCTGACCGCAGGCTCGCCGCTGCGCACCGCCGTCTTGACCGCGGACGACGACGCCGCCGGCGCGGCGGGGCGGGGCGCCGGCTTCTGCTGGCCGGTCGGCTTGCCGCCGCTCGTCCGGACCTGCGTCGCGGTCGCTCCCATCGATTCCTCAGCGAGCGTGCGCGGCGGGCGCTCCGGGGCCGGCCGTGGCCGATGTGCCGTTCGAGCGCCGCAACGGGCAGACCGCGCCGGCACGGCGGTACTCACGCTGGACGGACGACTCGAGGTGCTCGGTGCGGATCGGGCCCCCTTCGTCGAGCGCCAGCATGGCGGCGTGAAGGGTGGCGTTCCGGATCTGGCCGCCCGAGAACAGGCAGCGCGCCGCCACCTCGCGCAGCAGCTGCGGGTCGACGCCGTGAGCGGCGGGGAGGTGGAGCTGCCAGATGGCCCAGCGCTCCGCCGCCTCGGGCGCGCGAAAGTCGACCACGACGTCCATGCGCCGCTGGAACGCGCCGTCGATGTGATCGCCCGCGTTGGTGGTGAGCAGCAGGATGCCCTCGAAGGACTCGATCCGCTGTAGCAGGTAGTTCGTCTCGAGGTTGGCGTAGCGATCGTTCGAGGTGTGCACCGACGTGCGGCGCGCCAGCAAGGCGTCCCCCTCGTCGAGCAGCAGGACGACGTCCAGCTCCTCGGCCAGCGAGAAGATGCGGCCGAGGTTCTTCTCCGTCTCCCCGATGTACTTGTTCACCACCGACGCCAGGTCGACGCGGTAGATGTCCATCTTGAGCACGGAGGCGAGGAGGCGCGCGGCGAGCGTCTTGCCGGTGCCGCTCGGCCCCTGCAACAGCGCGCGCACGCCGGGCTGGATCTGGTGCTGCAGAGCCGGGCCCACCACCAGGTGCATCCGCTCGCGATAGCGGCAGCGGCGCTCGAGGTCGAGGAGCTCGCGCTGGGTCTCGGCTCCGACCGCCAGGTGGGACCAGTCGCCGCCGGTCTCCAGGCGGACGGCGAGCGTGTCGAGCGCTTGCCGGCGAAGCGCGCGGCTCGCCTGCTGGACGTCGTCGACCTCGATGACGTCGCGACCCGCGAGAGAGGCGAAGGCGCGCGCCATTCGCGCCGTCCGCCGGATGTTGCCGCTGGTCATACGGAACCGGGTGGCCACCGCGAGCCGGTCGACGTCGGACAGCGCCGCGGACGTCTCCCAGTGCTGGCGACGCGCCTCGGGATCGGGGGTCTCCAGGTTGATCGTGATGGTCTGCTCCAGCGACGGGCCGGTCACCCCGCCCAGGCGCCCGAGGACCACCGCCACCGGCCCGTCGGTCGATCCGAGGGCCGGGATCTCGGCCGTCTCGCCCGGTCCCGGATCGACGACCAGCGCCGGGATCGCGTGCAGCAGGGTCGAGAGCGTCCCGGCGGTGCGCCCGCGCTCACCCGCGTCGAGCCCCAGCTGGGTCACCTCGAGCAGGCCGCGGCCGAGCTGCCGCGCGACGGCGCCGACCAGGGTGCGCCGGCCCCCGTGCTGCGGGCCGCGCACGATCAGGGCCCGGGCCTCGCCGGATTCGAGCAGGACGGGCGCGCGGGCCAGCGTCTCGCGCACCGCGGGCGGCACCACCAGGTCGTCGATCGGCACCAGCTCGGAGGGCGGGTGGTAGCGCATCCAGGCGGAGGGCGCCTCGTGGATCTCGCCGCGCATGGCGTCCCAGAGCGGTCCGGTCGGCTCGAGCGCCCACTCGACGCGCGGCGCGTCCTGGTTGACCACGCGGGTGAAGCCGAGGTCGCTCAGCCGGCGCAGCGCCGATCGCACCTCGCCGGCGTCGGTGGGCTCGCGCCACCAGGCGTTCAGCAGCCCCAGCGTCGGCCGGTGCACGCCCGGCGTCGACTGCAGGGCCTCGAACAGCAAGCCGAAGCGGCCGTCTTCCTCGGTCAGGCCCACACAGAACAGCAGCGACAGCGTGCGGTCGTCGAGCGCCGCCGCCTCGCGCAGGGCTCGTAGCGGCAGGTGAGCCGCGGTCGTGCGCTCCCAGGCGTCGATGGCCCGCCGCCACCAGTGGCGGTCGCGGTCGGGGACCCCGCGGCGGCTGAGCTCGTCCTGGTAGCCGATGAGGAACGGGAACTCGCTGAAGGCCGCCTCGGGCGACGGGAAGGCCGCCGTCACCTGCCCGATGACGTGGGAGACCGACGCGAAGTAGTACAGCCGGAAGTGATGGCTGGCGGTGCGCGGCAGTTCGTCGAACGCGATGGTGTCGTGCATGGCGCTCACTCGAAGTGGAAGGCGACGAACCGACCCGCGGCGGCGACCCATCCCGGATCGCGATCCAGGCCGGCGAAGCGGATGGCCAGGGGCAGCTTCTCGAGGGACAGGACGACGTCGAGGTGGGTCTCGCTCGCGTGCACGTGGGCTTCGTGGGTGAGCAAGAGTTCCGGGAGCTCGACGTCCGTCGCGTCCAGCGCGCGGCGGAGGCGCGCGCGCACGTAGGGGACGAGGCGCGTGAGCCAGCGCTCGAGCCCGCTCTCGGCGGGGGACACGGCACGGTCGCCCGCCGGCGGCGTTTCCGCGTCGGTGACCTCGACGCCGGGATAGGCGCGCAGCGCGTCCCCGACGTCCGCGGTCTCGGGCAGGTCGAGCACCAGAAAGCCGTCGGGGTGGACGACGCGCCACCGGCCCTGGGCGCGCGCTCGCTCGAGCGGCGCGCCGGGGAGCGCGGCCAGCCAGCCCGGCCGCAAGCGCCAATCGTCGGAGGGGAGAAAGCCGGCGCCGGGCGGGTCGGACTCGGCGCGGCCGGAGAGCTCGGCCAGCAATGGCCAGACGGGATCGGGCGGCGGCGGCTCGCCCAGCAACGCCCGGCCCACCAGCGTCACGAAATCCCAGACCGGAAGCGGAAGGTTCTGCTCGTCGCCGTAGAGGTCCAGGTAGAGGGCGAGGTTGATCAGATAGAACAGGCCGCCGAGCCCGGTGTCGGTTCGCGCTCCGAACGCGCGCGTGCGCGGCCGGCTCGAGAGCGGGGGCCGAGCGCTCGCGACCGGCGCCGTCCACGCCGTGGGGGGCGCGTCGTCGGGAGCGCCGATTTCCGCGGGCGGTGCCGCTCCCGCCGCCGCGGGCGCGTCTTCGACGGGCCCGGTTCCGGGGGCGAGCGGCGTGAGCGGATCGAACGCGAACGCTGGCGCAGGCGCTCGAGCGTCCTCGTCGGCCGGGGAACGCGCCGGGCCGGCGTCGGCCGGCGCAGGGTCCTGGACCGGGATGGCGCTCGCGGGCGGGGCGGCGCTCCGCTCGGGCGGCGCGGGCGTCCCGAGCGCGCGAGTCGCCCCGGGCGGGCGGGCAGGTTCCGCTGCCGGGGGAGACGTGAGGCGGACGGCCGCGCGGTCGGCGGCGGTCGGCGGGGCCGGGCCGCTCCCGCTGGCGCCGGCCGCGTCGCCGGCGCGCCAGCGCGCGAGGGCGGCCGCGAAGGGCAGGCTGCGCGCGAAGGCGGGGGCCCGCACCAGCGCCAGCCCGACGCCCAGCAGGGCCTGCTCTGACCGCGTCAGGCCGGGCGCCGCGGCCTCCTCCACCAGGCCGTCCCACGGCGGCGGCTGGCCGGTCGCGCCGCCACCGGCGCGGTCGTGCGTTCGCCCCGTCGCGGCCCCTTCGTCGACGGCGCTCGCCCCGGGCTCGTGCGCTGGCGGCGCCTCCGCCGGGATCTTCGCGAGCGCGAAGCGCCGCTCGATCGCGTCGCCGAGGGCCGCCGTGTCGTCGCGGTGGAGCGCGACGGCGAAGTCCCGCGCTCGCCGCCAGGACGCCAGCCGCGCCAGGGCGGCCGGCGCGTGCTCGATCGAGGCGCGCCAGGTCTCCGCGACCGCGCGCCTCCCTTCGGCGCCGCGACCCACCAGCAGGGGCCACCACCAGCGCCCGCCCAGCGCACCGAGCACCAGGTCGCTCCCCAGACACGCCAGCAGCTCGGCTTCGTCGGCGAAGGACACCGCTTCGGCGCCCGCCGGCACGGCGTCGCGCGCCGGCCAGGCCGCCGCGCGGGCCAGCCGCTCGACCTCGCGCTCGACCGCGGCGGCCCACGCCCGCGGCGGGTCGACCGACGCCCCGTGCAGCAGCGCCAGCCCCGGCAGCGGATCGCGGAGCAGGCGCACGCACAGGATCGCGCGCCGATCGAGGGCCCGCGGCACCAGCGCCAGCCGGTCGAACAGCCGCTCGGCGCGCAGGCGTCCCCCCACGGGATCGAGGCCGGTCCCGTGAAGCTCGAGGCGCGCGATGGCGGCCGACGGACGGCTGGCGAGGGTGGTCATGCGGGCGGAACGCGCTCCTCTCGGTTGTCGAGGCGCCCGTCCGCGCGGCGACGGCGCCGCCGCCGGACGCCGAGCAGGATCAGCCCCGCGGCGGGGACGCACACCCCCCCCGGTCCGCCTCCGCCACCGCAGCTGGCGCAGCCGCCACCTTGCTTGCGGCAGGCGACCGTGGGCAGCTTCGACAGGGGACCCTGCACGACGGGCTTGCCCGCCACCTCGACGACCACCTCCGGATCCGTGCCGGGCGTGAGGCCCGTCAACTGCACGGTGTACGTCCCGTCGACCTTGGGATCGATCGCGGTCGCCGCCACGCCGGGCCCGCCCACCACCTTCACCCGCACGCTCGACTCGAACCCCGGCCCCATGTAATTGCCGAAGCGATCGATGGGGGCGATGGTGACGGCGCCCGTCCCGCCGTTGTTCGCGCTGACCTGGATGACCGACCGCGCGGGATCGGGCGCCACCTCGACCATCGTGTCGAGATCCTCCACCCGGTGGATGGGCCCGGCCGGTCCGTTCAGATCGATGGTCAGGTGAAAGACGTACCCGCCCGGGAGGCGGGGCTGGTTGAGCACGACCTCGTAGTGGCCGCCACCCTTGTCGACGAAGGCCAGCGACTCACCGGTCGGTTTGGGGACCGTCTGACCCGCGAGGTTAGGATCCTTGTTCAGGTTGTTCAGCTTCTTGTCGGCCGGGCTCTCGGTCTCGCCGGTCGTCCCCGCGCCGCCCGGATCGTTGAAGTCGTGCAGCAGCGTGCCGATGGCGCCCGACGGTCCGTCGACGGTCACCTTGACGCTGTTGCCGCCGCCGGCCACCGCCTTCCTGTCGATCCCGAGATCCAGGTTCAGGACCAGCGGCTCGCCGGTGCCGTGGCGGCCGCCCGCGAAGCGCGGGATGAACTCGAGCTTGCTCTCCACGGCGAACACGTAGAGGTGATAGGGGATGGCGCCGTTGCGGTTCTCGCTGTTGGGCGAGCGCGAGACCGTGAAGCTCCAGTTCCCGACGTTGGCCGGGGTCAGGTCGGCGGCGGCCGCGATGAAGTACGGGCCGCGTCCCACGTTGCCGCCGGTCGCGGCGGCTGACACCCGCGACATGGCGGTCATGGCGGTGGTGCCGGGCGTCGTGCCCGGGGCGGTCGCCTGGAACAGCAGCGCGTTCTCGTTCCCCGCCTGCGGCATCCAGCCGAGCAGCACGATCACCCGCTTCACGGTCCCGTCGATGCTGACGGGGATGGCGGCGCTCGAGCTGGCGCCAGCGGCCAGCGTGGTGGTGGTCTTGGAAGCGAACGACATGGTGCTGCCCTTCAGCATCGAGACGAGCGTCCCGCCGAAGGCCGCCGGCGGATCGGTCGAAAGCTGCGCCCGCGAGGCGCTGGTCCCGGCGGTCTGGTCGGAGATCGCCTGCAGCAGAGAGGCGGCCGCGCTGGCGGGGGGCAGATCGACATAGACGGTCAGCACGGGCACGCAGCCCACGGTCAGCCGCTGCAGGGTGGCGCCGCCGGCCGGGCAGGTCGCGCTGTAGGACAGGACCTTGGAGCCGGTGTCCGCCCCGGCGCCGTCGTCGACGTTGGGCGCGGTGTTCTGCGCGCCGTCGGACATGAGCAGGATGTAGGGATCGGCGATCGGGTCGTTGTTGAGGACGCACACCGACTGCTCGAGGGCCGGCTTCAGCGCGCCCCCGATGCTGGTGGAGCCGGACCTCGGGTGCTTCGCGGCGTCGTTCATCTCCGTCGAGATCGGCCCGAAGCCCGGGGCGGGGCTCTTCGGGAAATAGGCGGTGGTTCCGTTCATGAGCAGCTTGCGCTGATCGTCGAAGAAGATGGCGCCCAGCCGATCGTTCGTGGTCGATTCGAGGTTGAGCGTGGCGATCAGCTCGTCGACGGCCTCGGTCGTGATCTTCCACTTGCTCGAGCCGGCGCCGCCGCCCGGCGCGGACAGCATGCTGCCGGATTCGTCGAGCACCATCATCACGTCGAGCGGGATGCGCTGCTCGGTGAAGGGCGCGGCGCCGCCCTGCCAGGCGATGCCGGTGGCCTTGCGGCGGTTCGCGCACCCGCAGTTCACCTCCGACGTCGCGGAGTAGCCGGCCAGCCCGATCGCGCTGGTAGCCCCGCCGGCCGTGACGTTGACGGTGTACGTCTTGGTGCCGGCGCCGACGCTGGCCGAGCAGCGGTTCGTCCCGCTGGTCACGACGCTGAAGAGGTTGAGGTCGATGACCAGCGTGGTGCCCACGTGGGTGACGAACCCCGAGTCGAGCCCCGGCCCGGAGAAGAACGCCTTGTCGGTCCCCATCGGCAGCGCCGCCGACGTGCCGTTGATGTCGACCGCGACGCCGGCCGCGTAGCCGCCGGTCATCACGACCTTCATGCGGGCCACCGGCATGGTCCCGCCGGTGGTCACGTCGATGCCGAAGGGCGCCGCCGAGGCGGCGCCCGCCGCCAGCGCGACGCAGGCGCCGGCGGCCAGGGAGACGGCAAGCACGGATGGGCGATGCATGACGGAGTCCTTTCGTGAAAGAGATGCGGGGCGGCGGACGAAGGCGGAGAGGGACATGGCGGCCCCTGCAGGGTCGGGTCAGGCGATGTTCAACGTGATCGGAGAAGCGATGCCGTTGGTGCCTGCCACCTGCACCACGGGCTGCGAGCTGCGAAAGGCGGGCGGGATGTTGCCCAGCACGGGCAGATGGACCGTCATCGAGGTGGGCGTCAGGGTCCCCGCGTTCACCGTCAGCATCGGAACGCCACCCGCGCCCGGCGTGCCGAGGATCAGGCGCACCTGGGACTCCGTGGTCCCGAAGTTGGTGCCCGTGATGGTGATGTCGGTGTTGGCGGACACCGTGATCTGGGGGCCGGTGCTGCCGTTGATGCGGGCGATGGTGGCCAGCTGAACACCCGTGGCGGGTGTGATGATCAGCGAGCCGCGCGCGGTCCCCGTCGGGGTGGTCACGTCGATCACGCACGGCTGCGGCGCCCCGTCGGCTCCGACCGGCACCTGGTTGATGAACAGGTTGGCGGCGTTGCTGCTGTTGGTCGGCGTACCTCCGGAGATGCCGTTGAAGGTGACCGTGTTCTTGGACGGCGTGAGGTCGAAGTTGGTCCCGATGATCTGCAGCGGCTGCCCGACGGCCTGGGTGGTGGGGAAGAAGCTGGACACCGTCGGCTGCCCCCCGCCCGGCGTGGTGCCGCCGGAGCCCGGGATCACCAGGCTCACCGCGGTGCCGGCCAGCACCCGCACGCCCGGGCTGGGCACTTGACCGAGGACCTTCAGCGTGGCCTTCGCGGGATCGGTCGGCGCGATGACCGTGCCGGCGGTGTCGAGCACGGTGCCGAGCTGCAGGTTCGACCCCGGCGTGGCCAGGATCGATCGCGCCGCGCCGAGCGTGAGGCCGAAAAGGAGGGGGACGTCGACCGTCCCCGAGGGCCCGCCCACGCCCTGCAGCTTGCGGATGATCGCGTTCAGGAGCTCGGCGGTGATGAGATCTCCCGGCTGCAATTCGCTGATTTGGTCGGCCATGTGGTCCTCTCCGGGGCGGCGTTTCAGAAGTCGATGGGGGTGTTCGCGAATCCGGCGCGAGCGACGTCGGCGCGCGCCGCGCCGAACGGTGGGACGTGGCCGCTCGCGAACAGGAAGGCGGGCTGGATGCCCTGGCTCTGGGCCTGCAGGTTCTCCCTGACCAGGTAGGTCCAGACGACCACGTGGTCGGTCAGATCGATGGGCGGGTAGGCGAGCGACGTCCGCAGCAGCGCCGGCACCTCGGCGCCCTCCATCACGATGGGGCCTCGCGTGGGGCGATCGCTGAAGAAGGTCACGCGATCGAAGCCGGTCGAGGCGCCTTGCCCGAACAGCGGCAGCACGCCCGCGGGCGGGAGGTAGCGGAAGGAGCCGCTGGCCACCAGCAGCTGCGGCGCGGTCGTGCCGAGGCGCAGGTCGCGCGCCTCGTCCTGGAACTGCAGCCTCATCGCCTCGCCGAGCGCGAGGAGGCGCGGCCCAGCGGCCGTCGCCATGGCGTCGGGGGCGGGAAGTGGCGCCACCCGGCGGCGCACCGCCCATCGATCGACCCAGCGCAGCCCGCCGGTCGCCGTCCACGACAGCAGCGCGAGCGGCACCTCGCACTCCGAGCGCGCCTGCACGGTGAGATCGGGGGGCGCCGCCGCGGCGCCGAGCGGATCCCGGATCGCGGCCAGATCCGCCCCCTCGGCCAGGAAGAACTTGTAGGCGGCGACGTTGCGCAAGCGGACCGCGTCGGCGAGCTCGGCGTTGCTCAGCGCCTTGACCTGGCTCAGGCGGAACTGCAGCCCTTCGACCAGCTCCTTGGCGTTGCACGAGGCGCCCTCGTTGCCGAGCCCGCTCACCAGCGCCAGGCCCTGCCGGGCCTGGGCGGGCGCGACCGACAGCAGGTACACACCCGCGCCGGTCACGTAGACGTTCTGGTCGGGCGGCAAGCAGTCCTCGAAGCCGCCGACGGCGGGCCCCCCTCCCGCGTCGGGGATGGACGCGCCGGTCGAGGCCGGCCGCGGCTCGAGCAGCGCGACGTCCACGCCGCGATCCAGGGCCAGCGTCTGGCCCAGGCGATTGATGGCCAGCCCGGGCCGAACCGTCACGACCGGGTTCGTGATCGAGCTGCCGCCGATGGACTTGGCCTCGACCTCGAATCCCCTCACGATCCCGTCGCCCAGCGCCAGCCCCAGCCGCTGGTGCAGCGCGCGGTGCGCGTCACTGTCTCGCTGCATGTCCTCGCGCGAGAGGATGCGGCCGTTGAAGTAGTTGGTGGACCGCAGCCCTCCGTCGAGGAACGCGGTGTCCAGGCGGGTCACGCTCATCGCTCGCCTCCCTCGTCGCGGGCGCTTTGGAGGTCCGGCCGGCTCATGGGAGCTGGCTCACCTCGGTCATGAGTTGCAGGGCGTTCAGCTCGCCCGCCGCCAGCGCCGCGCCGTTCCGGCTGACCCGCACGACGAGGCCGTCGGCCTGCTGCCGCGCGAACGTCACCACCAGATTGCCGAGATCCGTCGCCGGCCAGGCGAGGCACTTGACCAGGTACTGTGGTCCCCCGACCGCGGGGGGCTGCGCGTACGCGGTGAAGGTGAGGCGCAGCTCGGTGGCCGTGGCGGTGTTCGCCGTCGCGGCCACGCGCAGGCCGCCCATCACCGAGCGGGTGGTGGGCGAGCCGTTTCCGTTGATCACGCCGGCCGCCACCACGGCGGGGGCGAGGGCGCCTCCCGTGCCCACGCCCGTCGACGCCGCCGTGAGCAGCCACTCCTGCAGCAGGCGCAGGTGCAGCAGCAAGGGCCGCCGCTCCTCCGAGACGACCACCGCGGCCGCCGACGTCACCGTCCATCCCGGCTGGCTCAGGCCGGGCGGGACGATGGGGACGGTCAAGGCCGCCAGCAGCACGCGATCGCTCGCGTCCGCGGCGGGCACCACGCCGGTCCCGTTGCAGCCGCACTCGTCGCCGAGCCAGCTCGGTCGCCAGCGGGGGCGCAGCTCCGTGATCCACAGGCGGAAGGCGGCGCCCAGGTAGGCGGCGAGCTGCGCCTCGGGCACCGACAGCATCGTCGGCGGCGAGGTCTCGCCCAGAAACTCTCCCGGCCCGAGCGGCGGCGACGCGCTCACCTCCGCCGCCGCGGCCGCGGCGCGGATGGCGTCGAGGAACGCGGGGACGCTCAGCGAGGGGCTTCCGCCGGGCGTGACCGTGACGTGCGCGCGCAACCACTGGACCAGCTCGCGGACCGCGTCCTCCTCCGTCTGGGGCGGTGGATCGAAGGTCAGCTCCAGCAGGAAGTCGTCGGCGGCGCGCGACGGCTTGGTCGAATCGGTCTCGCTCCGGCACGGCTCACCGGCGATCGGGACCGGATCGGTCAAGCAGTCGCGGTACGAGAGCACCACGTAGAGCGGCAGGTTGAAGACGTTGGGCGAGCCCGTCGGGATCTGGTGGCGCACGACCTCGTCGGTGCGGGCGGCGAGCCAGGGGTTGATGGCGGCGCACTGGGCGGGCGCCACGCGGATCAGCTGTCCGCGCGGGCTGACCGCCACCCCGGGCGACACCAGGACCTCGGGGACCGCCTGGGGGCCGTCGTCGCGGATCGAGACGCGCAACCCCCACGAGGTGCCGTATCCGATGAGATCGCGGACGATCCACTGGTGGCGCTGGTTGTGATACGCGAATTCCTGGTTCAGATCGTCGACGCCCAGGACCATCCCCAGCGCGTAGTTGACGTGCTTGGTCGGGTCTTGCGCGACCGCGCTCGGTTGCACCAGGGTGGGGCCAAAGCAGCAGCTCATCGTCTGTTCTCCTGTGCGGGGATGCAGGGACGTCGTAGGGACGCGCTGCCCAGAATGGCCCGCTCCGTCTCCCGCTCGCGGGGCGTCGAGGCGAGGCGACTTTCGGCGAGGAAGGCCTGATCGAGGACCACCGGCGGCATCAGCTCGGGCGCGCGGCTGCTCTGGTCCAGCAGCGTGTCGATGGCCAGCCGCGCCTCGCCCACCCGGAACATCGCCCAGTAGAACTTGATGTCGTACAGCGTGTGGGCGGGCTTCTCGAGATCGACGATGCGCCGGGCCAGCTCGCGGCGGGACTGATGCTGCGCCAGCGCGAACGCCTCGCGCGCCGGCACTGGCAGCAGCACGGTGAAGCGGTGAGCCAGCCGGGCGGTGCCGAGGGCCACCGACTGCAGCTCGTACCAGTCGCGCAGCGGCGCGCCGTCGGCCGGAAGGGTCGTGGGGAGCGCCGCCGCGTCGAAGGCCGCGTAGCTGGTTCCGTGCGCCAGGTTCAGCGCCGAGACGCGGCGGTAGCGGCGCGCCAGGAAGTCGCGCCAGGCCCGCGCGGAGCGGGCGGTCGCCTCTGGCACGAAGCCGAGCACGTCGGCGGAGAACTGCCGCCAGGCGGCCGCCACGGCCTCGTCGGCGGGCGGGCCGAGGGGAAAGGCTCCGGCCGCGGCGACACCGGTGGCTTGCTGGGCCTGCCGCCAGCGATCTTCGAGCGCCGCGCGGCCGTGCGCCGGGATCCACCGCCTGCGGGACGGGATGAACCGGCCACCGCCGAGCTGGAACTGGTACCAGTCTCCGAGCGGCGCCTCTCCCTCGGGCAGGGTGGCCGGCAGCGCCACCTCGGAAAAGTCGGCGAAGCGCGCCTTCCAGGCGGCGTTCAGCGCCGCCACGGTCGGGTAGCGCGCCGCCAGGAACGCGCGCCAGGCGGGGGCCTGGTCGGGCTGCGCGGTGGCCGACAGCGACAGCGTGTCGCGGATGAAGCGGCGCCACGTCGGCGCGCTGCCGTCGGACGGCTCGAACAGCGGAAACGCGGTCACGCTCGATGGCGCCCCCGCGGCGGCCGAGGCCGCGCGGTACAGGGCCAGCAGCGCGGCCGCGCCCTGCTCCGGGGTCCAGGGCGGGGGCGAGGCGACCTGGCGAATCCCCGCCTGCGGGCTGGGATCGCCCAGCGCGAGCGGAGGGGTCGACCGCAGCCGGTACCATTCCAGGATCCGGATGCTGGCGGGCGCGTCGGTGGGGCGCGCGTCCAGCAGCCCGGCGAAGAGCCCGTCGTCGGCGCAGTCGTCGATCACCAGGCGCAGGGCCGCCTGCAGTCCCCGCACGGTGCCGCGCGCCTGGAAGAAGTCCATGGCGTGACGCAGGAACAGGCGCCGCTTCTGCTCGGTCCAGGCCGGATCGAGCGCGACGCCGAACCAGCTCGCCAGCCACTCGAGCGCCTCGGCGGGGGCGGTGCGCGCGTCGAACAGCAGGGCCGCGACCGCCATGCGATCCTCCACCGACGTGAAGAGGCCCTCGAGGTTGGCGAGGAACCGATCGAGGAACGACGCCGACTCGGCGTCCTCGCGGTAGGCGGCCGGGAGGTATTGGACGAGGTACGAGAACCGCGGGTACCACACGCGCAGGGCGCGCAGCCGCGGTGACGAGCGGCCGTCTCCGCGCAGCACGAGGCGCACCTGCAGCCACCGGCCGCGGGCCCGCTGGAACAGCAGCTCGAACGTGCCCTCGCTGGGCGGGGCGGGCTCGCCCGACGGCGCCGGGAGCAACGGCAGCTCGGAGCCGGTGGCGCGCCGCCGGGGGGCCGGCTCCTCGAACCAGGGCATGTGCGCCAGATCGTCACGCTCGTCGGCGGCGCGGCTCCAGACCGTGACCGAGGCCGTCGGCGGCAGGCAGCCGTCGAAGATCAGCCGGTGCCACACGCATCCCGGATCGACGCCGTCGAGGGCCGGGGTCTCGAGGCTCCCCTCGCGTTCGAAGCGCGGCCGGCGCTGTTCCACCAGCCGCAGCCAGGCCGCGTCCTGAAAGTCGTACCAGACGTCCCCCGCGGCGGCGACGAGGCCCTTGCCGCCGAACAGGCGCATGGGCAGCGCCGGCGCCAGCGGATCGGCGGTGATGGCCAGCGCGCCACCGGCCCGGTCCACCGTGAAGGCGTAGGCCTGCGCGCCGGTGGCCGCCGGGATGTAGAGACGATCGGGCCCGCCGGCGCTGCCGGCGAGGAACGCGAGGTCGGCGCCCAGCGCAGGCGGCCCCGGCGGCGAAGGATCGAGCACGCCGCCCAGATCGACGGTCGCCGTGGCGATCCGTTCCGCCCGCCGGTAGCGGTGGACGGCCGGCAGAGGCGCGCGATCGAAGATCAGCACGTCCCCGTCGGGCAGCGCCTCGATCGCCACCGGATCGCTGGCCGTCACCGGCGAGGCTGCGGCGACCGTGATCCCGGCCGGGAAGGTGGGACGGGCCGGCGCGGGAACGGCCGGCGGCCCGTCGGCGGGCCCGAAGGCGTCGGGCGCCGGCGGCGGTCCGGCCTCGGGATCGACCACCCCGAGGTTGCGATCCAGCGCCCAGAAGCAGTGATTCACGCGATCCAGCACGAAGAGGCCGCCCCCCACCGCCGACGGTCGCGCCGCCAGATCGAACGGCTGGAATGGTACGTTCGCCGGCCAGCGCACGTGCCGGGGCAGCCCACCCTGATGAAGGTCGAAGATCAGCAGCCCGGGCTGATCCAGCGTGCCGGCGATCAGATAGTGATCGTCGGTGACCGTCAGGCCGGCGAAGTGGCAGGGATCGGGGGCCGGCGCCGAGACGGCGGGCCCGAAGCCGCCGTCGATCGAGGCGGCGGGGGCCGGAGGGCGGTCCGGGGGCCAGAAGCTGCCGCGCTCGTCGGAGCCGCTCGAGCGGACGGCGATCTGACCGCCCGTATGATCGATCCAGTACCAGTTGCCGTAACGGTCGCGCGCGGCCCCGCGCCGCGCCTCCGCGGGATCGACGGCGGCGTCGCCCGTCGCCGCCGCCGTCGCCGGAAGCTGGAAGAGCAACGGGCGGAGCGTGGCCGCGTCGCCGAGCGCGATCGTATTCCCCGGCCCCGGGACGCAGCGCGACCAGTCGGCCGCTCCCTGCAGCAGGTGAAAGCGCGTGCCGTTCACGTCCATCAGCGGCAATCCTCCGGGATGACGGGGACAGGGACGGTCGACGGCGGCGTGGTGGCGCCCGTGTCCTCGATGGGGGGCGGCTCGTCGCCGACGCCGACCTCGATCCCGATCAGGTGAGGCAGCTCGAGCCCTTCGAGCGGAACGGGATCGAGGGGCTGCACCGACCGGGCGTCGGCGGCGGTCGCGGCGGCCGTGACCTTGAAGAGTCGAACGGGGTGGACCAGCTCGACGCCCGCCACGCGGCTGGCGACGGCCTGGATCTCGAGCCCGTTGATCGCCTTGCGCAGGGGCCAGCCCCTCTGCTCGCCAGCGGCCACCGGCGTCGACAGAAGCGCCGCCCGGTCGTCGAGCAACACCGTCCCGGCCGGCGGCAAGGGTGACAGGAAGGCGATGACCGCGGCCTTGACCGCCTCGCGGACGGCGGCGGCCGCCACGCCGGGCACCACCTCGATCGCGATCGAGACCTGCACGTCGACGTAGGTCGGGCCGCGAAGGACCAGCTCGGTCGTCACCAGGCGGCGCGGCTCCAGCCAGCACGCCACGGCGTCCAGGAAGGCTCGGTCGGGCATCGGCGCCTCGGGCTGGGCGGGATCGTACTTGGGCAGGAGCATCAGGGTGACCACGCCGGCCGCGTCGCCCGGCAGGTTGGGCGACAGATCGGGGTGAAAGGCCGGCAGCACCTCGACCCGGCCGATGTCGGCGCCCGGCGTGCGCAGCGTGAGGACCTCGTAGTCCTCCGCGTTCACCAGGCGATCGCGGTGCTGCAGGTAGCGAGGGATCTGCTTCTCGGCGTCGGTCACCGACTCCGGATCGGCGCCGCCCCAGGTCGGCACCGGGTTCGTGACGGTCCACCCGGCGGGCATGGCCGGGCTGGTCTGGATCGCGCCCGTCCCGACGTTGCCGCTCCGGCCGAGCCCATAGTCGTAGTCGGCGCGCAGCCGCGCGTTCTGCGGCGGGCGCGCGCCGCGCGCCCCGTCGCCGAACCGCACCTCGCCGGCCTCCGCGTCGACCACGAACACCTTCGGATCGCCGGCCGCCAGCGGGATCGTCCCGGGGGGCAGTCGAGGATCGGGAGCCGGCACCTCCGGGCCAGCCGCCAGCAGATCGTCGATCTCCTCCCACTGTTCCGGGGTGGCGTCGGGGCGGTCGGGCATGACGGTCAGGCGCACCGTCCCCGGCAGGACCGGCGCCAAGCCCAGCTTGATCTTCTGATCGGGCTCGCCGGTCCCGTCAGGCAGGGCCTCGTTCGAGACGTGCGCGCGCTGGGTGACCTCGACGCAGTTGATGCCCATCCACAGGACCTTCACCGGCACGCGCACCCGCAGCCAGGTCAGGAGCCGCTCGGCCTGCTCGGTGTCGTCCAGCGCGGGGGGAAAGTCGCCCACCCCGGACTCCAGCGCGTCCAGGTTGGTCCACAACGACAGCCCGGACGGCGTGTTCGGCAGCGTCACCTCGACGACCCCCGGCCCCTGCAGCACGTCCGACACCGCGCGCACGTTCAACGCGTCGTAGGCCGGCTTGCGGCTGGCCAGGTCGGACGGGAGCAAGCCGCCCGGCGGAAGCCGGGGGGCGAACACGCGCAGGCCGGCGGCGTCGCCGGCGCCGGCGATGCCGCTCGCCGTCGCCCCCGCGGCGGTCGGGGCCAGGCTGCGCCCCGACTCCGGCAGCGACGGCACGACGCCCAGGCTCAGCGTGCGCCCGGCCAGTTGCCGCCGAACGTCGTCGAGCGCGTCCTTCTCCGTCGGGCGCGCGAGGAGCGCGATCCACAGCGACCGATCGATGGCGTCCTCCGGAGCCATGCCCTCGGCCGGCAGGGGGACCGTCTCGTAGAGGCCCACCGCGGCGGCGGGCGGCGCCACCGTCTGCGACGCGTACAGCGTCTGGTAGTAGTCCAGCAGATCCGGCCGATCGACGGCCCGCTTGAAGAACACGCCCGCCTCGATCGGCAGGACGTCGAGCGCGCGCGTGGTCCGGAACGGAACCGCGGCGGCTCGCACCTCCAGCCCCTCGTTCAGCGTCAGCGACACCGCGGGCCCCCGCTCGTCGGCGAAGGCCACCAGGCCGCGCGCGGCCGTGGGCGGTTGCAGCGGCACCCCCAGCAGCCCCAGGAACTTGCGGCGGTTGCGCTCGGGGATCTGGTTGGCGACGTAGATGTCGTTCTCGACCAGGAAGGCGGCCAGCTCGAGGATCGTGATGCCGGGATCGGAGCGGTTGAAGTTCGTCCACTCCGGGTTGTGGATCGGGATGCGCGCGATCAGGTCGGCGACCAGATCGGCGAACTTCCGGTTGTCCAGGGTGGGTGGTGGGATCGGCACGGCGGCGTCCTCGGAGGCGGTCAGCCGGTCAGGGCGACGTTGACGTTGATGCGCTCGATCGCCTGGGTGGCGACCAGCTGGTACGAGACGGTGGCGATGGCGATCTGGTCGTCGTCGGGATCCGGCTCGACCTCGACGTCCAGGGCCGTCACGCGCGGCTCCCACTGTTGCAGCGTGCGCAGGATGCTGTCCTTGATGGCCTGCCGCGTACTCACCGTGTTGGGCTCGAACAGCATGCGGTCGAGCCCCGCTCCCATGTCCGGGATGAAGAGGCGCTCGCCCGGCCGCGTGAGCAGCAGGATCCGGATGGCGTCGCGCACGTTCTGCTCCCCCGTCGACCAGGCCATCCGCCCGTCGCGATCGATGCGGGGCGGAAAGGCGATCCCGCGTCCGAACAGCAGCCCGGGATCCACTTAGAGCTCCACCTTGATCTTCGGGAAGCAGATCTTCACGAAGGGCAACCACCAGAAGACGATGTTCAGGAGGTTGAGGAAGATGAAGAGGATGATCATCGCGCAGATGGTGATGATCGGGATCGAGAACGAGAGGCCCCCGCAGTCGAACCCGGGCCCCTCGAGGTCGCCCTTGACCGGGCCGATGCCCGCCACCTTCTTGCGGAGCGCGTCCGACAGCACCAGCTTCACGTTCTTGCGGAACTGGCGCAGGCCGGTCGGGCTGGGATCGAAGGGGAGGGCGATGCGGATGGGCCGCGCCGGCGCGTCGGGATCGAAGAAGGGCGCCAGCACGAACCGCTCGCTGGGCGGGCTGATCACGTCGGCGTGCAGCCTTCCGCACTGGGGCCGCTGGTAGACGAGGCGCGTGACGTACGAGGTCTGAGAGGCCCGCTGCGTCTCGACCGGGACGTCCTCGATCGTGACGCTGGTGGCCTCCTCCAGCGCGGCCTGCAGGCGGTCCTCGAAGGTGCCCAGCACGGCGGTGTTGGCGTGAGCCAAGTTGTACCCGAAGTCGCTGGCCGGCGTGCTGCGGGCCGCCTCCACCAGCGCGACGTAGCTCTGCCCGTCGACCGTGTGGCTGAGCAGAAACGTGTAGAGCGCGGCCGCCGCCAGGGTGGCGGGCGCGGCGCCCCCGTCGATGGCCGCCAGCACCGCCGGGACATACCCGCCCAGGAAGTCGGCCAGGTCGAGGAGGATGAAGCGCGACGTCTCGGTGGCGATCGCGGCCGGCGCCGGCGGGCTCGCCGCGTGCAACAGCGCGATCGCCCCCGTGACCCGCGCCTTGACGTCCTCGAGCGCGTCGGCGGGCGGAGGCTTCGTCTCGGTGTTCGCGACCTCGCCGACGGGGGCCGCCTGCAGCGCGTCCTCGGCGCCGACGGGGATCACGCCGGCCATCAGCTTCCGCCGCCGGTCGCCCTCCTGGAACCCGAGCGGGAACAGGGGCAGGACCTCCTCGCCTGTCACCAGCCCGCCGCCGGCCGGAACGGCGCGCCAGCTCTTCCGGCCCCCGGCGTCGACGACCATGGCCAGCTCGCCGCTGTTCGCGCCCACCCGCCGGATCACGAAGCCCGCCCTGTCGCCGGCGCCCAGATCGAGCCGGTGATCGGGCAGGCCCGGGATCTGGCATACCAGGCTCCCGGCGACCAGATAGAACCACCCGTGCGCCGGCTGATACAGCTTCAACGTCGAGAGCGCGGTGCGCGGCTCGAGCCCGTACGCTTCGCCCGGCTGACGTGCGCGGTAGCTCCGGCTGGGGCCGGTCGCGACGTGGCTCGCGATCCCGTCCGGGGCCCGCTCCAGCTCGCCCAGCAGATCCTCCATGAAGGTGTCGCTGCCGAAGCCGAGAATCGTCGGGCGCTGCATGACCGCCGGCGTTCGGGTGGCTGTCTTCCACAGCGGCGCTGCCGTCACCCAGCGGACCTGATGCGAGAGTGCGAGCACGTTCGTCATAGGAGGTTCCCTGCTCCCGGGGTGTAGGACGTCCCCACCACGCTGGTCGCCAGCGCGGTGGGCGTCTGCACGACGCCGCTGAACTTCGCCATGCCGGCGTCGGCCTGGATCATTCCGGCCGAGACCACGACCTGGCTGGCCGTGAGCGTGACCTTCGCGGCGGCCTGGATGGTGATGCCGCTCGACTGGAGCTTGATCGAGTTGCCGTTGGAGTCGCTCATCTCGACGACGCCCGGACCGTCGGACAGCTTCACGATCTGCCCGCCCGGCGTCTCCAGCGTCAGCGTCTCCTTGCCGTCCTTGTCGTCGAGGGTGACCTTCACGCCGTTGCGCGAGCGGAGGACTTTCTTGAAGTTCTTGCCGGCGCCGTCCATCGACTCGGGCGGCTTGTCCTGGCCGTTCCAGAGGCCGCCGAGGACGTAGGGCCGCCGCGGGTCGCCCCCCTCGAAGGCGACCAGCACCTCGTCGCCCGCGTCCGGGATGAACCAGGCGCCGCGGTCGTTGCCAGCCATGAGGGTCGCGATCCGCGCCCACGCCTCGTACCGTTCGGCGCCCGGGTCGGGCGCCCAGGGCAACGTCACCTTCACCCGCCCGAGGCCGTCGGGATCGCCCTTCACGTCGCTGACGAGCGCCGGGTACACGCCGTACCAGCGGCCCCCGAGGCCGCTCGGGATCCGTTCGTCGACGATGTGGTCGAGGGGGGTCTTGTCCACGCGCTGGTCGTCCTCGTCGTGTTGGGTTGGGTGGGGTTGGGTGTGTCGCTGTTCGGTCGTCTCGACGCCGGCTCCCGTCAGGGACGCCCCAGGCCGGCGCGCTCGGCGCTGAACTCGGTGCGGAGGCCGCGCACCCCGTCGAAGCGATGGCGCACCTCGCTGAGGTAGTACTTCCCGCTGAAGAGGGGCCCCAGGCCGTCGAGGTCGACGAACGCACCGACCCGGAGCTGCCCGGTGGTGCGCGCGACCCCGCGGCCCACCACGAACCGCCGGGCTTGCATCCGGAAGTGGCCCTTGGCGCGCGTCTCCGCCTCCTGCTGCGTGGAGGGCGTCCCGTGCGCGACCGACTCGGGACGGGCCTTGAACTTGCTCTGCAGGATGCTCGCCCCGCTCTCGTCGGCGCCGAGCTCGCCGCCCAGATCACCGTCGCTGGCGGAGTACTTGACGGCCTGCTTGGCGGCCACGTCCCACCCGCTCGCCACCACCGCCGTGCGCTGGCCCGCCAGGTCGGCCACCACCTCGAACTCCTGCAGCTCGTTGCGCCAGCCGAGCTTGGTGGGCGAACCCTGACCG
>Ga0068853_100000746_pt1 | contig 22591 bp, 24 predicted proteins | sample KBSCornC32_FD_65655 | JGI IMG/M metagenome (GOLD analysis project Ga0068853, IMG submission 65655) | Corn rhizosphere microbial communities from Kellogg Biological Station, Michigan, USA - KBS Corn C3-2 | ecosystem: Host-associated > Plants > Roots > Rhizosphere > Soil ... | reverse complement strand
CCCGTCTCCGCCAGGATCTTCGTGATCGCGGCCGTCAACGACGTCTTGCCATGATCGACGTGGCCGATCGTGCCAATGTTGCAGTGCGGCTTGTTCCGCTCAAATTTTGCCTTCGCCATAACCTTGTCCTTCGTTCTTCATTCCGCGATCGCGGTACTTAATTCTTTTTTCCAACTGTCCAACCCGGAGGTTGGAGCGGGTGAAGGGAATCGAACCCTCGTCATCAGCTTGGAAGGCTGTTGCTCTACCATTGAGCTACACCCGCCTATTCGACTTCCTTCTTCTCTTCGCATCTCCGACTGGCTTGCCAGGCGAAGCTGCGCGACGCGAACTCAGCCCGTCGTCGCCCTGCGGCTATGCCGGGCAGTCTCCGCCGCTGCGCAGCGTAGACTGGTGGAGGGGGTTGGATTCGAACCAACGTAGGCGTAGCCAACGGATTTACAGTCCGTCCCCTTTAGCCACTCGGGCACCCCTCCGAAATTTTTCGCAACCAGATCAACCGGTTATCAAGAGACCGGCAGGTCTCACTGCACCGTTCGAGCAGGGTGGCCGAACGTGAAAACGTCTCCAAAAAAGAGGGTTGCGGATCGCGGGTTATGGTGATCTTGGAACAGAGTGTCAATAGAATATTACCGCGGAAATCCCCGGAATCCGGCCCGCCTTCACCCTGTGAACAAAGGCTAATCGAACGTCGCTTTGGAACGCAAGAAAAACCGCCCATTTGCATGCCGCGCCGCCAGTCTATAAGCCCCGGCCATGCCCAGACCCGACCGCCGCCACTTCTATCCCAAGCCCGACAACAGAGGGGCCGAAGGTCTCTGGCTCTACGGATTACATGCCGTTAGGGCAGCTTTAGGGAACCCGATCCGCAAATCGAAGCGCATCGTTCTGACGACCCGCGCCGCCGAAGAGATCGGGGCCAAGCTGTTGGGCAAGGTCCGGCAGGAGATCGCCGAAGGCAGCGCGGTCTCGAAGCTGCTCCCCGATGGCGCCGTACATCAGGGCGTGGCGCTGCAATGCGAGCCCCTGCCCCGGCTCGATCTCGGCGATCTTCTGGACGAGCCCACCGACAAGCGCCGCATCATCGTCGTGCTCGACCAGATCTCCGATCCGCAGAACACCGGCGCGATTCTGCGCACCGCTGCAGCGTTCGGCGTTACCGCAGTCGTCGTGCAAGACCGTCACGCGCCGCCGGAATCCGGCGCGCTCGCAAAAGCAGCGTCTGGCGCGCTCGACTCCATTCCGTACATCCAGGTCGTGAATATCTCGCGCGCGCTTGAAGAACTCAAAGAGCGCGAGTTCTGGCGTGTCGCGCTTGCCGCCGATGGCGATGGACCACTGAAGGACATCATGCCCGCGGGTGACGTCGCGCTTGTGATGGGCTCGGAAGGCTCCGGCATTCGCCGCCTTGTGCGCGAGAATTGCGACGTGGCCGCTTACGTGCCTATCGACAGCGCGATGGAAAGCCTCAACGTCTCCAACGCTGCCGCGATCGCGCTCTACGAAATCCGCCGCACCTGATCACGAAGCCGTGCGCCCGGTCTTGGAACCGGCCGCGCCCTCCCCATATCGATTCAAAACGGATCGCGGGGACCGATGCGCTCTTGTCTGTTCATATTGTTGGGCGTGCCGCTGCCGGTCGTATTTCTATTCTGGTTTCTGACCGGACACTGGTGACTTAGAACACCGCCGCGACAAGGTTGTTGCCGCCGTAATTCTCGATGAAGACGAGAACCTTGTAGCCATCCGCCATTTTCACATTGCCCTGCGCATCGTGCATGAGCAGGCCCTGATTGCTCATCGTCGCAGTGCGGCGATCGATGGCAAAACGCGGCGCGAGGCCCTTGTACTGCGTGCGGATCAGATTGAAGAGTGCTGCCGCGTTTTCCGGCGCAAGACGCACACAGCCTGCGCTCGCGCGCTTGCCGAGCAGTGAAATATCTTCACCCGTCGCAGAGTGGATCGCGAGGCCGGTCTGCATTCCGCCGGTCTGCCAGTTGAAGAACATGGCGTAGGGCATCGGCGTGTGCCACTGGCCCGACATGTGATGCTTGTACATGCGGTCGGGATCGAGTTCGTAATAACCTTGCGGCGTGAAGCTCGGCGCGCGCTGACCGTTCGGCGCGAACTCGACCATCTCGCGTCCCGTCGACACCGGCCAGTTGTAGAGCAGAGAGAGATCGCCGCTGCCCTGCTTCTTGAACACATACATGCGCTGCGAAAGCGGACCACTCTCGGCTTTGCTCACATAGAGGAATAGCGCGAAGTTCTGGAGCATCTCACTGGTGAGATTGTCCTTCAGCCGGAACATCACGCGTGTGAGTTCGGCCGGACTCGGTGCCTTGAGATCGGGCGGCGGAAGATTTGCGGTAGCCGTTTGCGTAGGTGCGGGCTGTGTCTGCGGCGCGAGCGTGATCACAGGCTTCGCCGGCGTCTCTTCAGCCTTCGCAACACGCTGCGGCTCGGTGATCGCCGGACGCAGCGCGGGTGTCTCGACGGGTTTCGGAATCTCGCGCGCGACAGTGACCGGCTTCGGCGCCGCGTGCGCGACGTGCACAGCTTTCGATTTTGCGCGTGCGATCTTTGGCGCGTGCTTCACATGCGCGGTCGCGACCTTCACGGGCGGATCGATGGCGTCGAAGAGTTGGTTGTCCCAGGCGACAATCTGACGGCCGGCGGGTTGCACCGCGTTCTCATCGATCGCGGCCCAGATGTTCTGCGTGGTGCGGTAGGTCGCGGCGGCGAGAGGCGGATTGCGCTGCAAAGCAATCGCGATGCCGAAAGCCGAGGCGCTCAGCAGGTAGATGGCGCTTAAAGTGTTCAGGGCACTCGATTTCATCGACGGTCCGCTCGCACCACTACCCTAACCCAGATCCGGCCCGACCGTCCCATTCCGGGACGTGTCGAGGTTAACAGCATCCCCCGCCCAACCGGGCTCCGCAACGGTAATTTGTTAATTTTTCGGTCCCGTGAAGCTGCCCCGGGTCAGGTCGGTTTTCAGGGTCCGGGTCGCCCGAAGGTAGCAAAGCGTGCTGAGCAGCGAGGTCACAACGCCGGCCATCAGGGCATACCGCAGCGAATCGTCGCCAAACGCCGGCTTCAGGAGGACACTCAGATAGCCCACCGTCGCCGGCCCGAGGCCGAGCGAAATCATGTTCAGGATGAACAGCAGGATGCCGACCGTCTGCGCGCGCATGCGGACCGGCACCATGCCCTGCGCCATCGCATAGGACGGCCCGAGATAGGTCGCCCCCATCAGCGACGGCACCATGGCCGCGGCGAGCGCGATAGCGGTGCTGGGGTAAAGAAAGAAGACCGGACCGAACGGCACGGCGATGAGCACCGACAAGATCGGGACGTACATGTACCAGCGCACGTCACGCTTCCCCATGCGATCAGCAATGACGCCAGACAGGAATGTTCCGATAGCGCCGAGCACACCGGTGAGCAACGACAACAGGACGCCAACCTGAATCGGCGTCAGATGATGCGAAACGATCAGGAATTTCGGAACGAAGTAGAGATTGGCGTAACCGCCGAACGCCGAGAGCGAGCAGCCGAGTGCGATCCAGCGGAATGATGGCTGCGTCCACAGGAAGCGCGCGACCTCCAACAACCGCGGCGCTGCTGATGCATCGCTGATGTGGTCCGCAGCACCCCGCATGGGTTCACGCACCGTGCCGAGCAGCAGGAAGACGAGAAGCAATCCCGGTGCGCCCGACGCGATGAACGCGGAGCGCCAACCAAAATGCTGCAACATCCATCCGCCGCCGAAGAAGCCGAACAGCAGACCGATGTTCAATCCTGCGGAATAGAACGCGAGCGCGCCGGCGCGTTTCTGCGGCGGGAAAAGATCGGCAATCATGGAATTGATCGCGGGGCCCGTGCCGGCCTCACCTACTCCGGTGAAGAAGCGCGTGACCAGCAGCTGCCAGATCTTCGTCGTATAGCCCGACAGGACCGTCATCAGGCTGAACGTCGCGAGCGACGCGGCGATGAGATTGCGGCGGCTCGCCCTGTCGGCGACCGTCGCCAGCGGGATGCTCAGCGTCGCATAAATAACTGCGAAGACGGTGCCGGACAGGAGACCTGCCTGGAAGTCGTCCATCGTAAATTCTTTTTGGATGTAGGGCAGCAGAATGCCAAGGATCTGCCGGTCGAGATAATTGACGACATAAGTGAGCGTCAGAACGAAAAGCACATAGTTGCGATAGGCCGGGGTGAAACCCGCCGATTGGTTCTCTGGCACGCCCGCCCCTTTTGGCTTTTTCTCGTTGGCGAAACGCTAGACCGAAAGCGGCGAAACGCAAAATCGCGCAGTTGCACACAATGTGGGCATCGCCAATATGCGCATATGCTGGTGCTTTGTTACGGGATGCAGAAATCGGGCAGCACGCTCGCCTTCGAGATGGTGCGCGGCGTTTTGCAGTCTGCCGGGTTCGACCAGCCCTTCATCTACAATGATCTGCGCGACCCGACGGAAGCGAGCCGGAATTACGTCGGCAAGATCGGCAAAGATGTAATCTGCAAGCTGATCGACACGATCGGAGCGGATCGCAAAATCGCGGTCAAAACACACGCTACCCTATCCAACGATCTGTTTTCCTGGGCGGAGGAGCAGCAACGCAGACGGGAAATTCAGATCGTCACTTCGTATCGCGATCCCCGCGATGTGTGCCTCTCACTTCTCGATGCCGGCGCGAAATCACGCTCGAAAAACGCAGGTGCGTTCGGGAATATTGAATCCTTGGACGACGCCGCAGATTTCGTCCGCGGAAGGATTGCCCGGTTCCGGAAATGGTCCTCTGTCCAGGGCACACTGAGGCTCAACTACGACACGGTAGCCTACGAACCGGAAAAGGCCATCGCCGCGATTGAGCACGCGCTCGGCGTGCACAGCGATAAGGACGCTGTGCTCAAACACGCATTCGAAGACGCCTACACTTTAAAAAACGCAGCACGGCGGCATCGTTATCTGACCGAGATGAACGACGTGCAGAAAGAAGAACTCACCCGAAAATTCCGCCGGTTTCTCACGCAGGCTTGCGAGAATGATAATCAGGCCTGGTACAACAAATGTCGCCTCAATGTTCTTGAGGGCCGGAACAGCGACGCGTGATCAGTCTTTCTGGCCGAACCGCTGGCCCTTGCGGCCCTTGACAGCGAGATCGACGGTCACGAGCCGGCGCCCTTCGGTCGTGTACCACTCGTCTTTGAGAAGGTTCATCAACGCCACATAGTCGCCAAACGAGTCTTCGACGGCGCGCGAGAAGCCTTGTGCATCCTGCGCCTTGTTCATCTGCAGTTTGGCAAACCGCAGAATGCCCGGCTGATTCTCCGCCACGCGCCGCGCAAAGGCATAGGTCTCGCGCTCAAGATCAGCAGGCGCGAGCACACGGTTGGCCAGACCATAGTCCGCAGCCTCGCGCGCGGTGATAAACCGGCTTTCGAAACACAATTCCTTCGCACGGCGGATGCCGATGTCCCACGGGATCGACATGTATTCGACGAAGCCGGCGAGAAACTGCGAGTCCTCCGCCGCAAAGACGATGTCGCAACATGCGGCCAGCATCCAGCCCGCATAAATGCAGTAGCCCTCGACCATCGCGATCGTCGGCTTCTCGAAATTGCGCCACTTGAGAAGCAGATCAAAATTGTATTTGCGGAATTCGTTGTAGGTCTCGATGCCCGGCGCCGCGCCGAGATTGCGGCGATATTCTTTACCTTCCGGCGTGCCAAGATCGTGCCCGCTGGAGAAATTCCCGCCGCTGCCACGAATGATCACGACACGCACCGACTTGTCGGCATGCGCCAGATCGAACGCCGCGTCGATCTCATCCAGCATCCGATAGCCCTGCGCGTTCTTATATTGCGGCAGGTTGAGCGTGATCGTCGCGATGGGGCCGTCGACGCTGTATTTCACATCCTGCAGGGTCATAGCGCGAACTTTCCGCTCTTCGCCCAGCCACGCGGGACGAGACGGCCGGCCTGCGCGCGGGCGCCGCGCCATTCTTTGAGTTCTGACGCCGCGAATTCGCGGTTGTTTTCGTCCTTCAGGCCCTCTTTCCAAGTAAAGGTTGTGGCGTCGAGCAGGCCGCCGTCCTTGTAGCGCTGCAGGTAATTGCCCTGCCCGCGCGCCATCTCCGGCAGATCGGCGAGATCGAAGATCACCATCTTGCGGTTCTCACCGACGACGGCGATGGAGTCGCCATCGACGAAGCGGCACACGATCGCTTCCGCGCCAGTTTTGATGTTCATCACGCGCTTGCCGTTCTTCGTCATCGCGACGGCTTCGTCTTCGTTGGTGATGAAGCCGTGGCCAGAGGTCGAGGCGACCAGTAGCTTGCGGCCCGGCACATGCGCGAACACCGCGACGATGCTCGCCTCGGGAGGCAGGTCAATGAAGGAGCGAATTGCTTCGCCATTGCCGCGGCCACCCGGAAGCTTCGAGCAATCGAGCGTGAAGAAACGGCCATCGGTCGAGAACAGCATCAGCTGATCGGTCGTCTGCGCGTGGACCCAGAATTTGCGCCGATCGCCTTCGCGGTATTTGACGCTGTCGTTCTCTTCGGCGTGGCCTTTGAAGCTTCGCAGCCAGAGCTTGTCGGAGAGCACGACCGTGATCGGCTCTTTCTCGACCGCGGTCTCCAGCGTGGCGACCTCCTCCGCCATCGCCTCGACCTTGGCGAGGAGCTTGGCTTCGGCGATTTCGGTGCGGCGTTTGCCGAGTGCGGTCTTGAGCCCGAACCTTGCGTCGATGCCGTGCATTTCCGCAATCAGCCGCTCGTCGCGGAGCTTCTGCGAGCCGAGAAGTTTCTTCAGGTCTTTCTGTTCCGCCGTGAGGTCCGCGTGCTCCTTGCGGATCTCCATTTCTTCAAGCTTGCGTAAGGACCGCAGGCGCATGTTCAGGATAGCGTCTGCCTGATTTTCCGTAAGCTTGAACGCCTGCATCAGCTTCGGTTTCGGCTCATCCTCGGTGCGGATGATCTTGATGACCTTGTCGAGGTTCAGATAGACGGCGAGATAGCCTTCGAGCACTTCGAGGCGCGTGGCAATCTTTTCGAGGCGGTGTTTGGACCGTCGCACCAGCACTTCGCCGCGATGGTCGATGAACGCGATCAGCACTTCGCGCAGGCTCATCACCCGCGGCACCACGCCTTTGTCGAGCACGTTCATGTTGAGCGGGATGCGGCTCTCCAGATCGGTCTGACGGAAGAGCTGTTCCATCAGCAGCTCGGGCTCGACCGTGCGGCTCTTCGGCGTCAGTACCAGACGGATGTCTTCCGCGGATTCGTCGTGAACGTCGTCGAGTAGCGGCAGCTTCTTCTGCTCCAGCAATTCGGCGATGCGCTCGATCAGCTTCGACTTCTGGACCTGATACGGGATCTCGGTGACGACGATCTGGTACATGCCCCGCGCGCCGTCTTCCTTCTTCCAGCGCGCGCGCACGCGGAACGAGCCACGGCCGGTCTTGTAGGCTTCGGCAATCGTCGTTGCGTCATCGACCAGAATGCCGCCGGTCGGAAAATCAGGGCCGCGCACATGCTTGAACAGCGTGCGGTCCTGAACGTTCGGGTTCTCGATCAGCGCGATGGTCGCGGCGCAAAGTTCGCCCAGATTGTGCGGCGGGATTGACGTCGCCATGCCGACCGCGATGCCGCTCGATCCATTGGCGAGCAGATTGGGAAACGCGGCGGGAAGGACGACAGGCTCTTCATCACTGCCGTCATAGGTGGGTTTGAGGTCGACCGCGTCTTCGTCGAGGCCTTGCAGCAACAGCCCGGCGATCTCGGTCAGGCGGCTTTCGGTGTAGCGCATCGCGGCCGGGTTATCGCCGTCGACATTGCCGAAATTGCCCTGCCCCTCGATCAGCGGATAGCGGACGGAGAAGTCCTGCGCCAGACGCACCATCGCGTCGTAGATCGCCTGATCGCCATGCGGATGGAACGAACCCATCACGTCGCCGACGACCTTTGCCGACTTCTTGAACGCTGCATTCGGATCGAGCCGCAAACGCTGCATCCCGAACAGGATGCGGCGATGAACAGGCTTCAACCCGTCGCGCGCGTCCGGCAGCGCACGCTGCGTGATCGTGGAGAGCGCGTAAGCCAGATAACGCCGCGCCAGCGCGTCGCTGAGCTGTTCGGGACGAATGTCTTCTTTTGCGTCTGCCATGATCTTCCCAAAACTCACCATGGCCGGGCTTGACCCGGCCACCCAGCGTTCGCGAAGCGAACAACGAGAAGTCTTTTCGCTCGCTGACGCTCGCTAGCTGGGTGGCCGCCTCAAGGGCGGCCCTGGTGAATAAGAGTTAGCTTGATTCGCGCACTGCCAGTTCGTCTAACCTGAGCCGTGCCGCCGGAATTTCACGGTTGTGTGGCGCCCAGACGCGCTCATGCAGGAAATATTCGGTCAACCGCAGCCCGGCGCGGATGTCATCAACCGTAACCGCGTTCTGGGAACCGAGCAGGAAAGCGGGCAGCGCTAACAGCCGCTCCTTGTAGATCGCCCCTGCCGACCGCGAAACGGCGCGGCCGGAACGTGGCGAGACATAGATTAGGTCATCTGTTGCACCGGTCGCCGCGCATTCCGAAAGATCGAGGCCGAATCCGAGCGCGTCGAGAAGACCGGACTCCCAGCGGACATAGAGCGGCCCCCAATGGTCGACTCCGTCTTCCATCATCGCATCGAGCAATATCTGCCCCGCCTCGAACACAGGCGCATGCGCCTCGCGTTCCGGAAGCGACGCGCTGGCCACCGCGTGAAAAGCGTTGAGCCCGATAAGGGACTCGCGCGCATCCATCAGATTACCGGCGCGTGCACGCGCGAGTTCGACGGCGAAACTTCCCAGATGTTCGCTTAACCGCGCGCGCCATTGGACATGCAGCGTGTTGCCGGGCTGCAGAATCGGCTTCATCCGCCGCGATGCGCCACCACGCACCAGACCCGCGTGGCGGCCATAGTTGCGCGTCAGCGCCTCGACCACCGCACCGCTCTCGCCGAGCGGCTTCACCGAAAGCACGATGGCGTCGTCAGACCATTCCATCGTGCGAGATTATCCTTCCGGGAACTCGAGGCCCATCTCGATATAGTGCTCGCGCTTTTCGGCCCAGTCTTCGCTGACTTTCACGAACAGGAAGAGATGCACGCGGCGGCCGAAGATTTCTTCGAGTTCGGCGCGCGCGAGTTCGCCGATCTTCTTGATCGTGGCGCCGCCCTTGCCGAGGACGATGGCCTTCTGCCCGTCGCGCTGAACAAAGATAACCTGATCGATCTTGACCGAGCCATCCTTGCGCTCTTCCCACTTCTCGGTCTCGACGGTCGAGGCATAGGGAAGTTCGTCGTGCAGGCGAAGGTAAATCTTCTCGCGCGTGATCTCGGCGGCGAGCAGGCGCGAGGTGATATCGCCGGCCTGATCTTCCGGAAACAGCCACGGGCTTTCCGGCATCTTCGCCACGCACCAGTTCGCGACGTCTTCAACGCTGTCGCCCTTAAGCGCAGAGATGACGAAAATCTCTTCGAAGATGGCTTCGTCCTTCAACTTCTCGATCAACGGCAACAGATCTGTGCGCTTCATACCGTCGATCTTGTTGAGGACAAGCGCAGCCTTGGCTTTGTTCTCTTTCAGCTTCTCGATGATCGCATAGGTGTCGCGCGCGGCGAGACCGTCGGGCTGCGCAACCAGCTCCGGCGCATCGACGATCAGCACGATGGCATCGGCATCGTTCGCACCGGCCCAGGCGGACGTTACCATTGCGCGGTCGAGACGGCGCTTCGGCTTGAAAATGCCCGGCGTGTCGACGAACACGATCTGCGTTTCGCCACGCATCGCCACGCCGCGTACCGGCATGCGGGTCGTTTGCACCTTGGGCGAAACAATCGCGACCTTGGTGCCGACAAGCTGATTCACCAGAGTCGATTTGCCTGCGTTCGGTGCGCCGATGATCGCGGCAAAGCCGCAGCGAGTTGTCATGCCAGATCCAGTTTGTTCAACATTGCTTTCGCCGCGGCCTGTTCCGCCTCGCGCTTCGATCCGCCGTCGCCCAGCACAGGGTCATGGCCTTTCACACTGACTTCGACTTCGAAGCGCGGCGCATGATCGGGGCCCTCGCGCTTCACGACGCGATAGGCGGGAGCAGACGGAAACTCTTTGCGCCCTTGCGCCCATTCCTGCAACGCCGTCTTCGCGTCGCGCATGTCGCGGTCGAGAGTGGCGAAGGCATCAGTCCAGTATTTCTCGACAAACGCGCGCGCAACTTCGTATCCGCCGTCGAGGTAGAGCGCCGCGATCACGGCCTCGCAGGTGCCAGCAAGGATCGCGGCCTTGCGACGACCTCCGCTCACCACTTCGGAATTCGCAAGTTTAATGTGATCGCCGATCCCAGCCGCTTCCGCCGCCGCGGCACAGGCTTCCTGCCGCGCCAGCGCATTGAACTTCAACGCCAGCGCACCTTCGGCATCGTCGGGATAGAGTGCGTGTAACTTCTCCGCCGCGATCAAACCCAGCACGCGGTCGCCAAGAAATTCCAGCCGCTCATTCGATGCGTTCGCACTAGCACTCGAATGCGTCAGCGCGCGCGCGAGCAGTTCGCGGTCCTTGAAGGTGTGCCCCAGGCGGGATTCGAGATCAGACAATGCCGGTGAACATCCGGCTGAAGCGGATTGCGCCCGGCCATGTCCAGGGTTCGTACCAGATCGCGGTTTCATCGATGGAAAAGAACCGGAATTCGGCCTTGCCGACAAGGTCTTCCGCCGGAACGAAACCGACATCGAGGCGGCTGTCGTTCGAATTGTCGCGGTTGTCGCCCATCATGAAGTAGTGGCCCGCCGGCACCGTGAAGACTTCGGTGTTGTCTTCGTTGCTGTCCGGGTTCAGGTCGAGAACAAAGTACTTCTTGCCCTCGGGCATCGTCTCTTCATAGCGCGCGACGTTGCGCGTCACGCCGTATTCGTCCGGACCGACATAATCGGCGACGCGCTTCTTGGGCACCGCTTTGCCGTTGATGAAGAGCTGACCGTTGATCATCTGGATGTGATCGCCAGGAAGACCGACCACGCGCTTGATGAAGTCCTGCATGTAGTCCGGTGAGTTCGGGTTCGGCATCTTGAACACAACGACATCGCCGCGCGCCGGCGCGGAACCGAACAAACGGCCATGGAAGAAGTCACCAACCGGCCAGCCGCGGAACGGGAACGAGTTGCGGCTATAGCCATAGGCGAACTTCTCGACGAACAGGTAATCGCCGACCAGTAGCGTGTTCTCCATCGACGCCGACGGAATGTTGAACGGCTGGAAGAAGAAGGTGCGGATCACAACCGCGATGAGCAGCGCATAGAAAATCGTCTTGACGGTTTCGAGCCAGCTCTCACCTTCGGTCGGCTTCTTCGTCTTCGCACGTGCCACGAGATTGGCCGCGGGCTTCGCCGGCGCGACAACGGGCTCGGCCTCGCGAATTTCTTCGGCGGGACCTTCCGATTCCGTTTCCTCTGCCGCGACGTGACCAAGCGGACTGTCGACGGGAACTTCCGGCGCGTGTGTGCCCTCGTCCTGCTCCACCGCGGGCGTCACGGGATCGGTGGACTCGTCGCGGGGGGCGCTCACATCGGACATTTCGGGCTCATTTGTCATGGATGGCGGGGACAGAAGCCGTTTGCCCCCGGGAGGTCAAGGTAAAAGCCGCCTCTTACTTAAGTGCTTAAGGCAGCTTGGCAATCGCGGAGATAATGACGATCGCCTGCGCCAGCGGGAAATCGTCGGTGATGCTGAGGTCGATGACGGCCGTGTAACCCTCTGGCGTGATGGCGTTGAGCCGGGCAAGCGCGCCGCCGGTCAATTTCATTGTCGGCTTTCCGCCCGGCAAGTTCACCACGCCCATGTCGCGCCAATAGACGCCGCGATTGAGACCGGTTCCGAGTGCCTTGGCACAAGCCTCCTTCGCCGCGAAACGCTTGGCGTATGACGCGGCACGTTGCGCGCGCTTGTCGGATTTCGCTTTCTCTACGTCGGTGTAGATCCGCTCAATGAAGCGGTCGCCGAACCGTTCGATCGATTTCTCGATGCGGCGGATATCGATGAGATCTGAGCCAAGGCCAAGGATCATGCGCGTGCCTCATCCATCAAACGCCGCATCTCGCGGATCGATGCTTCCAGTCCGACAAAGATCGCTTCGCCGACGAGAAAGTGCCCGATGTTCAGTTCACGGATTTCCGGGATCGCCGCGATTGGTTTTACCGTGTCATACGCCAGACCGTGACCGGCATGAATTTCGAGACCGAGCGATGCGCCGTAAGCTGCACATTCACGGATCGCGTTCAGATGTTTCTCGCGCTCAGCGCCGGTCGTATCGCAATAGGCGCCGGTGTGCAGTTCGACAACTGGCGCACCAAGCGCCTTAGCAGCATCGAGCTGACGCTTGTCGGCTTCGATAAACAGGGAGACGCGAACCTTCGCATCGCTGAGCTGGCGCACGAGCGGCGACAATCGGTTGTGCAATCCAGCAGCGTCGATGCCGCCTTCGGTGGTGCGTTCTTCGCGTTTCTCCGGAACGATGCACGCCGCGTGCGGCCGCGCCTTCAAGGCAATCGCGAGCATTTCTTCCGTCGCTGCCATCTCGAAATTGAGCGGCACGCTGATCTCTTTGCTCAGCCGTTCAATATCGGCATCGGAAATATGCCTCCGATCTTCACGCAGATGCGCTGTGATGCCGTCCGCTCCTGCATCCGCCGCAAGCTTCGCCGCCCGCACAGGATCGGGCACGCCGCCACCGCGCGCGTTCCGGATCGTGGCGACATGATCGATGTTCACACCGAGGCGGAGTTCATTCACTGCTGCACCTTTGGTCGGCCGTTCCGCCAATTCAGGAACAACCACATGAGCAAGCCCCAGAACAGGCCCTCCAATACGTGCAACCCAGCATTCAAAAGAAGCGGAAGATCACCCGTGCCGTCGGTCAAGCTCCAGATGAAGGTGCTACCGCCAAAGAAAAGCACGCCCCATATCGCGACAAAGCGGATTGCCTTGGCCTTCGTCCATGCCACAAAGCGAAGATAGCCGTTCACGCCAATCCTCTGCTCCCCGGCTTCACGGCGGGGATGTTGCGGAGATGCGGCGGGAGCTTGTCGGCAGGCCACGCCGGGACCTTCATCGCCGCGAGCGCGACCAGTTTCACGCCGACTTTTGCCTTGCCGCCGGAGCGGTCGATCAGGCACGCGGCAGCAACGGGTTTGCCGCCGGCAGCGCGGATCGCTTCGAGACATTCGCGCGATGAGACGCCAGTCGAAATGATGTCCTCGACCATGAGCACCGGCTGGTTCTTTTCGAGTTTGAAATTGCGGCGGAGCTGGAATTTCCCATCGACGCGTTCGACATACATCGCGGGCAGACCGAGTTGGCGGCCCATCTCATAGCCGGGCACGATGCCGCCGACCGCGGGCGAGACGATCGCGGTGAAGTTCGTCTTTACCTCTTCACGCACTTTCGCGGCGAGCGCTTTGCATAGTTTCGCGGTGCGCTTCGCGTCCTGAAACACCAGCGCCTTCTGCAGAAACGTGTCGGAGTGTAATCCACTCGACAGGATAAAATGCCCTTCGAGCAGCGCACCTGCCTTTTTGAATTCCGCCAGAACCTGCTCGTTCGTCATCAGTCGATTTCCCTGTCGCGCACGCGGTCGACCGATTCGACCGAGGCACTCACGCGTAGCGCGCCTAGGATGTTCTGCAAATGCGCCACGTCGCGCACCTCGATGTCGACCATGAATTCGAAGAACAGCGGGTTCCGGTCGGTGACCTTCAGGTTGAAGATATTGCCGCCATTGTTGGCGATCACCGTCATCACCGCGGCGAGCGAACCCGGCACGTTCTTGGTGCGCACGCGCACGCGCGCGACGCTCGGCCCGGCCTCGGCAGCATGGCTGCCCCATGTGACGTCGAGCCAGTCTTCCATGCCAGTTTCAGCGCGTTCGAGTTCTTCACAGTCGACCGTGTGAATGACGACGCCCTCGCCCGGCGTCAGCAACCCGACGATGCGGTCGCCCGGCAACGGGTGGCAGCACTGGCCGAGGTGATAGGAAATACCTTCTTTCAAACCGTGAATGGAGAGTGGTTTGCGTTTCGTCTTCGGCTCACTGAACGCAGCCTGTTTGCGTTTCTCGGGATCACGCTTGAATTCGGGGTACACCGCTTCCAGCACTTCGTGACCGCGCAGCGCGCTGCGACCGACTTCGGCATAGACGTCCTCGGCTTTCGCGAGATGCAGTTTCTTTGCGACTGCGCCAATAGCCTTCTCGGTGAGCTCATAGCCCTCGTCTACGAACACCTTTTCCAAAATCTGCCGCCCGAACTTCACATGCTCGCCGCGTTGTGCGTGACGCAGATAACGGCGAATTTCGGCGCGCGCACGCCCCGTAACGACGAACTGCTCCCATAACGGGGAAGGTGTCTGTTCCTTGGTCGTGATAATGTCGATCTGGTCGCCGTTGCGCAGGGGCGTATGCAGCGGAACATGCGCGCCATTGATCTTGGCGCCAACCGTGTGATGGCCGAGATCGGTGTGCACCGCATACGCGAAATCGATCGGCGTGGCACCACGCGGCAAGGCGATCAGATCGCCTTTCGGCGTGAAGGCGAACACCTGATCCTGATACATGTTGAGGCGTGAGTTCTCGAGGAAGTCCTCGGCGCTGTCGCCGCGTTCCAGCAACTCGACCATGTCGCGCAGCCATTCCAGCGCGCTGGCTTCACCGCTGTCTTTCGCCGGAAGATGTTCACGATAGCGCCAATGCGCCGCGACGCCACGTTCCGCGATATCGTGCATCTGCTGCGTGCGGATCTGCACTTCCACACGCTGCCGCTCCGGCCCGATGACCGTGGTGTGGATGGAGCGATAGCCGTTGGCTTTCGGCGTCGAAATGAAATCCTTGAACCGCTCCGGCACCATTTGCCAGCTCGTGTGCATCACGCCGAGTGCGCGATAGCAGTCCTCCGTCGATGCCACGATCACGCGGAAGCCCAGCACGTCCGACAATTGTTCGAAATTGAGTTGCTTATCCTTCAGCTTGCGCCAAATCGAATAAGGACGCTTGGCTCGGCCATTAACCCAGGCGTTCAAATTCTGTTCGGCGAGCTTGCGCTTGATTTGATCGGCGATACGCGTGATGCGATCGACGCTGATGTCTTCCAACTGCGCGATGCGCGAGACAATCGTGGCGCGCGCTTCTGGCTGCATCTCCGCGAAGGCCAGGTCTTCCAACTCTTCGCGCATGTTCTGCATGCCGATACGTCCCGCGAGCGGCGCGTAGATATCGACCGTCTCTTGCGCGATGCGGCGACGCTTCTCCGCTTTGGGAATGAACCCCAAGGTGCGCATATTGTGCAGGCGATCGGCGAGCTTCACCAACAGCACGCGGATGTCATTCGACATCGCGAGCATGAGTTTGCGAAAATTCTCCGCCTGCTTGGTGCGCTCGCTGAAGAGTTCGAGCTGCGACAGCTTGGTCACGCCATCGACGAGACCTTCGATCTCCTCGCCGAAGTTCTCCCGAATGTCTTCGAGCGTGACGAGCGTGTCCTCGACGGTATCGTGCAGCAGCGCGGTGACGATGGTAGCGGTATCGAGTTTCAGGTCGGTGAGGATGGCGGCAACTTCAAGCGGGTGCGCGAAATAGGGATCGCCGGACGCGCGGAACTGCTTTCCGTGCGCCTGCATCGCATAGACGTAGGCCTTGTTGAGCAGCGCCTCGTCGGCTTCGGGATCGTATGCCTTGACCCGGTCCACCAGCACCGTCTGGCGCATCAGCTTGCGGTTGGCAGGCTTTGGCGCGGGCGCGAGTTCGGCCACGGGGACGTCAGAGTGAATCCCACCCTGCTCCCCGGCTTGGATTTCGCCGGGACGCGTCAAACCGCTCATGGTCTCAGTAATATAGAGCAAATTTCTGGGTTTGGTGCGATTCGCTGAGTCCAGACTCCGCCTATCAAAGAAAAAAGGCGGCCCAGAGGACCGCCTTTTGAACTCGCTTCGTAGCGAAGGTTACTCTTCGTAATCCGCTTCCGGTTCCGGCTGGGGCTCGGCACGGCGCTGGGCTTCCGAGGTGAGCGCGCGGAGCAGCTCTTCTTCGGTGACCTGGCGGTGTGCGGGATCCTCGCGATCGTCGGACGTATCGCGCGCCTCCTCCGGCTCATCGACTTCCGCATGCTTCTGCAGCGAGCGGATGTATTCTTCCTTCATTTCTTCCGGCTTGAGGTTCTTGCCGGCGATCTCGCGTAGCGCCACGACCGGGTTCTTGTCGCGGTCGCGGTCGACCAGCGGTTCCGCGCCGCCAGAGAGCTGGCGCGCCCGGTGGCCGGACATCAAAACCAGATCGAAGCGGTTCGGGATCTTGTCGACACAATCTTCAACGGTCACACGTGCCATGAAAATCCTTTGAATCTCAGGTAGTTAGACGGCGCGACTCGGCCAATTCCAAGTCCGGAGCACCAGAAGGCGGCGGACACTATACAACAGGCGACGTCAGGGCAAGCGTTAGCCTGGCGGCGCACCCTGCCCTGCCTTGTGTTCCGCAACGATGGGGCGGGTTCGCCGCCAGATTTCCCAGGCAGTTGCGGCGACCATCGCGAAGGCGAAGAACAGGGTTGCATCGGTATAGAGCATGACCGTGGGATTCGGCGGGTGCGCCATATCCGTCTGCTGCCCGTCTTTCATCCAGGTGTTCATCGCGAAGCGCACGAGGAATATGCCGAGGAACAAGAGGCTGCCCAGCGGCGTCGCCTTGCTCATCACATTGCCGGTCTCCGGATCGATTGAAAATTCTTGATGCAGTGCGCGGAAATATCCAACCACTGCGCCTGCAATGGCGCCAACAGCAAAGATGGCAAGAGAGAACGGCGAGACCTGCACCGGTGTTGCCGCAAACAGTGCGACCATGCCGGCAAGAAGAATTGCAGGCTGGATCCAGAGGAGTCCCGGTCTGATACGCCGGGCCTGCGGTGCGCGCAGCAAGCGCCGCGCGATCACGATCACGACGATCGCAGGGCCGATATATTGCAAATATTGATTGCCGTTCATCCGAACCGCCTGCTTGTGCGTTATTGGGTCATATCGCCGTTCAGGCGCGCCAGCAAATCCGGCCTTCGCAAAGTTTTACTCTCATTGTCGCGAAGCTGGTTGCCGTTGCTTAAGCAATTCCGGCGATGCGCCGGGTTCCGTTGGAAACAATCCCGATCGCCTGAGTTCTCTGCGCGTGGGGTTACACGGGGTAACGAAACGGAGAAGAGAAACAATGGGACGTGATGGAAGAATTATCGGCGATACCGTGATCGGACCCGACGGCCGGACGCTGACCCTGGCGGATTTGCCGAAGCGCGACACAACGCGCTGGGTGACCCGCCGCAAAGCAGAAGTTGTCGCAGGTGTCCAAGGCGGATTGCTCAGCCTCGATGAAGCCTGTGAGCGCTACAGCCTCTCGGTCGAAGAATATCTCTCCTGGCAACACGCAATCGCCAAGCATGGCCTTGACGGTCTTCGCGCCACCCACGCGCAGGATCATCGCCACCACTGAAGTAGCCTGACACCCACCCAAGGATGCCTCTGAAAGGCGCGGAGACCCACCTCTCCGCGCCTTTTCTTTGCGTCACGTAATCGTGACACGCTCTGGCGCAGCCATCCCGTAGTCTCGCCGCGCATTTTCCCTGGGGGAATTCCATCATGCGTTTCGTGGTTGTCGCGGTGTGCGCCGCTCTCTTGTGTTCGGCTGCCATTCCATCTTTCGCCTCGCCTGAATCGATCGCGCAGGCTGTTGCCGATCCTTCACGGCCAAAAACGGACCGGGATACCGATGTGCTGCGCATGCCCTACAAGACCATCCTGTTTTCCGGCGTGAAGCAGGGCGATGTGGTCGGAGAGCTGTATCCCGGCGGAGGCTATTACACGCGCATGTTAAGCGATGTGGTCGGGCCCAAGGGTAAGATCTATGCGCTCGAGACCACCCGCTGGCCCAGCTCGGTCGAAGCGACAAAGAAGATGGTCGGCGAAAAAGGCCGCGGCAACGTCCAGATGACAGCAACCGCATTCGGCGTCTTCGATATCCCCGAGAAGATCGACCTGTTCTGGATCACGCAGAACTATCACGACCTGCACATCCTAAAATACGGCACCGTCGATATGGCGGCATTCAACAAGCACGTTTACGATTCTCTGAAGCCGGGCGGCATCTATTTCATCGTCGATCATGAGGCCAACGCGGGAACCACAGAGGCGCAGATCGCGGATCTGCACCGCATCGAGAAAGCGCAAGTGATTAAAGAGGTCGAAGCTGCTGGCTTTGAACTCGTGGCTGAAGGCAATGCCCTACACCACACCGGCGACGATCATACAAAAACGATCTTTGATAAATCGGTGCAAGGCCACACCGACCAATACATGCTGAAATTCCGGAAGCCGGCCTAGCGCGACAACCACAGACATTCATGCAAAGCTCTCGGAATAACTCCGGGGGCAAGCTATGGCACGCGTTCTTTCTGCACTTCTCATCATCGGTGCGTTGGTAACCGCCTTCTACTGGTGGAGTTATTTCACCGGCGGCGATGTGATGGTGCTGCACGACCGCTGGTACACGGCGTTCGAGTCGAGCTTTCCCGTTGCCGATGGCTGGATGGCGCTATGCATGTTCACGGCCGGCATCGGGCTTTGGAGTGGCAAGCCGTGGGGTGCGAGCGCCGGTCTGCTCGCGGGATCGGCGTTGATCTATCTCGCGGCGATGGACATCACCTTCGATGTCGAAAACGGGATGTACGCGATGGCCGCCGCGAACGACGCGATGAAGTTCGAGGTGTTCATCAACGTCACGACCGTGATCCTCGGCGTATGGACACTTCTCGCGTGCTGGAAACGCGCCTGACGATCACGCCTTGGGTGACAATTCGCTGATCATCGTTTCTACCGTTTTGCCAGAGACCGAGTGACGCCAACCCGGCGCAACTTTCGACAACGGCACGAGAACAAAGGCGCGCTTCTCCATACGTGGGTGCGGAAGAACGGGCGGTCCCTGTTCAACGCGCGCGTCATAATCAATAAGATCGAGATCTAAGGAACGTGGCGCATTCGGCGTGGAGCGCTTCCGCCCAAACGACGTTTCAGTCTCATGCAGCGCCGCCATCAGCGCTGAGGGCGAAAGTTCCGTCTTCACGATGGCAACAGCATTAACAAACGGCGGGTCCGTAGGATGCGGCCACGCTTCTGACTCATAAAACGGCGATACAGCGACGATTTCGACGCCGCACCGCGCGAGTTCGCCGAGCGCCGCTGTTAATGTCTCACGTGGAGCGCCAACGGGCGAAGAAAGATTGGCACCAAGCGCGATCACGATCATTTACAACGTCCGGTGCAGAAATGAAATGAAAGTGTCTTGAACCACGCGCGCCAATGACTAGAACTAAGAGTGGGCTCCGGGGAAAGATTGCCCGTTCGGCCATTGTTTATTTTGGAGGTCATTATGCTTTTCTATCCGCAGGAAAAACTCGCCATTTTTATCGACGGCGCCAACCTGTACGGCGCGGCGAAGGGCCTTCAGTTCGATATCGACTATAAACGGTTGCTGGAACTTTTTGCGCGCAAAGGCATCCTCGTGCGTGCGTTCTATTATACCGCCGTCGCCGAGGATCAGGAATTCTCACCGCTGCGTCCGCTGGTCGACTGGCTCGACTACAACGGCTTCGCGGTTGTCACAAAACCGCTCAAGGAATTTACTGACGCGCAGGGCCGCAGGCGGGTGAAAGGCAACATGGACATCGAACTCGCCATCGACGTGATGGAGATGGCGGATCAGGTGGACCACATCGTGATCTTCTCCGGCGACGGCGATTTCCGCCGCTTGGTCGAAGCCGCGCAGCGCAAAGGTCGCCGTGTCAGCGTCGTCTCCACCATCCGCACCCAGCCGTCGATGGTGTCAGATGACCTTCGCCGTCAGGCCGACAACTTCATCGAACTCGATGAGCTGAAGGCCATGATCCAGCGCGAAGGCGGTCCGCGAGCGGCACAGGCCCCGGCTTACGCCCAGAGCGCGTGAGCGGCGCTGAGCCCCCAAAAGATTGTCCCCTCTGCCCGCGTCTGGCGAGTTTCCGCGCGGCGAACCGGCTCACTCATCCGGAGTACTTCAACGATCCGGTGCCGAGTTTCATCGGGCACAATGTCCGCCTGCTCATCGTCGGTCTTGCGCCCGGCCTCCACGGCGCGAACAAGACGGGGCGGCCGTTCACCGGCGACTGGGCTGGCGATCTTCTCTACGCGACGCTTCTGAAACATGGCCTCGCGCGCGGTGTGTATGCCGAGCGTGCCGATGACGGGCTGGAACTGGTCGATTGCGCCATCACCAATGCTGTGCGCTGCGTGCCGCCAGAGAACAAACCCCTCCCCGCCGAGATCAAAACCTGCCGTCAGTTCCTCACGCCGCAGATTGCAGCGTTTCCGCAACTCCGTGTGATCCTCGCCCTCGGCAAGATCGCGCATGACAGCGTGTGCGATACGCTCGGCGCCAAGAAGTCCGCGCACCCGTTCAAACACGGCGTCGCCTACGATCTGAAACCGCTAACCCTTATCTCGAGCTATCACTGCTCGCGCTACAACACGAACACCGGCGTGCTGACTGAAGCGATGTTCGACGTGGTTGTGAAGCAAGCCAAGATCGCGGCTCTGCACGCGCTTTAATCGTTCTTTGGTTCAGTTAGATAGCCAACTTTCAGAAAGCCTGCTTCTTGAAGCAAAACAACCACTCTACCTACCGCTTCGAAGCGAATGTTTTGCTCGGCCGTCAGACTTGGCACGCAGTTTGGATGGCTTTTCTTGTATTCGGCTAGTTTGACCTTGAGCTTCGCATCGTTGGAAAACGGCGTGCCGTCAAAATCAACGACGCCGTTCGCATGAACGAAGATTTTCGCTGGACAAATTTCAGATGCGCTGGCGTCAACAGAAGCCGCCAGAAAGCACAATACGGTCAATATTGCCGCCGAACGGCGCATCTTATCCCTTATTCCGCATGAGCCGCGCCTTGTCGCGTTGCCAGTCGCGTTTCCTTTCGGTTTCGCGTTTGTCGTGGAGCTTCTTGCCCTTGGCGATGCCGAGTTCGATTTTGGCGATGCCCTTGGGGTTAAAATAGAGCCGCAGCGGCACGAGCGTCATGCCCTCGCGCTGGATAGCGGCAGCAAGCTTGTTGGCTTCGCGCTTGTGCACCAAAAGTTTCCGCTGGCGGCGCGGCTCATGATTGAAGCGGCTCGCCTGCGTGTATTCCGGGATATAGGAATTGACGAGAAACAGCTCGCCATCCTTCGCATAGGCGTAAGACTCCGCGATCGTCGAACGCCCATTGCGCAGCGACTTCACCTCGGAGCCATAAAGCATGATCCCCGCTTCCAGCGTGTCATCGATGGAATAGGAGAAGCGCGCTTTGCGGTTGTCGGCGACAACCTTGTTCTCGGGATCGGATTTCTTTGCCACTTCAGTGCTTCAGACCGGCGCTCGCCATCGCCTCGCGCACCTTGGCTTTTGCGCCATCGGTGGCGGCCACCAGCGGCAGGCGCACTTCCTCGGTGCAGATACCAAGCAACGAGCCGGCATATTTCACCGGCGCGGGGCTCGGCTCGATGAACATCGCGTCGTGTAGGGGCATCAGCTTTTCCTGGAGCGCCAGCGCAGTATCCCACGCGCCCTGCGCGCACGCGTTCTGGAAATCGGCGCACATCTTCGGCGCGATATTCGCGGTGACGGAGATGCAGCCATGACCGCCTTGCACCATGTAGCCGAGCGTCGTCGCGTCCTCGCCGGAGATCAACCGCCAATCCAGTCCGCAGGCAGCCCGCTCGCGCAACGGACGCGCGAGGTTTGCCGTCGCGTCCTTCACGCCGACAATGTTCTTGAGCTTCGCGAGCCGCCCCATCAGCTCGACCGACATCTCGACAATCGCGCGACCGGGAATGTTGTAGACCAGGATCGGAATATCGACCGCGTCGGCAATCGCCGCGTAATGACGATACATGCCCTCCTGCGAAGGCTTGTTGTAGTAGCCGGTCACGGAGAGCACGGCATCGGCGCCAACCTTCTTGGCATGCTGGGAAAGCGAGATCGCTTCCGCCGTCGCGTTAGAGCCCGCACCAGCGATCACCGGCACGCGACCGCGCGCTTCCTCCACGCAAATCTCGACCACGCGCATGTGCTCGTCATGGCTGAGCGTCGGCGACTCGCCGGTGGTGCCGCAGGGAACCAGTCCGTGACTGCCCTGCTCGATCTGCCAGTTCACGAGCTTTCGGAACGCGGCCTCATCGACCTTCCCGTCTTTCATCGGGGTGATAAGCGCGGGGATAGACCCTCTTATGCGTTCGCGGACGGATGACATGACCAAGTTCCATGGAAATAGTGCCGCAAACTACAGGCGTGGCGGCGAAAGGAGCAAGTATGGCCCTCGAAATGCGCTCAAAATGCGAGCGGTGCGAAACGCCGCTGGTCCAGGACGGCGATCTTGCCCGGATCTGCAGCTATGAATGCACCTTCTGCGCACCTTGCACCAATGCAATGAACGGCCGCTGCCCCAACTGCGGTGGGGAACTGGTG
>Ga0068853_100000744_pt1 | contig 22614 bp, 22 predicted proteins | sample KBSCornC32_FD_65655 | JGI IMG/M metagenome (GOLD analysis project Ga0068853, IMG submission 65655) | Corn rhizosphere microbial communities from Kellogg Biological Station, Michigan, USA - KBS Corn C3-2 | ecosystem: Host-associated > Plants > Roots > Rhizosphere > Soil ... | reverse complement strand
AGAGCAACTGAAAAAGGTCGGCATTCCGCTGCGTCAGTTTGACGGCGGCAATACTATCGACTCGACCAAACTGCTGATCCGCCAATTGGCGACCGAATTTCACAACCCCCACGCGGGCGACTCCATCTGCGACCGCCTGGACAAGGATATGGCCCGCGCGGACTCGTTCAAAAAGACATTCCCCGATACCCCTAAAGTCCTCGTCATCCATTTTGGACAGGCCGCCAACCAGTACTTCGTCCTCAGCCATCGCGGCACCCAGCAGCAGATGCTGGACTGGGCCGGCGCAGTGAACGTCGCGGATACCGCCCAGAAATGGAAGAACCTGAGCGCGGAAGTCATCGCAAAGGCCCAGCCCGACGTCATTCTGGCGACGGACTACGGCTTCGACCTGCAGGGCAGCGTGGAGAAGTTCCGACAGCTGCCCGGCGTCTCCCTTTCACCCGCAGCAAAGAACAACCGCATCTACCGGGTGGAAGAACACGACCTGGTCTATCTGGGACCCCGCACGGGGCAGAATGTATACGAGCTGATAAAGCTGATCCATAAACACTAGCTGTTTGAAAAAAATACCGTTCCATACCTATTACCTCGTATTGAGTCTGGTCCTGCTGCTCTCCCTGATCGTATCGACCCGTGTCGGAGCAGTCTCTATCGGATACGACCGCATTCTGCTTTTTCTCCGTCATGCGCTGACCGGCCAACCGGGCAGCACCATCGAAGAACAGCTATTCCTGCAGATCCGCCTCCCGAGGGTGCTGTTGTGTGCGCTGACCGGCGCCTCGCTGTCTGTTTCCGGGGCGCTGATGCAGGCCCTTTTTCGTAATCCGATAGTAGAACCAGGTCTCGTCGGCACGTCTTCAGGCGCTGCACTGGGCGCAGCCTTTGTCTTTGTCATGGGCAAAAGTCTCAGCGGCGCGTGGGTAGATATGCTGGGACCCTTTCTCCTGCCGCTGGCGGCTTTCGTGGGCGGCGGACTGGCTACCTTACTGGTCTACCGCCTGTCGAGCGTCTTCGGCAAGGTCAACGTGAACACCCTGCTGCTTGCGGGTATCGCCGTCAACGCTCTGGCGGCGGGCGGCACCGGCTTCTTCTCCTATATCGCGCGCGACCCGCAGGCCCGCAGCATCGTGTTCTGGAATCTCGGCACCCTCTCCGGCGCGGACTGGACCAATACAGGCATCGTAGCCTTTTCGACCCTGGTAGGCATCGGGCTTTCGCTTCGGTATTCGCGGGCGCTCAATGCGCTGTTGCTGGGCGAGACAGAAGCCGCCTACCTCGGCGTCCACACCCGGCGGCTCAAGACGAGGATACTGCTGCTGAATACTTTTCTTGTCGCGGTAGCCACTTCGGTCGTGGGCGTGATCGCGTTCGTCGGGCTTATCGTACCGCATATCCTGCGCCTGATGAAGAGCTCGGACAACCGCTGGCTGATCATCGGTTCGGCCCTGCTGGGCGCCATTCTGCTGAATGTCGCCGACATGCTGGCCCGCGTCATCGTGGCCCCTTCCGAATTCCCCATCGGCGTGATCACCGCCTTCGCCGGCGCACCCGTGTTTCTGTTCCTATTGATACGCGCCGGCCGCCAGCAGCAGAAAGGAGGGTTTTATGCTTAGCATTGAGAAACTCGTTTGCCGCATCGGCGACCGCAGGATCGTCGACGATATCTCCATCTCCTTTTCTCCCGGTCGTTTACACGTCATCGTCGGACCGAATGGTTCCGGCAAGTCGACTTTTCTGAAGGCCTTCAGCGGCGAGTGGACGCCTGCCGCCGGTCGGGTGGACTACGATGGGGTGGGACTGGATCAGTTCGACCGGATCGACCTCGCCCGCCGCCGCGCCGTCATGACCCAGCTTCCTGAACTGCACTTTCCGCTGAGCGTGGACGAGATCGTCATGATGGGACGGTATCCGCATTTTTCCTTCCGTCCGTCAGCCCGCGACAGGGCGATCTGCCAGGAGGTAAAAGGGTTGCTGTCGATCGAAGGGATGGGCGACCGTGACTACCTCACCCTTTCCGGCGGCGAGCGACAGCGGGTCCAGTTTGCCCGCGCCCTGGCACAGGTCTGGGAGACGCCGCCCAAAGGCGGGCGCTATCTGTTTCTCGACGAGCCGGTCTCCAGCCTCGATATTCACTACCAGCACCAGTTTCTCCGGCTGGCGCGTTCGCTGGTTAGAGAGAGCATAGTCGTTGTCGCCGTACTGCACGACCTGAACCTGGCGCTGCAATATGCAGACCGTATGGTGTTTATGAAACAGGGGAGGGTAGTGGCGGAGGGACCGCGCGATATCGTCACGGCTGAACTCGTCCATAAAGTATTTGACGTTGAGGCGAGACTGATCGACGACCCGGTGGGCGGGAGGCCGGTGATCGTTTTTGCATGAACGACCATGCAACGGTTGCTCAGGTTCCTTTGTCAAGTTGAGACAAAACCTGATCATGAGAAACAAAACGAGCCTGCTCGCCATCGGCATCGCCGTGGCATTAGGGGGAATACTGCTCCCCGGTTGTCTGAAAGACAAAGTCAAAAAAACGTATACCGTCTACACGCCGGTGTATACCCGAAAAACTACCGTTATAGCGGCGATCAACGGAGATCCCGCCCAGACTATTACAAAGGCGGGGCAGATATACATCAAGGACTCCTATATCTATCTGAATGAGTTCAACAGCGGCATCCACGTTATCGACAACAGCAATCCGGCTCATCCGGTACAAACCGCTTTCCTGAACATCCCCGGCAATCAGAACATAGGCATCCGCGGAAATACCCTCTTTGCCGATATGTACAGCGACCTTCTCGCGATCGACATCTCCAATGTCAAACAGGTGAAGGTTATCGATACGCTGTATAACGCCATCCCTTACCGCAGCAGCGGACAAAGCGACTATGTGATCACGGGCTGGACCAAAAGAGACACTACCGTCGACGTGGAAACACGACCGGGACCGCCGATCTTCTATGACGTCCCCGGCACATCCTTCTATGCGATGAGCGCCAGCGCCTCCCAGGCGGCAGCCGCCAGCCTTGGTTCAGGATCGAATGGACTCGCAGGCTCAACCGCCACCATGACGCTGGTCGGAGATTACCTCTACCTGATACCCGAACCACATTCATTGAATACCATCAATGTAAGCGATCCTTCAAAGCTCGCCCTGTCTTCGAACGTGTACGCCGGCTTTGATATCGAGACGATCTTTTCGATCCGGAACCGGCTGCTCCTGGGCTCTAAGGAAGGCGTGTACATCTTCTCGTTAGACGACCCCTCGAAACCCGTCAAAATAGGCGAGTTCCAGCACGGCAGGGCCTGCGATCCGGTGATCGCCGACCAGAACTACGCCTACGTCACCCTCCGTTCGGGCACTACCTGCGGCGGCAGCGCCAACGAGCTGGACGTCCTCAACGGGAAGGATCTGTCCCAGGTGTCCATGCTGAAAAGCTATCCGATGACCAACCCTTCCGGTCTTGGCAAGGACGGATCGGTGCTGTTCATCTGCGACGGACCCGACGTCAAAGTCTTCGACGCTTCCGACCCATCCAACCTGAAGCAGCTGACCACCATTCCGGTCGCCGGCGCTTATGACGTCATCGCCAATAACCACGTGCTGCTCGTCGCGAGCCCCACCGGACTGGACCAGTACGACTACAGCGATCCTTCACATATCGTTGCACTAAGCCACCTGTCTGTCACCAAAAGCCAGCAATGACAAAATATTTTTTGACGGGCTTCGTATTCGTCCTGTGCGCGACTGCCTGTTTCGGCCAGCAGAACGCTGCTCCCACCCAGCAGAGCATTTCCCCCACCCAGCAGAGCGCTGCCCCCACCCAGCAGAGCGCCAACTCCACCCACCACACATGGCGCTTCCGCAGCGACAACATCGGCGGGCTTTCCATCGGCCAAATGGGCGGCTACGGCCAGGTCAGGACCGTCAATGGCCTGAGCCGCGGTCCCTGGTTTGCAGGCCTGGGCGCGGGCCTCGACTATTATCGCTTCAGAAACATCCCTTTCTTTCTCTCCGTCACAAGGGACCTGCTCACCGACAAGCGAAGCGGCCTCTTCCTCATCCTCGACGGCGGCGTCGACCTGCCCTGGTACAAAAGGGAACCCCAGCCCTATCAGAACCTCACAAGCACTTTCCGCGCCGGCCCCTACTGGAACACCGGCCTGGGCTACCGATGGCGCTTTTCCGACGCCGGCCGCAAAGCCCTTTTGTTCTCCGCCACCTACGGTATGAAAACGCTGACCGAACGTCAGACGACACAAGGCACCTGCTACGATCCCCCCGCCTGTACGGTAACCACCGGTACGACCACATACGACTATACAGACCGCACGCTGCGGGTAGGGGTAGGGGTGGAGCTTTAAAAAAAAAGGCGCGTCGTGAACCGGGGTACACCCGACGAGTCACGACGCGCCTGAAACAAGAAAAATTATTACTTCCACGTAATCGTAGTCCACGGTTTGGTCGTCGGACCTAACGGGCCCAGATCCCAACTGATCAGCCTGCCCCGGTTATCAAAGGTATGATCGAAAAGTTTCTCAGGGCCTTCCGCGTTGGTATATTGTGTCATGATATACGGCGGATTAGTCACCTCGGGGAAATAACCAAGATATTCCAGGTATTGAAATCCCTCATGGTCGTTTTGCCATCCCTCACAATAAAATTGTTGTTTGGCAGGGTGCGTATAGTCATATTCATAGCTGTTGCCATTGAAGGAAAGCAGGTCCCCGTACTGGTCATAGACAAGGCTGTCCGTCTCGGGGGAATCTCCGGCATAAACTTCGTTATTGACCCTTAGCCTGCTCACCGCGACGAGCCTGTTGTCTTTATAGCTATAGGTCTCATTGACATTGAAGTTGCCCCGACTTCCCGGAGGAAACCAGGTCGAATCCGCAATACTGGACTCTGGTCGTCCTTTCGCATTTAGCGTGATCTTCAGCAGGGTGTCCGGACCGCCGTTTTTCAGATTATGCTTGTCGATCAGATAAACCATCCTTCCCTTTTGGGATACCGCCGCTTCCCGGTACCCATAGTGATTATAAAAGGACAAACCGATCGGATAGTCATAAGAGCCGTCTATTTCCACCACCGTCTTGCCCGAATAGATCTTTTTGAAGGGAAAGATCTTCACAGGCTCATTGACATCATCAAAATCAGCGCGATGGTATTCCAACACCTGGTATTCGCTGCTCAATGGATTTTGGGGAGGGATCGGGCCGCTGTCTTTACGGCAGGACGAGGACGCAAAAAGGCATGCCACACCCACGGCGGCATAAATGGTTTTTTTCATATAAATAACTGTTTAAGGTTTCCGCGGTCTTTTGATTATTTCCAGTTCACTGTCACATGACCATTCCCGTCGTCGTAACTGATGAGCCGGCCCTGTCTGTCAAACTGATGATTGCTAACCGTGTGCGGCTGATAGTCCGTATAGCTGATCAGCAGATTGGTTGGACTGCTGATCTCGGGGAAATAGCCGAGATAGATCAAGAGGTAGAACGGTTCGTCGGGACCCGTCAGACCCTCGTAATAAAATTGCTGTTTGGCCGTCCTGGCGTAGTCATACGACCAGGTATTCCCGTTGAATGCTATACAATTGCCGTACTGGTCATATTTAATACTGTCGGTGGGGTTACCGTGATGCGGCTCATTTAAGATATTGTTCACGGCAATGATCCTGTTATCCTTATAAACATAATTCTGAATGAGATACTGTGGGGGCCAGTAATCGAGCAGATCGTAGATCAGACTGGTGTCCGATTTCAGCGACAGCGGCCTTCCCGCACCGTTCAGCGTGAGCCATACGGCCGTGTCATGGCCGCCGCCGGGTGACAAGGTCTTTTTGATCAGATAGACCATTTGCCCCTTCTGCGAAACCGTATACGATTTATAAAATGATTGCTGGAAAGTAAGGTATGAACGATCATCCTCGAAACCACAGTCGATACCGACCACCGTATGTCCCGAATGATCGTACGTTTTTTTGAAGGGATAATGGGCGTACCCGAGCCACTCATCGTACTCGGTGGCGTGACACTCCGCGACCTGATAGTCGCTGGTCAATGGGTTCTGCTGAGGGAAATGTCCGAGGTCTTTACGGCACGACGAGGCCGCAAAAAGCACAAGCATGCCTACGGGGGCAAAGAGGCTTTTTTTCATATAATAAATGTTTAAGGTTGACTATTCGTCAGGGGTAGTCCGGATCGTTAATCAGTGTGTGTAGTAAGAAAGCGAGGTAAGAATGGTGTTTGAGAAGGATCTTAGCTTGTAGGATAGCCAGACGAATTTAGGTGTTTATTATTAATTCCCAAAAAAAAATGTTATACCTGACCGTTAGTTCGCGCGAGCTCCGGGGTAACCCGCTGATCTTCAATTTGGTTAAATTCGGGGCGGTGATTGGTAAAATTTGAAAACAGGATTCGGCTCAATTATAGGAAATTTAGGTGTCGCATAAGATCACTCAACTCAACGTCATTAGTATGAAAAGGCTCCTGATTCCTCTCGCCGTCATCGCCGCTGCGCCGGCACTTGCGCAGCAATCCATCGAACAGACCTGGCAGGGCTCCCGACCCGCGCCGCAGACGATAGCCAGCTTCGACGGCCTCGGCGAAGGCTTCAGCGGCCCTCAGGGAACGGCTTACTACCGAAACCCTTCCGACAACGCACTGGCAGTCGGACCCGACCATATCGTTCAGATCGTCAATACCCGGATGGCAATCTTCACCAAAAAAGGCAAACGATTCGACAGCACCGGCCGCATCCTCTACGGACCCGGCGAGACCCGCAACGTATTCCGCGGCTTCGGCGGCCCCTGCGAGCGGCTAAACAACGGTGACGCCGTAGTGCGTTATGACCAGCTGGCCAACCGCTGGCTGATCGTGATGCCGACATTCCGGAGAGGGATACCCCGAACCGAAGAAAAGGACTCTGCTCACGGCGGCGTTCCCTATCCGCCCCAACCGGGGGCGGCGGTAATGCTGTACCAGCCGGGACCGGCCTACGCCAGGGAACCCCAGCCCGGCGGAGGAGGCCCGCGCGCAAGAACCAAAACAGACAGCACAGGCACCTTCTGCATGTGCTATGCGATCAGCACCGGACCCGACCCGATGGGACCCTACTACCGCTATGAGTTCGACCGCCCGCTGTTCCCCGACTATCCAAGGCCCACCATCTGGCCCGACGGCTACTATACGACCAGCAGCACCAGCGACAACCTCATTCAGCGGCAGGCGTTTGTCGTCGACCGCGATAAAATGCTGAAAGGAGAACCGGCTACCGAACAGGGCTTTTTATTGAACGGCGTCAATTTCCTCCTGAACTCCGACGTCGAGGGTCAGCAACTCCCGCCAAAAGGGTCACCCAATATAATGGTCGCCAACGGCGGAACGCAGCTGCAGAACAAATTCGAGGACGACGGCATCTATTTCTGGACCTTCCACGTCGACTGGAAGGACACGACGAGAACAAAGATCGACGGTCCTTTTAAAATCGCTGTAGCCCCCTATCACTACGCCGGCGACGGGCAGCTGAAAAAATCCGTCCCGCAGCCCGGCACCGATATGTGGCTGGATACCCAGGGCGACAAACTCCTTGGAAGACTGGTATACCGCCGCATCGGCAGGCAGGAGTCCCTGGCAGTCGTACACTCTGTTAAAACCGCGGCAGGCGGCAGCGGAGTAAGATGGTATGAGTTTCGGCTGGGCCGCCATCGCCGCCCCGCTATTTATCAGCAGGGGACCTATGCTCCGGGAGGAGACTTCCGATGGCTCTCCGGCCTCGCCATCGACAAGTCAGGCAATATCGGCATCGGCTATTCCTATGGTGGAGAAAAACAATTTGCAGGTCAGCGGTTTACAGGCAGGCTGGCGGGCGACAGCCTCGGCGTCATGAGCTTCAGTGAAGCGATACTCGCAGAAGGGCAGGCCGCACAGACCAATACCCTGCGATGGGAGGACTACACCTATACCGCCCTCGACCCGTCCGACGACGAAACCTTCTGGTATGTAGGCGACTATCTGAAACAGGGAGCGAAGAACTATTCGACCAGGATCGGCGCATTCAAACTCAATCCTCCGGACGCAGCAAAAACATCATCCGACGCAGGCAAAATACCAGCTGATGCAGAAAAGAAATAAAGGATAAGGCCCAATGGTCCATGGAGTTATTTCGCTGCTGCAAAAATATATGTCGATAACCCGGCCGGCGTCACCGGAGTCGTCAGGAAAAGACTATCCTTGCTGCTCCGGTAGAACATACGCGGGGGCATAGTCACTTTGGAACTAAGTACAGGAGCCGTACTAAACACGAGAAAAGAATCCACAAAAATGCCGTTCGTCGCCAGGGTCTGCGTGGTATCTATCCTCCATGTGCCTGCCGGTCGGTCGGCGTTGCTGTGCCACACGGTAAATGTCTTGTCCGAACTCAGATACAGGATAGTCGTCGTGTCCGGACTGGGCTTGATCACCCCCATACCCTGTAAAAAGATCCAGTCTTCTTCGACCCACCGCCAGTTACCGGGCGGGTTTCCGGGATGCCAGCCATAATCAATGAGCGGCGTTTCCGATTTCTTGTGACAGGCCGTTACCAAAACAGCGCCCAATAATACAATCAGCAGATAAGGTTTCATCCGTGCGTTTTACCCCATGACAACTGTCCCCGCGCGACCGTTGCACGTCAAATATTCGTTCCTCCATCCGCGGCAAAACCTGCACCCGTGATATAGCCGCCCTCCGGCCCCGCCAGAAAGGCGACAAGGCCCGCAATATCCTCCGCTTTCCCATAGGCAGGTATCGCCATCCTTGAACGCTGGTCCCCCGCAAAAGGGCCATCTGCCGGATTCATGTCAGTGTCTACCGGTCCCGGGTGTACCAGGTTCACCGTGATCCCCCGGGGGCCCAGGTCCCTTGCCATCCCTTTGGTCAGTCCGATCAACGCCGACTTGCTCATCGCATACAGCGCAGCGCCGGGTTTGGCTACCCGCTCCGCCAGACAGCTCCCGATGGTAATGATCCTGCCGCCCGTCCCCAGGTGAGGTAACGCCGCCCAACCAACGCCCGCACGAATTGTAAGCGGCTGACAAAAAAGTAAGTATGAGAAAGCTAACCTCGACCAACGCGGTCAACGAAGCCAGTCTTATCCGCAATTGCGGTGTCGCATATGCGCTGAACCTCATCGGCGGACGCTGGAAACCGACCATCCTCTATTCCCTGCTCCAGGGTACTATGCGCTATAACCAGCTGCTGAAGAGCATCTCCGGCGTTTCCGAAAGGATGCTGGCCGCCCAGCTGCGCGAGCTGGAAAAGGACGGGCTCATCAAAAGAACGGTCTTTGCAGAAGTACCGCAACGGGTCGAGTACGAGCTCACCCCGCTGGGCATGACCGCGGCGCCGCTGCTGAAGCACCTGTCAGACTGGGGCAACAGCCTCCGGGAACTAGCTCTTGTACAAAGCCCATCCGGCCAATAGCATCCACACCAGCATGGCCGAGCCAAATATTCGGAAGCCCCCCAGGCTATTCGCAGCCACGCCAAAAATATAAAGCCCCACGATAACCGCCGCGATCGCGATACCGCTCCACGCGACCCATACGGGCAGGTTCCTGTTATACAATATTGTCACCGACCAGCAGAGAATGGCCAGACAAAATGCGATGGTATAGATATGGTCGAAGGCCTTATTGACCGAAGCATTGAATTTCAGAACCGGCTTGATCGCGTCCATCGTCTCCTGCGTCCCATCCCTGTAGTGTTGGAGAAAGAATGGCAGCGCCAGCCCGTTGGCCGCCGCGGCAAGCATCACCGCTACCAGCCCCAGCGAGATCATAAAGAAGGCGAGCACCGGTAAATACTCCTCCGTACCAAGCTTTCGGGTCAGCCCCCAGCACCCGGCCCAGCCGAAGGGCAGCGAGAAAATAGCGATGGAGTGGGTTACAATGATCATAGGCGTAATGCCGATCAGGTGTTCGATGCTTCCTCCGGCGGGGTGAAGCACCATGGTGAACACGAGTAAAACGACAAAAACGATCAGCGACACGCCGGCCTTTTTTTCAAAAGTTCTTTGCATAGCACAAATCTAGCCGGCTCCGCAGACACAGGCCTTGATCCAAATCAAGAACTGATCTTTTTCCTGACACGGCTCAGCGTCTCCGGCGTCATGCCCATGTAGGAGGCGATATGTTTCAGTGGGAAATGCTGTAGTAGTTCCGGTTTGGTGGCCAGCAGCAACTCGTATTTCTGTTCAGGCGTCAGCCGGTTCTGCCGGAAGTCCTGGTTCTGTATGGCCTGCTCGAAGATCCTTCCCAGCCGGAAGAAGATATCCGATACTTTCGCAAGCTCGTGAAAATCCTGCGCGCGCAGTCCAAATACTTCACTTTCGACCGTCGCCTGTATGATATGCTGCGAGGGCTGCTGAGTCAGAAAGCTCCTGTATTCGAACATCCAGTCACCCGGTACATACAGGTTAAGCGTAGTCTCCTCTCCACTTTCGCCCACGGCATAGTGCCGGAAACAACCGCTATTGATAAAATAAAAGGACTTGCAGACCTGGCCCTCTCTGATCAAACACTCCTCCGTATTTAGCCGTTGCACTTTCAGCCGGTCGGTGATCATGGCCAGCTGTTCCGGCGTATAGCCGGCAAAACTTAGCAGTGATATGTTGACCCGCCCGAACATATGCCAAATATAATATTATAGCTCCACAAACTCCCACGCACTCTGATACGCTTCGTGCTGCTCGGCGTACGTGATAAAGCCGCCATAGAAAGGCAGGCGCGAGAGGGTAGCGCTGTCGCCGATCACTACCAACTTTTTACGCGCCCTGGTCATCGCCACATTCATCCGCCGGATGTCCGACAGGAACCCGATCTTGTTGTCGGTATTGCTGCGGGTCATACCGATATAGACGATATCCCGCTCCTGTCCCTGGTAACTATCGATGGTATTGACCGCTATCTTGTCCGCATATTGTCGCAACACGGCCGAATGTTCCATCAGATGCTGCAGCAGACGCACCTGGTTGCGATAAGGAGAGATAATGGCCATGGAGGGAAAGTCAAGTGCATTATAACGTACCCCGAGCTCTTCCACGGTATGTGTAGCGTGCCTGATCAGGAAGGCCGCCTCTTCCGGATTGACCAGCCCCGTCCCTTCGGGCTGCTCGTCATAGCCGCAGCCTGCCGTATCGATAAAGACCAGCGGCTTGTCGCCTTCGAAAAGCGTGCGGCCGGCCACCGAAGCGTGGGCCTTCAGCCGGCTTTCATAAAAGACCTCCGAAGAATAGCCCATGATCACGGAGTTCATCCGGTACTGCTCGTCCAGCAGCGACACCGTCTCCGGGTGCAGGGCCACGTTCTTTTCCAGAAGGGTAGTATTGAGACCCGACGCCTCTGCCGACTTTACCGTCGGGGGCAGCTGGCAGTGATCACCCGCAAGGATCACCCGCTGCGCTTTCAGGATGGGTATCCAGCAGGCCGGCTCGAGCGCCTGACCCGCCTCGTCGATCACCGCTGTCTGATAGCGCAGGTTTTTGATAGTATAGTGACTGGCCCCGACCAGCGTGGCGGTGACCACCTGCGCTTTGGACAGGACGTCGTCAAGGATATACTGCTCCAGCCGCTCGACTTCCTTCATTACGCTGCGGGCCTCGTCGAACAACGCCTTCCGCTGGTCTCTTTCCGCCTTCCCGAAATTGCGCTTGTATTTATGGGCCATGTCTTTGAACTCGCTGGCCCTTTTCTTCAGCTTTTTGATCTCTTTGCTGCTGCTGTGCGCCGCCATTTTCTCGTCCAGCGTCAGTGACTGCAGCCGGTCCGATACCCTCGCCGCATTGCCGATGCGCAGCACGTTGAGGCCCTGTTCAGACAACCGCTCGCTCAGCAGGTCTACCGCGGTATTGCTCGGCGCCACTACCAGGACTTTTTCTCCTTTCCGTCGCACCAGGGCGCTGATCGCGTGTACCAGCGTCGTCGTTTTGCCCGTCCCGGGAGGGCCGTGAACGATGGCGAGGTCTCCCGCTGCGAGTATCCTCCCGACCGCCGACTGCTGTGAGGGGTTCAGCGGCAGACCACCGGTCTCAGGCCCTCCTGAACCCGCGCCCGGTACTCCGGAACCTCCGGCCGGTTCGACCGAACTCTCTGCGTGGGCCGGTTTCTGCTGACCCGTCAGCACCCGTACGAGCCGCCCCTCCTCCTTCTTTTCCATCACCGACGCGGCCTGCCGCAGCGCCGAAAACATTTCACTATAGCTGTTGTCGTCAAAGAGGAGGTCGATCCCCAGCTTGCCGTTGCGCGCCCAGTCGGGCAGTTCGTCTATCCGCAGCGTTATCTTCAGCCGGTTGCCGCTCTGAAAGGAAATAGTCCCTTCCACCCGGTCGTTCTGCGCATCGTGATTGGAAAAAAGCGCCGCCGAAGCGCCGAAACGCAGCTGATGCGCAATATCCTGGTTGGTGGTTCGCTCCACCTCCACGGTTAGATAGTCCCCCCTTCCGATCTCCTCATCCCGGATGGCGATGGGATACCAGGCCAGTCCGGCATCACGCCGGTCGTTGACAGAGGCCGATTCGGCCATCTCACGGTAAAGCCTCCGGTCTTCTGCCTGCTCGGTCTTCAACAGGTCGGTCAATTTTGCGAAATAATCCATCGCGCAAAGATACGCCCGAAGCTCCAAAGAGGGTCGGATAGGGGTCCTTTTGTTAACGGCCGTTAACGAGAAGGGCTCAGGATTTTCCCTATTTTCATTCAGAATTATCCATTCAACCATTGACCAATGAGGTGCATTTTACTACTCCTCTCCTTATTCTTTTCCGCCACAGGCCTTCTGGCTCAGTCCGTCCGCCCCGACATGGAGTTCGGCATGGTCAGTCCGGCGAGTTTTTCGCCGCATATCACCGGCGACAGCACCCCCAGGGCCGTCTACCTGTTCGACAAGGGCGTCGTCACTTTTGAGCAGGGCTACAGCTCGGCAGGCGGCTTCAGCGTTGTCTTCAAAAGACACGTGCGCATCCTCATCCTGCACAAGAGCGCCCTCAGCCTGGCGATGGTCACGCTGTCCAGATACCGCAAGAGCGACGCGATGCTCCAGGACGTAAAAGGCGCAACCTATAATCTCGGGAACGGGACCGTTGTCCCCACCGACCTGGACAAGAGCAATATCTTTAAAGACAAGAACACCAACTACGACCTGCAAAAGATCGCGTTCCCCAACGTAAAGGAAGGCTCTATCATCGAGTATAGCTACACGTTCGTCTTTCCGAATATCGGCTTTGTACCGCCCTGGAGCTTTCAGAGCAGCTATCCCGAGCTGTGGAGTGAATTCGATATCACCGTTCCCCGCCTTTTCGACTACGCCGTTATGATGCAGGGCTACCAGAAATTCGCGATCGATACCGTGATCACCTATGACGCCAATTCGCCCGGCATCTATGGCGTGACCGACCGGACCTTCTTCGCCAACCAGACCGTCCGGCACGTCTGGGCGCAGGCCGACGTACCGCCGCTGGAAAAGATCGAGCCGTATACCACGACGCTGAAGAACCACGTGAGCAAGATCGAGTTTCAGCTGTCCGCCGCCCGCCGCCCCAACGGATACACGGAAACATTCTCTACGACCTGGCCCCAGGTGACCCACGAACTGCTGAAGAACGACCATTTCGGCGCTGCGCTGGACGACCACAACCGGTGGCTCGACGACGATATGAAAAAGATCACCGCCGGTTCGTCCTCTCCCGAAGAGCGGCTGCGCCGCATCTACGCCTGGGTGCGGGATCATTTTACCGTCGCGCCGCTCGAGCGCATCTATACCTCGCAGCCCATCAAACAGACATGGGAAGAGAAGAAAGGAGGCTGCGTCGCCGATATCAACCTGCTGCTGACCGCCATCTGCAAACACGAAGGACTGGACGCCTCACCGGTCATCCTCAGCTCACGCGCCAACGGCTATGCCCACGACGGATATCCGCTGCTGAGCGAATACAACTACGTCATTACCCGCGTCCGCCTGGACGGCAAGAATTACCTGCTGGACGCTTCCAAACCCTGGCTGGGCTTCGGCCAGCTGCCCGAACTCTGTTACAACGGCTATGCCCGCGCCATCGACTCCACACACGACCGAATTGCCCTCATGGCCGATTCCGTAAAGGAAAGCCGCCGGACACTGGTAGTGCTCTCCAATACAGACAGCGGCCTTACCGGCACCTATTCCCGAACCGCCGGGGCGTTTGAATCGATGGCCCTGCGGAATCAACTGAAACATATCCATCCGGAAGATTTCTTTGACAATATCCGAAAGACCCTGCCCGGTGACAAACAAATGGGCGCAGCAGCCTTCGATTCCCTCGAAACGCCGGAAGCTCCCGTCGTCTGGCACTACGACATGAAATATAATTTTTCACAGAAAAGGGTCTATTTCAATCCGATCCTCCACGAGCGGTTCAACAGCAGTCCGTTCAACTCGGAAGAACGGCACTATCCCGTGGAAATGAACTACCGGATCGACAACGCCTATGTCCTGACCATGGATATACCCAAAGGCTATACGGTCGAACAGCTGCCGAAGTCCCAGCGCATAATGCTCTCCGACAGCGCCGGGTTTTTTGAATACAATATCAGCTCGGACGACCATTCCATCAGCCTGCGGATCCTGCTGCAGCTGAAAAAAGCGGTCTTCCCGCTGGACGAATACGGCGGACTTCGCGATTTCTTTTCTATGATCTCGGGTAAGGAAAAAGAACCCATCATCTTTAAAAAGACAGAACAATGAGCCATGCCGTCAATTTCCGCCGGACCGGTGCCGTGGCGATGCTATTTCTTGCACTTGCAGGCCGGAGCCAGACTCCGGCGGTCATACCCGACTCCCTGGCGAAGAATGCCGTCATGGTCGTGCGCAGCAACCAGCTGGAAATAGATATACTCTCTCCCCGAAAGGCAAAGATGCACCGGCGCCATGTCTACACCATATTGAACAGCCGGGGTGACAACTACGCCAACGTGTACACCTTCTACGATAAATTTAACGACCTCGTCAGCGCAACGGGGATCTTGTATGACGCGCAGGGCCGACAGATAAAGAAGATAAAGAAAGGCGATATGCAGGACTGGAATACCGACGGGTCGGGTATCCTGATGACCGATATGCGGGTGAAGGTCTATTCCTTTGGATACCGCAGCTATCCCTATACGGTGAGCTATGACGAGGAGACGGAAATGAACGGTCTTTTCATGCTGCCCGAGTGGCAGCCGCAGCCGGCAAGGAACGTCTCCGTCGAACAGTGCAGCCTGGTGATCAGGGCGCCTTCCGGCTATCCCCTTCGCTACAGGAACTACGACTACCCCGGAGAAACGGTCGTTACCGAAGAAAAAGGAATAAAGACCTATACATGGCAGGTCGGCAACCGGCCTGCGGTGGCCGAAGAACAGTTCGAACCCGATTGGTTCCGTCTTGAGACCCACGTCCGCCTGGCGCCAGGCGATTTCGAGATACAGGGGTATAAGGGAACTCTCAAAGAGTGGAATGACATCGGCAAATTCGTCGGGTACCTCTACCAGGGACGCGACCAACTCCCGCCGGATGCAAAACTAAGGGTGCACGAGCTGACGGACGGGCTTACGGACGACCGCCGGAAGATCGCCGTTCTCTACCGGTATCTGCAGCACAACACCCACTACGTCGGCATCGAGCTGGGCATCGGCGGCTGGCAGCCGTTTGACGCGAGCTATGTGTACAATCGACGATACGGCGACTGTAAGGCCCTGTCCAATTATATGGTGGCCCTGCTGAAAGAAGCCGGCATCCGGGCTTCCAGCGTCCTCATCCGGGGCGGCAATGCACCCGCGATCGACACAGACTTTGCCTGCGCCCAGTTCAACCACGCCATTGCCGTAGCCTTTACGGGCAGGGATTCCGTCTGGCTGGAATGTACGAGCTCTACGCTGTCGCCCGGCTATCTCGGGAATTTTACTTCGGACCGCGACGCCCTTTTGATCGACGCTGCAGGCGGCCATATCGTCCATACGCCCATATACGGCGCAAGGGAAAATCGGTTTATACGTATGGTAAAGGGAAGCATCAGCGCGGAAGGCGACCTCGACGCGTCCCTGGTATACGACTATTCGGGGCTCGAGCAGGACCTGCTGCAGTGGAGGATCGACCAGCTCACCCGGAAAGACCTCGTAAGGGCAAGGACAGAAGACATGGGCATACCCAACGAAAAGATCACCGACTGGTCCTGCAGCAGCGACTCTTCTGCTGTCCCGGCCATTCCGTCGATCCGCGAAAATATCCAGCTGTCCGCCGGACATTTTGCAACGGTCAGCGGCAACCGGCTGATCTTTACCCCCGGGTATTTCTTCAAACGCATGATCGGAGTAAAGGACGAGATGCATTCCCGGCCTTTCCAGCTGTCCAGGTCTTTTGAAGAGAAGGATTCCCTCGTGCTGCAGCTGCCTCCGGGTTATCAGCCGGAGGGCGCGCCCTTCAACGGTTCGATTTCCTGTCCCTGCGGCAGTTATCGCATTCGCAGCAGCTTCAGCGAAGGAGTACTCACGGTGAACTGCTATTTCCGGCAGAATAAGGGCGTCTATGACGCCGCGACCTGGCCGCGGCTGGCCCGCTTCTTCAACCTGGTCCACCGGGAAGGCGACCGGCAGATGGTGTTTGTAAAACAATAAAAAGGGCCCCCAGGAAAAGGGGCCCGCAGATTTTTACGAAAACCGATTCAATATTCAACCTTCTTAATTATTTCATCCTTCTTTCCGGAAAAAAATATTTCCGCTGATAGTTTCCAGGTCGATCTCCTTTCCCCCTCCGCCATTGAGCTCGGCAGAGACGGTACCGCCGCCTACCTGCTTGATCCGCCGGCTGGTCGAGGTCAGCTCGATATTCGAATACATTGTCCCGCTGATAGTCCGCATCTTCAGCTCGGCCTTGCGCTGCGGGGCGATGGCCAGGTCGATATAGCCGCTGATGCTTTTAGCCCTGATCTCAGCCGTATTACCCGTAATAGTGATATTGCCGTTGATCGTCTCGACCGAGAAATCGGCGTTCTCGGGAACGTAGACCTCGTGTAAGATCTGGTTGTGGCAGCTGCAGCAACAGCAGCAGTCGTTGTCGCCGCGGTTTGTGGTGTTTCCGCTTTGGATCACCTTTCCTGAGGAGTCCTTCTTTCCGCCGCAGCAGGCGCCCTTTGGCAGATCCAGTTTGGCCGATACATTGATGGTGTTGCCCGACTCGCCGAAGACCATCTTGTAGTCGTCGTTGTTCTGGTTGTCGTTGACATTGATGCTGCTCTTGATATAGACCTCGTTCTTCTTCCAGGTGATGATCCGGATGCTATCGGAGATCTGGAAGTTCATCCGCACATAGCCGTTGGGGGCAAAGTCGATATGCTTTTCGATGATCTTTTGTGCACCCGCCGGCAGCAGGCCGAGGCAGAGCAAAAAGAGGAGGATGCTATTTTTCGTCCGGAGACAATTATTTTTCAATGGTCGGACGGAACCTCGCTGGCCGTCCCCCTGCATGTTAAGAGTCGTAATGCTCGGTTTCATGATCGATTTATTTGATGGTTAGTGACTAGCTGGTTGGAGGATTACCCTTTTCTCAGGTAAATATTGCCGCTGATCGCGCGCAGCTTGAGACTGGTGCCGCCGCCGTTAAGCTGCGTCTTGATATTCCCGCCGCCTACCCGGTGCATATCCTTATAGGTAGCGGAGAGGTCGAAGTCGGAATACATACTGCCCGAGATAGTTGACAATTCGAGGTCGACGGCCGATTTACCCGGCAGGGTGACATCGACGTCCCCGCTGACAGCGGCCAATGAAATGGGCTTGTCTTTCGAGATCTCCGTGAAGACAACGTTGATACCGCCGCTGATGGTATTGATCACGAGCGGACCGGTCACGTTCTTGAGGTTGACCTCCTGACAGCTTTTTAGCTCGATCTCGTTCTTGATACCCGAAATATTCGTCTCGCCGCCGCGGGCACAGTCCCGCTCGATCTTCAGGCCGATATTCTCCGGCACTTTCAGCCGGTAGCCGACGTCGTGGCCGAAGGACAGCAGACAGTTCAGGGTCACCGAATTGCCGTTCTTCTCCATGGCGATACCCATGCCGGTATTGTCGACCCCTCCGCCATAAACGGGTTTTAGACCCTTCGCCTTTTCCGGCGCTTCAAAATGACCGTGAGTGACCGTGACGATGATCTCGTTCCCGCTGTATCCTTCGATCGGCAGGTCTCCGGTAAAATTGTTAATCGTCAGCCTGGCCTCTTTGTTGTTTTCGACGGTGACTTTGAACTCCTGCGCGGACGCCAATTGTACGGCTGCGGCAAGCACAATCAGAGAAAAGATATACTTCATTTTTTTCATGTTTTTCGTTTTTTGCAAGGGATGGCTGGCAGGTAAACCGGTTTTACCTGTACAAGCATCGGGGTGTATGAATGGAGGTTGATTACAATACTCTCAGGCCTTTCTGCGCCGCTTCCTTTACTTCTTTCAGGGCCTTGTCGTTGGAAAGAATGGCTTTCATCGGCGATATGGCGCGGGTCTCTCTCTTTTCAGCCAGCAGATTGATCAGCACGATCTGAACGATCGGTTCGGTCTGTTTCGGCAGCGAGATTACCAATGAGTCCCTGACGTTCTGCCTGTCGGCCCAGCGGGAAAGCGAATACAGCGCCGCCAGGCGTACATTGGCGTTCTTGTCGTTATTCAGCGAGTTGATCAGTGCGTTGACGACGGGTTCGTCGGGGTTGGACATCTCTTCGGCATAGCTGACGGCCTTAATGCGCTGGCTGGCCGACTCGTCGTCGATCAGGGAGAACAGCAGCATTTCTTTCATCTCCTTTACTTCTTTCTGCAGGCTTGCCATCTCGTTCGGCTGGCTGTCTTTTTTGAGCTGGAGCGCCGCGCCGGCCCAGGCTCCGCCGAGGAGTAATACGATGGCGGCCGCAACCTGCCAGACCCGCCGGGGCATCATCGCTACCCGGCCGGTCTTATTTGCCGGCGCTTCTTTTTCGCCCGCTTCGTCTTCCAGGAGATGACTCATAGATACCATATTCATCTCCGACTGCAGCAATGTCTGGAAATTATCCCTGAGCGACCGGGCCGGTTTTTGCATTTCCGTTTTCTTCATTGCATCCAGCAGCTGCTGCATCTCGGCGGCCTCCTGCTGACAGGCGGAGCAGGAATCGAGGTGCTTCTTCACCACCGCAGCGACGCCCGCATCCAGCGACTGGTCAAGATATTCGATCATTACGGCTTGTATCTCTTTGCAATGCATGTTCTATGATTGTTTGAAATAAAGACTTCTCAGCTGCCGGATCGCCCGGAAGACCTGGACCTTGATGGCCCCCACCGAGAGGTCTTTTATTTTTGATATCTCTTCGTATTTCAATCCCTGGTACCGGCTCAGGACCAGGATCTCGCGCTGGTCGGGCGGCAAAAGGGCCAGAGCTTCGTCCAGCCGCTGGAAGTCGTCCTCGCTGTACCCCGCGCTCTGATCGGCCGGTCCCTCTTCTTCGGTTCCGGTGTCAGACAGCCGTCCCGGCTCTTTCTGCCGCTGTTTGTAATGGTCGGCATAGATATTCCGCGCCATCCGGTAGAGCCATGTCCTGAACGTACCCTGCGCCGGCTGATAGGTCTGCCGGTATCGGATCACCCGGTAGAACAGGTTCTGCGTCAGGTCTTCGCTGGTTGCTCTGTCGAGGGTCTGCCGGAGGAAAAAATTGTACAGCGGCACATGATAGCGGTCGAACAGTTCTGTCAACTCCGACAGATGACCGTCTTTCACCAGCAGCATTATTTTCTCGTCAGATAGTTCCGGCACCAGGATAAAAATTGAATGGTTCTATAAAGATTACTTCCAAAGGAGGAAATGGTTACAGGTCTCCGATGAAAATATATCTTTTTTTTAGCAAAATGCCCGTCGAAAGACGGGCATTTATTACCGGATGACAATCATATCCCTTTTTCAATCAGTTATTTGGCAGCTATTAATTTGTAGACCCTGCCGGTAGCGCCCTGCGGCCCCAGCTGGCCTGAAGTAAGAACGTAAATCTCCCCGCTCTGGTCCTGTCCGATGCTTTTTACGAACTGCCCCAGGTCCGTTGGGTAGCTTTTCAGGCTGAGCACGCTATTGGTCCAGGCGCCGGAGCCACTGCCGTCTGCCACATACAGTTTGGCATTGGGCTTGCCGTCCTGGGAGAAAATGCCGAAAATATATCGGCCCTGAAAAGAAGGCAGGAGATTGCCCCGGTATACATTCCCGCCGACGATCGTGATGGCAACGCCCCCGCCCTTCGGGTTGGCCGTGTTGACCAGTTCGATGATGGGGTCGATCAGCGGCTTGCCCGCGGAATCCATCGAGGGACAGCTCGCTCTTTCCAGAAGATCGCTGTCTGTGTCGAAACAGTGGCTCCCCTCCTTTACATTCCAGCCATAGTTGCCGCCTTTCGTGACCAGATCGATCTCTTCATACAACGACTGACCGGCGTCACCGACGAACAGCTGGTGCGTGCCGCCCATATCGAAAGAAAAACGGTACGGATTTCTGAACCCATAGGCGTATATCTCCTGTTTGGCAGAGCTGCCCACGAAAGGATTGTCACCCGGAATAGAGTAGGACTCGCTGTTGTTGACGTCTATTCGCAGGATATTGCCGAGCAGGTTAGCATAGATGTCCTGTCCGTTGCCGCCGGCATTGGGTTTGTACCAGTCGGCGACATGCCCCACGCCATCGTCGTCTGCACCGCCGCCGTCACCGATAGATATATACAGGTAGCCATCCGGACCGAATTCGATAGTACCCCCGTTGTGATTGCTCTGAGGGTGGTCGACTTCCAGTATTACTTTCTCTGTAGCCGGGTCGGCTGTATTGGCCCCCGCGGTGGCGGTGAACTGGGATATCCGGACCGTGTTATCCCAGGGAGTACCCGGCTTAGGACCGCCGGCATGGGGTGGGGCTGAGTAGAACAGATAGAATTTGCCGTTGTTCTTAAAGTCCGGATGGAAGGCCAGACCCAGCAAACCCCGTTCGTCATAGTTTGCATTCAGGTTGGGAACCATTTTGCCGGACACATCGATAAAGGGCGATTTCGTTCCATCCGGCTGGATGATCCAGACCTTCCCCGTCTGGTCGGCGACAAAAAGCCGTTTGCTGCCATCCGCCGGCTGGGCAAGCGCTACCGGCGAGACCAGGCCGTCGGCGACCTGCTGCAGATCGGGGGTAGTGTTACCCGGTGGAGGATTGTGGTGGTCTTTTTTGCAACCCAACAAAATGAGGACGAAAAGTACGATCGGTACAGTAGGGAGACGCTTCATAACTCGTTAATTTTTTGTAATGAGGGAATTGGATGCCGGATCTCAGCATGCTGGATGGAGGTGTAGTTAACGAGCTTCTGGCAGGATATGGCTCAATTCCAAATCAAACGGCTTTTTACATCCGGCAGTTGCCCGGTATATCGCTGAAGTTCCCTAATTTTCGTGTCAAATAACCAATCATATGAGAGTCATACTTCTGTCGATCTTCTCTTTTGCGCTATTTTCTCTTCGGGCCCAGACGCCGGCCCGCGCCGCGCCGGACGTGGTCGCTACTAACGCCGGGGACCTCACTATACAGCCGATCGTGCACGCCAGTCTCGTCCTTTCTACGCCAAACGTGACCGTCTATGCCGATCCCACCGGCGGCGCCGCCAACTATTCGGGAATAAAACCCCCTGACTTCATCCTGATCACCGATATTCACGGCGACCACTTCGACCTCAAGACCATCAACGCTGTCATACACGCAAAGACTATGCTGGTCGTCCCTAAGGCCGTGGCCGATCTGATACCCGATTCACTGAAAGGCCATCTCACCATCCTCCACAATGGCGACAAGGTATCCAAATCACACGTCTCCGTTTCAGCGCTCCCCATGTACAACCTGCCAGAAGACCCCCAGTCCCGTCATCCGAAGGGTAGGGGGAATGGCTACGTGGTCAGCATCGGCGGCAGGAACATCTATATCTCCGGCGACACCCAGGGCATTCCCGAAATGCGCGCGCTGAAGGACATCGACATCGCTTTTGTCTGCATGAACCTGCCCTATACCATGGACGTCAACGAAGCCGCCGACGCGGTGCTGGCCTTCAGGCCAAAGATCGTCTATCCCTATCATTATCGCGGTCAGGGCGGTCCCAGCGACGTCGCAAGCTTCAAAAAAATGGTCGAAGAGAAGAATAAGAATATCGAAGTAAGGCTGAGGAATTGGTATCCTCACTAAATCGAACAGATATGTCCACATCCATTCAAATCAAACGCATCTACGACCCGCCCGCAAAGTCCGACGGCTATCGCGTTCTCGTCGACCGGCTCTGGCCGAGGGGAATGAAGAAGGAAGCCGCAGATTTCGACGAATGGGCAAAAGACCTGGCGCCCTCTACCGACCTGCGAAAGTGGTTCGGTCACGAGCCGCGGCTATGGTCCGATTTCGAAAATCGCTATTTGGCCGAGCTGAAGGCCAACGATGCCGTCACCAGCTTCGCCAAAGCGCATGGTACCGAAAAGTCGATCACCCTGTTGTACGCGGCGAAGGACGAGGAACACAACCATGCGATCGTGCTGAAGAAATATCTGGCTACGCGGTTC
>Ga0068853_100000743_pt1 | contig 22622 bp, 18 predicted proteins | sample KBSCornC32_FD_65655 | JGI IMG/M metagenome (GOLD analysis project Ga0068853, IMG submission 65655) | Corn rhizosphere microbial communities from Kellogg Biological Station, Michigan, USA - KBS Corn C3-2 | ecosystem: Host-associated > Plants > Roots > Rhizosphere > Soil ... | reverse complement strand
AGGCTTGGCTCTCTTCACGAACCGTGAAAAATGGGGCTTCAGCCCCTGGGGTATGCCTTTTTTCTCGCCTGCATGATCCCCAAAATCGAAGATTCCGATTCGTCAGACACTACCTGGCCCCGGGCCGTCCTCCCGCGACCGCCGACGCCGCTCGCACAGCCGAAGCTGCCCTGGCGGCGTCCGCATCCCCCGCAAACCGTTCATTCGGCTTGTTCGCAATCGCCACCCGCATGAAATCCATCCAGATAGGCAGCGCCGCCCGTGCGCCGGTCTCCTTGTCCCCCAACGATTGGCGGCTATCGAACCCAATCCACGTCCCGCACGTCACCGAGGGCGAAAACCCGATGAACCATGCATCCGTAAAGTTATTCGTCGTCCCCGTCTTCCCGCCCAGCGGATGATTCAACTGCCTCGCCGAAGCCGCCGTCCCATGCTGCACCACAGCTTCCAGCAACTGCATCATCTCCCGCGCCGTGTCTACCGAGATCACATCGTCCACCTTCGCCGGCTTGTCATCAAACGGCAGCCCGTCCGCCTGCACCACCTTGCGAATGTAGTGCGGCTCGATCCGAATGCCGTCATTCGGAAACACGCTGTAGGCCCCCACCTGCTCGTCCAGCGAGATGTCTGCCGCACCAATCGCCACCGGCAGAAACGGCGGCAGGTCGCTCGTAATCCCGAACCGCTGCGCCGTAGCAATCACCTTGCGAATCCCATACCGGTCCGCCAGCTTCAGCGCCGGAATGTTCCTCGACTCGGCAAACGCATTCGTCAACGTCATCGCCCCCCGGTAGTCGCCCTCGTAGTTATGCGGCGTATAAGGCCCGCTCGGCGAAGGAAACGTCACCGGCCCATCCACAATGATGTCCGTCGGCTTCGCTCCCGCCTCCAGCGCCGTCGTATACACATACGGCTTGAACGACGAGCCCACCTGCCGCTGGGCCTGCGTCGCGCGGTTGAACTGCGACAGAGCAAAGTCCCTCCCGCCCACCATCGCCAGCACCTCGCCGCTCGCATTGTCCACCGCCATCAACGCTGCCTGTGCACCCGAGTCCTGCTGCAACGAACACTTCAACGTCCCGTCCGGCAGCACGTCTTCCACCTTCACATACACAATATCGCCGCTCCGCAGAAAGCTGTCGCCATCCACATTGCCCGTCCACTTCCAGTCCGCCGGAGTCAGCACCGTCTGCTGCCTGCCCAGCTTCACCACCACGCGCTTCGCCGCAACCTCCGTCACCAGCCCGTGGACATAACTCCCCTTGTCAATCGACTGCGCCCAATCAGGATGCCGGTACGTCGCCGGATCCATCCCTTCCAACACAATGTTTTCCAGCTTGCCCTGCCACCCGCGCCGCCGCTCATACGCCGCCGTGCCGTCGAGCACCGCCTTGTTCGCAGCCATCTGCAAATTCAGATCGAGCGTCGTATAAACCCGCAACCCCGCGCCATGCACCTCTTCGACGCCATACTCCTTCTCAAGCTGCCGCCTCACCTCTTCCACGAAATACGGCGCAACGCTGTTCGGCGGCGGTTCGATGTGCAACCCCAGCGGCGCAGCCTTCGCCGCATCCGCCTGCGCCCGCGTAATCTTACCGTCTTCGAGCATCTCGCTCAGCACCAGGTTGCGCCGCCGCAGCGCGCGCTCGGGAAACCGCACCGGCGAGTAATACTCAGGCCCCTTCGGCAACGCGGCCAGCAGCGCCGCTTCGGGCAGCGTCAGGTCCTTCGCAGGCTTGCTGAAGTAGTACTCCGAACCAGCCTCAAACCCATAGGTTCCGCGCCCCAGATAGATCTGGTTCGCATACATCGTAAAGATCTGCTCTTTCGTAAACCGCCGCTCGATCTGCATGGTCAGCAGGACCTCCTGCAGCTTGCGGCTGTAGGTCTTCTCCGACGAGAGAAAGAGGTTCCGCGCCAGTTGCATCGTAATCGTGGACGCGCCCTGAGCCCGCGCGTCCGAGTGCAAATCGCGATACGCCGCGCCCACCGCGCGCACCAGGTTCACGCCCCAGTTGCTCTCAAAGCTCTTGTCCTCAATCGAGATAATCGCTTCGCGCAGCACCGGCGGAAACGCCGAATAAGGCTCCACCACCCGTCGCTCCAGCGCAAACGACCCAAACACCTTGCCGTGAATATCCACCAGCTCCGTCGTTGTGCTCGGACGATACCGCGCCAGGTCATCCATCTGCGGCAGGTCAACCGAGTACACCAGCACCAGCCCGCACAGCGCGCCAAAGACGGCCGACAGCCCCAGCAGCACGAAGAATGTAATCCGTCGCGCCATCCGGCGGCTCGGATAGTCCGGCCCGTTCACCAGCCTGCGAACAAGCTGCCTCCATCGCGGCTCGGCTTTGACCGCCGGAGACTTATCTTCGCGGGTGTAAATGCTCAGCACAACATCTTCACCATAGCACGCACCCTCGCGCAGTCACCGCACATGCCACGGCCATTCAAGCAGCTTGAAAACTTGTTTCGTCAGGCTCTACCAGTGGTGGAAAAACTCGATTCTTTCACCACTGGGTGGGAGCGCAGGGCTTTAGCCCTGCGAAATAGCCATCACGTTCAAGGGCTTTAGCCCCGGGTCGTTCTCCCCACATCACCGAGAGCGCATTCATCCCCACCCAAAGAACGCACCGACTACGAATTCTTGCCCTTCAGAATATCCAACGCCTTGTTGAGCTGGTCATCGACCGACACACCCGGCTTCGTCGCATTGTCCGAATCGTCCGAACTCGACGCCACCAGCACCTCCGGCGTCACCGCGTCGTCCTGGATCTTCTTGCCCGAAGGCGTCTCATACTTCGCCACCGTCAGGATCAGCGCCGCGCCATCCGGCATCTCGAACGTCTTCTGCTGCGCGCCTTCACCGAAGGTCCGCTCACCCACCAGCTCCGCGCGGTTGTTATCCAGCAGAGCGCCTGCCACCAGCTCTCCCGGCCCGGACGTGCCGCGATTCACCAGCACCACCATCGGATCCGTCGCATTGATCGCCTTCGACGGGTCAGCGGTAAAGGTCTGCTTCGACACCGTCTGCCCTTCCAGCATCGCAATCGTACCCGACTTCAGGAAGAAGTTCGCCAGCCGTGTCGCCTCGGCCATATTGCCGGCGGTCACATCACGCAGGTCGAGCAGGATCTTCTTGTTCCCTGCCCGCTGCATTCCCTTCAGCCTCGCTTCCACCTGCTGCACGTGGTCGTGGTCCAGAATCACAGGCTTGATATAGAGGATCGACGAGTTCTCATACATCGTCTCCGAGACCGCGGGCTCCTCCACCATCGTGCGCGTCATCGTGATCTTGTCCGGCACCGCGCTCTGCGGCCGCACGACGGCAACCGTCAACTGGCTTCCCGCATCGCCTTCCAGCATCAGCCGAAGCATCGCCAGCGAGATATTGCGCGTGTCCTTCCCGTCAATGGCTTCCAGAATGTCGCCATCGTTCAGGTTGGCCTTGTCCGCCGGACTGCCCGGAACCACCGACACCACCGTCGCATAGCCATACCGCTTGGAAACATGGATGCCTACCTGCGCCCTGCCGCCCTTGTCGGCCTTGAATGTCTTATAGTCCGCCGGCGAAAGATAGCTCGAATCCGCATCGAGCGACTCCAGCAGTCCACGCAGCGCGCCGTCCGTCACTGCCGCCATGTCCGGCTCCGTCACATAGTCGGTCTGGATGTGCCTGAGCACCTCGCTGTACACATTGATCTGGCGATACGCACCATCCTGCGACTCCGACGCGGCGTTCACTCCGGGCGAGTTCACACCCAGAAACACCGTCAGCACCAGGACTACCGACACGGCAAGCAGCAGAATCTTTGAAATTTTAGGCATCGTTCCGACCAGTCTCCACAGGCGTTCTCCGACAGAATTTAGACGTAGCCCGCTAGTGAAATGATACTCTCGTACCAGAATTGCGCCACCCCGCGCCGGATACCACTTTGGTGGCGGTGAGTGGAATCGAACCACTGACCTACGGGTTATGAGTCCGTCGCTCTAACCATCTGAGCTACACCGCCGATGTGTGGCGTGGTCGCACCTTCACCCAAACGCGCAACCTGCATGAAACAAGTACCACCATGGACGATGATACGAATCTCGACAGGCAAGGTCAAACGCTAGCCGTTTCCATACGTTTCCTAAAGTCCTCATTCATCGTAGTGACCGTAACAGTTGTCATATATCTAGTCTCTTATCTGGCCTTTCACGCCGCAATGCCAGACTGCGCGCCCAGTTCCCACGATGGACAGTGCGGGCTTGCCACATTTCTTGCTGCTCTCTACAGCATCGTACCCGCCTTCGTTGCGATGCTGGCAACAAGCATTTATCTCTTCGTTCGAAACAGACGAAAGAAATACAGATCCTTAAATCGCGCTTCCTTATGAACCCTGCCGTCCTCGGCGTCATCCCCGCCCGTCTCGCCTCCACCCGGCTCCCGCGCAAAGTTCTCCGCGAGATCGCAGGCCGACCCATGCTCGCCTGGGTCTACGAGGCCGCAAAGAAATGTCCGCAGCTCGACCGCGTCCTCATCGCCACCGACTCCGACGAGGTCGCCGCCCTCTGCCGCCAGAACAACTGGCCCTTCCAACTCACCTCGCCCGACCTTCCCAGCGGCACCGACCGCCTCCACGCCGTCTCCCAGCTCATCCACGCCGACATCTACGTCAACATCCAGGGCGACGAACCCCTCCTCCGCCCCGAACACCTCACCTCACTCCTCAGCCCGTTCATCGACGAACAGGTCGAAGTCTCCACACTCAAGGTCGCCTGCACGCCCGAAAACATCGCCAACCCGAACGCCGTCAAAGTCGTCACCACAGCCGAAGGCCGCGCGCTCTACTTCTCCCGCGCCACCATCCCCTACGACCGCGACAACACCTCACCGCAATACTGGAAGCACCTGGGCCTCTACGCCTATCGCAAGTCCGCGCTCGAACGCTTCCCCACCCTGCCTCACCGCACACTCGAACAAGCCGAACGCCTCGAACAACTGCGCTTCCTCGAAAACGGCATCCACATCCACGTCGAACCCACTCCCTACGACACCATCGGCGTCGATACCGAATCCGACCTCCGCCGCGTTGAGCAACTGCTCCGCGCCTGAAGAAGCTCCGAATAAGTCCGGTTTTGAAGGGGCGTAAATTCAGTCGCGCCGCAAACCGCACCCATTCAACGAGGATTTACAGGCTGCGGGATACTGCGCCCTTTATGTTTTTTCGGTGGGAGCGCAGGGCTTCAGCCCTGCGAAAATCCCAGCAAATTCAAGGGGCTTTAGCCCCGGGCCTTTTCGCAAAAGCTGACGGACGTACTTTCTCCGCAGCCTGTTCAGCCTCTGAGGGAATCTTCATGGACTCAATCAGAATCTTCCCCAATCCACCCTCGCTTCATCCCTGAAATATTTCTTTCGCCCGCAGAAAATTTCCTTGGCAACGCCCCGCCCCCTCGCGTATAAACACGGGAAGCAAAAGGAGCGGGTGAACCATGCAGGGTATCGACCGTAGGAAGTTCGTCAAATTCAGCGGAGCGGGATTGCTTGGCTTTTCCGCCTCGCCGCGCTGGAAGTATCTCTTCAGCAGCTCCGGCCTCGGCGAGCGCACCGCGCCCGAGAACCCCGTCATCCTCCGTTCCGCAAAACTCGAACTCGCGCTCGACCGCAAAGATTCGCTGCCCTATCGCTATCGCATCCTCGAAACCGGCCTCAACATGCGCGGCGAAGACCTCGGCGGCGGCCTCACAGCCATCATCTGCGCGCTCCAGCCCTGGGAGTTCCGCCCCGTCAACGTCACCGTCGAATCCGTCGAAGCCACCGCCACGCAAGCTGACTTCACCTGCCAGGCATCATGGGACGGAAAGCCCGCCGTCACCTTCACCCTGCGCTACGCCGTCGAAGGAGCCACCGTCTTCCTCACCATGGAAGACATCACTGAGCACGAAGGCTACCAGCTCATCCAGGTCGAGCTTCCCCGCCTCGCCACCGTCGGCGCGGAAGAGGAAGGCGCATGGCTCGCCCACGGAGACGAAGGCGGCAGCGTCGCCATGCTCAGCCAGGCCAAAGCAGGCCACCTCGCCCCCAACCGCTTCTGGGGAGACGCCCTCGCCACGCTTCCCATCGTCATGGTCGGCACTCGCCGCGCCGCCTGCATTCTCGAAACCACCGCCTACATGGACGGCACCGGCCTCGCCGTATGGGAGAAACAGGACCGCCGCGGCGCAACCCTCGGCACCATCCAGACCCACCGCGTCAACGGCAGCCTCTCCTACGACATGAACGAAGGCCCCGGCACGCCGCGCATCTCCGGCAACCGCAACACGCCCAACCTGCTCATCGAGCAGAAATCCGCCTGCCGTCTCGACTTCATCACCAGCCCCGAGAGCGGCCGCGCCGTCAACTGGCTCGACGCCGCCAAGCTCGTCCGTCAGCGGATGCCCGCCATCCCCAGCAGCTACTACCACGACAAGTTCATGCACAACACCCTCTGCGACCTGCCCCGGCCTCACCTTCCCGTCTGCACCTTCGAGCAGCTCGAAGACCGCGTCAGCCAACTTGCCGCCATGATCGACAACGCCCCGCAGGTCGTCCACATGTGGGGCTGGCAGTTCCGCGGCAAGGACACCGGCTATCCCTCCGTCGCCCAGGTCGATCCCCGCCTCGGCACCTACGACGACCTCCTCCAGCTCAAGCAGAACTGCGAAAAGTACAACGCCCTCGTCACCTTCGCCGACAACTACGACGACGCCTACAAGAGCAGTCCCGCCTGGAGCGACAGCATCATCGCCCGCCGCCCCGACGGCCAGCTCTGGTTCAGCCGCAACTGGACCGGCGAGTCCTCCTACGTCCTGGGCATGGCGAAATATATGGACGGCCCCGGCACCGAGCGCGTCCACTTCACCTGCGACCACTACAAGCTCAAGGACACCACCCACGTCGATGTCCTCACCTACTTCTCCATCCGCAACGACTGGGACCCCGAGCACCCGGCCAGCGGCATCAAAAACCTCCACGCCCGCTACAAGGTGCTCGACCTCTTCAAACAGCACGGCGTCGATGTCACCTCCGAGTTCATCCGCTACGCCTTCATCGGCAAGGTCAGCTTCTTCCAGAACGGCATGTCCGGAGGACCCTGCCCGTTCGGCGGCGAACCCATCCCGCTCCAGTCCGCCATCTACCGCAAGAGCGCCATCTGGGGACAGCAGGGCCGCCCGCTCGACGTCATCGACCGCGTCCTCACCATGCTCTTCTATAACGGCTACAGCTACGTGCAGGGCTCCGAAGACCCGCCGTTCAACGCGCCCATCCCTCAGTTGGCCGAGGTCTTCTACCTCTCGCACGTCCCCTGGTTCAAACTCCACCAGCTCCACATCGAGAGCTTCCGCCGCGAAGGCGACCGCGCCATCCTCGAACTCGAAGGCGGCTCCATCATCGAAGTCAATCACAAAACGCGCGAGTACTCCGTCCATCTTGAAGGCGTCGAGGTCGCGCGCGACGGCAACACCTTCTGCCCGCTCGACGACGAGCGCATCGCCCTCTACTCCCTGCGCGGCGGCACACTCCGCGCCAAACTTCCCGCAGGCTGGGACAGCAGCAAACTCGCAGCCATCTCACTCGCCGTCTACGAGCCCGACCGCCACGAGCTTCCAGTCAAAGTCGCGGACGGCTTCGCCACCGTAGACGTCCCCGGCCGTCGCCCCGTCATCCTCTACCGCGACGGAGCAAAAGCAAAACAACGCCTGCTCAGCAGCACCTCCGCCTCCTGAACGATTTGATACTCGCGCTTGTTGTCATCCTTCCGCGCAGCGGGAGGACCTGCTTTCGCATTTCCATTCCGTACTTCTGCATTTCCATTCCGCACTTTCGCATTTCCATTCCGTATTTTTGCATTTCCATTCCGCAGCGCAGCGGAGGAATCTGCTGCTTTCCAACCAGCCACGAACGTTCGGGTGCCCCATCCATGCACAGCTTCATCGCGCATGGGTGGGAACACACGAATCCCAATCATCCGGTTTTGCATTTCCATTCCGCGGCGCGCTTGCATTTCCATTCCGTAGCGAAGCGGAGAAATCTGCTGTTTCCAATTCACCGCAAAAGTTCGGGTGCCCCATCCATCGCGGCCTCATGCGATGGGTGGGAATGCACACTCTTCAACAGCGGGCCTTCGGCTTGTCATTCTGAGCGCAGCGAAGAATCTCGCCTTCTCATCCGCGAACATCCGCGCCAATCCGCGGCCGTTCTTAATCGGTGTTCATCGGTGCCAATCAGTGTTAAGCCTCTCAGCAACCCGCAAGAATCCGACTCATCCGAAAGCCGCGAACCGCAACTCCAACCCATTCGCCGTGGTCGTCACCGCCAACCCCTCAAGCGAAGCCGCCACCCAATCCGCCGCGCGCAACTCCTCCCGCGAATGCGTCCCCAGCACACCAAGCACGCGACATCCCGCAGCAACGCCCGCGCCCACACCCGAAGGCGCATCCTCCACCACAACACACTCCTCCGGCCTCGCGCCCAGCAGCGCAGCACCACGCCGATAAGGCTCCGGATCAGGCTTACCCCGCTCCACCATATCTCCGCTGATAATCCGCGAAGGCACCGGCAACCCCGCCACGGCAAGCCGCCCCAGCATCAGCCGCTTCGTCGCCGAGGTCACAATCGCCCATCGCTCCGGAGGCAGGCTTTCCAGCAGCGCCTTCACCCCCGGCAACACCTTCAGGTCCGCCGTATCTTCTATCTCCATGTCCTCGATCACGCGCAGCCCCTCTACCGGATCGATGTCCGGCCTGAGCGACTTCACTGTATCGATCGCCCTTACTCCATGCGGAACCTCATAGTTCTCCGCGTCCGGAATGCCGTATATCTTCGCCCACCGCTTCCAGCACCGCACCACCGACCCGATGGAGCTGATCAGCACTCCATCCATATCGAACAAAATTCCCTTCGCCTCAACCGCAACCAGTTCCGTCAAACAACACTCCCTTGCAATACAAATTTCTCCGCAGCCGCGAGCACTCGCGCCACCGACTCCGTCGAACAGCTCTCCGAATACACCCGCAGCAACGGCTCCGTTCCCGAAGCCCTGAACAGCAGCCATGTCTCCGCAGCATTTTTCTTTCCGGCGCAATCCGGGTTGTCGAGGAAGAACTTGATCCCGTCCATCGTCTCCATCCGCAGCACCCGCATCCCGGCAATCTCCTTCGGGCCGGCTTTCGCACGCGCAATCGCGGCCAGCTTCAGATCGTCATTGATATGCATGTCGATGCGCCCATACTGGTGCTCGCCAAACTCCTCCTGCAACGCGGCCACCAGTTGCCCCAGCGTCTTCTTCTCATCCGCCATCACGTTGGCGATCAGCAGCGCATTCAGCATCCCATCGCGCTCCGGCAGGTGCCGGCTGATGCCGATGCCGCCCGACTCCTCGCCGCCAATCAAAATCTCCCGCTCCAGCATCAGCTCAACGACGTACTTGAAGCCGATCCCGTGCTCATGCAGCTTGCGCCCATACTTCGCCGCAATGCGGTCTACCATCTTCGTCGTGTTGAAGGCGCGCGTCACGTCGCCCGGCCACTTCCTCCGATCGAGCAGCCACCACATCAGCAGGCTCAGGATCTTGTGCGCGTCCACCACATTGCCATGCTCATCCACCGCGCCAATCCTGTCGGCGTCGCCGTCCGTAATCAGACCCGCATCGCACTTCTCCGCAACCACCGCCTCCTGCGTCGCCTTGATATGCGGCAGAATCGGCTCAGGATTGATCCCCGGAAACGCCGGATTAATCTCACTGCGGATCTCGACAAACGGAATCCCGGCGCGCGTAAAAATCCCCGCAATCACACCCCGCCCTGCGCCATACATATCGTCAATCAGAAACCTGTATCCCGAAGCGCGAATCTCATCGAGATCGACAAACCGCTCAATCGCCGCAATGTAGTCCGTGTTGAAGTCCACCTCGGCAATCGCGGCAGGCTTCGCACTCTTCGGCAAAGGCTCGCCGAGGTAGCCTTCAATCGCCGTCATAATCGAAGGCTTGCCCGAGCCGCCATAGCTCGCCTTGTACTTCACGCCGTTCCACTCCGCCGGATTGTGGCTCGACGTAATCATCACGCCGCCCGCGGCCTTCCGCTCACGCACCGCATACGAGAGCGCCGGCGTCGGCGTAATCTCCCGCGCCAGCGACACAGGAATCCCCGCACCGGCGACGACCTCGGCAACCACCCGCGCAAACGACCGCGACCCAAACCGCGTGTCATAGGCAATGCAAACGCCCGCCGCCGCAGCCTCGTGCTTCAACACATAATTCGCAATCGCCGCCGCAGCCGCGCGCACATTCGCGTAAGTAAAATCATCCGCGATAATCCCGCGCCACCCATCGGTCCCGAACTTCACAACCGTCTTCGTCTCTGCCATCGTTTCAACCTGCTGTAGTCGTTGCTTTGAAGGGGCGCGGCTTCAGCCGCGCCATAATCGCCGCTTAGCCATGGGGCTTTAGCCCCTCAGGTACTAGAGCATTTCCCTGGAGATATGCTCTTCGTAACCTCATCCTCCGAAGCGGGATTTGTTGTCATTCCCGAAGGGAATCTGCGTTTCGCCTTGGGTCGCACCGAACTACAGTTTCATGGAACATGCTTTAAATCAAATCTTCCCGCCCAGCCTTCTTCAACTCCGCAACCACCTTACCCACATCCTGCGACCGCTCACGCGTCGTAATCAACAACGCATCCTTCGTCTGCACCACAACCAGGTTCTTGACGCCGACCAGCGCCACCGCCTGCCCCGGCGCATACACATAGTTCCCGCACGAATCAATCACCACCCGCGAAGCATCCGCTCCCTCGAACACATTCGCCACCGCCGGGTCTTCGCAGCCGCAATCGGCCTCGTACTCATGCAGCGCGTCCCAGCAGCCCAGATCGTTCCACCCAAAATCTCCCGGCAGGCAATAGATCTCCGCCGCCAACTCGCCCTTGGCCGAACGCCGCTCCAGCACCGCATAGTCAATGCTGATCGACTCACACTTCGGATACTCCTCCGCAAACACTCGCGCAAACTCAGCCGTCCCATGCGCAGCGGCAATCCTCTCCAGCACCGGAGCCATCGCCGGCGAGTACTCCCGAATCGCCCCCGCCAGCGTCCGCGCACTCCACAAAAATATGCCGCCGTTCCACGCATAGTTGCCCGAGGCCACAAACTCCTCCGCGCGCTTCCTGTCCGGCTTCTCGGTAAACCGCTTCACGCGCCGCGCAGCAATCCCACCCTCACCTGCCACCGTAGCGCCAAGCTCGATATATCCATAGCCCGTCTCCGCGCGCGTCGGCGGAACACCCAGCACCACCACCTTGTCGCCGCTCGCAGCCAGAGCGATGCCAGCGCGAATCACCTCCGCAAACCGCGCCGTATTCTTCACTACATGGTCCGAAGGAAAGATCCCTATCACCGTCTCGGGCGCAGTCTTCTCCAGCAGAAACGCCGCCAGCGCGCACGCGGGGGCCGTATTCCGCGCCGCAGGCTCACTCAGAATCTGCTCACGCGGAACCGCAGGCAGTTGCTCGGCAATCAAATCATCCAGTAGCTCGTTCGTAATCACCCAGACGTCATCAGCCTTCGCCACCGGCAGCAGCCGGTCCAGCGTCTGCTGAATCATCGTCCGTTCGCCGTCGAGCGCCAGCACCTGCTTCGCGCGCGCCTTCCGGCTTCTCGGCCAGAACCGCGTCCCGCTTCCGCCTGCAAGAATCACCGGAGCAAACCGCGGCCCCGGTCTACCGCCTTCGATCGCCATACGACTCCATCAAAGGAAAAGACCGCGCCGGAGTGTCCCGGTCTGCGGCCCTATCCTGAATCAACCTCTAGGCCAGCTTCGCAAAGTATTCCCGCATCCGCTTGACGCCTTCATCAACCACACTGCTCGAAACCGCATACGAGAGCCGGATGTGCTCCGTCGTGCCAAACGCCTCGCCCGGCACCACCACCACATGCGCCTCGCTCAGCAGTTTCGCCGCCAGGTCCGAGGCAGACTTCACCCCGCCCTTGCCAATAAACGCGCTCACATTCGGATACACATAGAACGCGCCCTCGGGCACCGTGCATGTCAACCCGGGAATCGTCTTGAACCCGGCCAGCACCTGATCCCGCAGCTTAATATAGTCGGCGCGCATCTCCGCCACACACTCCTGCGAGCCGCTCACCGCCGCAATCGACGCCCGCTGCACCATGCTCGCCGTGTTCGACGTGCTCTGCGACTGCAACTTGCTCATCGCCGCAATAATCGGCTTCGGCCCCAGCGCATAACCCGCGCGCCAGCCCGTCATCGCATACGTCTTCGAGAGCGACCCCAGCACCACCACATGCTCCTTGCAGTCCGTAAACGAGCCGCCGCTCACCAGGTTCCCCGTAAAGTTCAGGTACACGTAGCACTCATCGAGCAGCACAAAGATGCCGTTCTTATGCGCCAGCCGCACAATCGCTTCCAGATCCTCCGGCGCAACCACCGCACCCGAAGGATTCGAGGGCGAGTTCAGAATAATCGCCTTCGTCCGAGGCGTAATCGCGGCCTCAATCATCTTCGCGGTCACGCGAAAGTTCTCCCGCTCGTCGCTCTCGACGTAGACCACCTTGCCGCCCGCATACTGAATAATGTCCTTGAACGAGACCCAGTACGGCACCGGCAGAATCACCTCGTCGCCGTGGTCCACCAGCACCTGAATCGCGTTGAACAGCGCCAGTTTGCCGCCGGTCGTGAACACGCACTCCTCCGGCGAGTAGCTCGAGCCGAAGTCCGTCGCATGACGGTCCACAATCGCCTTCCGCACCTCGGGGATGCCGGCCACGTTCGTGTAGCGCGTAAAGTTCTTCTCGATGGCCTCAATCGCCGCGTCCTTAATATGCCGCGGCGTGGCAAAGTGCGGCTCGCCCGCGCCAAAGTCCGCCAGGTCCACGCCCTCGGACTTCAGCTTCAATGCCGCCGCCGTGATGGCCATCGTGGCTGAAACTTCGATGCGGCCAATCCTGTCCGCAAATACCTTGGCTTCGGTTGCTGTGCTCATACCAATAGTGTTTCAGATTTAGCCCCCAAGATAAAGCCTCTCAGCCAACCCCCCTCACCGTGTCGACCGAATACCGCTTCACGATGGTTTTAAGGAGACTCTGAATAAGTCCCTGCTTTGAAGGGGCGCGACTTCAGTCGCGCCGTAAGCCTATCAGATCCAACGCGGCTTTAGAGGCTGCGGAAAAATGCGCGCTTTGTGCTTTTCGGTGGGAGCGCAGGGCTTTAGCCCCGGGCCGTTCCGCACATGCTGCCGGATAGACTTTTTCCGCAGCCTGTTTAGCGCTGAGGGAATGCTCGCAGACTTACAGACCCTCCTTAACGCTTGTCGTTCCATGCACAGTGAAGGACCTCCACATTTTGCCCGTAGTCACGCCACAACTTCGTTTCCGGAAACGAATACGCAGGCAGGAAACCCCGCGTGTTGATGGCCTGAAAGCTACTTTACCGCCCTGACAATCAAATGACAGTCGAGTGACATCAGGCCTGTTGAGCAGTCCTATACTGCCGATTGTTCTCCAACCCATAACCCTGGAGGCGCCCATGACTCGTTTCACCTCATTGCTCACCCTTACAGCCGCCGCCCTGCTCGTCAGCAACGCATCGGCGCAGCAATTGGCCCCCAACCAGACCGAAGGCTTTGGCAACAACAGGCTGGTGACGTTCACCTATCTACAGAATTTTGACTGCGTCGATGAGCCGACTCTCGATCTGGATTTCAATGGGATCCAGGCGCAGTCCGATCCCCATGAAATGCAGACGCCCATCTGCCAGCCAATCACCGAACCCACACAGGACCCGGCGGGCGGGGACATCAAGCACACCGCGCATCTGTACGTGCTCATTCCAATGTTTTCCGTCGACAACGATCAAAACCCAAACGATGCAATGCCGTGCCCAAATGGAGGAAGGCCCGGAGAACTCTGCGGCCCCGCTCTGGGCAAGGCATTAATCGCATTGTTCGGCTTTGTCCCTGAAGCCTGGAAGACGAAGGTGGACCCCGCCATCACAACGCAGTGCCCCGACCACCCGAATACATCGGCCCCCGGCACCTGCACCATGCATGCTTCATCAGTTGACTTGTCGAAGACGCTGGTTGCGCTGGGAAAGATTCCCGGGCCTCCGAAAGCGCCGATCTTCGTCCCCACACCCAATCACAGCCATGTTGTAGACAATTCCCGCGTCAACACTCAACCAATCTGGTGGGAAGTAAGGCCGGTGCTCATCCTGAGCCAGAGCGACTGGCCGGCGGCCGATGGCAGCAGCGGCATCACCTCCTCCAGGGCCATGGACGATGCGGAAGCAGGCGGCAGAGCGATTGAAGTCGGCTCCAACTTCTTCCTGTTTTTCAGCTCTCATGAGGCCGCACACGCGCACTGAGGTGCTGCAACGTTCCAACGTTTTCACAACATTGCTATAGGAGGGCAAAATGAAGCTACGCTACGCAACCTTATTCCTTTTGCCGGCCGTGTTCCTTTTTATCGCTGCGATTGCCCTGTCAGGCGCAAAGCAGAACGAAAAGAAGTCTCAATTTCTCGGCAACGCTCAAGACAATGCGAAACAACTCATCGAGCAAGGACAGCAGACCTTTCGGTTCGATACATACGGCGATGAGGCATACTGGACCGATCAGCTTCAAATTCAGCAGGCAGTCGCCACCCTGACGCCGGTAAACGCTTTGGCCCTCGGGTTGAAAGTCGATGCTGAGGCACTCTCGCCGTCGGTGGTCGAGGCCATCAAACACGGCAGGGTCAACCTCAACGATCCCGCTGTGACGCTGCAACTCATCAAACAGAACGCCGTGCTCGGGGTCGTGGGCACCTTCAATAACAACACCCTCACTAAAGTCGGTTTCACCTGCGCTCTCTGCCATTCGACCGTGGACGATTCTGTCGCGCCGGGAATTGGCATGCGAATCGACGGGCTCGGAAACCGCGACCTCAACGTCGGTGCGATTGTTGCCTCCGCGCCGGACCTCCAGCCCGTAGTGAATTTGCTCAGGCTGGCCCCGCAGGACGCCGGCATTACCGCACAGGAAGTTCGCAGCGTACTCAACAGTTGGGGCCCGGGAAAATTCGACGCCGAATTGTTCCTCGATGGCAAGGCTTTCAACCCCCAGCAGGTCACAAACGGCGTGGTGACAGGAACGAACGTCCCCGGCGCCACCTTGATGCCCAACGCACGCGGCCTCCCGGGCCACAACCTGCATACGTGGACCGGAGGTTGGGGCACGGCAACTTACTGGAACGCATTCGTAGCCGTGAATGAACTCCATGGCATCGGCACGTTCTTCGATGAGCGTTTCGATAACGCGGGCCAATTCCCCATCGCCGCCGCCGCCCGGCTGGGTCATGTCTCGGTCGATCCTGACAGCGACCAGGTCACCGGCAAATTGGCTGCGCTGCATTTCTATCAACTCGCGCTGCCCGCAGTGCAGCCGCGACCCAACATCGACTTCGATCCGGCAGCCGCCGCTCGCGGCGATGAACTCTTCAGCGGCAGGGCCAACTGCAATAGCTGCCACCATGAGCCATTGTGGACGGAACCAGGCTGGAACCAGCACTCAGCCGATGAGATGAAGATCGATAGCTTTGAATCCGACCGCGCACCCGGCCACGCATACCAGACGGTGAACCTGGCGGGCATCTTTGTGCGCGAACGCGGCCTGTTCATGTTTCCCCAGAACAAAGGCCGCTTCTATCACGATGGACGCTTCCAGACACTTTTGGATGTCGTCAACAGCTACGACGCCCGGTTCAACCTCAGGCTTACCGACCAGGAGAAACACGATCTGGTTGAGTACCTGAAGTCGCTTTAACCGGGAGGGGACTCAAAACCCGACTCGGCCCCTCGACCTGCTCAGGCTGCGGAAAATCCTCGCCTTATAGCCGTTTTCCAGCAGCCATAGCTCAAACTCCTGGGACGGTTCTCTTTTTGTTGTCATTCCCGAGGGGAATCTGCGTTGTCGGTTGCCGGTCACAGCACATCTTCAGGAGAACGGCTCTAAACGCCATCCGCAAGATCACCCTCACTGGCGGTCTGAGGCTAGATACAGCACCACCCCGCTCAACACAGCAAGCGCGGCAACTCCCGAAACCAGCATTCCAAGCCCCCAGCCCGACGCCGACGACGCAAACGACCGCAGCGCATCAACATAAGAAGTTTGCGACGGCGCAATATCCTCAAACCACGAAAGCCAGTGAACACCATGCGTTGCCTGAAACACAGCAAATCCCACCGCAAGCAACACCGTGACCGACAACGCAAAGATCTGCGCCCCCACAATCGGCTTGTTGATGCGCTCCACTGCCGCATTCTGCCGTCGCAGTTGCGCCCGCCACCACAGCACACCGGCCGCCTGAAACGGCCGCTGAGGCAACGCTCCCTCACGCGCCGCCCGAAACATCTGCGTCACCAGCACGAAATCGCTGCATGCACGGCACGCCGTCACATGCTCGCGCAACTCCGCACTGGACGCATCCGGCCAATGCCCCAGCCGCAGCAACTTCGCAATCTCTCCCTCTCTCGCACACGAGCGCAGCGTCATCGTGCCCTCCGTTCCGCCACCGGCTGTTCGCGCAGCAGGTCGGCCATCTTCCGCCGCGCCCGGAACAGCAGCAGCCGGATGCTCGCGCTGCCCAGCCCGGTCATCTCGGCAATCTCGCGGTGCGAGTAGCCCTCCGCATGGGCCAGCCAAAGGATCTGCCGGTCACGCGGGCGCATCTGGATCAACGCCGGTCCCAGCATCGCCTGCACATCCATCCGCGCCTGCCCATCGCTCGAAGAGAAAACCTCCTCCGGAAGCTCCTCAAGCGAGATCACTCCCGGCCGCCGCCAGTGGTCCCGCAGCAGATTCGTCGCAATCCGGAACAGGTATCGTCTGTGGGCCACCTCGCCCGGCTCCGGCAGCGTCACCGAAAGCAGGCGCACATAGCTCTCCTGCATCAGGTCGTCCGCCAGCGCCGCATCGCCCGAGACCCGTGACAGATAGGCCCACAGCGACCGCGACGTGCGCTCATAGAACTGTGCGAACGCATCGCTGTCCATCGGCGCTTCAGCTACCCGCGCCCCATCGACGGCCCCAATACTCGGGATTGCGGAGTCCCACGGCGTCATGCGGCTTCTCCCCTGAACGGCCTCGGCTGCGTCTCACTCATTGTCTCCCTTCCTGGTCGAAGGGCAAAGCCCGCGCCCCGGCCTCGGACGCCTTCTCCGGCATCAACCCCAGCCGCCCTGCCAGCACCCAGGTCACGGCCGCCGAGAGAATAAACCCGATCCCCGGCATCAGAATCGCAGTCCCCAGCACCAGCAGCGGAACCTCCAGGTCGGCCTCCGCATGGCGCAGGAAGAGGAACCCAATCCCCAACAAAGTCAGCACAATCCCAATCTGTAGCGGAGTCAATATCCTCGCCACTCCGCCAGGCACCTTCTGCGTACGCTCAAAGTCCACCGGAATCGGCGCGGCCTCCAGAAACCGCCTGCCCGCCTCCGTATTCATATACGTCAGCAGCTCCTGGTTCGAACCCAACCGGTCAATCAACTTGCCGTGGACATCCGTCTGTAGCTTGAAGATCCGCGTCCAGCGCCGGTTCTCCAGAAACAGATGAATCAGCCACAGCAGGGCCGCCGCAATCACCAGAAAAATCAGAAGCGGCACCATCGCGTGCAGAAATTCACGCGACACCGGGTTGTCGTCCGGCCCCGTTGGAAAATCAGGCCACACAGCCCTTTCCAGTGCCTGGTCCGGCCTGCCTCGCCAATGGGTCCTCGTGAAAAGATAGAACGCCGGATTGCGCGTCACCTCAGGATGGCTCTCCAGAAACTGCCCAAGCTGCGGATTGTTCCGGTTCACATAGTCCTGATTCGCCAGCAGCGTAGGGTCACGCGACACCACCATCGTCAAAGTCGGACTCATCCGAAGCAACCGAATCAGCTCCGACTGCGTCGTGGTAAAGTCCTGATCGCTGACAGCCGGAACGGCAGGCGCCGCCTCCGGCTTCGTCTTCGGTTGAGCCATTGCAAAACCGGTCAACAAAACCGCACCCAATGCGGCTGAAACAAGCATTCCCCAAACTCCCTGGTGTCGATTGCGCATGTTCTCCCCTTACCCGAAGCAGCCTGAAGCCGCTCTGCACAATCAACGAATGACCGCAGCACTCGGTTAACGAGCCCTCAAAACGAGGTCATTCCGCCCTTTGTTGTCATTCCACCCTTTGTTGTCATTCCACCCTTTGTTGTCATTCCATTTTTGTTGTCATTCCATTTTTGTTGTCATTCCACCCCTTGTTGTCATTCTATTTTTGTTGTCATTCCCGAAGGGAATCTGCGTTTCGCGGGTGCCCCATCCTTCGCAGCTTCATCGCGAAGGGTGGGAATAAACACTCTCCATCGGCCGGTTTTCGTCGTTGCACGATCATCCCACCCCAGGAGCACCCACTCACGGCAGCGTCTTCGTCGCCGCAAGCGCCTTGTACTTCTCCTGCACCCACTCATCAATCTCCGGCTTCACCCCCGCCGCCTCCGGCTGCCTGCGCATCACCGCCCAATGATCAATCGAAGTCAACCCCACATCCGAAACATACGTATCCGGCAAAGCATACGCCTGGTCCTCCAACGCCTCGTCGAGCGAGATAAACGTATAGCCCTGCTTCCTCAACAGCGCAATCAGGTCCGGCAGATGCTCCGCCTCCAGCCACGTATCGTGCGCCAGCAACACCTCCGCCGGCTCATGCCCAAACAGCGCCCGCGACTTCTTCTCGTAGTAGTCAAACATCGCCGCGCTATGATCAAGCCAGCTCGCCACCACTCTCTGCTCCAGCGCCGTGTCCTTGCGGCTCCGAGCGTCGTCATACACCTGCGCAAAGTACCAGTCCCACGCATCCAGCGTCACCGGAGCGATCCTGTACCCACGCTCCGCCAGAAACTCCTCCGCCTTCCTCATCGTGTCCAGGTCCGGCCCCATATCCAGATACGGATAGCGGAAATACGTCAGCTTCTTATGGTGCTCATCCATCAGCATCCGCGTCACCGTCTCGCCGCGCTCGACATCCAGCTCCCAGTCCGCCAGCGGCACATGGTTCAGCGAAGCGTGGCTGAAGCTGTGGTTCCCCAGGTCGAACCCCGCGTCCACCCACAGATCCAGCGCATGAATCCGCTCATCCACCTCGCCGAAGTGATAGAGCCTCTGCTCATTCACAAACCCAATCGCCGGAATCTTCGCCGCGCTCAGGTCCCCGACCAGCTCCGTATTCATCGCCACAATGTCAGCCGCGTTCATCGTGGCCGAATTCGTCCCCGGCAGATCGTCAAACGTAATCGCCACCCGCCGCGCCGCCTGCTGCCCAAACGCCGCACCGCACATCCAAACACCCATCGCACACACAACCGCAGCGCGAAGCCCGCTCATTCGCTTCATCCCATTCACTCCTCAAAGGATCCCCAGCAGCATACAGCCCTCTCGCCCACCGCGAAAAGATTTGCATTTCCATTTTTTGTTGTCATTCCCGAAGGGAATCTGCGTTTCGCATCGGTCCGTTTCTTTGTTTGTCATTCCCGAAGGGAATCTGCGTTTCGCATCGGCCCGTTTTTTTGTTGTCATTCCCGAAGGGAATCTGCGTTTCGCATCGGTCCGCGCCGGGCTACACCTATAAGGAAAATGCCTTAGCCCCGGGTGTTCTCTCAAATCGCAAACCTTTTCAGCATCTCCGAAAGCCGGCCTACGACGCCTTGGGCCTGCGCACCCTGCCAATCTCCACCAGCACCCACACCAACAGCCCCGCCGCAACCCACACAAACCAATCCCCCGCCACCAGAAAAAACGTGGCACGGTGAGCAGCCGGAACCTCCGCCACCAGCGTCGCAAACGGCGCCGCATCACTCCTCGTCTCCGCAACAACCCGCCCCCTGCTATCGCTCACCGTCAGGTAGCCGAACTTCGCCGCCCGCGCCAGGCTGAAGCCGCTCTCGACCCCGCGCATCACCGCGATATGCCCATGCCACGTCCGGTCCATGCCAAAGTCCCACGCCGGAACCAGCATCAACCCCACGCCCGCCAGCCCATCCTTACGCGAGAGCCCCGTGAAGTCCATGTCCTTACATATCCCCACGCCCCACGTAGCCGAGTTCTTCTTCAGCACCGTCAACGTCGTCCCCGGCGTCAGGTACGACTCAAACGGCGGCAGCAGATGGTGCTTGTCATACGTCCTCACCGCAGACTTCGGCTCATACACCCGCGCCTCGTTGTACTTCGCGCTCGCCGTGTCGCGCTCCACACCCGCAACGATCGTCGCGCCGGTCCGATCGGCCAGCGGCTGAAAGATCGCATCAATCTTCCCCGCGTCAACCTCCGGCATCACGCCCAGCTTCTCCGGAATGACCACCACCTGCGCCCCATCGGCCACAAGCCTCCCCGCAACCGCTGCGTAGTCCCCAAGCAGCCGCTCCGTATCCTCCACTCGTCCCGTGGGACGCGCGTTGCCCGGTGCATCGGAAGCAATCAGCCCCACCTTCACCATCTCCCCCGCGGGCCGCGCCAGCCGCACCGCTCCAAACACCAACACCACCGCAATCAAGCCCGCCACGCCGCCGACAATCCCCGCAGCCTGCCCAGGCGCGCCCGTACGCAGGGCAAAACCCGCAGCCAGCGCAGTAGAAAACAGCATCAGCACAAAGGTCATTCCCCACAGCCCGGTGACGGAAGCAAGCTGCAGAAACGGCAGAAAGTGCAGTTGCGTATAAGCCAGGCTCCCCGCCGTCCCATGCGGCAACGCAACGTTCCGCACGTACTCAAAGCAGACCATCAACGCCGGCAGTGACACCACCCCAGCCCATACCCTGCCGCGCAGCACCAACGCGCGAAACAGCAGCACGCCCGCCATAAACACCACCGAGGCCGTCCCATAAAGCCCAAACCACAACAGCACCGGCAGCCCCATCGCCCTGAAGTAGTGCCACATGCTGAAGCTGCCCAGCATCATCCCCAGAAGCGACACCACAGCCGCCGCCCGCCACCCGCTGCGCACTGCAAACACCAGCACCGGCAGCGGCGCAAACCACATCAGCGGCCACCACGGCTCCAGCCCATCCCCAAACCAGACCATCACCGCCGTCAGCACAACCGCCGCCACCGCAAACGCCACTAACCGAAACACCGAACCTGGGTGCCCCATCTTCGGCGCGGCATCATCGCGCCTAAGGTGGGGCTTCAGCCAGGACCCTCGCCCGGAACTAACTTCGTAAGCCATCGACATACCTCCTCAAAGCCCGCCGATAAAACCCGCGAAACTCCTCCGCAGAAAAGCTCATCCGTCCGCCGAGATACAGCAGAATCAACCCCTGAATGAGCGCGCCCACCTCAAACGTGATCTCCCACGCATCTCCCGGCCGGAAGTACCCAGCCTCCATGCCCTCACGAATCACCTCAGCCGCAGGGTTAGCCGTCGGTGAAAGCCCCGCCCTGAAGTCCTCCGGATACCGCCGCGCCCCCGGCCTCGGCTTCAGAAACATCAGCTCAAAAAGCCGTGGGTTCTCCAGCGCATGATCCAGATACACGTCCCCCAACTGCGCCAGCCGCTCGCCGATACCACCCGAAAGCGCCGCGCCATTCAACCGCGCCGCCAGGTCCTCGAATCCCTCATCCGCCAGCGCATTCAGCAACCCTTCACGGTCCTTGTAGTGTCGATAGAGCGCCATCGGCGTAATCCCCACCGCCCCGGCGACCCGCCGCATCGTCACCGCATCCGCCCCCTCCGCATCCAGCAACCGGCGGGCAGCCCGAGCAATCTTCCGACCTGTCGAACGCTCATCCACGTATACACCGTATACTATCGACCACAGGATGTCTACACCGTATACAAGACTTCCCAACATTTTTTGTTGTCATTCCCGAAGGGAATCTGCGTCTCGCATCGGCCCGTTTCTTTGTTGTCATTCCCGCAGGGAATCTGCGTTTCGCATCGGCCCGCGCCGGGCTACACCTATATGGGAAATGCTCACAGACTCAATCAGACCCTCCTGAGGCTCACCCCTCATCCCCGCAGCAGGTGTCCCCCATCCGCGTCCAGGCCTCTGCCGAATCGATCGCCGGGCCACACCCTCCCGTCGACGCCCAGACCCGCTCATCCAACTTCGTCGAGCCACACGCTTCCGGCTCCACCTTCTCACCCTGCCCCAAATCCACACTCTGCTCCGACATAACCCACTCCCTCACTTATATGATCTCGCACCCGAACCCGAACGCCCGGGAGCCACTGCCCCCTTGACAAAACCACCCCCCAAGCAGCCCTTTTTTGTTTGTCATTCCCGAAGGGAATCTGCGTTTCGAAGGAAGGTAGTCCGCACCTAAGTCCAATGTTCAAAGGACTTTGAGTACTTGACCAGGGGGAGGGTGCACAGGCTGCGAAAAGCTCGCCATACATGCCTTTCGGTGGGAGCGCAGGGCTTTAGCCCTGCGAAAAAGCCACCAGATTCAAGGGGATCTAGGGAGTGTCTGATGAATCGACGAGAATCGTTTTTGCTTCTGGGTAGGCCAAGCCTTTAGGCTTGGCTCTCTTCACGAACCGTGAAAAATGGGGCTTCAGCCCCTGGCGTATGCCTTTT
>Ga0068853_100000742_pt1 | contig 22630 bp, 21 predicted proteins | sample KBSCornC32_FD_65655 | JGI IMG/M metagenome (GOLD analysis project Ga0068853, IMG submission 65655) | Corn rhizosphere microbial communities from Kellogg Biological Station, Michigan, USA - KBS Corn C3-2 | ecosystem: Host-associated > Plants > Roots > Rhizosphere > Soil ... | reverse complement strand
AGGCCAAGAAGGATATGCCTGACGGCGTGCAGTACCTGGAGTTCAAGAAATTCTGGATGTTACTCGATCATGTCGATGAAGACTCGGCCATGACCTTTTTGAAGCGCTGGCAGTCCGAACCTCAGGCTCAGTTCGTGGCTTCTTCGGCCGCAGTAATCTTTGAAAAACAGGGCCGGAAGAAGGATACTTATCTGTATGGTGTCGAGCTCTCGAAGAAGGCAATGGACAATGCTGTAGCTCAGGGAGCGCCGGCTTCTCTTTTCCAGGAGATGATGGCGAAAGGGTATGCGCAGGCGGGTGAGTATAAAAAGGCCGTCGCGACGCAACAGACTGCACTGGACGCATCCAGGAGTGCAGTCGCCGAAGGTAAATACAAAGGCATGATCGGACAGGATACGATCGATAAGATGGAGAAGGAACTGGCTGAATATAAATCCCATTTGTAGAACAAGAAAACAATAACCATGAGACGGGTGCCTACTCTGGTGGCGTGCCTTGGGCTTGCCTTGTTCGTCAATATTACTTTATCTCTGAAGGCGCAGGACACTGCAACGCTTCATATCGGGGATGTGCCGCCGCCGATCCGGTATTCCAAATGGATACAAGGCAGCCCGAAAATATTGTCGCTCGATCCAAACAAGGTCTATGTCGTTGAGTTTTGGGCGACCTGGTGCGGGCCCTGTGTCCAGGCGATGCCCCACTTGTCCGGGCTGTCCAAGAAGTATGCGGGCCGAATTACGTTCGTGGGCGTGGATGTTTGGGAGAATAGTCATGATGCTGACGATAAACGGCCGCAGGAAACCTATTTGCCAAAGGTTGTGCAGTTCGTGCAGGGACAGGAAAAGCTGGGCCGGCTGACCTATAATGTCGTTGCGGATAATAATGCGGAAGACATGGGAAAAAATTGGTTGAAAGCTGCCGGCATCGAGGGCATCCCTTCGTCCTTCGTGATCCAGAACGGGAAGATCGCCTGGATCGGACACCCCTATTATCTGGATTCTATCCTGACGTCAGTGAACGCCGGAAAATTTGATGTCGAAGGTACGGTGAAGAAGATCAACGGGGAAAAGCAAAAGCGGCTGAAGATGGATGCGCAACTGGCCGAAGGACAGGGATTGTATAAAGGGGCTGTGGATGCGAAGGACTACGACAAGGCATTGGTGCTGATCGATACGGCGGTAGCCCGATATCCCAATTATTCCTACCGGTTTGCAGAGGATAAATGGAAGATCCTACGGGAACATTATGGGGACGATCAAGTCCTTGCCTATGGCCAGGCGTTGGAAAAAGATCATTTACTGGGTCAGCTAGTCGTCATTTGGCTGTATATGGATAAGGAGCCACAGGCCCAGCGGTCGAAGGAGTTTGCCATCGAGGCGTGTAAGCGGATGGACCCGAATGGGGTGAATTACCGGGTATGGAATTACCTGGCAGACCTACAGGCCAGGGCGGGACACTACAGTGATGCGGCAGCGAGCGCCAGGAAGGCCGCGGAGGTGGCAAAAGCGGATATGGATGGTAAGAATTTTAACGGGGATGTGACGCAGATGGATATTGACGGATTCATCGAAAAAGCGGCCGGCTACCAGAAGAAAGCGGATGAGGAGCAGCATAAATAAAGGTAAATGCAATATTGTTACAGACAAAAACAGACGCGTATGAGGTGTTTATTGATAATGGCATCCCTGATGATCGGGATCGTCGGTAGCGCGCAGATACTGAAGCCGGTGAAGTGGAGCTATGGGGCGAAAAAGGTAAGTGAGACGGAGGCGATCGTTTTTCTCCGGGCGACGATAGATTCGGGATGGCATGTGTATTCGCAACATGTGAAGGAGGGTGGGCCAATTCCTACGAATTTTACGTTTGACAAGTCGGCTGACTATTCGTTGGATGGAAAGACAGTTGAGCCCAGGCCGACGACGCGTATGGAAAAGGTATTCGGGATGAATGTGAGCTATTTCGAGCGGAGCGTGATCTTTCAGCAGAAGGTGAAGCTGAAGAAAGGTTCGGCGACGGTGACGGGTAAACTCGGCTATATGACCTGTAACGACAAGGAGTGTCTTCCGCCGGATGACATAAAATTCAGCATTCCGATCAATTAAATCAAATGAAACAATATTATCTGGTATGCCTGTTTTGGGCGTGCACTGGCGGAGCCTTGGCCCAAACTCCAAAATTATGTCGAAGAGCAGCGGCGGATTTTGGCACGAACGGATGGCAAGGTTTAATAACAAGATTATGAAGTGGATGTTGTTTTTAGTTTTTGTTTTTGGGTCGCTGTTTGTGTCTGCGCAGGACACGTCGGGGGTGAATTTTACGGACATAAAGACCGATACGCCGGTGGCCGCGGCAGTCGCGCCTGTGTCGACGATTCAGGTGTTGAAGCCGGCTGCGGCTCCCGTCCATCTTACGATATGGATGATTTTTTTAGAGGGAATTGCCGGCGGCTTTGCCGCACTGCTGATGCCCTGTATATTCCCCATGTTGCCGATGACGGTTAGTTTTTTTACAAAGGGAGGGGCGAAAGGGAAGGGTGTTGACCGGGCGATGTTGTATGGCGTAAGTATCATAGGTATTTACGTGGGGTTGGGCTTGATCGTGACGGGTCTGTTTGGTGCGGATGCGATGAATAGTCTGTCTACGAATGGGATTTTTAACTTTTGTTTCTTTTTGCTGCTGGTTGTGTTCGCCGCGTCATTTCTGGGCGGCTTTGAGCTGACGCTGCCGTCGGGCATTGTCAATAGGATTGGGGCAAGGTCGGGCGGTAGTGGGTTTGCCGGTATCTTCTTTATGGCGGCGACGTTGGCGGTGGTATCTTTTAGCTGTACGGGGCCGATCATCGGGACTCTGTTGGTACAGACGGCGACGACCGGGGCGGTGCTGGGACCGGCGACCGGGATGGCTGGGTTTTCGTTAGCCCTTGCGTTGCCGTTCACGCTGTTTGCGCTGTTCCCGGGGTGGTTGCGAAGGTTGCCACGTTCGGGAGGCTGGCTGAATAGTGTAAAAGTGGTGTTGGGATTTCTGGAACTGGCGTTTGCGTTGAAATTTCTGAGCAATGTCGATCTGGCCTATCACTGGCATTGGTTTGACCGGGAGGTCTTTCTGGTGTTGTGGATTGCGATCTTTACGCTGATGGGGTTGTATTTACTGGGTAAGATTACGTTTAGCCATGATAGTCCGGTGTTGCACGTGTCCGTGACACGGCTTTTCCTTTCGATTGTGGTGTTCGCGTTTACGATGTACCTGGTGCCTGGGCTTTTGGGCGCGCCGCTGAAGGCGGTGAGCGCTTTTCTGCCACCGATGTCCACGCAGGACTTTGACTTATCTGCGATCGGGGAGTTTGGGGGGACACCCAATATTGCAGCGTCCGATATTACACCGCATAAGTATGCCGATTTGTTTGAAAAGCCGAAGGGGTTTCATCCTTTTTTCGACTATGACGAGGCGGTTGCGGCGGCCCGGCAAAGCCGTAAGCCGGTGATGATCGATTTTACCGGTCATGCGTGTGTGAATTGCCGGAAGATGGAAGCCAATGTATGGACTGACCCGCGGGTGCATCAACGAATCAATGAAGACTATGTCCTTGTCCAACTGTATGTGGATGATAAGACGGACCTGGCTGCCGCGGACAGGGCGATCACTGCCGGCGGCAGGGAGTTGATGACGATTGGGGCAAAGTGGAGCTATTTGCAGACGTCGAAGTTCGGAGCCAATTCTCAACCGTATTATGTATTGCTGGACCCTGTGAGCGGCCGGCCGCTGGTGTCGCCGCAAGGGGCGGATTATGATCCGAATGAATATTTGAAATATCTGGATAGCGGCCTGTTGAGATATAAAGAAAGGTTAAGGCGATGATAGTGTTTCTCATATGAGCGGCTCATGTCTATGAGCCGCTGTTTTGAAATTAAAAATATACCATTGGATCCGCGAGATGATCATCGATCTCCGGGCGCAGGGACGTGCCATCGGAGAGATAGTGCAGGACCATGATCTGGTGGAACTGGCGGCGAAGGACATGCGTGCGCCTGGCAATACGATGGAGGGGTTCTCCGGTATGCTGCACTACAAGGTCAATAAGGATGTATTGCTGCTTGTGTGACCATCGGGTTGGAGAATACCGCTGCCGATGACCAGCGGGGGGAGAGCAGGATTGTGTTTGTTGGTTATTTTTTGTTGCGGAGTGCGGCGATGTCGCTGGGGGTGTTCATTTTTAGTAGTTTAATTTTAGAGCCGTTGCTTGGTCGCGCGTTGCGGGCTGCGGGAACGAATGCGGGTCATTTTCTGCCTTTTGAAGTGTCGAACAGGTTGATCCCGCCGCCGGTGTTTTGGGGAAAGATCGACCCGGCCGAATATCAGCGGTCGATGGCTGAGACTGGTCATCATGTGATCTACACGGTTGTATTTTCCGCGGCGGTCTGGATGTTATGTTTTCGATTGAACGGTCGGAGGGATTTGTAGGGCGAACGCCGGGGGGCTATCTCAGTCGGCCTTTCAAATGAAAGGCCCCAATCTCTTGATCGGGGCCTCGTACCGAGGACGGGAGGATTATCGAACCAGATGCTTCGTGATTTACTGACATTTAGTGTATTGCTGGGATAAGTTGAGTTTTCTGCGCCTTGTTTGCATTAAGGTCGGTTTGTCTTCTGAGATGTGATTATGGTTTAAACTCGGGTAGTCTTGTATAGTAGAACTCAAAGAAGCGCTTCAACTTGTCGTTTTACCTTGACAAGGGGTCGCGCTCCTTTGAAAGCCCTATTTTTGGCATGCCTAAATTACTTTATAGCAACCAGTGTCGCTTTGTCGATCGTCGGCGGAGCGGCCAGCAAATCACCGGCCTTTTCCATCAACAATTTGGCGACCGGTCCCGCTAGATGAGCCTCCTGGCCCTGCTCTCCTTCAAACGTGTCAAAGACCCCGAATAAGTTCGCCGAAAGTTGAAAACCATACCAGCGTACCGTACCCGGTTCGGTGTTAGCAAGTTTCATCAACGATTCCAGCAATTCTACGAGCTGTTTTTCTTTTCCTGGTTTGGCTTCCAGCCTGACTAAAAAAGCTAACTTTTCCATATTTGTTGTATTGATTTTTTCTGATCCATTCTGAGTTCAACAAATGTGCCTGAACAAAATAGGCTGAAAATCAACCTTGGCGCCGACTTTCAGTTTCGCATAAATTCGATATTCAAAACTTCGGCGAGAGTCGAAAATGATTTTTATAGATAATCGAATCGCAGGTATGCGAAATATCGCATCTTCCCAGGTCTAATATTGAACAGTGATGTTATCCTTCAGCGATTTATCTTTTTGGCATGAGCATTGGGAGCGCACACGCATGGCAAATACCAATGCATCATACGTTTAACTATTAATTATGGAAACCGATTTTTCATTAGATGGACCATTAGTCGACTCGAGATTGTTTAGCCCGATCCAAATGGGGGATTTTATGTTGGACCACCGGGTGGTAATGGCACCCATGACACGTATGCGAGCCGAAAAAGATATGATCCCGGGAAAGCTCATGGCGGAGTATTACGCGCAACGCACTACCACACGCGGCCTTCTCATAACCGAGGCCACTGTAGTGTCTCCCACCGGCGATGGCTATTACGGTGCTCCCGGCATATTCACCGACGCGCAAACGGAAGGTTGGAAACTGATTACCGACGCCGTTCATAAAAAAGGGGGGATCATCTTTCAACAACTCTTCCATGTAGGCCGGCAAAGCCACACCAGTCTTCAACCTAATAGTAATATCCCGGTGGCCCCGAGCGCTGTAATCAGTGATGACGTAGTGTTTACACCGGCAGGCTGGGTTCCGACCACGCCGGCGCGGGCTCTTGAAACCGATGAGGTGCGCGAACTGGTGGAAGCATTTCATCAGGCTGCAAAACGAGCCAAAGCCGCAGGCTTCGATGGAGTAGAGTTGCATGGCGCCAACGGTTATATTGTAGACCAGTTCTTGCAGGATGGCACCAATAAGCGTACGGATCAATATGGCGGATCGATTGAAAACAGGACTCGCTTTTTGACCGAAATACTCGATGGAATAGTCGACATCTGGGGCGGAAATAAAGTCGGCCTCCGAGTCTCGCCGGCCAGCACCTTTGGCTCGATGTCCGATTCGGATCCGTTATCGTTATTTGATCATGTTGCCAGGCAGGTTAATAGTTACGGCCTTGCTTACCTCCACATCGTAGAATGGATCCTGGGAGATACCTATTTGCAACGGGAGGGCCATAGCTCCGCCGCGGAAAGATTGCGAAAAATCTATAATAACAAGATCATGGTCAATGGCGGATTTACCCGGGACAGCGCAGAGGCGATCCTTCGAAAAGGCGATGCAGATTTGGTGTCATTTGCCAAGATCTTCATCTCAAACCCGGATCTTCCCCTTCGGTTCAAAATGGGATATCAGCTCACGCCCTATGATCGGGGCACCTTCTATGGCGGCAACGCGCAGGGATACATCGACTATCCGTATTATAAGGAAACTGTCGGGGCCAGGACCACCGTTTAGTTTTCGCATCGCAGAACTTCGCTTAAATTTCAACTATGGGACAACTCATCGCCTTTGCTTCATTCGTGAAAAACTTGGACATTCCGTTTTATATATTGTCGATCGGTATGATTGTTATGTTGCTCTGGGCCGGAGCATTCAAGATGACATACCCGGGTTCCGAAACCATCACTCCCCTGGTGACCAACAGTCCCCTGATGAGCTGGCACTTTAAAATTTTTGGCGCTAAAATGGGTTCCTTCATCATTGGGCTCGTGGAAGTGGTAGCTGCCACTTTTTTTATTGGGGGATTTCTTTATCCCGTTCTAGGTATCATCGGAGGCTGCATTACGCTGATCATGTTCTTTCTCACAAGCACAATGCTATTGTCAACGCCCGATATCCTGGTAAAAGTAAAAGGCGTTTCTTATCTCAACAATCTCGGACTTTTCCTGTTCAAGGACATTATTGCGCTTGGAGGTTCGTTTTTTCTTATTGGTCATTATGGTGAGAAAGCCGCCATGCTTATGCAAATGAAATGATTTCATGATGGCGTATCTTGTCCGGGTGACATGGCTAGAAGATGCTACGAGAATTGGTAATGCCCAGCTTCTTTATTCTCGAGTGAAGTGTGGAAGTGTTCATATTCAAAAGCTCGGCAGCGCCGCCCTTGCCGGCAATTCTACCGTTGCATTTTCGAAGTACGTCAATAATATGTTCGCGCTCTATATCTTCGAGCGCAGTATTGGTCTTTGTCTTTTGCATTTTTGGCATCGATTTAGGCAGATCAAGCTGTGTGATCGAATTTCCCCTCGTTAGAAGCACTGCACGTTCCATCATGTGTTCCAGCTCCCGGATATTGCCGGGCCAGGGATATTTGACAAGATCGTCGATAAGACCCGGGGACAGGATTAGCTCAGTTTTCCCCAATTTTTCGCCGAATAGATTAATAAAATGACGTGCGAGAACAGGTATATCCTCGGGTCGATCCCGAAGGGGTGGAAGAACTATTGGAAAAACCGATAACCGGTAATACAGGTCCATGCGAAAATTTCCTGCAGCCACTTCGGCCTCCAGGTCCCGATTTGTCGCGGCGATCACGCGACAATTGACCTTGATCACATCCTCGCCGCCCACCAGATCGATCTCCCGCTCTTGCAGCACACGCAAAATTTTTACCTGCATATCCAGATTCATCTCGCCTATTTCATCAAGAAAGATGGTGCCCTGGTGCGCCTGTTCGAATTTTCCTCTTTTCCGTTGAGTGGCACCGGTAAATGCTCCCTGCTCGTGACCAAAAAGTACGGATTCGATCAGGGTATCGGGTATAGCAGCGCAGTTTACTTTGACAAGTGGCCCGGAACGTCTTAAAGACATTTGATGTATGGTGTTTGCGATCAACTCCTTGCCCGTCCCGGTTTCACCTAGCAATAGAACCGATGTGTCGGTAGGCGCGACCAGCTGAACCTCTTCGAGCAAAGATCGGAATTTCGGGGACCGGCCGATAATCTCAGTAGGTATAGTCTGTTTGTTACCCGAAACTGAGCCGGCTTTCCCCTGGTCTTTCGTCAGGGCCTTTGAAACGCTGAATTTTGCCCGCTGTTCATGGACATATAGCGCAATTTCAATCATTACCAGCAAATCTTTTTCCCTAAATGGCTTTACAAGAAATCCAGCGGGCTCGGTCGCTTTCGCCGACTCGAGCGTATCCCGGGTGGAATTCGCCGATAAATAGATGAATGCAACCCCTTTGTTCTTTAACATATTGCCAAGATGTATGCCTGTTAAAGAGCCCTTTAGAAAAATATCGAGCACGACCAGTGATGGCAATTCGGATGTCAACATTTCCAGGGCGATATTTACCGAGCGTGCGATGCCCAGGACATGGTAGCCTGCCTTTTCAAGCACCTCCTGTATATGATTGGCTTCGACAAACTCATCTTCGACAATAAGGATCTTTTTTTTCATATTCGTTTTGCTGAGTTCTCCGATAAAATAATGTCCATAGCTTGATCAAATGAAGTATTGGCCACAAAGCGGATGTTAATTGTTGTTCCCTGATTCGAGCCGATAGAAAAAGATCCGCCGAGATCGGCGGTGAGTCCCTTCATTAATTTAAGCCCAAGGCTACCGCGTTCTGCTGCTCCGCCGGCCCGCAGACCTGTTCCATTGTCGGAAATAGTGAGGTCGACTATGTTGTCCTCTTCGATGGCCATCGCGATGACAATCAGGTTGCCCTTGTTACGCCCCGGAAATGCATGTTTTATCGCGTTGGTAATAGCCTCGTTGAGGATCAGCCCGATGCTGACGGCCTGTGATACTTCGAGGGTGATTGGAGCGAGGTTGAGCTCGAACGCAATCTGGCTTCGAATACCAAAGACGTCCCGCAGGTAGCGAATCAGGTCGGACAAATATGAAGCAATGTTCAGGCGTCTAACGTCGTGCTCCTGATAGAGTTTCTGGTGGATCAGGGAAATGGAAAACACCCGGTTTCGACTGTCCTGTATCGCATTCAGCGCATCGGCGCTGAGATAGCCGCTTTGCGATTCAAGCAAACTTACGACGGTCTGCAGATTATTCTTTACCCGATGGTGTACTTCTTTGAGTAGCCATTCTTTTTCGTTAAGGAGTTGACTCAACGCCTCATTCTTTAACCCGATCGCCCGGTTGATCCTTTGTTTGACGCGATATTGGTTATACAACAGGCCGATAATAGCAAGCGCTCCCAGAAGGCTGCCGATAGTGATATTCCGAAGCAGCTCAGCCCTAGACAGTTCTGCCTTGTGCAGTGCCTCCTGCTTACTGAGTAACGCGATATCCCGATCTTTCTTGTCCGTCTCGAAACGTACCTGCAACTCGGCTAGCTCTCTGAATTTGCTGGCGCTAAAAATGGAATCGGAAAGCTTTTCGTACAGGAGCCGATGCCGTATCGCGCCGGACAGGTCACCTGCCGCCGAATCGACTACATATAGAAGCAAGTGTGTATCCCGATAGATGTCGACTTTCACTGGAACCACGCTTTCCGGCTGCAGGGCTTGTTCAAGAAAAGGCTGCGCTTTTGTGAACTGTCCCCTTGTGACATAAAACTTACCTATAGTATAGTTCGCCTCCGGTGTAGCGACATCGTAATCGCTTTCTATATCCTTGTCCTGATCGACAATCGACTGATGGTAATACCGGATCATTTCGAGATAGGTTGTTTCAGCCTGGTCAGTTAAACCTTCCGCTTCGTAAAGCCTACCCCATGCTGCAGTAAGCATTTCTTTATCCCGACTGCTGGCCTCCGGATTTTCCTTTTCAAAATCGGTAAGAAAACTGCGCGCTTCGGAAAACTTATGTTGAAGCGTTAAGCAGGCGGCGATTCGCAGCGCATCGCCGTAGATCAGCCTGTCTTTCCGTCCTTGTATCTCCCGAAGTGACTGGCGATACCAGAAAAGGCTTTTATCTATGTCATTTTCCGACCAATACACCTCGCCGATCGCCTTATCGACAAACCCTGCGAAGTAGTCCTGTTTCAAAGAGTCCATTTCTTTTTTGGCTTTGAAAAGATAATCGAGTGCCCCTGGGTGATCGCCCAGGTAACTGAGAAAGACGGCGTGGTAGAAATAATGCACGTACATCTTTCTCTTAAGAGCCTGCAGTCCGGCACTGGCTACGACTTCCTCGCTGTCCGCCAATTGGAACAAACCCGCCTGCCAATGAACGATTGCGAGCTCTTCCAGAGAGTACAAAGCGGATGTGTGATCTCCTGCTGCTTCGAAAAGCCGGATAGCGTTGGTGAACCCTTTGATTTTCAATGGGCTCGTGGCAAAAGTTGTCGGCAGATTGTCCGCCAGCATCGACCAGTGCCGGGCCTCCGCCGACTTTTCATCGGCGACCTGGTCATCCTTGATGTTCAAATAAAAAAGATCGATGCCTTTTTGTGTTTCCCCCCGCTGAAAGAAGTATTTCCCCAATACGATCCTCGAATTCTGGATCGCCCAAAGGGTATGAACCGTATCGCTGTAGTTGACGAACCATTGTATATATGGCCAGGCTGAATCAAGATTGGCAGTATAATTGCCCGGACGAAAAGCATATTGTTCTTCCAGTTCCTGCAGCATCTTAATCTTCCATTCCCCAGTAGACTGCCCGACTATTGCCCGCGCCGCCGCAAAATCATTTCTCATGGCGTTTGCTTTGCAGGCGAAAAAGCTTTCCTGGTTAAAATCTTCCGAACGGTCAAGTTTTCGACTTAATGTTAAGGCCGGCGCAACAAACATGAGCGCGCTATCCGGCATATTACCCTTGATATAGGAATTGGTCAAATCGAGGAGGATACCCAACCTGCTACTATCTTCACGAACCTGCTGCAACTTTTTTACAAGTTCACAGCGTCTTACCGATGCATAAATTTGGGCGATGGCGGAATGGACACCAAGATTGCAGAAACACAATATACTTATCAAATATCGCATGGTCGTAAGTCTTCGGCCACCCGAAGTTCTCATATCGTTTGGCTCATCCAAAATTAATGAATATTTCTCTTTGGGAAACAAGCCAGCTAAGCACCCGAACAGGACAAACCCGCTTCTGTGTAGCTATCGTCCAGAAATTTACGAAGAATTGTCGCCGTCTCTCCTGCGTTCTCCTCGGGAAAGAAATGGCCACCGCGCACGGCCTGCCCCCGAACATGCGGCGCCCATTCGCGCCATATCCCTAATGATCCTCCATCCTTTACATAGAAAGTATCAAGCGGACCTCCTTCTGCCCAAAGATGCAGCGTCGGACATTGAATTTGTCTTTTGGCGGCCTTATCCGCCAGGTCATGCTCAATATCGAGCGTCGCTGCAGCCCGATATTCTTCACAAATCCCATGTACACGAGCTGGATCCTGGAAATTTCTCACATACTGCTCCAGAATATTCAATCCAAAACCGCCATGGCCAGCGCCGTTTTCAAAGACAGCCCTGGGTGCACCAAGCAGGTAAGATTCTGGCAGAGGATTCTGCTGTGAAAGAAGAACCCACGGCCAATAAGTCTGGAAAAAACGGGCATCTGCACGGTGCCAGGCTTCCATGACGGGAATGACGTCAAATATTGCGAGCTGTATAACCTTTTGCGGGTGATCCAGGGCCATGCGATAAGAAACGTGCCCACCACGATCGTGCCCAATCAATATAAACTCCGAAAAACCAAGTTTTTCCATTACACTCACCAGTTCGGTAGCGATAACACGTTTTGAATAAGGCGAGTGGTCCGCGGTCGAATCAGGAATACCACTTCGGCCATAGCCCCGTATGTCAGGACAGATCACTGTATGGTCCAGCGCAAATTTCGATGCCAGACGCTGCCACATGAGACTGGTACGTGGAAACCCATGAACCATGAGGATAGCCGGCCCCTTGCCGTAACGGCGGAGAAAGATATTATTAGCTCCCACCTTAACCTGCAGCGATTCAAAGTATCCTTCGGATTCCAAATTCGAAAATGATGCCACTGTGGATAGGTTTACTTTCGCCGATCGCCACAAGAAACATGCCTGTTAAAGACTCATTCCCCAGCCCGATTAAAACCGCGGCAATGGGCGATTCTGACATTGTCTAAATTTCGCACAAATGCGATATTTAGCATTTGATGCAGTTTGCGGTCGGCCCAAAGGTTTCGGGCACGGCGTCCATAAAGGGCGTGAATATTCAGGCACGATGCTTGTTTTCGCCACGGAGAATTCGTAAAAACTTTCAAGATGATACGATTAGCTGCATGGGTCATTAAAAAGAATATGGCCTTCTACATTATTAGCATTGGAATGATCGTAATGCTCTTATGGGCGGGGGCATACAAAATGACGGGCCCCGGCGCCGAAGGGATCGTACCGCTGGTAACTAACAGTCCATTGATCTTTTGGCATTTTAAAGTATTTGGTACTTACCTCGGATCGGACCTTATCGGTATAACCGAGGTGTTGTCCGGCATTCTTATTCTTTCAGGAATGTTTCGCCCGAGGGCGGGAATCTTTGGCGCGGCTATCGGTGTCGTCATCTTTTTTGTCACGAGCTGCATGATCATCACTACTCCTGGAACGATCACGCTGGTCCACGGTATCGGCTATATGAGTTTCTTAGGCTTATTCCTTTTTAAAGACATCATTTCGCTCGGCGCTTGTCTTTATCTCATGGGATATTTCAACCAAAAGATTGCCGACAGGGGTATGAACACCGCCGAACAAAAGCGAAATATCGCATACTAGTGGGGCGGGGTTTAATAGCGACTATTGAACGACAATTCATTCCGAAATCGGCACGGATGTAGGAGCGTATCGAAAAAACAATTGACAATGAATTTAAAGGAATTAGCAATTCGGGCCGACTTAAAGGGGTTACCCGCCATTATTATTAGCCTGGGCATCTGTATTTTGCTCTTTTGGATCGGGGCGCTAAAATTTACGCCTACTGAAGCGGAAGCCATTTCTCCGCTACTTAGCCACAGTCCTTTTACTTTTTGGATGGAAAGCGTTTTTGGAAAGCAGGGGTCAAGTGATTTTATCGGCACCTTTGAATATCTTACGGGAATAGGAATTATCGTCGGATTCTTTAAACCGAAGATCGGAATGATCGCCGGAGTAATGGGCATTCTTATGTTTTTTGTGACGTTTTCCTTTTTCTTTTCGACGCCCGGGACCGTGACTATTGGCGATGGCCTTTACCGGCCTACGCGCGATGGGGGATTTCTGTTGAAGGACCTGGTACTGCTTGGAGGAGCATTTTACCTATTTACATACTTTGGAGAGAAGGCGTGAGGTTGCTGTCGCTCCACTTTGGGGGAGACTATTGGAAAAATGAAAATGGCCGAAATCAACAGATTTCGGCCATTAATCGTAAAAATTGGTACCGAGGACGGGAATCGAACCCGTACTCACATTGCTGCGAACAGGATTTTAAGTCCGGCGCGTCTACCAGTTCCGCCACCTCGGTAACGTTTCGCAGTAAGATCTGGCCATTGAATCGTGCGACTTATCAAAGATAAGCCTAAACAAAAAATTCCACCTGGTATTAACCGATGGAATCTTATGTCCGATCGGGGTTTATCCGATCGGGGGTTTTTGAGCGGAAGACGAGGCTCGAACCCGCGACCTCAACCTTGGCAAGGTTGCGCTCTACCAACTGAGCTACTTCCGCATTGAAAAATCTATAGAAAGAACTTTACTTTTTCCCGTCGTTTCACCTGTCCCGCTGCTACAATTCTTATTGGGGGTGCGAAGATAGGGAATGTATAATTCCCGCAAAATTTTTTTTAACCTATTTGTACTGAGGTGTGTACAGGGTGTTGCCGGGGACGTTGACCTGGGGCTTGCCCTTGTAGCGATGCTGGTACAGACCATAGGAACCGCCAATCAGTAATGCGATCATACAGAATACCTGAAGATAGAACAGGAAGACGGAGGAGTCCACCCAGCTGTTGGCGAAGTCCTTCAATTTCGGGTCTTTTATCTCTATCGGCTGATCTAGTTGTTGATCCATAGTGATTTAATTGCTTGGCAAAGGTAGGGATTCGATTGAAAAAATCATCCTCTCCGCGGCACAATTTCGGTAAAAGTTTTCTTGCCTTTTACAAAGTATTGCCAGACAACGCTCCCCGTATACCAGCCCTGTAAGGCCGCGCGTCTTTTTTTGGGGAAGATGCTTTTCTTTCGGTGGAAGAGGGCCCATCTGAGGAAGGCCACGTGGGCTGCAAGGATCGCCCAGAAGTAGATCGCCTCGCCGGCAAACAATGATTTCCAGGCAGATATGGAGTCCAGGAGGAAACGAAAGGGGATTTTCCAGAGTGCCTGTTCCGGCGGCAGGTTCTTGGCCATCATGATCAGGTTGTTACGGAAGTTGAGTTTGACCTTCCGCTCGTTGCCCTTTGGCAGGGTTCCGCCCCCCACGTGGAAGACTATTGATTTGGGGCAGCTGTATACCTTATAGCCCGCCAGCTGGAGGCGCCAGCAGAGGTCGATCTCTTCCTGGTGGGCGAAGAAATAATTATCCAGTCCACCCAGCTCGTGGTAGAGTCGGGCGCGGACAAACATGGCCGCTCCGCTGGCCCAGAAGATGGGCTCGGTCTTGTCGTACTGCCCGTCGTCTTTCTCGCAGACGTCGAATATGCGGCCCTTTGCAAACGGATAGCCCAGATGGTCGAGCCATCCTCCGGCTGCGCCGGCGTATTCGAAAGATCCGCGGTCGGCATACATCCTGATCTTTGGCTGGCAGGCGCCGATGGAGGGATTGCATTCCATCAGTTCGATAACCGGTTCGATCCAGCCTTTCGCGACTTCGACGTCGGAGTTCAACAGCACGTAGTAGTCGCTTTTTACCTGTTTTAGCGCCTCGTTATAACCACCGGCGAAGCCATAGTTGCGGTCGAGGCGGATGATCCGGACGCCGGGGTATTTGTCCTGCAGAAAGGGGATGGAATCATCTGTGGAATCGTTGTCGGCAACAATGATCTCGACGCCTTCACCGGCGCTTGCCGTCACAAAGGGTAGAAATCGTTCCAGGTATTTGCGTCCGTTCCAGTTGAGGATAACAACAGCTATTGTTGGCGTCATGTTCCACTTTGATATTCCGGGATCGGGCCGGATGTTTTGGCCCGGCCCAGGCTAATTAAACCCAAAAATAAGGGAATAGGCATAAATTCGGTCCATGATTCGGTCAATGCTTAACTGGAGGTCCCTTCTCGCCCTTGTCGCCATCGTCATTGTGAGCGCCACCATTATTTATTCACAATATCTGGCCAGGAAGATCGCCGCGGACGAGCGGCAGAAAATGGAACTGTGGGTAGACGCGAGCAAGTCCATGCTTAGCAATCCCGGTATGGATATGACTTTGCCGAATTTTATCCGTAACGGGCAGCAGTCGATACCTATTATCGAGACCAATGAGAAGGATAGTATCACCGGGTTTGTCAATCTGGATTCGGCGAAGGCCGCGTATGACAAAGGTTATTTGTACAGGAGGCTTCGGACGTTCAGGGCCGAGAATCAGCCGTTGATCATGAAGCTTTCCGATACCCCCTATATTGCCAACCGTTATTATTACGGTCATACCACGCTGCTCGACGAGGTCCGTTATTATCCGCTGATCCAGTTGTTAATTGTAGCGTTGTTCATATTCTTTACGCTTTATTCCATTACGATCAGAAATAAGGCGACGCAGAATCAGCTGTGGGCGGGTATGGCGAAGGAGACTGCGCATCAACTGGGGACGCCTGTTTCGTCACTGGAGGGATGGGTGGAGATGCTGAAGGAAAGCGATCTTGATCCGAAGACTGTGGTGGAGATACAGAAGGATGTGGACAGGCTGAAGCTGGTCTCGGACCGGTTTGGAAAGATCGGGAGTAAGCCGCAGCTGGAGGAGAAGGATGTGGTGGTGCAGGTTCGTAATATGATGGAGTATATCCGGAAGCGGGCCGCGGGGCGGGTTCAGTTAAGCCTGAAGGGGCCGGGGGGTGTGGGTGGCGCAGGGGGTGTGGCCGGTGTTGCTGCGGAAGGGGGGACGCTGTATGCGCGAATTTCGGGGCCGTTGTTCGACTGGGTGATCGAGAATCTTTTGAAGAATGCGCTGGATGCGATGGAGGGGAAGGGGAATATTTCGGTGACGATACAGGAGAATGAAAAGGAGATACTGATCGATGTTGCGGATACGGGGAAGGGGATAGCGGCCAAGAATCTGCAGAAAGTTTTTAAGCCGGGGTTCACGACGAAGAAAAGGGGGTGGGGGCTGGGGCTTAGCCTGTCAAAACGTATAATAGAGCAATATCATAAGGGGCAGTTGTATGTGAAGCAGTCGGAGCCGGGGAAGGGGACGACGTTCAGGATCGTGTTGAAAAAATAGCGGGGACTTTTGAATATTTGAATTGAAAATCGTAGTTTTGCAGCCACTTCAAAATTTCGTACCGGGGAGCCGGTATGTGATGCGTGGGTGGCGAAATTGGTAGACGCACTACTTTGAGGTGGTAGCGCCGCGAGGCGTGTGAGTTCGAATCTCATCCCGCGCACAAAAGAGATAATTCTCAGTCGAAGGGCTGCTCAACAATGAGCGGCCTTTTTTCTTTAGGGGCTGCCGGGCTGTCCGCCTGCCTGGCGGACATTTAGGGTGTTTTCGCGGTTTTTTTATCGGGAGATCTGGTGCAGATTTGCGAAACGTTTTTGAAAAATAGATCCTAATGACCCCGATAGAGACCTTTATAGATGGCATTCTCCGATTTGTCTTACGATTTCTGTATACAACGGGAAGGATACTGCTCACGCCAATGAAGATCATTGAAAATTCTTTGAATGACCAGATGGCTGGATTCATTCCCGCAGAGGTATTCGTGACGATTGCCAACTTCTTTTTGTTCATCTGTGTGACCTCTATCAAGAAGCATCGCTTTTTGCTTGAGGGAATTACCGGCACAGATATAAATACGGGCTTTCTGCAGAATATCCTATATATGGTCATCACCAGCGGGGTGTTTCTGGCCATTTCCAGGTTATTAATTTTACAAAAAGGACTTGTCTTAAGCGAGCGTAAGATTATCAAGGACATGTACCTGTATTATGCCGGGCAGAATATTCTGATAACAACCGTTGTTATACTGGGTCTTCATACTCACAGTGACTTCGAGGAGACGTTTATCGGTATTTTATTATTTTATTCTTTCGGACCCCTGATCGTCACTATACTGGCGATGGTTTCGGTGGTCAGGAAAGGGCCTTTAAGCCCAAAAGCGAATGGTTGGCTGAACTTCTCACTGGCCGCCAGCCTTTGTACGATGCCATTCATCATGCCTGTTTCTGATGCGGCGAATGACGTGCTAAGCGTGAGCGAAGCGCCTCCTACTCCTATCCATGTATCCAATACATTCGGCTCCGACGATAGCGAGTATGTCATTCATTTCGACGAGGGGCGGGCGAGCTGGAATCTGATCCTGACAAACTCGTCGGACAATTATGTTCAGGTACAAAATCTGTTCTCGCTGCGGCGGACCGACACGCTCTCGATGATCACGTATGGATTCAGAATGCAGGGTATGCCGCTGGATACTTTGCTGGAGATCGGCCCGAAACGAAGCAAAATGATCACGGTAGCGGCACCCGTGGGTGAAACGAATATTAGATTCCTGCGAAAGCACAGTTTCCGGCTCGGCATGACCATCATGACTCTAGAGGACCGGCGGGAGATATCGCCGGCGGAGATATATTTCAAATAGGGGGTGTTTTCCGGACAGTCAGTGTTTCAAATCCGGACAGTGGAAGGTGATAAGATATTTTTTAATACGCTTTTAATCAGTGTGTTGTATAAGTGGTATCCCTTTGGCGAGAGATGTAGATCAAATTTGCCGGTGTATGCTCAAAAATTATTTCCGCGTCGCGTGGCGGGCGCTTATCAACAACAAGACTTTTTCTTTTATCAATATATTCGGTCTGAGTCTGGGTATGGCTTGCAGTCTGCTCATTATACTTTGGGTGGCGGACGAGGTTGGTAAGGATGGCTGGCACAAGGACGTCAACCGCATTTATATGATGTATGAGACGGAGCTCATCGATGGCAAGCGGGTGGGGGGATATTGGACGCCGGGTCTTCTTGTCCAGGAGCTGAAGCGGAAGATCCCCGAGATACAGTATGGCAGCGCCATCATGGACGACGAACGGACCAATTTCGAGGTGGGCAGCAAGAAAATGAAGATGGATGGGGTGGACGCAGACAGCGACTACTTTAAAATGTTCAGCTATCCGCTGCTGGAAGGAAGTGCCGAATCTGCCCTCAACGGTCCGGCGTCCATTGCGATCTCCGAAAAGATGGCGCGTATCTTCTTTGGCAACGCGCACTCCGCCATCGGCAGGATCATCCGTTGCGAGGACAGGCGCAATTTTACGGTTTCTGCTGTATTCGCCGATGTGCCCCATAGCAGCTCGCTCAAATTCGATTTTGTCATCAACTGGATGGCGTATCTGGAGGACAATCCGTGGCTGAAGATATGGGACAACAACAGTCCGAGCACCGCGATCATGCTCAGGCCGGGCTCCGATCCGGCGCGGGTGGTCGCAAAGCTGGACCATTTTCTAGACGCCTATAATAAGTCTTTCACCGCGGGGTTCCGCCTGGACCTTGGGATACAGCCATTCAACGAGGCGTATCTTCATGGTAATTTTGTCGATGGGAAGCCAGCCGGAGGCCGGATCGAATATGTCAGGCTGTTCAGTCTTGTGGCGGTGTTCATATTGTTCATCGCCTGTATCAATTTTATGAATTTGACGACGGCGCGCAGTGGGCGACGGGCGAAGGAGATCGGCATCCGCAAGGTATCTGGGGCGGTTCGCGGAAGCCTGACGCGGCAATTTTTGGTCGAAGCGATCCTTCTGACAGCGGTGGCTGCAGTACTTGCACTGATGATCGTTAGTGCGGTCCTGCCGTTGTTCAATCAACTGACGAACAAATTTATTCAGGTTCCGTTTTCGTCTCCGGTGTTTTATGCCGGCCTGCTGGGGCTTGTGGTAGTTACGGGTACCCTTGCGGGACTGTATCCCGCGCTGTTCTTATCCGGGCTGCAGCCGGTGCGTGTTCTTAAGGGGGCGCTTAAATTCAGCGGTGGTCCCGTCTTTTTGCGTAAGGGGCTGGTTGTTTTTCAGTTCGTCCTTTCGATCGTTCTCATCATCGGAACGATCGTTGTCGCGCGCCAGATCAATTATGTCCAGACCGCCGACATCGGCTATAGCCGGGATAACCTTATATATATGCCGATAGAGGGAGGGCTTGCCAGCAAGTTCGATGTATTCCGTGAGCAGGTGGCTCAGATGCCTGGCGTGAAGATGGTGTCTTCCCTTCAGGACCGTCCCGTACATATAGGACGTGATATTACGGGTAGTGTAGAATGGTCCGGGAAGACTCCCGGCACCAATGCGCAATTCACGGTGACAGCTGCTGGTTATGACTGGGTTCGGACGATGCGTCTGCAACTTGCCGATGGCCGCGATTTCTCCCGCGACTATTCTACGGACACGGCGGGGTATCTGATCAATGAGGTGGCGGCCGCTATTTTCAATTATAAAAACCCTGTCGGACAGCCGCTAACGCTGTGGGGGCAGAAGGGCCATATTGTCGGTGTGCTCAAAAACTTCCATCTTACGAATTTGCACGAGCCGATACGTCCGCTGATAGTCCGGATGTTCAAGCCGACCTGGGGCAATGCGCTTGTTCGTGTCGATCCACAATATACGCAGCGGGTGGTGGCGGGGCTGTCGAAAATATCCGCCGCCCTGAATCCGCAGTTTCCGTTCACTTATTTTTTTACTGATGACGAGTACCGGAAGATGTACGACAGCGATGTGATCGTAGGGCGGCTGTCGAATTGTTTTGCGGGGCTTGCCATTTTCATTTCCTGCATGGGTCTGCTTGGACTTGCCATGTTCACCGCCGAACAGCGGAGAAAGGAAATAGGCATCCGCAAAGTACTTGGGGCCAGCGCTCTTTCGCTGCTGAAGCTGCTTTCGGGGGAATTTATGGCGTTGGTGGCCATCGCCCTTCTTATTGCCTCGCCGTTGGCGTGGTGGGCGATGCATGTATGGTTACGCGATTATGCATACAGCATAGGAATCGAATGGTGGATCTTTGGTCTCGCGGGCGCGCTGGCTATCCTGATCGCGTTGCTGACTGTCAGTCTGCAGTCGATAAGGGCGGCGCTGGCGAATCCGGTAAAAAGTCTCCGGTCGGAATGATCTATTGGCCGCGGATGGCGCGGCCGGCGGCGGCCAGATTGTCGAGCCGCATTTCGGAATATTTTCGGGAGAGGATCACACCGTCGGCGTTACCCTTAAGGGCGCTGATAGTGGCCTGGTAGGTGTCGTCGGGAGAGGCTTTTCTGCTGTTAATGCCGGTTGGTATGTTGACGTCGATTCCCGGGAGAATACGGCATTTGCCTTTTACGCCGGCTACCGCGCGTTGGGTTTCGCGGAGTACATAGTCGGGGGAGAGGCCGGCTGCGGCGAGGTTTTCGATGGGGGCTTCATTGGCGTAGTTGAGGAGGTGGTTGTTCATCTTCATGAGCTCGCCGGGCGGGACGTCGCGGAAGACGGTCTGGCAAATGTTGTGGATGAAATTGACGTAGCGTTCACCGCCGCAGTTGTTATATACTACCACCTTGAGGAAGTCGGCGAATTCGGCCAGCTGCGCATAGTCACGGGTGGCGCGATAGAGGGGGTTGAAGGAGTTGGTGTGTTCTATGTGGAAGCCGACCTCGAGGTTGTTGCGGATGGTTTTTACCGATGTATATATGTCTTTTAGTATTTGGTGTTTGCCCGTGTCGAAGAGCTGGTTGTAGGACGTGATCTCCGGCCAGGTCAGCATGAGTCGTTCGAATTCGACGTAATAGCCGTCGGAAGGCCGCCGGTCCTGGAGGGCCTGTTGTACAAAGCGGTCGAGCCGGCGATAGCCTTCTTTTGCGCGTTGAAAGTCGATGCCGCGGCTGTGGGCTGCGCGTTCGTGGTGTGGGCAGAAACAGGTAACGCGGGCGGAGTCGATGGCCTGGGCGTGGCTTACGCCGATGGCGTTGAGGAGGGGGCCGTTGCGTTCGTTGAAGAGCAGGACTCCGTCGATGTCATAGGAGCTGCAAAGGTCGCGGGCCACCGCGGTCCAGAATTCCCTTACGTCAGGATTGAAGAAGCAGAGTGCGCCGCCTTTCCGGCCCTGAAGGTCGATCTCGTGCATTTCTTCTATGAAGGGCATATCTGCGGGGTAGCTGAATCCGTCCTGTATCGAACAGATGGTTTTCATGCCGCGGTGTTTCGCCTTTTGCAATACTTCGGCAAGGATGTCGCGGTCTCCGAAGTCAGGAGCTTTTAGCTGTTCTCCCTTTATGGCTGTGCCGGTATAGAATTTTGGGTGCGGGGTGGCATAGTTCCCACCGTGGAAATAGCCTTTGTCGGACGCGTCGACGCCGTGCCCGGGATAGTCCTTTCCGGTAGTCCGGCCGATGATGCCGCGGTCATAGGTGAAGGTGCTGAGATAGAGTGTGTCGACGGCGCCTTTTTGCTGCAGGATATCGAGCGTTTTTTCGATGCCTTCGTCGACGAAACAGTCGGGGCCTATCTGAATGCCGCAGCTGTTTTTTGGGGGTGCTATGAACGGATAGCGGCCGAGGGCTGCCAGGGCTGCTGCGCCCGCGCTGTTACGGAGAAAAGAACGTCTCGACGGGGACATAGGAAAATTTTGGGACAAGTTAAATAAAGTTGGGGGGATGGGGACATGGGTTTTGAGTTTGCAGCAAAAAGGAAGGCCCCGTAGTCGGGGCCTTTGGTCTTTTTATTGTGGTTTTTTTATTGAGGCGTTAGCGAATTCGGGAGGCGGACCAACTGGTGCTGCATACTCCAGGGAATCTGGTCGATGGAGCAGATCTTTAGGGAGGGTTCCGTGCCTGTGCTGCCGGTGGTCTTTGGGACAAGCGTCGGCTGAAGGTCGGAAGTGGCAAATTTGTACATGGCGCCCGTGGCGGGATCGATGATGAGCATTCCGATGACACCGCCAATGAGGATATTGCCCCAGTACCAGCCATTGACCTTGCATTCCAGCGGCATTTCAACGGGAGAATATCCGTCGAGCTCGAATTTGACGGTATAGGATTCCTTTTTAAAGAAGCCGGCGCCGGCTTTCAGCACAACTACGGCCGGTGTAACGCCTTTGTATACCTGTTTGCCGCCGCGGTTGACGACGGTGATATTTGCCTTGCCGGGGTTGCTTTCGAAGCTGACGGGCCAGTTGGATTTACTTACAATACTTGCGCAGGAGCTTAGTACGACTAATACGATGAGGAGGCTGAAGAACTGAATTGTGGTTCTCATTTCGGTTGTTTATGGGGTTTAGTTGACCAATGTACAAACCGTTTCTTTGATATCAAAGTGAGTTCGGAGGTGCAGGGGGTTGGTGAGCGCTTATGGGATACAGATGTTTTGCGCGAATATGGCCAAAATCGACACGGTTGTCATCAAAATCGACACGGTTATGGGTAGTTACGATCGGCTAAAGTTTTTTTCCACATTTTGGGAATGGGTGGCAGATCAGGGGCGGGATGGGGTCGAAGTGGGCCGGGCAGATCTACGGATGAAGAGAACTGCCATGCCAGCGCCGAGGAAGGCGAG
>Ga0068853_100000739_pt1 | contig 22658 bp, 14 predicted proteins | sample KBSCornC32_FD_65655 | JGI IMG/M metagenome (GOLD analysis project Ga0068853, IMG submission 65655) | Corn rhizosphere microbial communities from Kellogg Biological Station, Michigan, USA - KBS Corn C3-2 | ecosystem: Host-associated > Plants > Roots > Rhizosphere > Soil ... | reverse complement strand
AGACCGTGCTGGTCGAATTCCTCGTCGACGACATCCAGGCCGAGACCCTGCTCGCGCTCGTGCGCGACAGCGGTGCTGCGATATTCCATGCGCGATTCCCGGCCACGTTCGGCCTGATCGACGCCTCCGCCAACTGACCTCAGGGCGACGCGACGCTGAAGCCGTCAGTCGAAATCGTCCTCGAAGATCACGTCGAACGGCGGCGACAACTCGCTGGTGTGACCGGCGGCATCGGTCGCGGTAGCGACGAACGGGATCGCGTGCGCGCCGACTGGAAGCAGCAGGGTGATCGTGCGCGGCAGTTGTGCGCTCGACGCGGGATAGCTGTCCTGGGTCAGCCACTCGCCGCTGCCACCGCGAATGTTCGCGTGGAAGTCGATGCGCAGCGGATAGCTCGCGTTGCTCGTCTCCGTGTCAACGCGATAGGTCACCGTCAGCTGGTTGCCGCTCTGGCTCGCGGCGAGGATTTCCGGCCAGTTCTGTTGCCCATTGGTGCCTGCGTCGCCGTCGCTGGCGTCGTTGGGTGTCGGGCCGAACGCTCCGATGTCGATGTTCGCGTGACCGACGCCACGATTGTGGTGGATCGCGTTCGCGCGGCTGTCGAACGCTTCGCCGGCACTGTTGCTCGCAGCGACGATGCCGGCGCCCAAGTTGTACGCGATCAGGTTCGCCTCGCCGTCCGTGAAACCACCGATGACGATCGCGACAGGATCGCTCGCACCGTTCTGCAACTGGATGCCGCCGCCGAATTGCGCCGCGTTCAGCGCCGTGAACCCGTTCGGCACGGGCTGGCTTCCACTCCAGTCGGTTCCGATGTAGTTGCCCTTGATCTCGAAACCGCTCGGCGTTCCCGCTGCGCCGAACGACGCCCAGATGGCGATGCCCCACGGATGGTTGCCGGAAATGAGGTTGCGGGAAGCGGCGGTCGCGCCGCCGACGCGCACATTCGTGCGGTTGCCGAGGATGACGCCGCCCCAGTTGGTCGAGGTCCCGTTCGGGATCTCGAACGTTCCGCTCACGTCGGTGCCGATCAGGTTGCCCTCGATCACCGCCGGTCCGCCGACGAGCACACCGGCACCACCATTGCCGGACAACAGGTTGCGCTGCCACGGCAGCGTGCCGCCGATCTGCGCGCTGCTGAAGCCACAACGCACGGCGCTGCCGCCGTTGCCGACACCCGGCAGTGCATTGCCATCGATCGCGGTGCCGATGAAGTTGCCGTAGACATGCAGCTGGGACGCGTCCGGGCCGCCTCCGGTGCCGAGGATCGCGTCGCCAAAGCCGTGCATTGCAAGGCCCTGCGCGGTGAGCGACGCCGTGCTTCCCTGCAACCAGAACCCGGCGCCACCGTTACCGACCAGTTCGATCATCAACTGCGTGTCGAGCCCGCCCTGCTCCGGCGTGCGCGTGTTCATCGCACTGCCGGGCTGGCTGTAACCGTCGATCGTCAGCGTGCCGGTGATCCCCGGCAACTGGCTCGCCAGCGCGATCGCATGCGGGCCGGAGCCGGTGATCGCGAACGTGATGGAGTTGCTGCCGCCAGCCGCGTTCGCATCGAGGATCGCCTGGCGCAAGCTGCCACTGCCGCTGTCGCCCGTGTTGGTCACCGCGAACGTCATCGCAGCGGCCGGAACGGCGCAAGGTATTGCGGCGATCGCGAATACGAACGGTACCAGGGCGACGCCGGAAGACGCGGTGCGCACGGGAATGCTGCTCTTCGCTCGCTCAATTCGCCGCACAGGCATCGCCCTCGGCATTGTCGTAGCCGTTGCGGAAGATCACGTCGCACAGGTAGGGCTGGCTGAAGGAGAACTCCGAGGTGTTGCCGTTCGAATCGATCGCGGTCAGTGCGATACGGCGTCCGGCGAGCGCCACCGACGGACTGTTGAATGCGATGCGGAAATTGGTGTGGCCATTCTGACCCGCGGGCGCACTGAAGATCGACGCAATGCCGCTGCGCAGATAGACCTCGCCTTCACCGTTCGGCTCGTTGTCCGCCGCCGCCGAGGTGAACACCTGGATCAGGTACGAATCGGCGATCGAATCGAGCGAACCTTCGACCCAGCCGGTTCGATTGCCGCCGTAGGCGCGCACGATGCCCGGGTAGTTGAGGCCGCGGTTCGGCAGGTTCGCGGCGGCCGCATCGGCATCGTTGTCGTTGAGACCGGAACCGTCGAGGTCGATGCCGTAGAACGCGCTGGCGTACACGGAATTCGCGGACAGGCGATTGCCGTGTCCACTGCCACTGACAGAGATGCCCATGTTGCCGCTGTTCCAGACCGAATTCGTCGAAACGACATTGTCGTGCGCGCCGGCTTCGATTCGAATGCCGTGACGCTGGTTCGACGCCGTGTCCGAAAAGCAGTGCGGCACCGGGATCGGGATGCACAACGTATCGGTGCGCCCGATCCGGTCGCGCTCGATCGTGTTGCCGTTCGCGCCAGCACCCGTGAGCAAGACGCCGTCGTTCGCGCTGTTGACGATGACGTTGTCGCGCACGATGTTGCCGCTGGTCGCGATGCGGATACCGGTGCCGTTGCCGGCGGCGACCGTCTCGCTGCCATAGGTGCCGATCAGGTTGTTGACGATTTCGTTGCCGGTCGACGAGAAGAAGCTCACCGAACCCGTCACGATGCCGTTGCCGCTCGAGCCGGCGATGACGTTGCGCTGCACCGGCGCCTCGCCGCCGATCGATGCCGAGGTCGCGACCGTCGTCAGGGTGATGCCGTTGCCGTTGCCGGGCACGTTCGTCGTGCCGACCTTGCCGCCGAACTGGTTGCCCCAGATGAGGTCGTCGGTGCCTCCGGAGAGGCGCAAGCCCGAACCCGTGAAGCCGCCGATCGCGATCCCCTGCAGCCAGAACTGGGTCGACGCGGAGCCGGCGAAATCGATGCCGGTGGCGATCGCACCGCTACCGTTGAGGATCACGCAGCGGAATGCGTTGTCGCCGGTCGGGCTCGTGTTCGAATGGCTGCCGGGCTGGCTCCAGGCGTCGATGCGCACGCCTTGGGTGATCGATGGCAGCGCGCTGGCGGGGTAGATCACCTGCGGGCAACCGCCGGGGATGTCGAACGTGATGAACGAATAGTCCGGGTTTGCGTTCGCATCGAGGATCGCCTGGCGCAGGGAGCCGTCGCCGCTGTCGTTGGTGTTCGTCACGATCCGCGTTGCGGGGATCGTGTCGTCGACGAGCGCCTCGTAGGCGCCGCGGTCGGGCGCGGAGCCGATCACGCGCGCATGACCGTCCAGGTCGGCGCCTGCGCTCGGATTGACCGGCGCACCGGAATTGACGCCCGGCGAGGTCGGCTGCAGGCGGAAGTTGCTGGCGCCGACGAATTGCGGATCGTCGTGCAACGTGCCGTACGAACCGCTGCCCTCGTCGCCGTAGCGGTCGCCGTAGAGCATGTCGTAGTAGCGGGCTTCGCCGGGATTGCCATCGGTATCGCCATCGACCCAGACGTCGCGCGTCGGGTTGTTCCAGACCACGTTGTTCGCGAGCGTGTTCACCCCGTCGCTCTCGATGTAGATGCCACGCGCACCGCTGTTGACGATCGTGTTGTTCGACAGATAGACGTACACGTTGTCGCTGTAGCCGTACAGCGCGCCGACGCCGTCGTTCGGCGCCCCGCTGACGAGGTTGTTGACGAATTGCGCGTAGACGCCGTCGCAGTCGTAACAGGTGGCGAACACGCCGATGTCGAGGAACTCGTTGCTGTAGACGTGGATGTCCGAATCCTCGGTACTGTCCCAGGTGTCGATGAAAACGGTCCCGCCGTTGCCCGTCATGTTCTGGAAGCGCAGGCCCTCGATCGTGAAATCCCCGTGCATGCGCAGGCCCGCCATCTGGCCACCGTCGCCGTCGATGATCGTGTTGGAAGGACGCACCGTCCGATCGGAGCAGTCGGCGTTGTATCCGCCGAGCCAACGCATCGCGTTGTACTCGTGCCAGTTCATCACGAACGAGCCGCCGACGTGGTAGGTGCCCTGCTTCAGCTTGATCATGATCGTCTGCCCGGTCGGCGAGGTCGCGACGGTCAGCGCCGTGGAAAGTTCGTCGACGGTGCCCACGCAATAGTCGATCGCCGCCGCCGCGTTGCCGGCACCGATGAGCAGGGCGAAGCCGAGCAGCCAGGTACCGCAGCGACTGGCCCAGGCACCCGCAGCATCACGCACCACGCGGACCGGATTCGATCGCACCGACGGATTCATGCCTGCTCTCCATGGTTCCCCTACCCATTGGAAACGCAGGGCCGCGCGATTCCCGACAGCGCGACCTGCGCTATGCTGCGAAGCCGCAGGACGTCGCGCGGGGTGCGGCTTCCGAGGGGGCTCTCTGGATCACGACAACGCGCCTCTGTTCGAAGCGAGCCGCTGGCGCGACCTTCGCGCACTCATCGCACGCCTCGAAACCCTCGCCGTTGCCGAACAGGCGTCGACGCTCGAACGCCTCGCCGGAGAAGACCCTGGCCTCGCCGGCGCTGCGCGCGCGCTGTTGCAGCGAACGCCAGAAGCGTCGAACGAGCGCGTCGACAACCTGTTCGAGCGCCTGCTGCCGCCGGCGTCGCCGGCCATGCCCGAACGGATCGGCCCGTTTCGGCTGCTGGCCCATCTCGGGGCGGGCGGCATGGGGTCGGTCTATCTGGCGGAACGCTGCGACACCGATTTCGTCCAGCGCGTCGCCCTCAAGCTGCTCGACCGCAGCCCGCACCACGCGCCTGCGATCGCGGCACGCGAACGTCGCGTCCTCGCCAGCCTCGCGCATCCGAACATCACTGCGTTCATCGACGCGGGCTACGCCGACAGTTGCCCCTGGCTGGCGATGGAATATGTCGACGGCGAGCCGTTGCTCGACTATTGCAGGGAACGCAATCTCGGCGTTCGCGAACGCGTCAGGCTGCTGGAGCAGATCTGCGCTGCGATCGCGCACGCACATGCGCAGCTCGTCGTGCACCGAGACCTCAAGCCCGCCAACGTCATGGTGACGAGCGAGGGGACCGTGAAGCTGCTCGACTTCGGCATCGCCCAGGTCATCGACCCGGGAGAAGCGAATTCACCCGCCACGCGAGTGTTCACGCCCGAGTATGCCGCGCCCGAACAACTCCGCGGCGAACGCGCGACGGCGGCGACCGACGTCCACGGCCTTGGCCTCATTCTCTATGAACTGGTCGCCGACCGGCGCCTGCCCCTGCTCGATCGCGGCGACAGCCGGCGTGAATGGACGACCGGTGAACTGGCGCGCAATGCGACGCGGGCGCGCACGGCATCGACGAATACCCCGACTTCGCCGCCGCAACACGACGCGGCGGCGATGACGCGAGCGCTGCGCGGCGACCTCGGCCGGATCATCGTGCACGCGCTCGCGCCGGACCCGATCCAACGCTACGACTCGGCCGCGTCGATGCGCGAAGACATCCGGCGCTGGCTCGCCTACCGTCCCCTCGGCATCGGCCGACCAGGCCTCGGCTACCTGGCGAACCGATTCGTGCGGCGCAACCGTACCCTGGTCGTATTCGCGTCGATCGCACTGGTGGCGCTGCTTGGCCTGAGTGGCGTCGCGCTGTGGCAGGCGCAGCGCGCCCAACGGATGGCGGCGGACGCGGAACACGCGCGCGTGTTCCTGTCCAACCTGTTCGCGAGCGCCAACCCGTTCAAGGTGTCGGGCGGCAGCGGCAAGGCGGTCGACCTGTTGCACGAAGCGGCCCTGCATGTCGAAAAGGAATTCGAAGACGCTCCGGAAATGCAGGCGCAGGTGCGCGCGACGATCGCCACCGCCCTGCTCAACACCGGCGACAGCGTGCAGGCACTGCCACTGCTCGAGCGCAGCGTGGCCCAGCTCCGCACCTTGCCACGGGTCGGCGCTGCACGCCTCGGCGCAACGCTGGTGACGCTCGCGCTCGCGCGCGAGGACAACCGCGACATCGACGGCGCGCAAGTCGCATTCACCGAGGCGCGTGCGCTGCTGCACGACAGCGATGCATCCCACGGAGAGGACCGCATCGGCGCCGTGACCGGGCTCGCCAAGATCGCGAACCTGCGCGGCGACCACGCCGGCGCGCAGCGCATGCACGAGGAAGTCCTGCGCGAGCGCATCGCGGACGAAGGCCCGGAAAGTCCCGACATCGCGATGGACTTGATGAATCTCGCCGCCGACGAGCTCTACGACGAGGACTTCACGCAAGCCGAAGAGCTGGCGCAGCGCGCGCACGCGATGCTTGAACGAACCGCCGGCGTACGCCATCCCCGCAACATCTATGTCGACAACGTCTTCGGCCTCGCCCAATCCTACGCCGGCCACCATGCGGCGGCCCTCGCGACGTTGCGCGGTGCGGTCGAACTCGCGCGCGCGACGCTCAAGCCCGGCGCGACGATGATCGGCATCACGCTGGGCTCACTCGGCGCGGCACAGTATCGTGCCGGCGACTACACGGCGGCGATCGCCGGCCTGCGCGAGGCGCGGGCGATCAATGCGAACAACCCGCGCCGCGGCGCAAGCGAGCTGATGCTCGGCCTTGCCGAATTGCACGCCGACACGACTGCTGCGAAGGAAACCCTCGCCGAGGCGCGCCGTACCCTCGCACTGCCCGGCAGCGGTGGCGATCCGCAATACATCGCGTTGGCAGATGCAGCGTATGGCGCTGCCCTGGCGGCCACCGGCAGCCCCGCCGAGGGCGAGCGCATGGTCCGCTCCGCACGCGCCGGCCTGCTGGCCGGGCCACGCGCGGACAGCGTCAGGCTCGGCGATATCGACCTGCTGCTCGCGGATGTCCTCGCGCACAATGGAATGCCGGACGAGGCACGCACGATGCGGGAAGACGCCCTCGCAGTTTTCCGGCGCGTGTATGGCAAGGACCATCCCGAGACACGCAACCTGGTCGCACGCCTGTCGGCAACGACGCCCTGACGTGGCGCACGATCCCGCCCCGCTCTCCGCGTGCGCTATGCTGCGCGGCATCGCATCATCATGCCGCGGAGCACACCGGTGGCCGACCAGGTACCTCTCACCGAATGGCTGCGCGCGGCGGGAGGTGGCGATCGCGAGGCGGGCGGGCGGGCCTATGCCGAAATCTATGCGGAACTGCGCCGCCTGGCCGCGCGCCAGCTCGGTCGGGCCGGCGCACAGGCCACCCTGACTCCCACTGCCCTGGTCAACGAGGCTTTCCTGAAGCTGGCGCGCGGTCGGCTCGAATCGATCAACGACCGCCGCCATTTCTTCAATCTCGCCGCTCGCGCCATGCGCCAGACCGTGATCGACCACGCGCGCGAACGACTCGCTGAAAAGCGCGGCGGCGACCTGATCCGCACCGAACTCGACGAAAGCATGCCGGATGCCCATGCCGATGCGCAGCAGGCGCTCGCACTCGACCAGGCGCTCGGCGCGCTCGAAAAGCAGGATGAAGAGCTCGCCGAGATCTTCGTCTGGCGCATGTTCGGCGGCCTGTCGGCGCAGGAGATCGCCGACCTGCGCGGCGTAACCGAACGCACCGTCCACCGCGAGCTCGATCTCGCGCGCAACTACCTGCGCCTTGCCCTCGGCGGAAGCCCGTGACCGAAGCGCGCGAGCCGCTGTTCGCACCGGAACGCTGGCGCGAGTTGCGCGAGCTGCTCGCCCGGCTCGAACCGCTCGCGACCACGCAGCGCGCAACGGAGCTCGATCGTGTCGCGCAGGACGATCCCGCCCTCGCCGCCGCGGCGCGAACGCTGCTGCCCGCCGATGCAGCCGCCGCGACCGAAGCGCTCAACGGCGTGATCGACCGCCTGCTCGCGGACGACGAGCGCACACCGGCGGATGTCGGCCCGTTCCGCCTGCTGCGTCGACTCGGCGAAGGCGGCATGGGCACGGTCTGGCTCGCCGAGCGCAGCGGTGCCGATTTCACCCAGCGCGTCGCACTCAAGTTGCTCGATCGCAGCGCTTCGAACACGCCGCGCCTGGCGGCGCGCGAGCGGCGCATCCTTGCAGCACTGACCCATCCGAACATCACCGCATTCGTCGATGCAGGCACTGCCGACGGCCGTGCCTGGCTCGCGATGGAGTACGTCGACGGCGAGCCGTTGACGGGCTGGTGCAACGCACGCGGGCTCGATACCCGAGCGCGCGTGGAGGTCTTCGACCAGGTGTGTGCAGCGGTCGCGCACGCACATGCGCAACTGGTCGTGCATCGCGATCTCAAGCCCGGCAATGTCTACGTCAATAAAGCCGGTGCCGCCAAACTGCTCGACTTCGGCATCGCCCAGGTGCTCGACCCGAACGACGAGAAGACGCCCGCCACCCGCGTGTTCACGCCCGAATATGCCGCGCCCGAACAATTGCGCGGCGAGCGCGTGACGACCGCGACCGACGTCCATGCGCTCGGCCTGCTGCTGTACGAACTGGTCAGCGGACGACGCTTGCCGACGCTGGCGCGCGAACGCAGCGCCGAATGGACCACGGCCGAACTGGCGCGGCATGCATCGACCGACGAAGACGCGAAACTCGTCCCCGGCGAGGGCGCGAAGGCCACCGCACGCGTGTTGCGCGGCGACCTCGGCCGGATCATCGCGCATGCGCTGGAACCGCTGCCTGCCAACCGCTACGGCTCGGTCGCCCTGCTGCGCGAGGACCTTGCACGCTGGCTGGAGCATCGACCGCTGACCCTCGCACGGCCGAGCCTGGCCTATGCGCTCAACCGATTCGTGCGGCGCAACCGACTTGCGGTCGCGATCGGGACCAGCGCCGTCGTTGCCCTGCTCGTCGCGACCGCCGTCGCGATCTGGCAGGCACGCGAACGCGCCAACGAAGCGCGGCACGCGATCGAGCAGGCGCGCCGCGCCGAGACGATGCAGCAGTTCCTCAGCAACGTGATCCGCGAGGCGAATCCGACAGAAAACGGCGGCGAGCCGATCACGCCGCACCAGTTGCTCGAAAAAGGCGAACAACTCGCCGCCTCCTTCGACCACCAACCGGAAATTCAGGCGGAGATCCTCGCCCAGCTCGGCGAGCTGTACCTCAGCCTCAGCGACACCGACCGCGCCGGCACGGCGCTGCAGCGCGCGCAACGCCTGATCGAATCGCCGGCGATGCCGGGCAGCGTGCGCGCACGCGTGCTGCTCGCGCTGACCCAGTGGGAAAGCGTGATGGCGAAGTTCGACGACGCGCTCGTGCACGCGCGCGAGAGCCTGCTCCTGTACCAGCGCGAACCCGGCACCGAGGCGAAGACGATCGCGGAGGTCGACATCTCGATCGCGCAGGCGCTCGATGGTCTCGGTGACAGTGCCAGGACCGCGGAATTCCTGCGCGAAGCGCTTGCGCGCGACGTCCCTCCGCTCGGCAACCACGATGATTCGGTCGCCGAGCTGTGGCTGCTGCTCGGCTACACGCTCGGCACGCGCGGCGAGCTCGACGAGGCTGAACAGGCGTCACGCAAGGGCGTCGAGGCCTATCGTGCGGTGTACGGCAACGACGGCTTCGAGGTCGCGCACGCGCTCAACGAACTGGCGCTGGTGCTCGCCTGGCGCAAGGACGGCCTCGGTGCCGCCGAGGATGCGCTGCGCGAAGCGGTCCGCATCTTCCGCAAGGTCGTCGGCGAAGAGCACCAGAAAACCGTGTCGGCCGAACGCAACCTGCTCACGATGGTCGAACGGCGCGGCCACTACGCCGAGGCCTTGCCCGAGCGCGAAAAGCTGGTCGCGCGCGCCGAGAAGCCTGGTATCTCGACGTCGCGCGAACTGGCCACGCAGTACGACGAGCTCGCGGTCGACCTTTCGCAGATGGGTCGTTTCGCCGATGCGGAGAACGCCTTGCGGCACTCGCTCGCGCTCGGTGAACAGGCGCAGGGAGCGCGCAGCCCCGCGGACCAGCCGGCGCGCCAGGACCTCGGCGAGCTGCTCACTGCCATCGGCCGCTACGAAGAGGCGGAGAAGATCCTGCGCGAAGCGATCGAGATCCAGCAGGCGATACAGCCACCGGAACCCCTCAAGCTCAACCTGCTGCAGGCTTCACTGGGTGACCTGCTGCGCCTGCAACGCCGGTATCCGGAAGCACTGAAGCTGCTCGCGGACGCGAACCAGGTAGCGCCTTCACTGCCTGCGCACAATACCTGGCGTCCGCTCGCGCTGGCCCGACTCAGCGAAGCGCAACTCGACGCCGGCGACGCGACCACGGCGGCAGCGAGCGCGCAGTCCGCGCTCGACTACTCGCAGCTGGCGTATCCGGCCGATCACTGCAAAAACGGCTTTGCGCGCTATGCGCTCGCGCGCGCTGATCTCGCCCTCGGCAAGCCTGCCGTCGCGGAGGCGTTGCTGCGCGATACCCTCAAGCTGCGCAGCCCGCCGCACCCGGCGACGCATCCGCGCGTGCTCGAAGCACGTGTCTCGCTCGTGCAGGCATTGGAGGCGCAGGGGAAATTGGACGAGGCGCGCGTGCTGCGTGGTGAGCTGGAGCCGCAGCTCGCGTCCCCATCGCCTTATGCCACGCAATTGCGGGCGCGCCTGGCCGAGCGAAGCGCGGTCGCCGCGTCGACGCAGCGATAGGCCGGAGCATCACGCGCCGGCCATCGCGACCTGCGATCTTCAGTTGCGGTGCGCGTTAAGCACGAACTGTCCGCACATCGGGTAGCTGTCCTCGATGTTGCCGGTGACCACGATCCAGTGCGTACCCCACGCGGCGGGCACCGTGGCGGACTCGGGCACGTTGATACCCCAGTTGTCCGAACCGTCCTCGCAGTTGTTCAACTGGTTGCCCACGCGTTGGCGGCACACCCACAACGACGCATCCCATCCGAACGGCTGCATCGTCAGCGACCACGAGTGAATCAGCGGCGGGCGACCGATCACCGGCGTCACGATGCGGTACACCGCGACCGGCGCATAGAACGAGAACGTGCCGTATTCGACGTACAAGGTCTCGCTCGGCAGGCTGCACGAGTCGAACGCGAAGCTTCCGTCGTGGCTGATCGTCACCGGCGCCGCCCACGTCTGCGCGTGGCCCGCGCCCGCGAGCAGCAAACCTCCCACCACCAGCATCAAGCCCATCGAACGTTTGCGCATCGCACCTCTCCCGGATGTGGAAGGCGGGCAGCCCGCGCTGCCCGCTCCACTGGAGGTACGCAATCCGGCGCGAGTCCCGACACCCGCGTCAGTGCGTGTGCGTCGTCGACGATTCCTTGGCGAGCTTCCACGCGCCGCCTTCACGCACCATCGAGACGTCGCTGGTCACGTCGTTCTTGTCGCCGTCCTTGCCGGTGTATTCGAGCGTTGCGGTGTCGCCCTTGCTGTTTCCCTTGACGTACTTGGGCTCGCGCAGCGCCTGGCCCTGGATGAAACCGAACATCATCTTGAAGTCCTTGTCATTGCGATGCGCGAGCAACTCGTCCGCGCGCGCCTTCGTCATGAGCTTCGCGAGTGCGTCGATGTCGCCCTTCTTCAGCGCTGCCAGGTAGGCGACGTAGGCCTTGCCCTGTTCGCCGCCACCGGCCGGAAGCGCCGCACCGAGATCGGGCGCGCCCGGCAGGTCGAGCGCGAAGCGCAGGTCGTAGTAGCGCCCGCTCTTCTTGTCCGCCTCGTCATTGCTGTGGAAGCTGCCCTCGATGCGCTTGTCGTCGTTGTGCTTGAGGGTGAGCGTGTACCAGCCGCTGCCGCTCTGTGAACCACTGGTGTCGCCGACGTGGGTATTCACGTTCTGCACCGAGCCGTCCGGGTCGAGGTTGAGGTCGACGCGCGTAGCACCGCGCAGCTGCTCGTCGACGGCCCCGTCACGGTCGCTGGCGTCCTTCAGCGCCTGCGCGTCGATCGGCTTGTCGGCGAACACGACGCGCGTGATCTGCTTGTCCTTGTCGAACGGATCGGCCATGCGATAGGCGTAGACGCCCTTCAATGCGATCGCCTTGCCTTCGTTGTAGAACGTGCCGGAGCCATCGGCGCAGGCGAAGCTTGAAGCGAACGCAAGGCCAAGGACCAGCAGACGCATTTCGGTTTTCATGACAGCACTCCCCGTGAATGGCGGTCGATCCGCCTGTCAACTATCGGAAACGGCCTCGGGCGACGAATCCGACGCCCACACTCCCTCCACGACGGACCACCCGCCAGCGGGCCACGCCGGCACCGACAGCAATCCGCCGGCATGGCACGGACATCCCCGACGGGGGTATAACGGCCCGATGACAGAAACCGTGTCCACCGGTGCTGCGACCGCGGAACTGCTTCGCGAGATCCGCCAAGGCGATCATGACGCCGAACAGCGCCTCTACCAACGTTGCCTGCCGACGTTGCGGCGCTGGGCGCATGGGCGCATGCCGCACGCCGTGCGCGACATCAGCGACACCGACGACCTCGTGCAGGTGACGCTGTTGCGCGCGCTGCGCCACCTCGGCGAATTCGAGTCGAGCGGCAGCGGCAGCTTCCTTGCCTACCTGCGCCACATCCTGCTCAACGAAGTGCGGGCGGAATTGCGCAAGCACCGGCGACGCGACGACAGCGTCGACGTCGACACCTGTGCGTCGGGCGACACCGACGATTCGGTCGTGGAGAACCTGGTCGGCCACGAGCGCATGCGCGCGTACGAGCGGGCGCTCGGCGCACTCGATCGCCGGCAGCAGGAGCTGGTGGTCATGCGCCTGGAATTCGGCATGGGTTACGCCGAAATCTCGCTCGAGACCGGCACCAGCCCCGATGCCGTTCGGATGAGCCTCACGCGTGCATTGAAGTTGATGACCCGGCACATCGCCACCGCACAGGCTGATTGAATCCATGCATCGCGACGCCTTCGACCAGGCGCTGGACGCGATCGCCGACGGCGTACCGCCAGCGTGGACCACGATCGAATCGGAGAAGGCGCTCGACGAAGCCGAGCTTGCCGGCCTGCATCTGCTCGAGGACGTCGCCGTGGCGTTCCGCGGGCATGCCGGCGGCGATGCTTCCACGCGTCCGCCGCCGCTGTTCCTGTGGGGTTCGTTGCGGGTCGAGGAACCGCTCGGCGAAGGAACCTATGCGCACGTCTGGCGTGCGTTCGACCCGTGGCTCGAGCGCGAGGTCGCGCTGAAACTGGAGCGCGAGCCACGCAGCAGCGACACGCTCGGCGAAGCGCGGCGCCTCGCGCGCATCCGCCATCCAAATGTCCTCGCGTGCTTCGGTTGCGCCGTACACGACGGACGTGCCGGTTTGTGGACCGAAGTCGTCGACGGCCGCTCGTTGGCCGCCATTCTCCGCGACGATGGCGCGTGCAGCATCGAGGAAGTCCTGCGCATCGGCCGCGACCTCGCACGCGGACTCGCCGCGATGCACGCGGCCGGGCTCGTCCACGGCGATATCAAGGCGGAGAACGTGATGCGCGAGCGAGGCGGGCGCATCGTTCTCATGGATTTCGGTGCGGGTGGCGAGGAGCGCCTGCTGGCCGAACGCAGGATCGTTTCGGCGACCCCGGCCTACCTCGCGCCCGAAGTCATCGACGGCGCACCGCAAACGAGGCGCAGCGACCTGCATGCGTTCGGGGTGCTGATGTACCTGCTGCTCACCGGCTCCGCGCCGTACGCGGCCGAGGATCTGCGCGCATTGCGCGACGCGCAACGTGCCGGCGCGCGGCGTCCGCTCCGCTCGGCCCGCCCCGAGCTCGATGCCGCGACGGCTGCACTGATCGAACGCTGCCTCGAAGCCGACCCGTCACAACGGCCGCGAAGCGCCGATGACGTGGCACGCGACCTGGCCGAAGCGGCAGCCGGCGGTTCACGCAACCGACGTGCGGATCGGCGCAGGCGCCTCGCCGGTGCCGTGCTCGCCGGCGCGCTCGCCATCGTCGCGTTCGCCTTCGCATGGCCGCATGCGTTCCCCGCGTGGAGCGCCGATGTGGTATTCGTCCGTTCGAGCACGAACGGTGACGAAGCGCTCGCCGCGACCGCCAGCGTCCGCGACGGCGATCGCCTGCGCCTGCGCGTGTCCAGCAACCGCTCCAGCCACGTATACGTGCTGAACGAGGACGCCGCAGGCAATGCGATCGTCCTGTTCCCGCTCGCCGGCGGCGAAGACCCGCTACCCGCTGCGACGGTTACCTTGCCGGGTGGCACGAAGGATCCGTCGCTCGCATGGGAAGTCACGCCCGGGGCGGATCGCGAGGAGTTCATCGTCGTGGTTTCGCTGGAACGCCTGCCGACGCTCGATTCGGCACTCGCCGGATGGGTGCGCAGCGGGCCCGAGCCGGCGACGCGTTCGCTCGGGCGCGTGGTCAGCGACGAGCACGCGCCCCTCATACGCGGCGAACGCCTGCGCGCGCTGCTGTCCGGACTGTCCCGCGAAGATGGCACGCATCACATCTGGCAATATGCGTTCGTCCATGCGCCTCGGCAATGAACCTGGCGGGACAGGCGGTTTCCTCGCGTGTGAGGACCGTGCAAAGCGACGCGGCGTTCGTTTCCGCCCGATCGCGCATTCCTGTGGGCATGCGTGCGCCATCGATGGTGCGCGCCCCGCCGGAGACTGCCCATGCCCGCATCGTCCCATGCATTCCTGACTGCGACCGCGCTGCTTTGCGCACAAGTAATCGCGTACGCGAAACCGCCCAACGAAGTACGGGCGCCGGACACGCGAGCCGCCGGCCTGAGCGGACCGACCGTGCCCGACGCGATCGACGGTGGTATCGATGCGTGGTCGCTCAAGAACATCCTCAACGGCATACCGGATACAGGCACCAATGCCTTCGGCGGCGCGGTGTCGATGTCGGGCCATCGACTCGCGATCGGCGCCTACAACACGCCCTGCCCTGCGCCGATGACCGGCACGTGCGGAAACGCGTTCGTCTACGACGATGAGCCCGGCCCCTCGCTGACGCGCTACGCCGTGCCTTCGCCCAATCCATCGGCGGGAGCGGGCTACGGCGTTTCCATCGCGATCGACGGTGACTGGCTCGTGGTCGGCGCACCCGACGAACATCGGGCAGCGGGCTATTTCGCCGGCAACGTCTACCTGTTCCATTTCGTCGCGGGCAACTGGGACCCCGTCCCGTTGCAGACACCCGACGAAGCGGGCGCCCTGCTCGGCCAGTCGGTGGCGATCAGCGCGTCGGGCCTCGCGGTCGCCGGCATGCCGCACCAGTCGCGCACGACCCCGCCTGCGCTGACGAACAACGGCGCCGTCGCGACGTTCGTGCGCGACGCCGCCGGTGATTGGTCGTACGAGGGCATCGTGCGCGCCGCGACACCCGTCTCGAATGCCTTCTTCGGCAGCGCGGTGGGCCTGCACACGTACGTCCTGCCACCCGGTATCCTCAACGGATTCGGCATCGCCGTCGGCGCGCCCGGCACCAGCGTGCTCGGCCAGCCGAATGCCGGCGAAGGCTACGCATTCACGCGCGCGCACGACGACACGCAGTGGACTGCGGCCGGCCATTTCAACCTCGGCGCAGCGGCGCATCCCGATGCACGCTTCGGTGCCGCAGCGGCGATCGACGGTGGCGTCGTCGCGTTCGGGGTGCCGGGGCGGATCAAGACGTTGAACGGCCCGGCCGCAGGCTCGGTGTATTTCGCGCAACGCAGTGGCACCGATTGGTCGACCTATCTCGCCGACGAGGTCTACGGCACGCAACAGGACGGCGGCGCATTCGGCAGCGCAATCGCACTCGCAGGCGACGACGCCTTCATCGGCGCGCCCTACTACACCCTTTCCTCGACAGGCAACGGACAGATGCAGCACTTCCACCGCTCGGGTTCACCCGGGCAGTGGGACTACGTCGCCTACATCGTCGAGTACTACCCCAACCAGAACGCGCACTTCGGCACTTCGATCGCGCTCGATGGAGTCCGTCTCGCGGTCGGCTCACCGGGGTCCCCATTGTTCGGTCAACCTCCGACTTCGGACCGTGTCGGCATGGCGTACGTCTACGTTGCGGACCTGATCTTCACGGACGGATTCGACGGAATCGAATGACCGTGCGACCACAGTGGATGAAGAACCGACACGCCGCGTCAGTCACTTTCGAAGCTGTCGCGGAAGATGCGGTCGGGATCGCACGCCTGGTTCCATGGCGAGATGCCGGTCGCTGCATCCCAGGCGGCATTCGTGGCGCCATTCGCGCTTGGCGAGAATCCGTTCGGGCACAGCGTCGAAATCCCGGCGACGAGCTGGCTCGGCGCAGGCGGATCGGGGATGGGTCCGCTCATGGCGTTGTGATCGAGCACGACGTCGTTGAGCGCGTTCATGCCCGCCAATGACGGCAGCGGACCGGAGATCATGTTGTGGTCCAGCACGAGCCCGCTGAGATGGACGAGGCCGGCGAGCGAGGGCAACGGCCCCGACAACCGGTTGTGGTCCGCAGTGAACAACAGCAGGTTGCCGAGATCCGTCAACGGCGGTATCGGACCCTCCAGTTGGTTGTTCCCGAGGCGCAGGTAGGTCAGGTTGGACAGCCCCGCCAGCGACGTGATTCCGGTCAGCCGATTGTCCTCCGCGTTGAAGATGTTGAGATGCGTCAACCCGCCCAGGTCAGGGATCGGCCCGGCGAGCTGGTTGTGGTTGACGAAGAAAACGCTCAGCGCAACGAGACTGCTCAGCGGAGGGATCGGACCCGTCAGGTTGTTCTGCGCGGCACTGAAGTGCTGCAGATGCACCAGCCCCGCCAGCGACGGAATCGAGCCCGTCATCTGGTTCTGTTCGACGCCGAACTCCGTAAGCTGGCTCAATGCCGAAAGCGCGGGTATCGAACCCGTCAGCTGGTTCGTGTCGAAATTTGCCGCCTGCAATCCACCCAGATCGGACAACGGCGGCAAGGTGCCTACCAGGTGGTTGCCATACAGCGCGAGCTGGATCACGTGCGTACTGCTGCCGTTGCAGATCACGCGATGCCACGCGCACTCCGTACCGACCGCGCCGCCCCAGCCGGTGTGATCGGTCCAGTCCGCACCCCCGGCCTGCTGGTAGATCGCCATCAGTACGGCGCGTTCACTCGGCGGAATCGCTGCACCGGCGGGCAGCGCAAGCATCGACGCGATCGAGGCGGCCATGAACCGGGCGTGCCGGCGAGAGAGACGACGAGTCGGGGCGGACTGCATTTGCGAATCTCCATGAAGGCGTCGAGCGGTGGTACGCAATGGAATGCGTGAGTGCGCGCAAGCGAACGCGTTATGCTGTCGCCGCCGTCCGACCTGCGGGTGTCGCCGTCATGCGGGCTTTGCTGTCGATCCTTTCGTTGCTGGCCGTTTCCGTCTCGGCGGCGCGGTCGACAGACGATGCCTATCTCGCGCTGATCCGTGCCGAGCGCTTCGGTGACGCATACGCCCTCGGCCAACGCGAACTCGCGGATTTTGATGCGAAGCATCCCGCCGCCGGCTTCGAACGCTGCGAGATCCTCGACCGCATCGCGCGCGTGCAGTTGTTCGACTACAACGCACCCGACCTCGCGCAGCAGAAGAAGATCCTCGGCGATGCTCGCGATTGCCACGGGGCGCTGCCCGAGGATGCGCACCGCAACGCGCAGATCACCTGGCTCACCCTGCGCCTCGACACGTTGTCCGCCTCGCACGGAAAGCTCGCCGAGATGAAGGAGGAAGCCGCACGCGCCGCGACCGCCTTTCAACGCGATCGTGCCGTGTTGCGACCGATCGACCTCGTGGGCTCCTACCACGCGCTCGGCGGCATCGCGCTCAACGGCGGCGACTACGCGACCGCGCTGGCGCGCTACAGCGACGGCGTCGCCGCTGCCGGCTCACGCGACCCGTATGCGCGCGCTGCGCGCGCGGTCGTGCAGGTGATGCTCGGTCCGATGCTCGAACGCAACGGCCACTTCGCCGAGGCCATCGAAGCCAGTCGACTCGCACTGCGCTGGAACAGCGAGGTCTTCGGCACTCACAGCCTCACGACCGCGAGCGTACTCGGCACGCTCGCGCAGACCGAATTCTTCAGCGGCCGCTATGCCGACGCGCTCGAACACGCCGAAACCGGCATCCGCGAAGCGCGTCCCTACGGCGAACCGGGCAAGCGTGCGCTCGCTTTCATGCTGATGACCTACGGGAACAGCCTGCGTGTCACCGGCGAACTCCCGCGCGCCCGCGCGGCGCTGACCGAGGCCCTGGCCGTCGAACGCGAAGCGTCCGCTTCGAGCGTCGGCACGCTCGCGTCGCGGCTCAATCAGCTCGGCTACGTCGACGAACTCATCGATGGGTGCGCGGTCGCGCTGCCCCGCTACCGCGAGGCGCTCGCGCTCGGCGAGAAGCAATTCGGTGTCGACAGCGTGCGCATCGCGGTTGCGCTGACCAACATGGGTGGATGCGAACTCAAGCTCGCGCACTATTCCGAAGCGGAGAGTCTGTTCGAACGTGCGCTGGCCATCACGAAGAAGGGCTATGGCGATCGGCACCCGGCGGTGGCAAAAGTGCTGTTCGATCTCGCCGAGATCGCGCTGGCGCGACACGCCTACGCCGACGCGGAGAAGCAGATGCGCGTCGCATTCACGCTGCTGCCCGCGGACCCGAGTGCGCTGGCGACAACGGGCATCGGTGCGCATCGTGCGCTGGCGCAGGCGCTGCACGGCCTCGGGCGCGACGACGAGGCGTTCGCCGAAGCCGTCGTCGCCGAAACGGCGCGGCAACGCGTGCTGCGCGCGATCGGCGCGAACCTGAGCGAGGCCAATGCACTCGCGTTCAAGGAGAATCTTGCCGGCGCGCTCGACCTCGCCCTTGCACTGGCGGTGCACGACCCGCAACCCGCTCGTGTCGCGAGTGCATGGCAGCTGCAGATCGGCGCGCGACAACTGGTGACCGGTCTCGTCGCGGCGCGCCTCAAGGTAGTTCGGCAGCGCGCGGATGCGCCCGGCGAACAGGCCTGGCGCGCGTGGGAGGAAGCGAGCCGCCGTTACGGCGATGCGCTGCTCGGCCACGAAGGCGGCAAGGTTGATGCGAACGGCCTGGCCGAATCGAGTACCGCGCTGGATCGGGCGGAACGCCTGCTCGCGCATCAGCTCGGTGATTCCGCATTGCCGCTCGCGACAGCGCCACCGGATCTCGCGGCACTGAAGCAGTCGCTGCCCGAGGGCTCCGCGCTGGTTGCGTATGCGATCGCGAACGCCGACCCGTGGGACGACCTGTCGACGCAGGCCGGACAGCACGTCTATGCGTTTGCGCTGGCGCAGGACGGCGGCGCGCGATTGCTCGATCTCGGTGCCACGCCCGCAATCGACACGGCGATACGCGCGTGGGTCTCGGGGCTGCGCGACCCGCGCAGCGAGCAGCGCGATGTCTCGGCGCTCGGCGAGGAGGTGCGCCAGCGGATCTGGGATCCGCTGGCGCTGCCCCATGCGATCCACCGTGTATTTGTCGTGCCCGAAGGCGACGTGCATCGCGTCGCATGGCTCGCGCTTCCCACGGCGACGGAAAACTGGGCCGAGGCAGGCATGGCGACCCAGTTGCTCGGCAGCGAGCGGGAACTCGTCGCAGTGCGCCGGGACACGCCGGACCGCGAGCGCCTCCTGCTGGTCGGGCCACCTGCGCCCGGGCCGGCTTCGCTGCAGGGAGACCCCGCGTGTCCGCAGGCCTTGCGCGAACTCGGTGGCGCCGCTTCGGAACTGGCCGAACTGCGGGGGTTGTGGCGCTCGTTCGATGCGAATGCGCCGATCAGCCTGCTCGATGGGAACCACGCGACCAGGCAGGCGGTGCGTACGGAAGCCGAGCGCGGCACCGTGCTGCATTTCGCGACGCACGCCTTCAGCGGCGACTCCGCCTGCGTCACCCATCTGCTCGCGACACGCGGCGTGCGCCTGAGTTCGTCGCGCGTTGCACAGGACGAACCTCGTCGGACGGCAAGCAACCTCAGCGGACTCGTCCTCGCCGCAGCGCCGGTCAGAGGCTCAACGGATGCCGGCGACAGCGGCATCCTGACCGCCAGCGAGGTCGCCGCGTTCAAACTGGATCAGGTCGAGAACGTGACGCTGGCCGCCTGCGATACCGGCCTCGGGCCCGTGCATCCGGACGAAGGCGTGTTCGGACTCGCGCGCGCATTCCGCGTGGCCGGTGCGCGCAATGTCGTAATGAGCCTGTGGCAGGTCGACGATGCTGCGACCGCGGACCTGATGCGGAACTTCTACCGGCAGCGCCTGGGTGAACGGTCCGATACCTCGACCGCTCTGGCCCTCGCGGCACGACAGACACTGGCCGCGCGTCGCGCCGCCGGACTGAGCACGCATCCCTACTACTGGGCTGCTTTCGTCGCTACCGGCGATGCACTGCCAAGCGACGGACACTCCCGCGCGTCGAAAACACATACTCCGTCTCGTGATCGATCCCATCCTCGATGACGTGGACGCTGTCCCGGTCGATCCGGTCGATTCGGCCGCGACCGAGACCGGTGCCGCGTGTTACGCCGCTCCCGATGCCCGCGCTGAACTCCTCGCCGATCTCGTTCCTGAAAACGGCCATCGGCTGCTCGCCGGAACGGTCGATCCGGAGGAGCTTCAATCGCCTTGGATCGTTGATGAATCGTATCGACAACAATTCGTCAAGCTCCCTGCTGACACCTCCGTCCCGTACTGCTCGCGCAGAAAACCCTGGATCTCCCGCATCGTCATGCCGCGCGCATACATCGCGACGATCTTGTCGTCCAAACCCGTGAAGCGCCGTTCATGCTTCGGAATCAGCAACGGCTCGAACGAGCCAATCCGATCGCGCGGTACGTCGATCCGCAACGGGCCGTCCTCGGTCAGCACCGTCTTGCCGCTCGCGCCATTGCGGTGGTTCACCGCCTCCTCCGGCCTCGCCTCTCCCGGCGCGTAGCCCAGGTGATGCGACAACTCCGCGCCCAAAGCGCGCTCGATCAGTGCCTTCTTGAACGCCATCGACGCCGCGTTCACCGCCTCTGCGTTCATCGGTCCCTTCACGAACTGATCAATCAGTTCCTTCGGGATCGTCGGCAGCTCTCGCTGCCGCTCGGGGGACTTCTTCCGGGCCATACATGCTCCTCCCACTCATGATAGGCCTCGCACACAAAATTCCTGACAGGCTCTCCGAGGAGGACCAACTTCGCTCCTCCGGGGAGCAGCGGTGCGCGACCCATGGACCAGCGCTGCGCCTCCGACGAGAAGCCGTGCTCCTCCGAGGACCAGTGGTGCTCCTGCGGGGAGCAGCGCTGCGCCTTCGAGGAGGAACTCCGAGCCTGGCGAGGACGATCGATTGTCCGCGGAGGAGCACCGATCCCCTACCGCGGGACATCCACAACCTCGGCACCGGCGCAAGCTACCTGCGTGGCGGTGCTTGCGGCACAATCGGCGATTGACGTTCGCGCTGGATGCAGCGCTGTTTCCACCGGATTCCCGATGAACCTGCAATCGAACCACGAACAGATCCCGCTCAAGGACTACGCCGAGCGCGCCTACCTCGACTACTCGATGTACGTCGTGCTCGACCGCGCCCTGCCCTTCGTCGGCGACGGCCTCAAGCCCGTGCAGCGCCGAATCGTCTACGCGATGAGCGAGCTCGGCCTCGACGCAGCGGCAAAGCCGAAGAAGTCCGCGCGCACCGTCGGCGACGTCATCGGCAAATTCCATCCACACGGGGACAGCGCCTGCTACGAGGCGATGGTGCTGATGGCGCAGCCGTTCTCGTACCGCTATCCGCTGATCAATGGCCAGGGCAACTTCGGCTCGCAGGAAGACCCGAAGTCGTTCGCGGCGATGCGCTATACCGAATCCAAACTGACCCCGATCGCGGAACTCCTGCTGCAGGAACTCGGCCAGGGCACGGTGGATTGGGTGCCGAATTTCGACGGAACCCTGCAGGAACCCTCGTGGCTGCCGTCGCGCGTGCCGCATGTGCTGCTCAATGGCTCGACCGGCATCGCGGTCGGCATGGCGACCGACATCCCGCCGCACAACCTGCGCGAGATCGCAACGGCGTGCATCCGCCTGCTCGACGAGCCCGAGGCGAGCATCGCCGACCTGTGCGAGCACGTGAAGGGCCCGGACTTCCCTACTGCCGCCGAGATCATCACGCCGGCACGCGAACTCGCGGCGATGTACGCGACCGGCAATGGTTCGGTGCGCTGCCGCGGCGTGTGGGTGAAGGAAGACGGCAACGTCGTCGTCACCGCGCTGCCGTACCAGGTGTCGCCCTCGAAGATCGTCGAGCAGATCGCGAACCAGATGCGCGCGAAGAAGCTGCCGATGATCGAGGACATCCGCGACGAGTCCGATCACGAGAACCCGATCCGCATCGTGCTGATCCCGCGCAGCAATCGCATCGATCTCGACGAGATGATGCAGCACCTCAACGCGACGACCGATCTCGAGAAGAGTTATCGCGTCAATCTCAACATGATCGGCCTCGACGGCAAACCGCAGGTCAAGAACCTCAAGCAGATCCTGTCGGAGTGGCTGCGCTTCCGCGCCGACACGGTCACCAAGCGCCTGCAGCACCGCCTCGCCAAGGTCGAGCGGCGCCTGCACCTGCTCGAAGGCCTGCGCATCGCATTCCTCAACCTCGACGAAGTGATCCGCATCGTCCGCAGCGAGGACGAGCCGAAGCCGGTGCTGATCGCGCGTTTCAGGCTCAGCGAAGAACAGGCCGATTACATCCTCGAGACGCGCCTGCGCCAGCTTGCGCGACTGGAGGAGATGAAGATCAATGCCGAGCGCGACGAACTCGAAGAGGAACGCGCGCGCATCAACGTGATCCTCGGCTCGAAGGCGCGCCTGAAGACCCTGATCAAGGACGAGCTCA
>Ga0068853_100000737_pt1 | contig 22669 bp, 11 predicted proteins | sample KBSCornC32_FD_65655 | JGI IMG/M metagenome (GOLD analysis project Ga0068853, IMG submission 65655) | Corn rhizosphere microbial communities from Kellogg Biological Station, Michigan, USA - KBS Corn C3-2 | ecosystem: Host-associated > Plants > Roots > Rhizosphere > Soil ... | reverse complement strand
GGGGTGATATTTGGTAAAGGTCTTCCGCACCCATTCCGCGGGGAGGATCTGTTGGCCCCGCCATACGCCGCCATTCTTGTAGAGCAGCCCATACTTCGCAAAATCAAGCGCCTTCAGCCGGATGCCACCGGCAGTATTCGAACTCGCCGAAAACCCCATGTCCGCTTCAATTCCCTATTTGCCCGTTTGATCAGGTTTTGCCCCGCACGACGTCCCGCGACTCTCCATTTTTACAGGAGAATAATTTACAAAAAGTTGTCATGAGAAATGGAACAAATACAGTCGCTATCGGCATTTTCCTGATCGTGCTGATCTCAGCAGAGATCGTCTGGAGCTGGCGGCAGGATAAGAAGGCCTATGGCCTGAAAGACACTCTTGCCAATCTCGTGATCCTGGCAGGCTTTCAACTATCCAAATACCTGTTTGCCGGTTACCAATTATTTATATTACAAGGAGCCTTCCATTATGCACCGGCACACCTGCCCGTTACGATATGGACATTTGCAGCCTGCTTCATCCTTGCTGATCTCACTTATTACTGGTTTCACCGGCTTTCCCATAAGTGGCAACTCCTCTGGGCTTTTCATCTGGTCCACCATTCAAGCCCCTATATAAACCTGACCACTTCCTATCGTCTCAACTGGCTCACTGCAACGATCAGTCCTTTCTTCTTTCTGCCATTGGCCTTCACTGGTTTTCCCCCTATCTATATTGCCCTTAGTTATGGGCTCAATCTGTTGTATCAGTTTTTTATGCACACGGAATCCATTGGGAAATGGGGCAGACTGGAGGGCATTATTAACAGCCCCTCCGCGCATCGCGTACACCATGGGAGAAACCCCATCTATATCGACAAAAACTTTGGCGGCGTACTGATGATCTGGGACAGGCTGTTCAGAACCTATCAACCGGAAACCGAAAAAACCAAATACGGCATTACCACTGGCTTTATTGGCCACAACCCGCTCAAACTCGTGTTCAAAGGTTTCATAGATCTCTTCACCGGCAAATTAAATTCCAAAGGATAATGCATATGACAAAAATAATCACTCTCCTCGCGATTATATCAGCATCGCTAATCACGGGAGGCGCCGATGCACAGGTGATAGTGGTAGCGCCCCCGGTCAGACCTCCTGTTACCAGAACCAGACGTCCACCACGCAGAAACCAGCCCCCATTCGTACCTAACGTCAATGTTTCAGTCGGTTATGGATTTCCCGATCTCGACAGGAACTATCTGCCCGATTTTTACGGGTTCAGCCGGGGCAATAGTTCGCAATCGGGAGTCATTACAGGTTCCATTAATTATCAGTTCAGCAGAAAAATGAGTATCGGGGTGATGGTGGCCCATGGCCAGGTCAGCGCGCCTTATTACGATTATTATTCCACCTCTCCCGACTTTACCGGTCGACTGGAGGCCTGGAGTTTTATGGTCAACATTGTAAGATATATTCCTATTGGCGTTGCTGTCACCCCCTATATCAAAACTGCCATTGGCGTCAATAGCTGGCAACAGGAGTATAAAGATCCTGCTGGCAACAAGGAGGCCGTCACTGCCACCGACCCGCCCGATCTGGCCCGCCAGTTCGCACTCGGGGCACGATTCAGGATATCCCGGCAGGCAAGCCTGTTTGTCGAAGCAGGTTACGGTAAGAATATCCTGAACAGTGGATTTTCGGTAAAATTCTAGGAAAAATGGACGATTCGCCAGGCTATCTGGTCAGAGATCGCGTATCCGGACCTCCGGGCATATCCTCCTCCGCCCTCAGACTTATAGCGTCCGCTGTCGGAAACTTCGCCGGAACAGGATAGGTCACTTTACCTGTCGCCAGCCATTCCGTTGCCCGGATCAGGGTCGTCTGAAAGTCGATAGACCGATAGCTCACCGGATAAACATCGCCCTTCCACAAATGCCCCATGCTGGAAGCATATACCCTGCCCTTTCCATATTGGACCACCCAATCGACCGGGAATATCCTTCCGGTCACACTATCGGTAGCCGCAGACAATACCGTGAGATTCTCCGCTGGTCCCCGGGCATACCGGTACAATTCCATGGAGGCCGTCCGCCACCGTTGGGGGTATCCCTGGTTGATCGGGTGCCTGTTTACGATATGGATCACAGCGTCGAATCGCGCCCCATGGTTAGTACCTTCGCCCTGCCCAGGCGGGATCCGCGTGATGCGATCAGCCGAATCCAGTTGCAGCGCATATCCGTAGCTCCGGGACCGCCATCCCAATCCGATGATCGTATCATACTGCTGCCACCGGGCAAAAGCATTGTTGGCGGAATGAAGGACATACAAACCGCCGCCGCCCCGTACGTAAGCCTCCAGCCGTTGCTCCACACTTCGGGGCCAGCGTAGCGACGTGTCCTGAATATTGTTGCAATTCTGAATGACGACAGCATATTCCCCGAATTGCGGGTCCCAGGACGTCCCTGATAAAGAGTCTGCAGAATTCGGAGCCGTTGAGACCGTCACCTCAAAGCGCCCCGTCTCTTCCAGGATACGCCTAACCATCAGGCTGGTCTGTTTCCAGTCATGATTACTGAAACCATCCACGATCAGAACCCGAATCGCTGATTTGCTGACAGCACTAACTGCCTTCTGGCCATGAGCCAGAGGGCCAAACAAAAAAAAGGCGATGATCAATAATCCTATTCGCATCATGTTCATTGATATTTAGCCATACTGAATGCCCATAGATCCTGTCATCTCAATTCACCTTCGCCAACCCTTCCACCACCTTCGCCACCTCGCCCTCGATTCGCTCCACACCATAATCACAATTTCTCACAACAATAGCCCCTGCCTTCGAGCCGGGACTGAACATCATAAAGGCAGTATAGCCCGCAACAGCCCCATCGTGACCGGCTATTTTAGATCCATCTTTAGGATAAATGATGTTCAACCCAAATCCATACCCGTACTTCCCCTCCCCGGGCGTCTGGATGGTTTGCATCATCTCCCTGTATTTTTTTGCTAACTGGCCGGAATCGCTGTATTGTGCCATGACAAAACGGGCCAGGTCACCAGTAGTGGTATAGATACCTCCATTAGGAACCTTATAACCTCTTCCGGCATACTCTGCTTTAGAGACCTCACCGTCGGGCTTCCCGCTAAGGCTATTCCGATGATAACCTACAGCAACCCGATCCTCATAGCCCGCAGGTATGATATAAAAACTACTGGTCATGTGAAGCGGCTTGAATATCCTGTTTTCCACCATCTGCATGAAGGGCTCATGAGCAGCCTGGGACAGCGCCAGTCCAAGAATGCCATAACCGATATTGCTATAGGAAAATTTCGTGCCCGGGGGAAATGTCACATCGGTGGTGGGAATGGAACTCAACACCTTATTCTCCCAATCGCCAATAGGCCCAGCCGCCGCATCCCACAGCCCCGGCTCCCTCGCCAGGCCTCCGGTATGACTGGCCAGCTCACGAAATGTAATTTCACTGGTATCAATGCCTTCTTTCCTTTTCAACTTCTTTATCTCCGGGAGATACCTGGCGACGGGCTCATCCAGTCCGATGGTCCCATCCTGAACCAACAATAGCATAAGATAGGCGGTGAACGTCTTTGAGATGGAGCCGATCCTGTAAACAGTGCTGACACTGGCGTCGATCCCCTTCTCATTGTCCGCCTTCCCAAAAGCTTTGGACCAGGCAATCTTATTTCCTACGAAAACGATCGCGGACAAGCTACCTACCGTGTCCCTCTGATGTTCCTCCTCCAACTGCCTGTCAAAGCTGTCAATAACTCCCTGAAGGGTAGCAGTATCCTGGCGGGAAATGGGCTCTGCTTTTTGCGCGCTATGGCAGCAGGGCAGCAGAAACAAGCCGGTTATAACAGACAAAAAAGCTTTTCTATTCATATAAAGCATTATATGCGATAGAAATATACGACTTCTCCCCCTATAATACCACTCTATTGTCCCTTTGGTGCCTGGAATGTCACCGAAGAGCAAGAGACAGCCGCCACCAGGCAATTCCTTCCTGCTATCATGCTGCAATGTCCTACTTTGAAATTATGTCAGCTAATACTATCACGGCGCCCACCAGGGCAAAACCTGTATCGGAAACCCGTAAAACGAAACGCGTCGAATCCATTGATCTCTTAAGAGGCGTCGTAATGATCATCATGGCGCTGGATCATGTGCGGGATTATTTTAGCAGCAGCGCTTTCCTGTTTAGCCCGACCGACCTGACGCGAACCAGTGTTCTCCTTTTTTTTACAAGATTCATAACGCACTATTGCGCGCCCGTTTTTGTATTCCTCGCAGGTATATCGGCTTTTTTATATGGCGGCCGCAGAAGCAGAAAGGAATTGTCTTTTTTTCTTTTTACGAGGGGACTATGGCTGCTGATCGCAGAAGTTACCATCATAACCTTCGCCTGGACATTCAATCCATCCTGGCATTTTATTAATTTGCAGATCATCTTTGTCTTCGGGATCAGCATGATCGTCCTGGCAGGGCTCGTTTACCTGGACAAACGCCTGATTCTTTTGGTGGGAATTTTGCTAATAGGCGGTCATAACCTGCTGGATACAATACATGTCCCTGGCAATGGGGTTCCTTCCCTTCTTTGGGCTGCGCTCCATGAACCAGGGTATTTTACGTACGGTTATTTTACGATAAGAATACATTTCCCGGTATTACCCTGGATTGGCATAATAGCCATCGGTTACTATCTGGGTAGCTTGTATGCTTCCGGCTATGACGCAGCAAAAAGGAAGAAAACACTCCTTTTCCTCGGCGGCGGGGCCATTGCACTTTTCATTCTTTTGCGAACTGTCAATTTATACGGCGATCCCGCTCACTGGTCGCTTCAAAAAAATTCGATCTTCAGTCTGCTGTCCTTTTTAAATGTTTCTAAATATCCGCCTTCTCTTCTTTATATATTGGTGACATTGGGGCCTGCGCTAATTTTTCTGGCCCTCACGGAAAATGTGCGGAACTCACTTACAGAAAAAATACAGGTTTTTGGAAGAGTCCCCATGTTTTACTACATACTGCATATTTACCTGATACACCTGCTGGCGGTTATAGCGGCGGCCGTTTCTGGTCACGATTGGATGGATATGATATTGAGGAACAGGGCGAATGCCACACCTGAACTCATAGGATATGGCTTTAGCCTCGAAACGGTCTATATAATATGGATAGGGCTAGTTCTTATATTGTATCCATTCTCCAAATGGTTCGGGCGTTATAAAAATAACCACCAGGCCAGATACTGGTGGTTAAGTTATTTATGAGAAGCTCTGCCCCTGCAGAGTCACCTAAGTGACTTAAACCCCGCACGGATTTCCTTTACAAAGGTCTCGGGTTGCTCCCACGCCGCGAAATGCCCTCCTTTCCCGAGCTTGTTGTAATGGATCAATTTAGGATACGCCTTCTCCGCCCAACTCCGCGGAGCGGGGTACAATTCATCAGGGAATACACTTACGGCTACCGGTATCTTGACGCCCTTGACATTGAAATACCCAAATTTGCCCCAGTTCTCCCAATAAAGACGTGCGCCCGAAAGGGCCGTGTTGGTCAACCAGGTGATCGTAACATTGTCCAGGATATCGTCCCGCGTCAGGCCTTCCGATTTCCCATTAAATACGCGGGTGATGAGATCATAGCTGCGCGCATCGTGATCAAGGAAATAAGCCGCCAGACCAATAGGAGAATCTGCGATCCCGTATAGTGTCTGCGGCCGCAAACCCATCTGAAACCCGTAGGCAATGCCCTTTTGGTACACGAACTGCAGTCGCTCGTAAGCGACCTTTTCTTCAGCAGAAAGACCCGAAGGCGCCGGCGCACCCGAAAATGCTGCCTTGTCAATTTCAGCAGGAATTACGCCAGCCATATTGGTGTGAATGCCGATCAGCTCCGGTGCCGCTTCGACAGCCATCAGGTCCGTAACTACGGCGCCCCAATCACCCCCCTGGGCCACAAATTTACTATAGCCCAGTCGTTTCATCAGCTGTATCCAGGCACGCGCTATTCTATCCGGCCCCCAGCCACTTCTGGTCGGCTTTCCGGAAAAACCATACCCTGGCATGGAAGGTATTACCACGTCAAAGGCATCCTCTTCCTTTCCGCCGTAAGCAGTAGGATTAACCAGCGGATCGATGATCTTCATTTGTTCGATGATCGAACCCGGCCACCCATGCGTGACGATCAGCGGCAGCGCATTTTTGTGCTTTGAGCGTACGTGAATAAAGTGGATGTCCAGGCCATCTATCTCAGTGATGAACTGCGGCAGCGCGTTCAATTTTGTTTCGATCCTTCTCCAATCATACAATGTTGCCCAGTACTCCGCGAGTGACAGCATCGTCGCAAGTTGTACTCCCTGGGAAGCGTCCGAAACCGTTTCCATATCGGGCCATCTTGTCGACAATATCCGTCGCTTTAATTCATCGAGGTCAGACTGCGGGAAAGTCATTTGAAAAGGGCGGATCATTTCGCCCGTCTCAGCTTTCTTGAGTGATTTTGTTTCCGTCTCCATTGTTTGCGTGTTTAAATTGTTTTGTAATGTTGACACTCATTTTCGAAGGGAGCGGAAAGCCGGACAGGCGTTTATTTTTGCTTCTATCCGACGCCAGTCATAATAACTCGCCCAATAGTTTGCGATTGCCTGCAACATACGGTGCAAAGATACTTCCGGCATTCTGCGAAGTCCAAGTAGCAAATAGGTTGACCGTCACATTTTGCCGCCGAAGCAGCCAATTCCGGCGGTCAAACAGCCAAATTCGAAGACCAGCCTATGGTCCAGCCCGAAGTACATCGGCTTGCAGCAAACGACACCCTGGTCTTATATTTATAGGTCGTCGCCAATTAATGACCAAATAAACGTAACTTTATAACTTCTTCCTTTTCCCCTACTCAGTATCGCATCGGCCTGGACCATCATTTCGACAGGAATCGCAGCGCTCAAATATTTCAAATATGAAAGTCACGGCCAGTACTGTTTTCGACATCTTGTCGCGTTTACGCGATTATTTCCAGGGGGCCGGGGTTACGTCGGCGTATGGCGACGAGGAGCCCTTTCGCTCCGAACTTTATAGCTCAGACCAGCTGAACATCCATGCCAAAGCAATTGCGGGAACGCACCAACTGCAGACGGCCCATCCCGTAGATCACCTGCTGAAACGGCTGGCTGACAACGAAAATACGCTGCTGGAAGTACGGGACTTACTCGTCGAAAACATCAAAGCGGGAAAAGCCATCACTCCCGGCGCAGAATGGCTGCTCGACAATTTCTACCTCATCGAGGAGCAGGTAGTCCTCGCCAGAAAACACCTGCCCAGAGGATACAGCGAAGCGCTACCAACTCTGGCCACAGGCATTTCCGGGGGCATGCCCCGGGTCTATGATATCGTACTGGAGATCATTTCTCATAGCGACGGCCGCGTGGACGCCCACAATCTCGGCAGTTTTGTAGCCTCCTATCAGACCACGACGGAGCTGACTTTGGGCGAGTTGTGGGCCATACCGATCATGCTTCGGCTGGCAGTGATCGAAAACCTTCGGCGGGTTTCCGGAAAGATAGCGCTGGATATGATCGACCACAACCTTGCCGATTACTGGGCCGACAAAATGATCGATACCATAACGAAAGAATCGGGAGATCTGATCCTGACGATTGCAGACATGGTACGCTCAAACCCTCCGTTCAGCAGCTCGTTCGTTGCCGGCTTTACCCGAAGCCTACAGGGAAAGGGCCCCGCACTGGCACTTCCGCTCAGTTGGCTGGAACAGCAATTATCAGGGATGGGCACCAATAGCAATGCCCTTGTCCGACTGGAAAACCAAAAACAAGCCGCTGATCAGGTTTCTGTCCGTAACAGCATCGGAACTCTGCGATTTATCGGCACGACGGACTGGCGGGAATTTGTCGAGACGCTCAGCATCGTAGAACAAATATTGCAAAAGGATCCTGCCGGCACCTATCCCCGCATGGATTTCGCCACCCGGGACCGGTACCGCCACGTTGTGGAATCCATCGCAAAAGATTCCAGTTTGGCAGAGACAGACGTTGCACAAAAAGTACTTGCCCTGGCCGGTAAGCACAACGATACTCATCTATCTGCCAAAAAAGAGCAACACGTAGGCTACTATCTGATCGGAAAAGGACTAAAGCTCACAATACAAGCGGTCGGGAAACGCTACGGTCCGATCCGGAACATGCTGCGGGCAGCCCGGAGGATCCCACTCTTCCTTTACCTGTCTTCTATTTTCGTTCTGACCTCGCTGATAGCCGCCGCCATGTTCTATCTTCCTTATAGTCAGGGCATTCGCAACAAATGGCTGCTGTCGGTTGTTGTCGTGCTGGCGATTTCAGCATCCGCGCAGCTGGCCGTTGCCCTGGTCAACTGGTTCTCCACGCTGCTGGTGAAACCCAACTTATTGCCCCGCATGGATTTTTCCAGGGGAATCCCACCCGAATATCGCACCCTTGTAATAGTTCCCACCCTGCTTTCCAGCCCGGCGTATATCGAATCGCTGTTGGAAGGATTGGAAATACGCTTCCTCGCCAACAAGTGCGATAACCTGCATTTTGGATTGCTTACCGATTTTGTGGACGCCGATGTGGAAACGCTCGGAGAAGATCAGGAGTTGACCGACCTTGCAAGTGCCGGGATTGACGCACTGAATCGGAAATACCGCCGGACGGATGACGATATTTTCTTTCTCTTTCATCGTTCCAGGGTATGGAATGCAGGGGAAAGAAAATGGATGGGCTACGAGAGGAAACGGGGGAAAATAACAGCCCTTAACGCCTTACTTAGGCGCCGGAGAGAACATGAATTTTCCCTCATAAAAGGAGACTACCAAATTCTCTATGACGTAAAATACGTGATCACCCTGGATTCCGACACGCAGCTTCCGAGAGAATCCGCGTGGAAACTGATAGCGACGATGGCACATCCGCTCAACCATCCCGAATACAATATACGGAAGAAGCGCGTCACGGCGGGATACGGTGTATTACAGCCAAGGGTAGAGTCATCCATACCTCTAACCGCGACCTCGCTCTATCTGAATATGCAAGGCAGCGATTCTGGCATCGACCCTTATACGCGGGTCTCCTCTGACGTTTACCAGGACCTTTTTGACGAAGGATCTTTTATCGGAAAAGGAATTTACGATGTAGACATTTTTGAATTGACTTTCAGGGATCTTTTTCAGGAAAACCGGATACTGAGTCACGATTTGCTGGAGGGCTGTTATGTGCGATCCGGATTAGTAAGCGACGTGTTCTTGTATGAAGAAAATCCTTCCCGGTATGAGTCAGACCTCCTGCGTCATCACCGGTGGATCCGGGGCGACTGGCAGATCGCCGGCTGGATTTTGCCATTTGTCACGACCGGCACAGGACACATGATCAGGAACAGGCTTTCCATGTTGTCGAGGTGGAAGATAATCGATAACCTGCGGCGAAGCCTGCTGCCCGTATCCCTCCTGTCCGTTCTTTTGTTAGGCTGGTTCGTTCTGCCTTTTCCCTGGTTTTGGACTTCGGCAGTTGTTACGATCCTCCTGCTCCAGCCGATAGTCGCAATTGGCTGGCAACTATTGCACAAACCCGCTGACATCACGGTTAAGGCGCACCTGTCCGAAATAGCCGGCGATATGAGAACTACGCTGATCCGGTTTGCCTTCAGCATTTCCATACTTCCATTCGAAGCGCTCCAGTACGCGGACGCCATTCTGCGAACGATCTGGAGAATGAATATTACCCGACGGAGGCTAATGGAATGGATGCCGTCTGCCAGTCACTCCGGAAAGCGCCGGACCTCTCTCTGGTCGACTTTTCAGTTCATAGCATTCCCGCCGCTCCTGGCCTTCGGCTGCGCCGCGTTCCTGCTGACAAATCTGCAATCCCTGCTGATTGCCGGTCCCATCCTCTTATTGTGGCTGCTGTCGCCCGCTGTGGTATGGCGCCTGAGCAAACCGAAGACGGAGGCCAGCCCCAGGCTGAGCACGCAGGAGTTGTCGTTCCTGCACAAAACCGCCCGCAAGACCTGGGCATTTTTCGAAGAATTCGTTACATCGGATGACAACTGGTTGCCACCCGACAACTTCCAGGAACACGATGGGGTCGTTATCGCTCACCGAACCTCGCCTACCAATATGGGGCTGACCCTACTGGCCAATCTTGCCGCGTACGATTTCGGCTACCTCTCCGGCGCAGGGCTCGCGAACCGGTGCGCCCTCACCCTCCGGACGATGAATCAGCTGGAGCGCTTCAAGGGGCATTTCTGCAACTGGTACGATACGAGATCCCTAACGACCCTGTATCCCAGATATGTCTCGACCGTCGACAGCGGAAACCTCGTCGGACATTTGCTAACCCTGCGCCAGGGGCTCCTGGCCCTACCCGGACAGCCCATATTCCCCGACGAGGTGCTGGAAGGCTTCCGCACCACTGTAGCGATCTTCTCCGGCGAGTCAAATGGACGTTTCGACAAGGTCATTGATCAAATAAATGCCCGGTTGCAGGAAACCCTGGAGGAGGAAGGGTCGGTGCTCACCATAAAAAAGTTGCTTGACGATCTGGCCGTTCTCTTCGATCAAATAAGCATCCCGGAAGAGAAGGGCAATACCGAGCTGTCGAGATGGGCCGACAGGCTCTCCCATCAGTTAGGCGATCACCGGAACCAACTGCTTCAACTGATTCCCTGGATGGATTTGTTACCTATTCCCGAACGTTTTTCCCGCCTGTCGCCTACCGGGCAGATGCCAACGCTGAGGTCGCTCCGTTCCATTCAGGAGACCTCCCTGGCGGCGTTAACGCAATATGAAGAACAAACGCAATCTGCGGAAGATAAGAATTGGCTTGTGCAAATGCGGACCGCCCTTGACAAAGCCGAAGGACTGGCCACAGAGAGGATCGCAGAGCTGGACCAACTTGCGGAACAATGCGAACAGCTGAGTGAAATAGAATATGATTTTCTGCTGGATCCATCCACCGGTCTTCTCAGGATTGGCTTCAATGTCGAGGAACAGAAAAAAGACAACGGATACTACGATTTACTCGCCTCCGAAGCAAGGCTGGGAATTTTTGTAGGCATCGCCCAGGGCAAGCTCTTACAGGAAAGCTGGTTCGCCCTCGGGCGTTTGCTCACGGACTCCGGTGAAGATCCCATCCTACTTTCATGGAGCGGATCGATGTTTGAATATTTGATGCCCCAGTTGGTAATGCCTTCGTACGAGAACACCCTTCTGGGGCTGACCAGTAGATCGATGGTCAAACGGCAGATCGAATATGCGACGCAACAGGGCAAACCCTGGGGCATCTCGGAATCCGCTTACAATCTATTAGACGCCGGTCTCAACTATCAGTATCGGGCATTCGGCGTGCCCGGACTGGGGCTAACCCGTGGGCTGGAAGAGAATCTCGTAATCGCACCCTATGCCTGCATGCTGGCACTGATGGTTTTACCCGAGAAAGCCGTTTCCAACCTGCAGATCTTGTCGGCGAAAGGCCTGGAAGGCGAATATGGCTTTCGGGAGGCGGTGGACTATACGGCTGCCCGGGTGCCCAGAGGCAAGACTTCGGTCATTATTCAGTCTTACATGGTCCACCATCAGGGCATGGGATTGCTCTCGCTGGCATATGTCTTGTTGAACAAGCCGATGCAGCGACGGTTCATATCGGAACTCCGTTTCCAGGCAACCCTGTTGCTCTTACAGGAAAGGATCCCGCGCGCCACCCTGTTTTATGCTCATACGGCCGACATGGTAGAATCGCATGCATCGACGGATGGCGCACAAGTCAGGATCATCAATACCCCCCTCACGAGGATTCCTGAGATACAACTGCTCAGCAATGGTCGCTACCAGGTCATGATTGCCAATTCCGGAGCCGGATACAGCCGCTGGAAAGGCCTTTCGGTTACCCGCTGGAGAGAAGACCCAACCAGAGATGACCGGGGCATCTTTTGTTATATCAAAGACGTGAACAGCGGCAACTTTTGGTCAAATACCTATGAACCTACACTGCGCGCCGCCAGGAAGTACGAGGTCATATTCTCACAGGCGCATGTTGAATTCCGCAGACGCGATCACGGGATCGATACCAATACTGAAATAGTCATCTCGCCGGAGGATGATATGGAAATGCGACGGATAAAGATCACCAATACAACCGCATTTTCAAGGGTGCTGGAGATAACGAGCTATGCCGAAGTGGTCATGGCAGCGCAGGCTACGGATGAGGCTCATCCGGCTTTTAGCAACCTCTTCGTGGAAACGGAGATCCTTCCCGAATATAGGGCGGTGGTCTGTACGCGCCGCCCGCGCTCCGAAGGAGAAATGCCGCCCTGGATGTTTCACCTGATGAATGTTCATGGCGCCACCGTAGAAGCCACATCCTATGAGACCGCGCGGCTGCCCTTTATCGGCCGAGGCAGGTCACTGATCCACCCGCAGGCAATGGACACAGAGTTGTTGTCCGGCAGCCAGGGGGCAGTGCTGGATCCGATAGCGGCAATCCGCTACCGTATTGTGGTAAAGTCAAATCACACCGCAACCGTCGATCTGATCTATGGGATCAGCGAAACGAAGGAAGCATGTAAGGCATTGATGAACAAATACCGGGATGAAAATTTGAAGAATCGCGCCTTCGAGCTCTCCTGGACCCATAACCAGGTATTGCTGCGCCAGATCAATGCGACGGAAGCCAATGCCCAACTTTACGACCAGTTGGCATCCTCCCTGATCTATCCCAATCCGGCTCTCCGCGGTGAAGAGGCTGTGATCGTCACTAATTTTAGGGGACAATCGGGCCTTTGGAGTCATTCGGTGTCCGGCGACCTCCCGATCGTATTGCTGCATATGAGTGACCAGGAAAACCTCGACCTCGCGCGGCAAATGATACAGGCGCATGCCTACTGGCGCCTTAAAGGTCTTTCCGTCGACCTCGTGATCTGGAATGAAGATCACGGATCTTACCGGCAACTCCTGCAGGACCAGATACAGGGACTTGTCAATACAGACGCCGGAAGTCTGCTTTATCAAAAACCCGGCAAAATATTCGTCCGGTCCGCAGATCAGGTCTCTCCCGAAGACCGTGTTCTCTTTGAAAGCGTAGCAAGGGTCGTCATCTATGACAATAAAGGGACGCTTTCCGAACAGGTGAATCACATTTACATGGGAAAAACGCCTTTGCCCTTCCTTCAAACAGTCCCCCAGCAAGCGGAAGAGCCTTCAGATAACCTCACCCTGCCGGACAACCTTCTTTTTGACAATGGCACTGGCGGATTCACCCCGGACGAAAAGGAATATAAGATACTGACGGAAAAAAATAGAACGACGCCCGCACCCTGGGTCAACGTAATCGCCAACCCCGATATGGGCACCGTCATTTCGGAAAGCGGCTCTGCCTACACCTGGTGCGTCAACGCGCATGAATACCGCCTCACACCCTGGAGCAACGACCCCGTCTCTGATGCCGGCGGAGAAGCATTCTATCTGCGGGACGAGGAATCCGGGTATTTTTGGTCTCCGGCCCCATTCCCGGTTCGCGGGCCGACCCCTTATATAGCTACCCATGGATTCGGCTACAGCAGCTTTCAACACGTCGAGCAGGGCATTTCTACGGAAATGTATGTATTCGTAGACAGCGATCTGCCCGTTAAGTGGACGCTGTTAAAGATAAAAAATCAGTCCGGCCGGCGACGCAAGCTATCCGTTACAGGGTATCTGGAACTTGTTCTGGGAGATGTCAGGAGCAGGACGGGCATGCATATTGTTTCAGAACAGGACACCGATAGCGGAGCGCTGCTTTTCATGAATAGATACAACACCGCATTTTCAGAACGGGTAAATTTTTTCAAGGTCGACGAAACCGGCCCCCTGGCCTTCACCGCGGACCGTCTTGAATTTATCGGAAGGAACAGAAACCTGCAGGATCCGCAGGCGATGCACCACAAAAGGCTTTCCGGCAGAAGCGGCGCCGGTATTGACCCCTGCGCTGCGCTGCAGGTTGCATTCGAACTTTCCGACGGGGCCGAAAAAGAGGTGGTATTTGTCCTGGGAAGCGCACCGAATATCCGGGAAGTGACCGGGCTGATCGGAAAACTATCCGGCCCGCGCGCCGCCCAACTTTCACTGGCCCGGGTCAAAAACTACTGGCGTGAAATCGTAGGAGCGACACAGATCACCACACCCGACGCCTCCCTGAACATATACGGTAATGGCTGGCTCCTTTATCAAACCATTTCCTCCCGGTTATTCGGCCGGAGCGGGTTTTACCAGTCAGGCGGCGCTTTCGGATTCAGGGATCAGCTGCAGGACGTACTGGCCCTGCTTCATACGCGCCCCGATCTGGTCCGCGACCAGATCCTCTTAAATGCCTCCAGACAATTCGTGGAAGGAGATGTGCAACACTGGTGGCATCCGCCCGAAGGACGGGGTGTCAGAACCCACTGTTCCGACGATATGCTTTGGCTGCCCTATGTCGTTGCCCGATATATCTCGGTCACTGGAGACACCGGCCTGCTGAATACGTCCGTCGGTTACCTGGAAAGCCGGCTGCTCTACCCGGAGGAGGATTCCTTCTACGATCTGCCGGTAAGCGGCAACATCAGCGGGACCTTGTTCGAACACTGTGTTCGGGCGATCAAACACGGTTTACGATTCGGTCAGCACGGCCTGCCGCTCATCGGCACCGGCGACTGGAACGACGGAATGGACAAGGTAGGCAACAAAGGCTCGGGCGAAAGCATCTGGCTTGCTTTTTTTCTATATGATATACTGAATCGGTTTACCGATACGGCAGATGCCTACGGAGATCACTTCTTTGCCGAGATCTGCAGAACGGAAGCCACCAGCATTCAGTCCAGAATTGAGTCAGCCGGATGGGACGGCAGGTGGTATAAACGGGCTTATTTCGATGACGGTACACCACTGGGTTCCAAAGAAAATAAAGAATGCCGCATCGACGCCATTTCCCAGAGCTGGGCAGTACTGTCGGGGGCCGCGAACGATAAAAGAGCCGTTATGGCTATGAATTCCCTCGAAGAAAAGCTCGTCAGAAACGACATGAAACTGATCCTGCTCCTTGATCCTCCTTTCAATTCAAAAGAGTTGAACCCCGGATATATCAAAGGCTACGTGCCGGGTGTCCGGGAGAACGGTGGTCAGTACACCCACGCCGCTATCTGGACCCTGATGGCATTTGCCAGGCTGGGTCAGCGGGAAAAGGTCTGGCAACTGCTGGAACTGATCCATCCCATCAACCATGCGGACGACGATGCGTCGACCCGCGTCTACAAGGTTGAACCCTATGTAATGGCGGCAGATGTCTATGCAAATGAGTCGCATAAAGGTATGGGCGGCTGGACCTGGTACACGGGCTCCGCCGGATGGATGTACCAATTTATTCTGGGATCTTTAATTGGGCTGGACCGGCAGTTGGACTCTCTAAGCTTCAGGCCTTGCTTCCCGTCGAACTGGCCTTCCATCCAACTGACGTATCGCTATGGCAAATCCGAATACCGCATCACCGTTATTCAATTATCCGATGATTCTGCTTCATGGTGGAAAATGGACGACCAGCAAGGATCAGGGAATACGATCATACTGGCAGATGACGGAAAGATTCACTCCGTGGAAATGCATATTCAAACCCGATCAAAATAATAGGTACAAAAAAAGCCCCGAATGGATCGGGGCTTTCTTCAATTACGGACAAAAATTAATACCTATTTTTATTATAGCTATTTGAATTGTTGTAGCCTCCGCCGCCAGAATTGCGCGCAGGTCTTTCTTCTCTGGGTCTTGCTTCGTTCACCTTGATGGTTCTGTTTTCGACAGTCGTACCATCCAGTTCAGCTATCGCTTTTTTCGAAGCCGCTTCATCAGGCATTTCAACGAAACCAAACCCACGGGATTGGTTCGTCATTTTATCCATGATGACTTTCGCTGAAGTCACTTCACCATAAGGAGCAAAAAATTCTTTCAAGTCTTCATCCTGTACGTTGAAGCTCAAATTCGAAACATAAATGTTCATACTAAACTATTGATAATTAAAAAGATCTGAGGCAGGCGTCGAGCGGGAAGATAATTAGAATGCAGAATATGAAGCAGGCGTAATTAAATTATACTAAATGCAAAACTCAGTTTAACGTGGTAAAGATAAGCATAGTTTCGGTACGATCCAAAACTATTCTTCGGCACCCAGGTTTGTCAAAATCTCTCTATCTGGCCTATTCGCTCCTCAAACTCTTTACAGGATTGACAATTGCGGCCTTTACAGACTCATAGCTCACCGTTAACCATGCTATCGCCAGTGCTCCCAGTGAGGCTATCAAAAAAATAGCCCACCCAACATCAACACGATAAGCAAAACCGCTGAGCCATTTATTCATGGCGAACCACGCAATGGGTATCGCGATTACGATAGCAATCAATATGAGCTTTGTAAACCCTGTCGATAATAAATAAACCACGTTGAATACCGATGCCCCCAGCACTTTTCTTACCCCTATTTCCCTGGTACGTTGCTCGGCCAGAAATGCCGACAAACCATACAAGCCCATACAGGAAATAAGAATGGCAATTATCGCAAATACATTGAACAGGTCGCCCATTTGTTGCTCGCCTTTGTATAAGTTATTGATATCCTGGTCGACAAACCCGTACGAAAAAGGGAAAGCAGGATTCAGCTGCATGCTTATTTTTTTCAGTGCCTGAATGGTAGCTTCCGTCTTCCCCGGCTCGGTCCGCACCAAAACCATCCCAACATTCCAACGATTATATGCAAGTATCATTGGCTCAATGGCTGTCTGCGCCGGCTTATAGTTAAAATCTTTTACGACTCCAACAATGATTCCTTTCTCGCCGTTAAATTTCAGCGGCCTGCCAATTGCGCTCGCAGCAGTCATCCTCATGGCCTTTGCCGCTTTTTCATTGATCACAAAATTACCCGAGTCGGCAAATCCAGTAGTAGACAATGCCCTTCCGCTCGCCATCTTCATTTTCAGGACTTCGAAAAACCGATCCGTCACCCATGTTTTTGAAAACCAAATATTATTATCCGCCTGAGTCTTCCCTTCCCATTCCACACCGGGTGTGTTACTGGACAAATTAGATATCGGGTCAGTGATAGAAGTAAAATTTGCAGTCAGCGGGTTACGCTCCAGCTCCGCTTTCAATGCCTGCTGCTTGTCTCCCATATCACCGGTCATGGGCATGTAAAGCAGGTTCGATTTATTAAACCCAAGGTCCCTGTTCCTGATAAAATTCAACTGTCGGTATACTATCGCAGTACTGGCGAGCAATACGATCGAAACGACAAACTGCACTACTACTAAACCATTTCGGAAATACAGATTGCCACCCATCGTTTTCACGTCTCCCTTCAGCACCTTTACCGGCTTAAAACCTGACAGGAACAAAGCGGGGTAACTTCCGGAAACAACCCCGGTAAACAACGCGATACCGACCAGCAATGCTATCAATTTTCCGTCCAGTAATTGTATAGAAAGTTGTTTGCCCGCGAGGCTATTAAAAACAGGCAGCAACAGGTATATTAGACAGACAGCTATCAACAACGCAATAAAGGAAATGAACAATGACTCGCCGAGGAACTGACCGATAAGTTGCACGCGGCCAGCGCCTACCACCTTTCGCAAGCCCACTTCCTTTGCCCGGCGCGCAGACCTTGCCGTAGCCAGGTTCATAAAATTGATACAGGCTACTGCCAGAATAAACAACGCAACCAGAAATAATGTGTTTACATACTGGATATTCCCCTGGCCGGGCAGATCAGAAGGATAACCCAGATGCAGGTGAATATCAGCCAAAGGCTCCAGGCTCATCGAGGGCGGATTTTCCTTTGCATGCCCTGCAAAAATGGCACTTATCTGTCTGGCAACCCCCGCTAAAGCAGCCGGCGTGGTTCTTATATTCTCATCGAGCTGTATATAGTCATAGAAATCATAACTGACCCAGACATTATCCCGCAGACGCCAGTCCGAATGCACAATGGCAGACATCGGCATAATGAAATCAAACTGCAAATGTGAGTTTGCCGGAATATTCCTTAGCACACCGGTAACAACCACATTGTCTTTATTATCTCTCTTTAAAATTTTCCCGATCGCATTTTCATTGCCAAAATATTTCTTCGCCATGTCCTCCGTAATCAGCACAGCATCCGGCCTCATTAATGCGGTTTCGGCATTCCCGTTTATTAAGGGGAATGAAAACACCTGCAACAGGGTCGAATCGGCATAAAAAACGGCCTTTTCTTCGAACTTTTTTGCACCCGTTGCAAAATAGGTCGTGGTGGGCTGACTGAAGCGAACATAGTTTTTTATTGCGGGGATCTTTTCTTTCAGCTCAGGAACCATGGGTCCGGAGTTCCTCTCACCGCCGGCGCTGACGCGATAAATTGTAGCTGCATTCTTATGAAATCTGTCGTAACTCAGTTCGTTCTGTACCCACAGCAAAATGAAAATACTGCAGGCCATGCCAATGGACAGCCCGGCAATATTGATTGCAGCAAAGGCCTTATGCCTAACGATGTTTCTGAAAGCGATCTTGAGATAGTTCCTTAACATGACTGATGAATTTATTTCCCAGCTAAAATATTTTGCTAATTTTCCGTCACCACCTTAATATCCCGGAAGAACCCATCCGTACCTCCATCCACGAACAGACCGATAGCACCGCCACCGGTCGCGCCCAGTTTGAGGTCGTTCACGATCAGGACCGGCTGCGGGTTATCATTCAGATAGAGTTTGGCCTGAAGATCTTTTACCACGATCTTCATTTTGATCCACTCATTCAGACCCATATCGGCATAGGATTCATATTTTCCCCCGGCCTCTTTTCGCAGCCTGTCGAATTTATAGTCCGGATAGGAAAAATATTGCGTCGAATGGTTCCTGCGGAGCTGGTCCTCCGCCCTTCCGTTGGTAGGCCTGATATAAATGGCTTCGAACCTGCTGTTGTCCTTGTTTATCCTGAATGCCAGGCCGATAAAGCCCCTCGCAGCAGGACCCGCGTCGGGCAGCAGCCGACTCAGCAATTTCACCTCGATGGTTCCGTTGATGAAATTGTCGGTATTGTTCAGTCGGGCGAATGTGGGAATATCGGCTCCTCTGGTAGCCGTATCCCGGGCCACCCTCACTGCGTTAAAACCATCAATAGGAGTAAGCGAAATATTCACCTGCACCGGTTCCAGCCGATAGTTGTCGAAAACCGTGTCCTGGGCAAAAAGGCACCCGGAACAAAACACCAACAACAGACTAAGGATAGCACTACGCATTGTACAATCTTGTTTTTATTCGGTCCTGAGACTATTAATGGGGTTGGCGATTGAAGATCGCACGGTCTGAAAACCGATCACCAGCAATGCAATGATCAGTGACAGCACGCCTGCCAATGCAAATATCCACCAGCTGATATCGATACGATAAGCAAAATCCTTTAGCCACAACTGCATAAGATACCAGGCTACAGGCGAAGCGATAATGATCGCGAGCAGCACCAGTCGGATAAAATCTTTCGACAGCAGCAGTACGATACCCGCCGCCGAAGCGCCAAGCACTTTCCGTATTCCCATCTCTTTGGACCGCTGAGTAGTGGTAAGCAGCGACAGACCGGACAATCCCAGACAGGCAATCAGTATGGCCAGCGCCGCAAACAAACCGAATACCTTACCGAATAGGTAATCGTTGCTATATTGCCTGTTGAACTTTTCATCCAGGAAATGGTAATCGAATACATTCCCGGGGAAATAGCGGGCATACAATTTCCGGATGTCTGCAAGAGTCGAAGTCAAATGTTTCGGATCCACTTTTACTGAAAACTGGCTGTAAGGCCCGCGCAGTGTTGGCAATAGCAAGACCGGTTCGATCCCGGTCCTCAGCGATTTTTGATGAAAATCAGCCACCACCCCAATGATATCCCATGTTCGGTTGAATGCCGTTATTGTTTTGCCGATTGCTTCCGGCGGCGACCGAAAAGCAAGTTGCCGTAACGCCGTTTCATTGATGATAAGGCTATGCAATTGGGCGAAGTCCTCATTATAATCCAGCGGAGAAAAATTCCTACCCGCCAGCAGTTTCATCTGGTACAGCCCGATAAAACGCGTATCCACACCCATATTTGTCATAGTGGCCTGGCTGTTCATGGCGATATCCGTCCGATTTACATTATTGATCTTTTCCAGTTCATCACCCGGGATCCGACCGGCGACGGCGGCGCCCTTCACATATGCAAGCTGTTGTACAGCATTGACAAACCCATACGCATTGTTTGTGAACGCCGGGCCCGGTCTGCTCAGTACGGGTTTACGAAGGATCACTATCTGTTCCATATTATAGCCCAGCGATTGCCCGGTCATGAACCGGAGTTGCCTGTAAACAACGAAAGAACCGATGACCAGAAGTATGCTGACGGCGAATTGTGCGGTAACAAGACATTTCCTGAGGAAAACACCGCTTACGGAACGTGCAAATCTCCCTTTCAGCACCTTCAGCGGGTTGTAGGCAGAAAGTACGAATGCAGGGTAGAAACCGGACAGGAAAATACCGGTAACCGTAAATAAGGCGAACAGGACCGTGATACCGGTATCGGCGCTCTGCCGTGAGAACAGTATGGCGACTGAAAGTTTGCGATTGACGAGCTTGTTGAACCCATTCTGAAACAAACCGGCAAGGAAAACCGCTATGATGATCGCAACCAGGTTTACCAACAGCGCTTCGGTCAGGAACTGCTTGATCAGTTGCAGCCTGGAGGCGCCGGTTACTTTTCTTATACCCACTTCCTTTGCCCTTTCCAGCGACCTGGCAGTAGACAAATTGATATAGTTCACCCAGGCCAGCACCAGTATGAACAATGCGATCACCAGCAAGCTCCACACAATACGGTAATTTCCTGTTCTACCGATCTCATATTCAAAGTCGGAATAGAGATATGCTTTTTGCAAAGGCTGCAGGTAAAACACTTCTCTTATACCGGAAGCTGCAGCCCTGGGAAAGTATTTCTTATTCAGTGCTGCAAACTTTCGTTCCACCGTTTTAGGATTGGCGCCCTCCTTCAATTGAATGTATTGCCAGAAAGACGCCTGTGTAAAATCATCATCTGCTACGGCGTACTGGTTGTTGCCGCTCTTGCTATAGAGTGAAATATACGAAATCAGGAGATCGAAGTGCAGCTGTGAATTACCAGGTAAATCCTTGCATACACCTGTTATTTTATAAGGAAGGGAATCAGTATCGAATACCAGCATCTGCCCAGGCAAAGACTGCAGGTCTTTCACTCCCAACTGCTCCCTTGCCATTTTTTCCGAAACAATGACGCTGTTGGGTTCCCGCAAAGCAGTCTGTTGATCTCCCGCAAGCAGCGGGTAGGTAAACATTGAAAGGAAAGACGCATCCACTGCAATAGCGCGCTGGTCGGTTATTTTTTTATCCGCCCATGAAATAATCTCGGCCCTGTAGGGCTCTACACGGCAGTATGCCGCCACTTCAGGTATATCCTGTTTCATGGCCCTACCAATTCCGGAATAAGTCATGGTGCCGTGCTGCACTAGTGAACCCTGCTGGTAACGGTCATTCACCACCCTATAGAGCCTATCCCGGTTTATATGGAAGCGGTCAACACCCAGTTCCGCATTTACATACTGCATGATCAGGATACAGGCGCATAACCCGATGGCAAGTCCTCCGACAGAAATAAATGAAAAGAATTTATGCTTGAGCAGGTTCCGCCATGAAGATTTGAAGTAAATGCTAAACATGAGCCGATGAAAATATGGGTTGGATTTTTAGATTCCAAAACCAGTGCCATTTATCTATCTAATTGATTTACAATATAAAATACCTTTACTTCACAACCCAACCTATCATTTCCGCACAATAACTGTCCGGTTGCGGACGACCCTATTTTACTTTCCCTCCCACCATTTTTATCGTCTTTACGAACTTAATTCGTGTTTTCCCTCCATCTATTTGCACCTCCCCCCCGGCACTTATCGACTCTGATAGCTCGACGGGCATCCCCGTAGCCATATTAATAAGATACCTGCCTTCCTCCGTGCCAGTAAGTTCCCCGGTTACCGATCTACCCAACAACCATGTACCTGCACTGTCATTGGTGACCCAACCCCATGACCGGAAAGTAGCGATGCCTGAATGGACCGAATCGAAGTGAAAACGCTTATTGATCTTGAAATTGATATCCTCAGCATTAGTCGAAACGGTCGTCCAATGCTCACCGGTCCTTCTGGCGGAATCCAAATCCACCCACATGAACGGATCGAGATTTTTCCAAAGCATTTCCTGCTCGATCCATCGTCCCCAGTATTTGCTGGCCTCCTGCCTGTCTGTCTCCGCATAGTAAGAATCCACGACAGAGTTAACCAGTTCAATGGCGCCACCTGCTGTAATACCCTGGTCGGCCTTGCGTATGCGAGCATAAAGGGTGTCTGCTTTCAATACATTTACCAGCGCCTTCACAGGCCCGGATTTATCGGACGCATAAATCTCCCGAACGCGAGGGCCCTGCCATTCGCGGTATTCAATCCCCGGAAAGGTCATTTCCATCAAAAATTCATTGCTGTCATTGCTGATCAAATAATTGACAGTAAATCGCGAGGTCCTCTGAACACCAAATGTAGTGTCATGACCAACGGCGGCCATGATGGTCTCGT
>Ga0068853_100000736_pt1 | contig 22684 bp, 15 predicted proteins | sample KBSCornC32_FD_65655 | JGI IMG/M metagenome (GOLD analysis project Ga0068853, IMG submission 65655) | Corn rhizosphere microbial communities from Kellogg Biological Station, Michigan, USA - KBS Corn C3-2 | ecosystem: Host-associated > Plants > Roots > Rhizosphere > Soil ... | reverse complement strand
GGCCCTGATCGACGCCATCATGCGCTTCTTCGCCCGCCACGCCCGCTGGTAGACTCGTCCCACCATGGGCGCAGCCGCCGACCACCTTCTGGCCATCGATCAGGGGACCACCGGCACGACGGTGCTGGTCCTCGACCGCACCCTGGCCGTGCGCGGGCGGGGATACCAGGAGATTCCGCAGATCTATCCACGTCCGGGTGAAGTGGAGCACGACCCGGAGGTGATCTGGCGGGGCGTGGTGGCGGCCATCCAGGTCGCGCTGCGGGCCGCCGAGATCGAGCCGACCGCCATCGCCGCCATCGGCATCACCAACCAGCGCGAGACGGCCGTCCTGTGGGAGAGAAAGACCGGCAAGACGATCGGCAACGCCATCGTCTGGCAGGATCGGCGCACGGCCTCGGTTTGCGCGGGCATGAAGGACGCCGGCCTCGAGGAGCGGGTGCGCGAGCGGACCGGACTGGTGCTGGATCCGTACTTCTCGGCTACGAAGGTGCGGTTCATGCTGGACGCGACCCCGGGGCTTCGGGCGCGCGCCACCAAGGGGGACATCGCGTTCGGGACCATCGACAGCTTTCTCATCTGGCGGCTGTCACACGGGGCGGTGCACGTCACCGATCCGTCGAACGCGTCGCGCACGTTGCTGTTCGACCTGGAGGCGGGCGAGTTCACCGACGAGCTGTGCGAGCTGTTCGGCGTGCCGATGAAGGTCCTTCCCCAGGTGCGCGGGTCGGCCGAGGTCCTCGCCAAGACTCGCGGCGTGGAGGGGCTTCCCGACGGGATCCCCATCGCCGGGGTGGCAGGAGATCAGCAGGCCGCGCTCTACGGTCAGACCTGTTTGAATCCGGGTGACGCCAAGTGCACGTACGGCACCGGCGCTTTCTTGCTGATGAACGTGGGTGCGGTCCCGGTGCGTTCGCGCACCGGCATGCTGGGCACGGTCGCCTGGCGCATCGACGGAAAGACGACCTATGCGCTGGAGGGCAGCGCGTTCATCGCGGGGGCGCTGGTGCAATGGCTCCGCGACGGCCTCGGGATCATCGAGGCGGCGGCCGAGGTGGAGACGCTGGCGCGGTCGGTCCCCGATTCGGGCGGCGTCACCATCGTGCCGGCGCTGGTGGGGCTGGGAGCGCCCCATTGGCGGCCCGAGGCGCGGGGGCTCATCGCCGGCATCACGCGCGGGACGACGCGCGCCCACCTCTGCCGGGCCGCGCTGGAGGCGATCGCCCTCCAGAACGTCGACCTGGCCCTGTCGATGCAAGCCGACGCGGGACGCGCCATCACGCAGCTGCGTGTCGACGGCGGGGCCTCGGCGAACGACCTCCTCTTGCAGATGCAGGCGGACCTGCTGGGCGTGGCCATCTTCCGGCCCGACATGGTCGAGGCGACGGCGCTCGGCGCCGCCAAGCTGGCCGCCCGCGGCGCGGGTTTCGCGCTGGACACGCAGGCGACCCCGACGGCCCGGATGGGGATCTTCAACCCCACCATGGATCCGGCGGCGCGCGACGCCCACCTGCGCCGGTGGCGGGCGGCGGTGGCGAAGGCGTGAGCGCGGGGCGCTGAATGGTCATCGGGCGGGGGCCAGCGAGACGAAAGGACGCCGGAGTGTGGCCTGCACCGCGGAAGGCGTACCTCCGCTCCGACGGAGTCACGGACAGAGGCGACTCGCCGCGCCTTTTCAGTTGATCCGGGCGGCACACTTGCGCGAACGTTGAAGGACCCTCGGTATCATGGCCTCGCCGCTGCTCACCTCGCCGCCCCCGCCGATCACGGCGGCCGCGCTGACGCACCCCGGGCGGGCGCGCGATCAGAACGAGGACGCCTTCGGCGCGTTCGTGCTCGATCGCCTGTTCATCGTCGCCGACGGGATGGGCGGGCACAACGCGGGGGAGGTGGCCAGCCAGATGGCGGTGGACGAGCTGGCTCATTTTTTCCGCAGCTTCCACGACGATCCCCGTCAACAGTGGCCCTACCCGGTGGACCGCGATCGCTCCCTCGGCGCCAATTTGCTCACGGTCGGCATGAAGGTCGCGAACCAGAAGGTCCGCGAGGCGGCCGAAGCGGATCGCGCCCGGTCGAGGATGGCGTGCACGGTGGTCGCGATGGCGGTGGGGGACAGCCAGGTGTCCATCGCCCACGCCGGGGACGCGCGGGCGTATCGATTGCGGGGGCACGAGCTGAAGCGGCTGACCACCGATCATTCGATCCTGGCCGAGATGATCGCGGCGCGGCCCCAGATGACCGAGGAGGAGATCGCCGGGTTCTCCCACCGCAACGTGGTGACGAGGGCGGTGGGGAGCAAGGCGGACCTCGATCCCAGCCTTTATGTGGGGCGCTTCCACCGCGACGACGTCTTCTTGCTGTGCTCGGACGGTCTGTGGGGATCCGTGAAGGATCACACGATCGGTGACATCTTGAGCTCGACGTCGGATCTGGAGGCGGCCGGTCAGCTCCTCGTCGATTCGGCCAACGACGCGGGAGGACCGGACAACGTCACGGTCGTGCTCGTCCGGATAGGATGAGGCGGCAGGCAGCGCGCCGGCCCGAAGGCCCCGCTTTCCAGACACCAGCCGGCGGCCGGCGATCGAAATGAATCAGCTTCTCGCGACCAGGAAGATCATCGTGTGCGTCGGCCCGGGCGGCGTGGGCAAGACGACCACGTCGGCCGCGCTGGCGGCGCGTGCCGCGCGCCGGGGCCGTCGGACGCTGGTCACGACCATGGATCCGGCGCCTCGCCTGGCCGACGCCCTGGGCGTGTCGCTCGGCGCCGAGCCAGCCGCCGTCCCGGATGCGGTGGCGCAGGCGCTCGGCGTCGCGAGCGGCCTGCTCCACGTCGCGCGGCTGGACACGGCCCGGGCCTTCGGGGCCCTCGTCGACGAGCAGGTCCCCGATCCCGCGATGCGCCGGCGGATCTTCGAGCACCCCATCTACCGGCAAATCACGACCGCCCTCACGGGATCGCAAGAGTACGCCGCCATGCTGGCGCTCTACGACATCGTCCGGAAGGGACAGTTCGATCTCGTCGTCCTGGACACGCCCCCGACGGCAAACGCGCTCGACTTCCTCGAGGCGCCGCGCCGCCTGGCCGAAGCCATCGAGAGCCCCGCCATCAAGTGGTTTGCCCGGGCTCCCGAGGGGGCGGGCGCGGCTGGCCGCCTCTCGGTGAGCCGGCTGCGGGCGGGGGGCGCGCTGGTGCTCAAGCGCCTGGCCAAGTTCGTCGGCATGCAGTTCCTGGACGACGTTGCCGCGTTCTTGACCGATTTCCAGGCGGTGCTGGGCGCGTTCCACGATCGGGCAGCGGCGGTCGGGGACCGGCTGCGGCAACCCGACGTCGCGTTCTTCCTGGTCCTGGCCGCGGAGAGGCCGGCGGTGGACGAGGCCCTCTATTTCGAGAAGCGGCTGCGCGAGGCGCGGGTCCCGATGGAGGCGTTCGTGGTGAATCGGATCCACCAGCGCCCCGGATCGAGCGACGTCGACGAGATCGCGGCGCGCCTGCGCGCGCGGCCCGAGCTGGCGGGGGTGTCCGACGACGAGCTCGAGCGGGTGGCGGTGCCGCTCGGACGCACCGCCGTCGAGCTCGGCCAGCTTTGCGACGGCGAGGCGCGCGAGCTGGCCCGTTTACGCGCCGCCTCGCCCGGAACGGTGGTGCTGGAGGTCCCGCTGCTGGACAGGGACGTGGCGACCCTGTCCGCGCTGTCGCGGGTCGGGACTTTCCTGGATGAAGGCGACACCTGACGGAGCGGCTGTCCGACGGCCGCTTGCCGACGCTCGCGGGTCATGTCGGCGCTTGTCACCTGCAGGTGCTTGGGTAGGCACATTGGTTACCCGAGGCCTCTGATCCTGGTCTCCGACGGGCGACGTTGCTCGATCCAGCCTTCGCGGCAGCGCGCAATTTGTTAGGATCTTGACCAATGTCGATGGCCGACCGTCGTATTCGAGCCGCGCTCGTTCGGCGCCCGCTCGAGTTCGCAGTTATTTTCGGATCTTTTTTATTCGCTTCTTGTTCGCTCACCGTCGACGCCGACCGGGTGCAGTGCCAAACGAAGGCGGATTGCACCGCGCGTGGCGGTGCCTTCGCGGGAGCGATCTGTGTCGACTCGGTTTGCCAGGTCGATCCGGCCTGGGCCTGCCTCTCGTCGGGATCGCCGCCGGCGTCGACGCAGGAGCCGCCTTACAAGCTCGCCGTGCAGGTCCGGGGCGTCGTGGATCAGAGCCCGAAGGTGGGAGCTCAGGTCAAGCTGTGCCGCAAGCTCGACGTCGACTGCGCGTCACCCATCGCCATGGCCGTCAGCGACAACGGAGGCAACGTCAACTTCTCCGTCGATATGAAGGGCTTCACGGGATACGTCCAGGTGCAGGCGGATGGCTTCGTGCCGTCGCTCTTCTTTTTCAATCCCCCGCTCGACCGCGACACGACGACGCCGGTCTCGCTCGCGAGCGTCCTGGAGAACCAAGGCCTCCTCTTCTCGCTCGGGCGCCAGGCGAGCCCGGGCCACGGGAACATCGTGATCTCGTCTCGGGATTGCACCGGCGCGACCGCGGCCGGGGTCAGCTACTCCTCGCCGAACGCCGATGCCATGACGTCCGTGTTCTACACGGTGGCGGATCTGCCTTCCGGCGCCGCGACGGCGACGGACGCGGGCGGGTACGGCGGCCTGGTCAACGTCCCGGTCGGCGGGGCGACCGTGGTCGCGAACCTGAGCAACCCGAAGGTGGAGCTCTCCAGGATCAGCTTGTTGGTCCAGGAGGGCGCCATCACATATTCAACGGTCGTGCCGCTTGCAAACTAGGACCAGGCTGAGCGTCGGGCCGGCCCTGGCCGAGAAGCTGGGGCGGCACGAGATCGTCGCGAACCTCGGGCGAGGCGGGATGGCCGACGTGTTCCTCGCGGTCCGGCGCGGCCCCTACGCGTCGAACAAGCTGGTGGTCATCAAGCGCTTGAAGGGCGACGCCAGCGGCGACCAGCAGTGGATCGACATGTTCGTCGACGAGGCGCGCATCGCCATGCGCCTCAGCCACCCGAACGTCGTCAGCACGTTCGACTTCGTCGCCGAGGACGACGACTTCTATCTCACGATGGAGTTCCTCGACGGGCAGTCTCTGCTGCAGACGCTGCGGACCGTGGGACGCGAGAAGGTCCCGCTCGAGCTCCACATCTGGATCCTGACCCAGGTCCTGGCGGGGCTCACCTATGCGCACGAGCTTCGCGACTTTGACGGGACGCCGCTTGGAATCGTGCATCGCGACGTCACGCCGTCGAACGTGATCCTCACCTACGGGGGAGGCGTGAAGCTGGTCGACTTCGGGATCGCCAAGGTCGCCGGCGCGGTGTCGGTGACCCAGAACGGCACGATGAAGGGGAAGATCGGCTACGCCTCGCCCGAGCAGTGCCTGGGGAAGGTCACCACCGCGCGCAGCGATCTCTATTCGGTCGGCATCATGCTTTGGGAAGCCATCGCCGGAAAGCGCCGCACCGTCGGCGAGACGCCGGCCGCCGTTTACCAGGCACGCATCGCCGGGACCGAGCGGCCGCTCGAGGAGGTTCATCCCGACGTCCCGCCGCTGCTCTCGAAGATCGTCAGGCGCGCGCTGGCCGCGGCGCCCGAGGACCGGCACGAGTCGGCCTATGAATTTCAGCGCGAGCTGGAGCAGTATCTGGCGACGCGTCCCGCGACCTACGGCACGCGCGCGCTGGCCGAGTTCATGAACGTGCACTTCGCCCAGACCCGCGAGGCGATGCACCGCACGATCGAGTCTGGAATCGCGGGCGGGCCGCGGGAGACCGGCGGCCGGCGCCTCACGACCACCGAGACGAGCATGAGCATCTCGAGCACGGGGCTTCGTTCTGGCTCGTCCTCCGAGCCGGCGAGTGATACCTCGATCCCCGCGGCGCCCGCCGGGACGGGCGCACCTGCTCCGGTCAGGCGCCCGTCCCTCGGTCGTGGAGCCGCCCTCGGGATCGCGGCGGTCGCTCTGTCCGCGGTCGGAGTCGCGGCGTACCTTGCCGCTCGGGGCACCGGCCCCCGGCTCGAGACGGCGGTCGTCGCCGTGGGGACGGCGCCAGCGTCGCAACGCAGGCCGGAGGCGGCAGGCCTGTCGCGGCCGGAGGCGCCCACGGGGCCGGAGGTGCCAGGTCCGTCCCCTTCCGAGGCGCCCGCGCCCGCTCGCGGAGGCCCGGTCGCGCGCCCGCTGGAGGCGGCTGTCGCCGCGCTGCCGTCGGTTGCCGCCGCGGCTCCCCAGGCGCCCGGCGGGGCGCCGGTTCGGCCAGCGGCGGCCGCGGCGGCTGGCGCTCGCGAATTCGTCAGCGTGCGCGTGCTCATCCGGCCGCACCCCGCGAAAGCGCGGGTCGTGCTCGACGGCCAGCCGCTCTCTGGCAGCAACCCCTTCGCCGGGCGCGCTCCGAAGGACGGAGCCACTCACGCGCTCGTCGTGACGGCTCCCGGCTACGCGCCGGTCGAGAAGGTCATCGCGGTCGATCGGGATGTTCGGCTCGCGATCAAGCTGGACCGCATGGGCTCGGACGAGGCGCTCCGTCGCTCCGGCAGCGAGGGCAGCGGCGCTCGCCCCGGGGCTCCGACCTGGGCCGGCGATCAGACTCTGCCGCCGTCGGGTCCGGGAGCGCCGGCGGGTCCGAAGACGGAGCCAGCGGCCGGAGACGAGCCCGGGATGGATCTGCGTCGCGGGTCCCGGCCCGCCAAGGCCGCGCGTCACATCGACGAAAAGGATCCCTACAGCCCATGAGGTCTTCAATGTCGTCTTTGCTCCGGAGCTCGCACGCGGCCATCATCGTTTCGACGCTGGCGCTCTCGATGGTCGGGTCGAAGGCCCTCGCGGCCGACGCGGTCGAGGACTCCGTCGAGCAGGCCAAGCGGCACTTCACGCTGGGGGTCACCTTCTACAAGGACGGGGACCTCGATGCGGCGCTGGCCGAGTTCAACAAGGCTTACGAGACCCGCGCGGACTATCGCGTCCTCTACAACATCGGGCAAGTACAGGCCGAGCGCCACGACTTCGCGGCGTCGATGAAGGCCATGCGCCGGTACCTCAAGGACGGAGGGCGCGAGATCGACGAGCCGCGCCGGGTCGCCGTCGACCAGGCGCTGCGTGACATGTCCAAGCGTGTCGCCGCGGTCACCGTCACGGCGAACGAGGCGGGCGCGGAGGTCCTCGTCGATGGCGTGGCGGTGGCCCTCACCCCGACGGCCGAGGCCCTGGCGGTCAACGCCGGCATCCGAGAGATCTCGGTCCGCAAGGGGGGCGAAACCGCGACGGCGCGTCGCCTCACCTTGGCGGGCGGAGATGCCGTGCGGCTCGACTTCTCGCTCGGCGCCGGGGGGGCGGCCGGCCGGTCGATGGAGCCGCAGGCCCAGCCGGTCGCCGTTGCCCCGCGACCGCGGGTCTGGATCGCTTACGGCGCGGCCGCAGCGCTGGCGGCCGGCGCGGTGACGTTCGGGCTGCTGGTCCGGCGCGCCCAGGACGATCTCGACGCCGATATCGGCCGCTTCCCGGGTGACAAAGGCCAGATCAATCAGGACCGGGACCGGCTCAAGCTGCGCGCCGGCCTGACCGACGGGTTCGCGGGAGCGGCCCTGATCGCGGCTGCCCTCGGGACCTACTTCTTGTTCTCCGCCCCCGCCGCGAGCGAGTCGGCTCCGAGCTCGGCCCCCTCGGCCCAGGTCTCGCTGCTGCCTTCGGGCGCGGCGCTATCGTTGTCGGGATCGTTTTAATCCGGGCTCGAGGGACACCGGCCGGAGGAGCGCGTGCTCGAGCGCGTTTCCGTGCTCGTGTTCGGATGGCGCGGGGGCGTGAGGCGTGAAGGGGAACACTGTCTGGCGCGGGATGCTCGTCGCATCACGAGATCCGCTTGCCGCTTTGGCGAGCACGGACTCGAGCACGAGCACGGACACGCGCGCGCTTGCCGCTCCGATCAGCGCCCGCGCGACGCCCGAGTCGACGGCGGGCCTCCGACGCCCTCCATGATCGTCGGCCACCCGCGTTCCAGGTTGGGGGGCGCGCCCAGCACCATCCCGACCGCCGAGCCGCGCTGGTCGACGAGAAAGACCCGGCCGCTCGCGTCGGTCTGGCGCCAGCGTCGGGCGCGATCGCGCCGCGGGCGGGTGCCGCGGCCGACGGCTGACGGCGGCTTTTCGTCGAGCGGCGCTCCCGCGAGAGCTCCGACGACCGCGGCGGCCTGCTCGGCGAAGTCGTCGGCGTCCGTGACGTCGTCCCAGGTCGTGAGCCAGATGACCAGCTCGCGATCGCTGCCCGCCTCACCAGCGCTCGCGTCGCGGTACAGCGCCACGCGGTCGCCCGACCATCCAGCGGCGGCGCGCGCCGCGCGGTGTTCGCCCACGACCCGCTCGAGGAACACCCGGACCCCGAGCTCGCCGAGCGTATCGCGGAAGGCCGCCCGCCAGCCGCCGCCGCCCAGCTCGGCCGGGAGGCGCGAGCTCAGATCGTCGGGGGGGGCGTGCCGCCAGTACTTTTCGGGGTGGAGGATCTGCTCGGTCGATTCGGGCGGCCGTCCCCAGACCTGGTCGACCACAGCCCAGGGCTCGCGGGCGCGCACGCCCGCCACGAAGGCGGTTCCGTCGAGCTGCGCGAACAGGCGCCGCGCCAGGTCGAGGGGCTCGCCGGGGCTCGACTCTCCGATGATCACGCGGCGGGTCTGCGCCAGGATTTCACCGAGCAGCCGGGTCGGCGGGGCTCCGTCGGGAGACAGGCGCTCGAGCGCCTGGACGGTCGCGTCGCCCTCGATCAGCGCCAGCCGGGCCAGAGTCGCGTCCGAATTCCCGCCCGCGGCCGGGGCGGGCGCATCGGTCTGGAGGAGCCTTTCGAACATGAAACGGCGGTCGAGGAGGGCCTGGGCCACGTCGCGCCACCGGCCGAAGCGTTCGACCTCCAGCGGGCTCCAGTTTCCGATCAGGACGCGCTTGGCGGCCGGATCGTAGAGCCCGGTCGCCTCGAAGCCAGCGGAGGGGGCTGCCGCCGCGGCGCGGGGGTCGCCGCCCAGGCCCAGGCGCCAGCGGAGGGACGCTTCGGCTCGCGCCTCGGCGGGCGCCGAGCGCGAGGCGGCGAGGGCGTCGCGCTCGGCGGCGAGGTGGACGCGATCCAGCACGCGGACCGCCGGCGGTCGAGTGAGTCGGATGCCCCGGTCGGCGGCGAGCGCCCGCGCCTCGCTGGCGACGAGCCCGTCCACCAGCGGCTCGACGTCTGCGAGGGGCAGCCGAGGGCCACCGAAGACGGCGTCGGCCACCGCCAACGCGGCGGCGAGACCGAGCAGCACCGGCGCCATCGCCGCGAGTTTGCGGTAAATACCCGCGGTCTTCAATTTCTCCGGGGGGCCGCGGAGCTCTCCTCACCTCAGTCATGGCCGATCATCAAAATCCCGCGTTCGTCGGCGGCCCGGACGGTTCGGACCCGGCCGGGATCCGCGCCAGCGCCGCGCTGGAGGCGATTGTCGGGCGGCTCGGCGCGGAGCCGGAAGCTCCGGGCGCACGGCCCGCGCGCGGGCGGACGGGCGCGGCGGCCGGCGTGGTCGAGGTCTACGGCGCGGCCGGATCGCTCGGCTGCGCGCTGGCCGCGCGCCTGGCGACGGCGTCGCGCTCTGCGGGCGGGCCGGCTCCGGAAGGCGCGCCGCGCGGGCCGGCCGTGGTCTACGTGGTGGCCGACGAGGAGGACTGCGAGCCCCGGGCCCACGACCTGCGGTTCTTCCTTCCGGGAGAGCCAGCGAGTGAGGATCCGCTGGCCGGCGCCCCCGTCTTGCACCTGCCCGCGCCCGAGATCTCCCCGTACGCGGAGGTGCAGCCGGATCGCCGCAACTTGCTCGCGCGCATGGCGGCGCTGTACCGCCTGGCCCGCGGGCCCGCGCCGCTCGTGCTGGTGGTCTCGGCGGCGGCGCTGGCGAGGCGCGTATTCCCGCGGGGGGCCTTCGAGCGGCGCTGCCGGACGCTGGCGGCGGGCTCCACCCTCGTGCGCGACGAGGTCATCGAGACGCTGGTGGCGGCCGGCTATGGCCGATCGGCCCTGGTGGATGATCCGGGAACGTTCGCCGTACGGGGAGCGGTGATCGATCTCTTTCCGCCCATCTACCGCTATCCCGTGCGCCTCGAGCTGTTCGGGGACGAGATCGATTCGATCCGCCTGTTCGATCCGGCGAGCCAGCGCACGATGCGCCAGATCGACGCCGTCCATGTCCACCCGGTGCGCGAGACCATCTCCACCGAGGACGCCGATCCGCGGGCGGGCTTGCTGGCGGCCGCCGATCAGGCGGGCCTCCCGTCATCGCGGACGCGCTCGCTGCTGGCGCAGATCGAGGCGGGGGAGTCGTTCTTCGGGATGGAGGCGCTGGCGCCGATCTTCCATCGCGCGCTCGATCCGCTGACGGCGTACTTGCCGGAGGGCGCGCTGCTGGTGATCGAAGATCCGGAGGCTGTGCTGGACGACGCCCGTCGCACCGTCACCAAGCTGCGCGAGACCGCGAGCGCCCGGCACGCCGAGCACCGGCTGGCGCTGCCGCCGGCGGCGTTCGCGCTGACCGACGAGGAGCTGGCCCACACGATCGCGGGCCGTCGCCGGGTGGAGCTGCACGCGGTGCAGATCGAGACGGCCTCGTCCCTGGAGGAGGGCGACGAGCAGGGCGAGGAAGACGGCGAGGAGGCGAGGACGCCGCAGGGTCGGCCGCTGCGCCTCCGCCTGCAGGCCGAGTCGAACGCCACGCTGCGGGCCGAGCTGCAGCAGGCCCGCACCGAGCACCACAAGGACGAGCCCGAGATGGATCTCGGGCGCCCGCTGCGGGAGCGGATCACGCAGTGGTTGAAGGACGGGGCGCGCGTCGGGATCGTGGCTCCGACGCGGGCCCGCGCTGACAGGCTGGCGGGGTTGCTGGGGTCGTGGGGCCTCGGCGTCGCGCCCGCGGGCTCGACGGCGGCGCTCGATCCTTTCGCCCGGGGGGCCGAGGGCGGCGCGGCGGCGGCGCTGTTGGTGCTGGTCGGGCCGCTGGCGCACGGGTTCCGGCTGCCCGCCGACCACCTGGTGCTGGTGGCCGAGGACGAGATCTTCGGCAAGCACCACGCCCGCGAGCCGCGCGCGGTCAAGACGCCGTCGCTCGGCGATCTGGGCGACATCGCCGAAGGCGACGCCGTCGTCCACGAGGACCACGGCATTGGCCGGTACCGCGGCCTGAAGAAGCTGGAGGTGCGCGGGGTGGCACAGGACTTCCTGCACCTCGAATACGAGGGCGGGCTGGTCTACGTCCCGGTTTATCGCATCGGGCTCCTGCACCGCTACGCCGGCGTCGAAAGCGAGGCCATCAAGCTCGACAAGCTGGGCGGGAAGACCTGGGCCGAGAAGCGGCGCCGCGTCTCGGCCGAGGCCCGCAAGATCGCCGAGGAGCTGCTGCAGCTCTACGCGCAGCGGGCGGCGCTGGCCGGGCACGCCTTCCCGCCGCCCGACGCCGTGTACCGCGAGCTGGAGGAGACGTTTCCCTTCGACGAGACGCCCGACCAGGAGAAGGCCATCAACGCCGTCCTGGACGACATGCTGGCGGGCCGCCCCATGGACCGCCTGGTGTGCGGCGACGTCGGCTACGGCAAGACCGAGGTCGCTTTGCGCGCGACCCTGCTGGCCGTGATGGGCGGCAAGCAGGTCGCCGTGCTGGCGCCGACCACCGTCCTGGCCGAGCAGCACTTCGTCACGTTCTCCGAGCGCTACAACGACCTGCCGGTGCGCCTGGCGGCGCTGTCGCGCTTCCGGGCGCGCGCCGATCAGCAGAAGACGGTGGCCGATCTGGCGGCGGGGAAGATCGACGTCGTGATCGGCACCCACCGCATCCTGTCGCGCGACGTCCGCTTCAAGGATCTGGGGCTGGTGGTGGTCGACGAGGAGCAGCGCTTCGGCGTCGCTCACAAGGAGCGGCTCAAGGAGTGGCGCACGCAGGTCGACGTGCTGACGCTGACGGCGACGCCCATCCCGCGCACGCTGCAGATGGCGATCGGCGGCCTGCGCGAGATCTCGATCATCGCGACCCCGCCCGCCGACCGCCTGGCCATCCGCACGTTCGTGTGCCGCTGGGATCCCGACCTGCTGCGGGAGGCGATCCACAAGGAGCTGGCGCGCGGCGGGCAGATTTTCTTCGTCCACAACCGCATCGAAGATCTGGCCGAGTGGGCCGGCAAGGTGCGCGAGCTGTCCCCGCCCGAGACGCGCGTCGCGATGGCCCACGGGCAGATGGGGGAGGGCGAGCTCGAGAAGGTGATGGTCGACTTCGTCGACGCGCGCATCGACATCCTGGTGTCGACCACCATCATCGAGTCGGGCCTCGACATCCCGCGCGCCAACACCATGATCGTGAACCACGCCGATCGCTTCGGGCTGGCCCAGCTGTACCAGATGCGCGGGCGCATCGGCCGCTCGCGCGAGCGCGCGTTCTGCTACCTGGTCGTGCCCCACGAGACGCGCATCACCCCCGAGGCCAAGCAGCGGCTGGCCGTGCTGCAGCGGTTCACCGAGCTGGGCGCCGGGTTCCAGGTCGCCACCCACGACCTCGAGATCCGCGGCGCGGGCGAGCTGCTCGGCGACAAGCAGTCGGGGGCCGTGGCGGCGGTGGGCTTCGAGACCTACGCCCGGATCCTGGAGGAGGCGGTCGCCGAGCTGAAGGGAGAGCCCATCCGCCACGAGCGGGATCCCGAGATCTCCGTCGACGTCCCGGCGTTCCTGCCCGACGACTACGTGCCCGACATGGGCCAGCGGCTCGACTTTTACCGGCGACTGGCGCGCGCCGGTGACGAGGAGGAGATCCGCGCCACCATGACCGAGCTGGAGGACCGCTACGGCCCGCTGCCCGACGAGGCGCGCCTCCTGGGCGAGGTCATGGGGCACAAGATCCTGGTTCGGGGGATCGGGGCGCAATCGTACGAGCTGGGGCCGGCGCGCCTGGTGCTGTCGCTCGGGGCCGATTCGCCGCTGGATCCGGCGCGCGTGATGCGGATGGTGCAGGGCCGCGCCAGCCGCTGGAAGCTGACCCCCGACATGCGCCTGTCCTACGGCTTCGACGAGGCCGAGCGAAACGATCGCCTGGCGACGGCGCGCGCGCGCCTGGTCGAGGTGGCGGCCCTGCGCAACAGCGGGAAATCCTAGTAGACCGCGCCCAGCACGATCGGCTCGCGCTCCAAGGAGACGCCGAAGCGGGCGCGGACGCCGTCCTGGATCTCCTGGGCCAGCGCCAGCAGCGCGGCCGTCGTTCCGCCGCCGTGGTGGACCAGCGCCAGAGCGTGGGCCGACGAGATCCCGACGGCGCCGCGCCGCAAACCCTTCGTGAACCCCGCGCGCTCGATCAACCAGGCCGCCGGGACCTTGCGGCGCCCGTCGCCGGCGTCGAAGCGCGGGACCTCGGCCGGGGTGGTCACCACTCCGGCGGCCACGGCGCGGGCGGCCAGCGCGTCGAAGGCCTCGCCATCCACGATGGGGTTCGTGAAGAACGACCCGACGCTGCGCCGGTTCGGATCGGCCGGATCGAGGACCATCGACTTCTTGGCCCGCAGCGCGCGCACGACGGCGGCGACGACCGCCGGCGATCGTGCGTCGCCCACGATCCCCTGCGCGGCAAGAGCGTCCTCGAGCTCCCGGTAGGCGATCCGGGGCGCGCCGCCCGGACGCAACGCGAACGTCACGCCAAGCACCACATGCTCGTCGGGGTGGCGCCGGAAGCGACTGTCCCGGTAAGCGAACCCGCACGCGCTGGCCGGTAGGGTCACCACCCGGCCGGTGCGGCGCTCGAGCGCGCGCACCTCGCGGATGACGTCGCTGGCCTCCTGCCCGTACGCGCCCACGTTCTGGATGGGCGTGGCGCCCACCAGGCCCGGGATCCCGGTCAGGCATTCGAGGCCCGCCCAGCCGCGCGCGACCGTCGCCGTGACCAGCTCGTCCCAGGGCTCGCCGGCCGCGGCGGTGACCAGGCCGCCTTCGCCCCACGTCACCCCGCGCGTCTCCATCTTGAGGACCAGGCCGTCGACCCCGGCGTCAGGAACCACCACGTTCGACCCGCCGCCCAGCACCACCAGGGCCAACCGGCGCGCCGCCGCCCACGTGACGGCGTGGGAGACGGCGCCCTCGTCGCGGGCGCGCACCAGGTGACGCGCGGCCCCCCCCAGCTCCAGCGTCGTCAGCGGAGCCAGGGGGACGTCGTCAGTGAGGGAAGCTCGATCGTCGCTGGGGACGGACGGCACGGTGGACACATCGTCCCGGCGATGACGCCGCGACTAGGGGCAGTACATGGCCTTCAGGCCCGCCAGCTTCACCCCGCAGGAGGTCTCAGCGAGGGCGCCCATGCCCACCAGATCCTGGGCCTCCGCCCCGCAGGCCGGCTGCATGGCGGGCGCGGCGCTCAAGCAGCAGGTCGCCAGCTGCTGCAAACACGTGGCCGCGCCGCTCGAGCCGCCGAGGCCGCCGGTCGTGCCGCCCAGCCCTCCGGAGACGCCGCCCGCGCCCCCGCCCAGGATGCAAGGCGGGAGGGGACACACGCCGAGGCAGCCGGCGGCGGCCGACCGCGCACACGTCGAACAAGCCTCGCTGCATTCAGTCGTCGCCGCGCAGGCCCCTCCTGCCGCGTAGCAGGCCTGGAAGGCGGGGCACTGGGTCGCGAAGCACGTCCCATAGGCTTCCAGGTCGGCCTGGGTGCAAGTGGTTCCGGTGGTTGGAATCGCCGGAAGGCACGCCGCGCCGCTGCCGCCGGCGCCGTTGGCTCCGGCCGCGCCGCTCTTTCCGCCGGCTCCGCCGGTGCTGGAGCTCCCACAGGCAACGGCGACCAGACAGAGACCGAACGGAAGGATGAGCGCGCGCAAATTGATCATATCGTTTCTCCTAATCTTGGTCCGAAGACGAGATCGTAAAAGGTCCCCGAAGATCGCGGATCGCTGCTCGACCGTCAAGGTATTGCTGGCGCGCGCCGATCGACGCTGCCCACCCGCACCTACCCCGTCTTCATGTTCCCGGCCATCTCGAAGATCGGCAGGTACATCGCGACCACCATGCCACCGATGACCGCTCCCAGGAACACCATCATGATCGGCTCGATGAGGCTGGTCATGGCGGCCACCGCCACGTCGACCTCCTCCTCGTAGAAGTCTGCGATCTTGGACAGCATGGCGTCGAGCGCGCCCGTCTGCTCGCCCACGCCGATCATCTGCACCACCATGGCCGGCATCAGGTTGGTCTGAGACAGCGGCGTGGCCATGTCCTTGCCCTCCGAGATCTGGTGGCGCACCGACATGATCCCGTTCTGGACGACCACGTTACCCGCGGTCTTGGCGCAGATCTCGAGGGCGTCGAGGATCGGCACGCCGGCCGTCAGCAAGGTGCCCATGGTGCGGGTGAAGCGCGCCACCACCACCTTGCGCAGGACGGGGCCGAGCACCAGCACCTTCAGCAGGAGCCCGTCGAACGTCTCCCGCCCGCGCTTCGTGCGCAGGATGGCCCGCATCCCGATGCTGGCCGCGATCAACGCGCCCACGATGTAGGGCAGGAAGTGGGCCAGCCCGTGCGAAATCTTGATCACGACCTGGGTGGGCATCGGCAGGGCCGCCCCGCCGAAGTCCTTGAACATCTTCTCGAAGACGGGGATGACCTTGGTCAGCAGGATGGTCACCACCAGCGCCGCGATGCCGATGATCGAGATCGGGTAGACCATGGCGCCCTTGACCTTGCGGCGCAGCTTCATGGCCTTCTCCATGTAGACCGACAGCCGCTGGAGGATGCCGTCCAGGATGCCGCCGGCTTCGCCGGCCGCGATCAGGTTGACGAACAGATCGTCGAAGACCTTGGGGTGCCGGGCCAGCGAATCGGACAAGGTCAGCCCCGACTCCACCGAGGCCTTGACCTGGGACAGGATCTTGCCGAAGCGCTTGTTCTCGGACTGCCCCGACAGGATGTCGAGGCATTGCACGATGGGCAGGCCCGAATCGATCATGGTGGCGAACATGCGCGTGAACACGACGATGTCCGTCACCGTCACGCCCGACCCGATCACGATCTCGAGCTGCCGCGGTTGCTTGCGGACCGACACCGGCGTCAGCAGCTGCAGCTTGAGTCTGGACTCGACGGCGGCCTGGTCGTCGGCCTCCATCACGCCGGTCTTCATCTCGCCGGCGCGCCCGCGCGCTTCCCAGACGAACGCGGTCACGCGCGCCTGTCCTTGCCGGCCGACGCGCCGCCCGCGCCGGAGGCGATGATCTGGTTCAGCTCGTTCGGATCCGAGCTGTTGCCGATGGCCTCCTCCAGCGTGATGAGCTGCGTGTGGTACAGCTGGGCCAGGTGCTGGTTCAGCGTCTGCATGCCGCTTTGGCCCTGGCCGATCTGCATCTGCGAGTAGATCTGGTGCATCTTGTCCTCGCGGATCAGGTTCCGGATGGCCGAGTTCGGGATCATGATCTCGAGCGCCGCCACCCGGCCCGAGCCGGACGCGCGCGGCAACAGCGACTGGCAGATCACGCCCTCGAGGACGAATGACAGCTGGGCCCGGATCTGCGACTGCTGGTGCGGGGGAAACACGTCGATCACGCGGTTGATGGTCTGCACCGCCGAGTTGGTGTGCAGCGTTCCGAAGCACAGGTGGCCCGTCTCGGCCGTGGTCAGCGCCGCCTCGATGGTCTCGAGGTCGCGCATCTCGCCCACCAGGACCACGTCGGGGTCCTGCCGCAAGACCGACTTGAGCGCGCGCTTGAACGACTTGGTGTCGCTGCCGATCTCGCGCTGGTTCACCACGCAGTTCTTGTGCTGATGGATGAACTCGATGGGGTCCTCCATCGTCACGATGTGCTCGTGCCGTTCCGTGTTGATCTTGTCGATCATCGCCGCCAGCGTGGTCGACTTGCCCGAGCCGGTCGGGCCCGTCACCAGCACCAGCCCGCGTGGCTTGTTGCACAGATCCTCGACGATCTTGGGCAGCCCCAGGTCCTCGAACGAGCGGATCTTGAACGGGATGGTGCGGAACACGCCGGCGGTGGCGCCCTTCTGCAAGAACACGTTGCCGCGGAAGCGCGCCAGGCCCTTCACGCCGAACGAGAGATCGAGCTCCTGATCCTCTTCCAGGCGCGCCTTCTGCTCGTCGGTGAGGATCGAATAGCAGAGCTGCTTGGTATCGACCGGCCCGAGCGGCGGCGTGCGGAACGGGACCAGCTCGCCGTCGATGCGGAGCTGCGGCGCCGACCCGGTCGTGATGTGCAGGTCGGAGGCGCCCTTTTCCACCATCACCTTCAGCAGCTGCTGCAAGGTGATGGCCTGGGGTGCTTGAGAGACGGCCATTTCCACGTTCCTCCTCGCTCAGACGGTTCGATCGCTCAGTCGGCCGACGTGATGCGGGCGACCTCGTCGACGGAGGTCGTGCCCTGGCAGATCTTGGTGACGCCCGACATGCGGAGGGTGCGCATCCCGCCCCTGATCGCCTCGGCCTTGATCTCCGTCGCCGACACGCCTTGCAACACCAGCTGCTTCAGGTTGGGGGTCATGGTCATGACCTCGTAGAGCGCGACGCGCCCCTTGTAGCCGGTGTTGTTGCAGGTGCTGCAGCCCGCGCCGCGCGTGCAGGTGGCCGTGTCGATCTCCTTGTCGGGCGCGCCCAGGTTGCGCAGCTCGTCCTTGGGGGTAGGGATCGGCTGCTTGCAGGCCGCGCACACCTTGCGGACCAGACGCTGCGCCTCGATCAGGTTCAGGGCCGCCGTCACCAGGAACGGCTCGATGCCCATGTTCAGGAGGCGCGTGATGGTCGACGGCGCGTCGTTCGTGTGCAGCGTCGACAGGACCATGTGCCCGGTCAGCGCGGCCTTGACGCCGATCTCGGCGGTCTCCAGATCGCGGATCTCGCCGATCATCAGCGTGTCGGGGTCCTGCCGCAGGAACGAGCGCAGCGCCGCCGCGAACGAGAACCCGATGTCCTCGCGCACCTGGACCTGGTTGATGCCCGCCAGGTTGAACTCGACGGGATCTTCGGCGGTGCTGATATTGTCGGAGATCTGATTGAGCTCTTGCAGCGCCGAGTAGAGCGTGGTCGTCTTGCCGGAGCCGGTGGGCCCCGTCACCAGCACCATCCCGAACGGCGCCTCGATGGCGCGCTTGAACTCCGCCAGCTGGGCGGGTTCGAGGCCCAGCTTGGTCATGTCGAGCTGCAGGTTGCCCTTGTCGAGCAAGCGCAGCACGATCTTCTCTCCGAACAGCGTGGGCAACACCGAGACGCGGAAGTCCATCTCCTTGCCGCGGCCCATCTTCATCTTGATGCGCCCGTCCTGCGGCAGGCGGCGCTCGGCGATGTCCAGCTTCGCCATGATCTTGATGCGGCTCGTGAGCGCCGCCTTCAGCTTCAGGGGCGGCGTCATCTCCTCTTGCAGCACCCCGTCGATGCGGTAGCGGACGCGGTAGCTCTTCTCGTAGGGCTCGATGTGGATGTCGCTGGCGCCCTTCTTGGCGGCGTTGGCCAGGATGACGTTGCACAGCTTGACCACCGGCGCGTCGGCGGATGCCCGCTCCAGGTCGACCAGGTTCTCGTCCTCGGTCGCCTCGCTGGTGAACTCGACGTCCTCGTCCAGCTCGCCCATCACCTCGTCGAGGTTGTAGTTCCCGAGGTCGTGGCCGAGGTCGTAATGCTTGGCCATCGCCTCGGCGATGCCCGCCTCGGAGGCGACCACCACGTCGATGTGATGGTTGGTCAGGAACTTCAGGTCGTCGAGCGCGACGATGTTGGCGGGATCGCTCATGGCCACGATGAGCGTGTTGTCCGCCTTGCTCATCGGGATGACCTGGTGCTTGCGGGCGATCTCGCGCGGGACCAGCGCGATCACCTCGGGATCGATCTCGAACTCGGACAGGTTCACGGCCGGCACGCCGTACTGGCGCGACAGGAAGTGCGTCAGCTCGTCTTCGGACAGCGCGCCGGTCTTGATCAGGACCAGGCTCAGCCGCTCGCCCGACTTCTTGCTCTGCACCTCGGCCTTCTCGAGCTGCTCGCTCGAGATGAGCCGCTCGCGCACGAGCATCTCGCCGATCCGGGCCATGATTCCCAGCAATCGGGCTATCGAAGCCGGATCTTTAGGCTTTTACGGGGCGGCATCCAGGGAGGGCGGGCGTGGGCCCGCTGCCCCCTCCCGGGAGGACGCGCCCCGGGGCCGGTTTCGCCTGTCCGCGTCAGTCCCGTCAGTCCGCGAACGGATCGTGCCAGGTCGACTTCTTCTTCGGTCCCGACTTCCCCGCGGTGGGGGCCTTGCTCACCGGCGGCGCCGCGGACGCGACCCGCTTCGGCGCGGGCGGAACGTCGAGATCTTCCGTCGAGACGGTGGCGGCCCGATGGGGACGACGCTTCCGGGCCGGCTGCTCGTCGAATTGCATCTGGGCCGCTCCGGCCACCGCCGACTCGCCGACGGCACCGGCGGGGGCGTTCGAATTGACCGCGGGCACGGCCGGCTGCTCGGCGTTTGGCGGAACGTTGGTCACCACCGCCGTCGGCGCCGTCCGCGTGGCCGGGTTGGCGGCGGGCGCGGCGGGAGCCACGGGCGCGACGACCGTCGAACCCATGGGCCTGGGTGCTGTCACCCCCGGCGCGGCTCCCGAAGCGGGCTGCGCCGGCGAAGCCGTGGACGTCGTCTCCAGATTCCCTTTGATGACGGAGTGCCCGATGAACAGACCACCCACGAAGACACCCAGCACGATGGCGCCGAAGCTGACGGCGCGGAACTTCAGGTCCTTCTTCAGAAGGGCCTGCTCCAGGATGACCCGGGCGCTCGACAGGGCCGAGGGATGTGGCTCCTCGACCGCCCCGTTGCGGCCCGAGGACTCGGCGGCCGCCAAGGTTGCGGAAGGCGCGCTGGCTCGGCCCGATTGTCGCCCAGCGGTCACGTCCACGAGCAGCGCGCCGGGCGAATCGTCACGAGCCGCCAACGGAGCACCCGGCGGTGGTGCCGTGCGCGCGGCGCTCGTCGCTCCGGCGACGCCGAGGGCCGTGCCCGGGGCGGGTGTCGGCAGACGCGTACGACCCGAACCCGGGGCCGGGAAGGTCGGCAGCGTCGCGGCGGGTAGTCCGGCGAAGGGCGTGGCGCGGGTGGTGCGGCTGCTTCCGGGGGCCGCCGACCCCGGCATCGGCACGGCGGGCACGGGCAAGGCGGTGCGACCCGCGGTGCCGGCCAGGTTGGCGCCCGGGTGCGATCCCGTCAGCCGCGCCTCCCGTTTCCCGTCGGAGCGGACCCCGGGCCCGAGGACGACCGATTCCTCGTCGTCCTCTTCGTCGTCATCCTCCTGGCCGACCTGGCCACCAGCGGCCTCGAGCTTCCCGTCCCCCGCGTTCAGCGTGGTCGGGCCGTCGTCCGGATCCTCGAATTCGAATTCCTCCGCGGTCCGCACGAGCGGTGTCTTCATCGAGCCGCGGGCGCCCGGAGCGTTCGCTCCGGGTGACGGAATACGTCCGATGGCGCGGTCTCTGGTCTCGGCGGCCTGGACATTGAGCGCCTGGGCGACCTCGTCGAGGAGGTCCCCGACCTTCTCTCCCGCCGCCTCCTCTCGCTCGATCTCGACCCTATCCTCGAGCCCGGCAGGTCCGACGGGCGGCGCCATGGCCCTCCCCCGAGCGCCGTCCTCGTGATCGTCGAACATCGTGTCCACCGAGATGGAAGGACCGGCGGCGTCGTCTTCGGCTTCGGCCGGAGTCACGCCGGGGAGCTTCGGGCTTCCGTATCCCCCCAGTCCGAGCAGCGTATGGCTCCCCAGGCCTTTCCCCGTTCCTCCCGCCGGTCGTCCGGTCACCTCGCTGGAGAGGGGGAGCTCGTCGTCGTCGGTCTTCGAGAGGATGGCCTCCAGGGTCCTCGAGATGGAAGCCTCGCCACGTTCCAGCTCCGAGTGGATGCTCGCTTTGTTGCTGGCGTGGTCGTCGGTCGACGACCCTCCTTTTCCGGTCTCTTGTCGGGACTCTTGGCGGGAAGACGTGGTCTCCAACGACTCGTCAGACGGGGCGTCCATGGACTCGAGGGGCTTTCTTGCCGTCATGTCCCGTGTGCTCCTCGCGAAACAAAATTCGCAAAAGTTTGGCGATTCTAATCTGAAATGGCTCTGCGCGCTTGCCTTTCGGTACCCCCATGGCTCCAAGGTATTTCAAGGATTTCATATATTTGGGTTACTACGGAGCCTTCAACCAGATGGGGGGCTGCCGGCACACGCCCTCCGTTGACAACGGAGGACCTCGGGTGCATGGTGCCGGCCGCTTTCAATGGCTTCCTTTCCCGTCAGGCGAACGAGAAACCGGGCGGGCGTCGATCCGCGGCCGAGCGGCGGCATGTCCCGCAGGATCGGCGCGTACCGCTTGGGCACCGACGTGGCCTCGCGCGTGCGCGCGGGGCATCCCTGGATCTTTCGGGACGCGCTCGGCAATCGCGAGCTGACCGAGCCCACGGGCACCCTGGTCGACATCATCTCGGGTAACCGAGACTTCATCGGGCGTGGCTTCGTCGATCGCGATCATCCCGTCGCCGTTCGCGTGCTCACGCGCGATCCGGACGAGGCGCTCACGCCGGGCGCCGGGGTGATCGGGACGCGGTTCGCCCGGGCCGCCCAGCTGCGGTGGTTGTTGATGGGCGGCGCTCAGCCCGGATCGATGCGCTTGTTCGCGGGCGACAGCGAGGGGCTGCCGGGGGTCAACGTGGACCGCCACGCCGACTTCGTGGTGGTGCAGTGGCTGTCGGCGGGCGCGCTCCCCTGGCGAGACGAGCTGCTCGATGCGATCGAGGCCACCATCAAGCCGCGCGGAATCTACGAGCAACGTCGGCTCCGTCCCCTCGGCGGTCAGGCCGCGCCGGAGCCCGCCCAGCGTGTGCGCGGTGTCGAGGCGCCGATCGAGCTGGTCGTCGAGGAGGGCGGCTGCCGGTTCGGGATCGACGTGACGGCCCCGCTCGGAGTCGGGATCTTCCCCGACCTGCGCCTCGGCCGTGCGGCCATCGCGGCCCGGGCGGCCAATCGCCGCGTCCTCAACCTGTTTTCCTACACGGGCGCCTTCTCCGTGTATGCGGCCAAGGCGGGGGCGACCGAGGTCGTCGCGGTCGACCTGGCCCCCAAGGCCCACGCGCGGGCCCGCCGGAACTACGAGCTGTCGGGGCTCGACCCGGCGAAGATGGAAGCCTCGACCGCCGACGCGGTCAAGACGGTGGAGCGTTTCATCGAGCGCGGGCGGCGCTTCGACCTGGTCATCTGCGATCCGCCGTCGTTCTCGCAAGGACCGGCGGGCAGCTTCTCCGTCGCCAAGGATCTCGCGCGGCTGGCGTCCGTGTCGAGCGCGGTGCTCGAGCCAGGGGGCCTGCTCGCCTTCGCGACGAACTCGACGAAGGTCTCTTCGGTCGAGCTGGATCGCGCGATGGGGGAAGGAGCGGCCGAGAGCCGCTCCGAGCTCCGCATCATCGAGCGCATCGGCCTTCCCCCGGACTTCCCCGTCGCCCCCGGCTTCCCCGAGGGCAACTACCTGAAGTTTGCGATCGCCGTGAAGGTCTGATGCCTTCGATCTAGATGGGAACCCTGGGAGGGTTCCCATACCCTCCGGGCCAGCGCGCTCCGGCGGGCTGAGCCCGCCTCCGCGCTGCCGTTGGAGGCGAGCCGGGAGCACAGTCGGACTTCCTCGTCGCCCCCGGCTTCCCCGAGGGCCGCTCCGGCGGCTGAGCCCGCCTCCGCG
>Ga0068853_100000734_pt1 | contig 22705 bp, 25 predicted proteins | sample KBSCornC32_FD_65655 | JGI IMG/M metagenome (GOLD analysis project Ga0068853, IMG submission 65655) | Corn rhizosphere microbial communities from Kellogg Biological Station, Michigan, USA - KBS Corn C3-2 | ecosystem: Host-associated > Plants > Roots > Rhizosphere > Soil ... | reverse complement strand
TTCGACGCGATATCGGCGCCTTGCATGCTGGGGACTCTCACGCTCCATGTACGGGCGAGCGTCGGCGTAGCGCTCTATCCGAGGGACGGCGCCACCGTCGAAGCACTCCTGCAGAGTGCGGACACCGCCATGTTCTGGGCGAAGAAGCATAGGCTCGGCCATGCCTTCTTCAGTCATGTTCCGACGGACCGCCTTTCGAAGCCGACGGCATCCGGCTGATCCAGGGCGCCCGCGGGCGTGTGTCCCACGCAACAGTTATGCCGGCGCCGAATCGACATTGCGGCGCAGATGAACGAAAACCACGGCGACGAGTCGATCGGTGCATACGACGACTCGCATCGCTCCATCCGCAGCCGACCGCGACGCGGGCATCCATCCGCAAGCAACCCGGCCGGCTCGAAGTGCGATCTTCGAGGCGCGCCGGCCGGGCCGCACCTCCGTGGCGCCGGCGACGGATACCGCGCCGACCCCACGCTCCCTTGGCGCGCGCGAAGGATATCCGCCCGCCGGTGTTTCCGTCCGTGCGGTTGCCAACATAACGGAACGCCGCGTGTACGGTTTCGCACATATCGCTCGTATTGGCTCCCCGGATGATCTAGGCTGGCAGCGTTGCCGTCTGTCGACGGCAGGAAAGACACCGCGGAAAGGATCCGATCATCCATGTCCGCTACCCACGACCCGCGCCAGAACCACCTCATGCGCGCGCTGCCCGCGTCCGAATGCGAGCGCCTCATTCCCCACCTCGAACTCGTGCCGATGCCGCTCGGCGACGTCTTGTACGAATCGGGCAGCCAGCTGCGCTACGTCTATTTCCCGACGACGTCGATCGTGTCGCTCCTGTACGTCCTGGAAGACGGCGCGTCGGCCGAGATCGCCGTGGTAGGCAACGACGGCATGGTGGGCGTCGCGCTGTTCATGGGTGGGGAGACGACGCCGAGTCGGGCGGTCGTGCAGAGCGCAGGGCACGCCTATCGGCTCAGAGGACAAGTCCTGAAGGACGAATTCCATCGCGCCGCGGCGCTGCAGCATCTGTTGCTGCGATACACGCAGGCGTTGCTCACGCAGATGGCGCAGACGGCGGTGTGCAACCGGCATCATTCGATCGACCAGCAGTTGTGCCGGTGGCTGCTGCTGAGCCTGGATCGCCTGCCTTCGCCGCATCTTGCGATGACGCAGGAACTCATCGCCAACATGCTCGGCGTGCGTCGCGAAGGCGTCACCGAGGCGGCGGGCAAGCTGCAGGTCGACGGCCTGATCAGCTACAGCCGCGGTCGCATCACCGTGCTCGATCGGCCGCGCCTCGAGGCGCGCGCCTGCGAGTGTTACCAGGTGGTCAGGAAGGAATTCGACCGCTTGCTGCCCGATGTCGTCATGGCGTGAGGCGAGCGCGCTATTGGACCGGCGGCGAATGACCTATGTGCGTCTACGCACGGACGTCATGCCTTCCCGACCGTACATTCCGTCGACCGCGTGGCCGCTGCGACATATCGCGCACGACGACGCGCGCCCGTGCGCCCTGCAATGCGCGCCACTTCCGGAGTCCGGCATGCTGCACAACGCCCTCGTTTTCCTCGTGGCGGCCGTCGTCGCGGGGCTGTTCGGATTCACGCGCATCGTCGGTACTCCGTTCGGTGTCGCCAAGATCCTTTGCGTGACGTTCGCCATCCTTTGCATCGTTTCGTTGTACCTGATGCGACGCGCACACGCGCGCGCGCGAGCGGTGGATCGCGGGCGCGCCGAGGCGGACACGAACGGCTCGCAAGGCTAGTCGGCGATCCATGATCTCGCCCGCTCGCTGCGCACGGCCCGCAGGTCATCCTCGATGTCCTCGATCGGGGTGCCGACGCCGTACGTACCCATGATCAACGACTCGACCATCGAAGGTATGTCGGCCGGCCGCTCCCCGTGGATGATCGACAGGTCGTCGATCCAGAACGTCAGGGTCGACGATACGCAGGCATCGAGGATGCGACGTGCGCTGGCACCCGGATCGTCACGCAGCGAAGCGACCCCTCTCGCCTGGAACACATGGTTGCGCATTCGGTTGTCCATTCGTGATGGGGTACCGACTCGACGATGCCCATCCAGGGATGCTGCGCGGGACCCGCCGCCGGTGGCAAGCGAGCGTGTCGAACGCCCTCAGTCGCACGATACGCGTGAATCGGCGGCCGGTTCGTGCGGTGGCGTACGCAACGGAAACGCCGAGCGGCATCACCCGCACGACTACGTGCGATGGCGGACAGACGCGCGCGATCCGTAACAGCTAGGCTCCCGGTCCATCGTCGACGGCAACGCGGCGGAAACCAGGAAAATGCCTGCAATGCCGGTCATGCAACGCACCACCAATCGGCTGCTCGCCGCGCTGCCGGCGCACGAGCGCGATCGCTGCCTCGCCGCATGCATGCAGGTCGAACTCGTATACGGCGGCAGCCTCCAGGAGGACGGCGAACGGATCCGTCACGCCTACTTTCCGACGGGTGGTTTCATATCGCTGCTCGCGACCGTCGACGCCCGCGCCACGCTGGAAGTGGGCATGATCGGCGACGAGGGCATGTACGGCCACGAGCTGGCCCTCGGTGGCGATGTCGCATCGCTGCGCGCGTTGACCCAGGGTGCGGGCAGCGCGTGGCGAATGCCGGCTTCGAAATTCTTGCGCTGCCTGCGGGACATGCCCTCGTTGCACAAGCTCGTGGATCGCTACGCGTACGTGCAATCACGCCAGATTGCGCGAAACGCCGCGTGCGCGCGCTTCCATGTGATCGAGAAGCGGCTAGCACGTTGGCTGTTGATGACCGCGGACCGCGCGCACGCCGACACGTTCTACGTCACCCAGGGTTTCCTGGCGTTCATGCTGGGCGTGCGCCGCGTCGGCGTCACGGAAGCCGCGGGCGCCCTGCAGTCGCGCGGATTGATCCGCTACCGGCGCGGCAAGGTCGCGATCACCGATCGCGAGCGCCTCGCGGCGGCGGCGTGCACCTGTTATCGCTCGGATCTGGAGACCTATCGACAGGGCATGGACAGATGGATCAGGAAGACCGGCGTCAGTCGCGGGCCACATGCCCAACCTTCCCGATGATGCTGCGTGCGGCAGCGAACCGACGCGCACGCGAGTCGCGCGCATGCTGCATCCATGGGCAAACACGGCTCGCACTCAAAGGCCCTTTCGATGAATCCCGACGCACCCCATGACAAAGCCTACCGCGACGCGCAAGCCGACCAAGCGTTCACGTCCGAAGGCGGCTACGTCGCTCACGACGCCGATGAAGCATCCTCGCCTTCCGACCGCATCCGCCTGATGACGGAGCACTCGATTCACTACGACGGGCGTCGCTACCGCTACGGCGACTATCGGTACGATCGACTCGCGGATGCCATCGCCTATTCGCGACTGATGACATCGCGATACCTGACGCAGAGCGGCGGCGCCACGGTGATCGATGAAAGCATCGAGCTGCCCGACGCACCGACCCGGCAACTCATGGCGGATCTTTCGATCTCGTTGAAGGGCGGCATGTTCACGTTCGACGGATTCCGCTACGACCAGCTGAGCGATGCCGTGAACCATGCGCGCCTGCGCCGCCGCCGCGAGGCCTATGCGCGCGCGCGAATCGATTGATGGTGTCACCAGGACTACGGACCTACCATGCGCACGAACCGCAGCATTCGAATCACCTTCCTGTCGACCGCCCTGCTCTGCGCGGGATTCGCGGCCAGCGCCCGCGATGCAACGACCCTGGCCAACACCCTGGTCACCGCCGATCTTCGGCGGGAGACGCAGATCCTCACGATCTATGCGATGAATCCGATCCTCCAGGATTGCGTGCTGAGGGTGACCGTCTCGGGTGCGAACGCGTCGCTGGTCGGCAAGGTCGGCGGCGATGCCGAAAGGCAACTCGCCGAGCAGATCGCGATGAGCATCGACGGCATCACGCACGTCGACAACCTGATCGGGTTCACCGATGCACTTCCGTCCCAACAATCGAACAGCGGCATCCGCTTCCGGCAGAAGATCGACGACGCGACGATCACTGCTTCCATCCGCTCGAAGCTGCTGTGGCGCGCCGAAACGAGCGGACTCGATATCGATGTCGCCACCACGAATGGAACGGTGCGCCTCGACGGATCCGTCTACAGGCGCGAACAACGTGACATCGCCGCGCGTGTCGCAGCCGATACCGGAGGCGTCCGCGCCGTCGACGATGGCATCGTCGTCTTCAACCACTCCCCGCTCACGGAGGACGCTCGATCCGCGCAGACCGCGATCGCTTCGCGCAGCGGGCTTCCCGTTTCGGACACGTGGGTCGCCGCGCGCGTCGAATCCGCGTTCTCGTTGTCCCCCAGCGTGAGCCACTACCGCATCGCCGCCTCCGCGATCGGCGGCGTCGTTTCGCTGCGAGGTCACGCGGGGACGCGCGAAGCGCGCACGAGCGCCATCGAGATCGCCGGCCATACGCGGGGCGTGCTCAGCGTCGATGCGAGTCGCCTGATCGGGGAATGACTCCAAATCGACCGGGCGGTCGTGCCCGGTCGAGGTGCCGCCTGGGGCGATCTCGAACGCACGTAAGGGAGCCCGTCGTCGACCCCGTGAAGCGCTGCTTCCGATCAGTGCCGCTTCGATCGGTCGGCGCGAGATGCTTCCGCCATCCGATGGCGTTTTGAAGTCAGCCACGTCAGCGTCGCCAGGCCGCATACCGCCGACAGCGTCGATGCGGACAGGATGCCGATCTTGGCGGACCCGAGTTCATCGGCCCGCAGTGCCAGCTCGGCGATCAACAGCGACATGGAGAATCCGATGCCGGTGAGCATCGCGCCTCCGCCGATCAGCGCCCACGTCAGGCGCGCGGGACGGGAAGCCCAGCCGAGCGCGTTCGCGGCATAGGCGAAAGAAAGGACTCCCAGCGGTTTTCCGCAGAACAGGCCGATCGCCACGGCGGTCGCCAGCGACCAATCGACGGCCACCTGCGACATCGGCAGCCCCGCGCTCGCGAGCGCGAACGCAGGCAGGACCAGGAAAGCCACCCACGGATGCAACGCGAGCTCCAATCGTTCGAGCGGCGAAAAGGCCTCGCGCGCCGCGATTCCGGCGCGCCGAAGATCCTGCCGATCCCCGCTATCACCAGCCCGGTCATCCCCTGGCGGATAGGCGACGACCTTGCCCAGGATCGCCTTGAGGCGACTGTCGCTTACCCAGCGGCCCGTCGGCGTCATCAGGCCGAGGAGCATGCCGACTGTCGTTGGATGGATGCCGGATCGATCCAGCGCAAGCCAGGCCAGTACGCCAGCGACGATGTATGCGACCACGTGGCGAATGCCCATGCTCCGCATGAGCAGCACGCCGAAGAGGGAGACGGCCACGCAGCCCAGCGCAAGCCAATCGATTCCGCCCCCGTATCCTATCGCAATGACGACGATCGCACCGATGTCGTCGAATATCGCGAGCGACAGCAGGAACAAGCGCAGGCTGGGCGGAATGCGCGAGCCCAGCAACGCCAAGCATCCGACGACGAAAGCGGTGTCGGTCGCCATGACGACGCCCCACGCGCGACCTTCCATCCCGCCGCCCCGCAGCCACGTGAACAACACCGCCGGCACCACCATCCCGCCGATCGCCGCGGCCATCGAAAACGCCGCCGATCGCAGGTTGCGCAGCCCGCCGAATACCATCTCCCGCTTGAGCTCCAATGCGATGACGAAGAAGAACAAGGTCATTCCACCGTCGATGATCCAGTGCTTGAACGAGCGGGAAAACTCGGCATCACCCCAACGCAAGGCGACCGTGGTCTCCCACAGCTCCATGTAGGTGTCGCGCCATCCGGAATTGGAGAGAGCGAGAGCGATCACCGTGCACAGGAGGAGCACCGAACCCGCGGCGGCTTCGACGCGGAGAAATTGTGCAAAGGGGCGCATGAACCGATCCATGGGTTCCGCGGGAAGCCTGTCGAGGCTGCGTTTCATGCGAACAGACACGATACCGCCAAATGGGCGCCGCCATCCGGCTGGAATCGATCACGTGGACCCGCGCTGATCCACACCGCGCGGCACCCGCTGAGGCGAGATGAACGCGCGGCGTGCCCGGCCTTCTTTCCGATCAATGGGGAGGTGCGTCGCGCGCTCGACGCGCTCATCGCCGAGTCGATACGGACATGCAATGCGTCGAGTATCGCTCAGCGTCCTCGAAGATAGTTGCATCGCTGCCACATGCGCAGCCACGCGCACACGGGCGCGAAGTTGATGTCGAGGCTGTGCGGGAGGCCCGCGGCGACCTCTTCCGCGAGGCGATCGATGCCGTGCACCTTGTCGAGCATGCGTCGCTCGACCGCGTCTTCGGGCACCACGGCGAGCACCATGCCGTTGACGTGAACCTCGAGCCGGCCGCCGCGGCGCAGGTAGAACGTCGCCGGCCCCGCTTGGTGCTTGCTGAAGATCAGGCCGCTCATCGCGCGCTCACGCCGGGCTGCCCATCGTCAGGTAGTGCTCGCCGGAAATCACGCGGAAGCCGGCGAGGTTGCACGAGGCAAGTTCGGTGAGCACCGTGCGCGCGACCTGCGCCGCGTGCAGCATGCCCGAAGACAGGTCCACGCAGATGTCGACCCACGCGTAGCCTTGCGGCGCAGTGACCCGTTGCATCATGCGGAACCCGGTCGACTCCTTCGGCAGGTGCATGACGAGCGGGACGCGCGCCTCGACTTCGATCGTCGCGACGACGCTCCAGTTGCCGCTCGATCCGGCGAATGACGCGTGCATGTCGGTAGCCTGCGCAGCCGCATGATCAGTGCGGCGGGGAACGATCGGCCACCGGGACGGCGCGCTGGGGACGATGGATGCGAATGCAGCCCGTGATCGGGACGCCGCTTCGCTGCGCGCCAAGGCAGTTGAATGATTCGCCCGACCCTACGCGCTCACCACAGGCTTGTCGAGCGGAAATATTTTCCCACCATCGCGCGCGACTGCGATTCAGCGGCGACGATGACCCTTGCGCTCGTCGTGCAGGGCGACACGGATCGTCGCACCGTCCTGGGTGGAACCGTTCAACGCAGCGATCGCGTTGCGCGCTTCGTGCCCTTCCATCTGCAGCTCCGCGAATCCGCGGCATTCGCCACTGAACAGGTCGCGCGCCATGCGCAGGCCGAACACGCGGCCGTGCTGGGCGAAGAGCGAGTGGAGCGAACTGTCGGTCATCGACTTGGGCAAGCCGCGGACATCCAATGTGATCATGAACTTCTCCTGTTTGATTCGACGGATGCCGCACCCGTGCGCGGCTCCCGGATGTCGCGAAAGGACACGAGGCGCCGGCGCTCTTCGTCCCACAGGGCGAGCCGCACGCAGCGGAAGCCTTCGAGGAACCCTATTCGATTGACGTCGGCAAGTTCGGGCAACGCATCGGCGGCGTCGCGGAAACGGTAGAACGGCACGCGACTCGACAGGTGATGCAGGTGATGCATGCCGATGTTCGCGGTGAGCCAGCGAAGGACGCGCGGCAAGTCGTAATGGGAACTTCCGGCGAGGGCGGCCTCGCGCGCGTTCCAGCGCGGCGCGTCCTCCCAATAGGTGTGTTCGAACTGGTGCTGCACGAAGAACAGCCAGACGCCGATCGTCGCCGCGAGGACGAGGACGGGCAATTGCACGGCGAGGAACGCGCCGACGCCGAGCGTGGACATCGCGAGCGCGATCAGCACGCCGGCCACGACATTCGTACCCATCGTGCTGATCCACGGACCCGCTCCGTCGCGCATGAAGCCCGCGGGTATGCGGTTCTGGACCAGGAATACGAACACCGGGCCGATGCCGAACATGACCAGCGGATGCCGGTACAACCGGTATCGCAAGCGCGCCCACGGTCCGCGCGCGCGATATTCGGCGACGGTGATCGTGTCGACGTCGCCGGTGCCGCGCTTGCCGAGGTGCCCTTGCGTCGCGTGATGGATCGCGTGGGCGCGGCGCCAGTGTGCATACGGCGTGAGCGTGAGCACGCCGAGCGACCGGCCGACCGCGTCGTTCGCCTTGCGCGACGCGAAGAAGCTGCCGTGCCCGCAGTCGTGTTGCAGCAGGAACAGCCGGACGAGAAAACCGGCGGTCGGCGCGAGCGCGAGCGCGTACAGCCACCATCGCCCACTCGACCAGCCCCAATACGTCGCGATCCAGCTGCTTGCGAACAGCAACGCGGTCAACGCGAGTTCGTACGTCGCGCGCGCATTGCTCGGCGTACGGAATGCCTCGAGCTTCCGCACCCAGTTGCCGGACGAATCGACGAGGGCTACCACTTCGGGCGTGGAACGCTGTCTAGCCGGAACAGCGTGATGCGCGCACCGGGAAACCGCGCTTCCAGAGTCGTCAGCAGGCGCGCCTCGACCGTCGCCAGGTCGAAGCGATTGGGTGGCCCCCACAAGGAATACCGATGCCCCGAACGATCCTCGTTCGGGCGCGTCTGTTCGCGCGAAACGGTGACGTCATTGCAGCCGCATGCCGCCGACCAGAGACGCTTCAGCGCGACCGGCCCGATCGACAGGCCACGCGCGAGGCGAAACTGGAATTGAGGCACGTGAGCATTCATCGCCGCTCCGGAAGGTGAAGCGCAACGGACGATCGAAGGCGTATCGCCGTGCTGCGGCAGGAGTGAAACCGGCTCGCGCGCAAGCGACGAGCCCTCTCACCATACACCCATCCCGTGCAGAAAGCCCGTGAATTGTTCGGATCGCGTACCCACGCGAAACGAGCGCGAGCACGTGCATCGCGCACGCCGCCGCGCGATATCGCGCGCATTTCCTCTAGCGAAGGCCGTGCCTTGGGCGCAATCCCCGCATGATCAGCTCGCGATGCGCTCGCCGAGCGGGAACCGCAGGCGCGATCGCGCTGCGCGCTGCTTCCAGCCGTCGAGGTCGATCCATACGGGCTCGCCGCGACCGACGCCGACGGAGGATCGCGTGTAGTAGACGCGCCCGTCCGCGACGCGATCGACGATCGCGCATTGCCACGACCGGTTGCGCGGGTAGCGGAACCAGATCACATCCCCCGTACGGGGCTCCCACCGCGGATCACGTTGTCTGTCCATGGGGCGATGCTCACGGACGTCCGTCGCGCAGGTTGAGACAGCGGACCGCATCCTTGCGTCATGTCGTGCGATCGGCGTGCGGCGGCCTGCCCTGTCCTGTCGGGGCCGATGCCGCGGCTCAGTCGGCCACGAGCCAATGCTCGCCCGCGATGATCGTGAGCGGTACGCGGTTGCAGCCCGCGAACATCGCGAGCGTGCGCATCAGCGTGCACGCCGCGACGGTCCCGCGCGATTCGCCGCGCGCGAAGTTGACGAAAAGTTCCCACCTCGACGTCGACGCGCTGTTCGACGCCAGCAGCGCGCGATACCGGCTCGGCGCGGCATCGCAGGCGAGCTTCACGACCGGGTGGGCGATCGGTGTCTCGACGACGCCGATCGGGCGCCATTGTGGCTGCATGTCGTTCCTCCGGGGCGTCTCTGCCCACGCGAAACCCGACGATGCCCGCGCGCGCGTGAAACGAGCGTTCAAGAATGATCAGAGGAATGTCATGCGGGCGGCGGGACAAGCTGGAGCGCAACGATCGGCCTCGACGATCGGCACGGAATCCGCGCTTCCGGCGGGACCGGCGCGTGGGAATTTTTTTCCCATTGCCGCACCCTGTCCTGAAGCGTACGTTCGGCCGCACGGGAAGCCCGCATCGCGCGGGCATCCGACAGGAATCGTCGCCGTGGGCATCGCCATGAATCCGAAAGCAGGATGGCAGCAGGTCGTCGTGTTCGAGGCGGACAGCGACGCGCAGTCGGCGGTGAACGCGTTCATCGCGCGCTTCCGGCCCGGCGACGACCATGGCGTGTGTCGCATCGAACAGGCCACGCGCTCGCCCGCGGGCTTCCAGTGGTACGACGGCTACATCGATTTCAGCATCGGCGAACGGCGTGCGATCCATCTCGCGTCACGGCTCGTCGACGAACTCGGGCGCGCGGAATTGCCGCTCTATCGACTGGTCGCGGGGCGCGAGTGGCTCGATCTCGCGGCCGCGCAGAAAGCACCCGACTGACGACGGAGGAATTCCCCATGCATGCTCGCCTTCGCTCGCCGGGCCGCGGCGCCCTTCGCATCGGTCGGCTGTCCGAGGGTGCGGCCGTGCTCGCGCAGCGCGTGCACGACCAGCTCGCGAAAGGCGATCGCACCGTGTTCGCCGCCGACGACGGCGTCGTCTACGTCGACCAACCCGAGCGCACCGACGGCATCCCGCTGCACTGGATCGCGGGCACCTTCACGCTCGGCCAGTCGTATCCCGACCTCGTCGAGGACATCGCGTTCCTCAGCAACAGTCGCAGCAAGGACTGGATCATCGGCTGACGCGGCAGCCGCTCGCGCGAGCCGCTGCCACGCCGGATCGTCCAGGGCGGATCGCTCAGACCGGATCGATCGAGCCGCCGTCGTGCGAGGGCGCGAATCCTGGGAGCGGATCGGGACACGGAAGCTGCTCGAGCTGCGCCAGATCCGGATCGACGACGTCGTAGTCGCCGAGCGGTCGCGTGCCGTCGGCCATGCGCCAGCCGAGGACGCGCCAGCCACCATCGCGATCGACCGCGTCGCTGGCGAAGCGCGCCGGCTCCGCGCGGAAGCCGAGGACGTTCCAGACGTCGCGCGCGTCGTCGACGAGCACGAGCTCGATGCGTGCGCTGCGCAGCGGGAGTTCGCTGCCGCCCTTGCCGAGCATCGCGTAGCAGCGTTCGATGCGCCGCGAGCCCGCGACGGCGAGCGGAACGCGGCGCGGGGAAATCGGATTCGTCTGTTGCATGGCGGCCTCCTGTCTGCGGGACGCCGAGGCTCGGCGAGCGCCGTCTCAAAACCGGCGACAGGCGTCCATGCATGCATCGGCCGCGAACGGCGCCTGCCCGATCACCGACGGGCATCGCTGGCGTATCGGGCTGGGCGAGGATAGATTCACAAGCCCGCTTGGCCGACGCGACGCCCCGCACGTGAATGCCGACCCCTTCGATCTCGTCTCGTTCTGGAAGCAGGCCGGCACCGCGAAATGGTTCAGCCGCGACGACGCGTTCGACGCGGCGTTGCGCGAGCGCTATGCCGCCGCGCACCACGCCGCGGCGCGACGCGAACTCGACGGCTGGCGCGGCACCGCGGACGGCTCCCTCGCGCTCGTGCTGCTGCTCGACCAGATCCCGCGCAACCTGTTCCGCAACAGCGCGCACGCCTTCGCGACCGACGGCCTCGCGCGCGAGGTCGCGTCGGCGGCGGTGGACGCGGGTCGTGACCGCGCGGTCGATCGCGACCTGCGCCTGTTCTTCTACATGCCGTTCGAACATTCCGAAGCGATCGCCGACCAGGATCGCTCGCTCGCGCTGTTCGAAGCGATGGGCGACGACTACTACCTCAAGTACGCGACCGCGCACCGCGACGTGATCGTGCGCTTCGGGCGTTTTCCGCATCGCAACGCCACGCTCGGCCGCGCGAGCACGGCCGACGAGCAGGCGTGGCTCGACGCGGGTGGCGGGTTCTGAGCCGCGCCGCAGCGCGACGTCACCGCGGCGGCAGCAGCTCGACCGTGTCGATCGCCCACAGCGGATCGTGTCCCTCGCCGCTGAACACGAAGCAGAGGTCGTGCGCGCCCGAGCGCGGCGGCAGTTCCGCCTCGAGCACGCTCACCGCCGGATTCATGCGTGCGCGATCGAGCGGCAGGCTCGCCAGCAGCATCCCCGCGCAGCCGTCGCGCACGAGCAGTTCGCCCGCGGGTGTCGACGGCGCCGGCCGCGGCACGATGTTCGCGACGTCCTTGTAGAGCTGGAAGTTGTAGGGCAGCTGGCCGACCGCGACGCGGACGCGCGCTGCGTCGTCGAGTGGCGCGCGTGCCCAGGTCCAGCACGGATCGAACAGGTCGACGTCGTAGAACGCGCGCGGTCCCGGCGTCGGCGCGTCATCCTCGATGCGCAGCACGAGCTTGCCGCTGCATTGCGCGAGCTCGCTGCTCGCGCGCCGATGCGCGGCATCCGCCGCGCGCTCGGTGATGTCGCCGGCACGTCGGCCATCGAGCCAGGTCGCGGCGCGGATCTTCGCGCCCGCGGGCGGCGTCAGCGCACCGCCCGCATCGATGACCGCGTGCACATCGGGCGCGCGTCCGTCGAGCGTGTAGCGCATCGGCAGGCCGGCCTGGTTCGACAACACGATCCCCTGCGCCGTGTCGGTGAAACGCACCTCGAACGCACTCTGCGCCGCGGCGACGCCGTGCGCGCGCCAGCGCTCCATCTGCGGCACGAGGCGTGCGACGAACCGCGACCAGTCGCGCGCCTCGCGCGGCGACCACAGCGCCTCGGCGAGTGCGGCGAGTCGCGGGAACGCCGCGTGCTCGACCATCGCGGTCGTGCGCATGTGTTCGGTCCAGAGGTTCGCCTGCGCGCCGAGCACGTGCGCCGCCGCGGCCGCGTCCATGCCGGCCGTCGCGTCGAATGCGTAGATGTCGGCGAGCGTGCGCAGGTCGGGCCGGCCCGACGGCTCGTCGGCGGCATCGCTCTGCAGGTGATCGAAGTAGAGGTCGGGCGACGGCGCCATCACCACCGGATGCCCTGCATTCGCCGCATCGATGCCACCCTTCGTGCCGCGCCACGACATCACCGCGGCGTCGGCCGGCACGCCACCTTCGAGGATCTCGTCCCAGCCGATCAGCTTGCGGCCGCGCGCGGCGAGATGCTGCTGCATGCGGGCGATGAACCAGCCCTGCAGCGCGTTCTCGTCGGCGAGGCCGAGTTCGCGCATGCGCGCCTGCACGTGCGAGGATGCCTTCCACTGGTCCTTCACCGCCTCGTCGCCACCGACATGGATGTACGTCGACGGGAACAGCTCGATCACTTCGTCGAGCACTTCCTGCATGAACGCGATCGTCGGCTCGTCGACGTTCAGGATGTAGCCGTGCACGCCCCAGTCGGGCGAAACGACCGGTTCGTCCGCCGATGCGCCGAGTTCCGGATAGGCGGCGATCGCGGCCTGCATGTGCCCGGGCATGTCGATCTCGGGCACGATCGTCACGTAGCGCTCGGCCGCGTAGCGCACGATGTCGCGGATCTCGTCCTGCGTGTAGTAACCGCCGTAGCGCACGGGCTTGCCGGCCGCGTCGGTACCCGCGGCGCCGGCCGGACGACGCCACGCGCCGACCTCGGTGAGGCGCGGATGACGCTTGATCTCGATGCGCCAGCCCTGGTCGTCGGTGAGATGCCAATGGAACGTGTCGAGCTTGGCGAGCGCGAGTTCGTCGATGAAGCGCTTGACGAACTCGGGCGGCTGGAAATGCCGCGCGGAATCGAGCATCGCGCCGCGCCACGCGAAGCGTGGTCGATCTTCGATGCGCACCGCAGAGACTTCGATGGCGCGTGCCGGACTCGTCTCCGGCGTGAGCAACTGCCATAACGTCGTGGTTCCGCGGAACAGGCCGCGTGGCTCGCGTGCGGCGAGTTCGATGTGCGTGCGGTCGACGACGAGACGATAGCCCTCGCCTTCCGGCACGGTCGCGTCGCCGGGCCGCAGCGCCAACACGACCGCCGCATCACCCGCACCGGCCTGCACGGCGACGTCGAGCTGCAGGCCGCGATCGCGTGCGACGCGCGCGGCGAACCCGCGCGCGATCGCGAGCGCCTCGTCGCCGCCGGCGACCTCGAGTCGCGCACCGTCGCGCAGCACGTAGCGGCCGCGCCCGACCTCGAGCTGCGCGGGCCACGGCAGCAGCGCCGGCAGTACCGCCGGCGCGCGCGGTACCGGCGGGTTCGAGCTGCATGCGGCGACGAACAACAACGCGAACACGGACCATCGGCGCATGCGAACCTCCCGCTGTGAAGCCACCCTACACAAAAAAAGACGGGCCGGGATGAGCCGGCCCGTGAACTTCGCACGTTGGAGTCGTCAGAAGTTGAAGCGCAGGTTCGCCATGTAGCGACGGCCGGTCGTGTACTCGCCGAACAGCTCGTCCTTGTTGCCGACCGCGTACTGGTGGTACTTCTCGTTGAGCAGGTTCATCGCGTCGAACGTGACCATGAAGTTCTGGTTGAACTTCCAGCCGAGGCTGAGGCCGAGGTCGGCGTAGTCGTCGACGACCGCGGGCGGCGCGCCGGCCACGTAGCCGCCGGCGAGGTAGTGGTCGCGCCAGTTGTAGTTCACCCGCGCGCTGAACGGTCCGTTCTCGTAGTACGGGCCGACGCTGATCGAGTTCTCCGACTGGTACGGCATCGGCGTGCCCTGGCTCGTCTCGCCGTCCGCGTAGGTGTAGTTCGCCACCATGCCGAAGCCGGTGCTGCCGAACGCCTGCTGGTAGGTGAGCGTGAAGCCCTTGATCTTCGCCGTGCCCGCGTTGCGCGGGCGCGAGACGCTGTAGTCGCAGAAACCGTCGGCGGTGCAGCCGTGGCTGCCGACGAGCGAATCCCACTGGGTCGGATCGGTGTCGCGGATCGAGTTGTAGTGGCGCTCGGTCGACGGGATGGTGTCGATGTAGTTGAGCACGTGCTTGAAGAAGATCGAGCCCGCGATCACCGATTGCTCGGCGAAGTACCACTCGGCCGACAGGTTGAAGTTCACCGACTTGTACGGTTTCAGGTCGGCATTGCCGCCGCTGCCGGTGAGTACGGTGTCGTTGAGGAACGTGTTGTTGACCATCTGGTTGTACGGTGCCCAGGCGATCACTTCCGAACCGGACAGGCGCAGCACGACGTCCGGCGCGGCGTCGTAGGCGACGTTGAACGACGGCAGCCAGTTGTTGATCGACGAGTTCTTCGTCTGGTACCAGCCCGGCAACGCCGGCAGCACCGGCGCGACGCTGCCCGGCAGGTTGTAACCGGAGCCTTCCTGCTCGGTGTGCACGTAGCGCAGGCCGACGTTGCCGCGCCACGCGTCGTTGCCGAAGTCGAGCTGGGCGTACGCGGCCGAGTTCTTCTGCGTCAGCGCCCAGGTGTTGTTGAGGTAGCTGCCCGGGTCCGGATGCGCGAAGTCGAGGTGGCTGTTGCGGATCCAGTTGAGGATGTTCTGCTCGCCGACCTGGAGGTGGTTCGCCTGGTCCGGCGAGAAACCCGAGAACTCGCCGAGGATGTCGGTCGGGTCGATCACGCCGACGTCGGCGAGCGTGCCCGGCGTGACGCCACCGTAGACGTTCAGGCCGTAGTTCTCGTCGTGCTTGGCGTAGCGCACGCCGACGAGCAGGCGGTTGATGAGGCTCCCGGTGAAGTCCTTGCTGAAGTCGAGCTGGCCGTAGCTGTCCTTCGCATGCGCCATGAACACGCCGTTGTTGCCGAGCCAGCCGCCGCCCCAGTTGGCCGGGTCGCGACCAGCGGCCGGGTCATCGAACGTGTAGCCGTGGCGGTCGTCCCAGCTGAAGCCGCCGAAGTAGACCGGCTCGAGCAGGTACTGGCTGATCTTCGGGTTGTCCGACTTGGTCGTGCCGAGCTGGCCGGAGAGGTTCCAGCCTTCGCCGTGGTAGGCGGCGCGCAGGTCGAGGCCCTTGGTCGTCACTTCGGACGAACGCAGCTGGTTGTCGTAGATGATGCCCGCGCCTTCGCCGGCGGAATGGCCGCCGGTGACGAGGCCGTTGTTGCCCTGCGTGAAGCTGTCGACCGCGGCCATCGTGGCCGTGTTCCAGTGCAGGAAGTTGTAGACCGACTGGTTGTAGTTGTCGAAGCTTTCCTTGATGTACATGCCGCTCAGGGTCGCGTCGAACTGCTCGTTCGGCTTGAACTGCAGGTTGACGACCGCGCTGTTGCGCTTGCGCGTCTGCTGGAAGTACGCCGCGTTGATCTCGTCGGGGACGAGCGCGTTCGCGTCGAGTGCGCCGCTCGCGACCTGCGCCGCGATCGCCGGGCTCGCCGCCGCGTACTCGGACACCGGGTGGTAACCGAAGATCTCGATGCCCTGGCGGTCGACCTTTTCCTCGTAGTGCTGCGCGGCGATGTTGAAGCCGAACGTGCTCTGGTCGTTCTTCCAGCTGTACAGCACCGACGCGTTGGGTTTGCCGTCCTCGGCCTGGTCGTTGTAGTTGTAGCCGATCGAACCCGCGATCGAGTTCGCATCGAGGTCGAGCGGCAGGCGCGTGTGCATCATGACCGTGCCGCCGAGGCTTCCTTCCGGCAGGCGCGCTTCGGACGACTTGTACACTTCGAGGCGACCGAGGATCTCCGGCGCGAGCAGCGTGTAGTCGAAGCCGCGGTTCGGCTGTTCGCCGTACAGCCAGATCGCCTGCGCGACCGGATGGCCGTCGATGAACGACAGGTTGAGGCTCGGGTCGGTGCCGTCGATACTGACGCGCTCGCCCTGGCCGAAGCGGCGGTCGAGCGTGACGCCGGGGATCATCACCATCGCTTCCGCGACGTTCGTGTTCGGGAACTTGCCGATGTCCTCGGCGGTGATCGCATCGACGATCGCGTTGGCGTCACGCTTGGTGTCGAGCGACGCCTTCAGGCTCTCGCGGATGCCGTGCACGACGATCGCTTCCATCTCCTGCGCGCGCGTGCCGTCCTGCGCGGCGCCGGCGGCGCCGTCGGCGGACGCATCCGCGGTGGACGCGCCGGCGTCGGCCGCGACCTCAGCGGCATGCGCCGCGGCGGCGAACGCGAATGCGGCAAGGATGCTCGCCGACAGCATCGTCTTTCGGTATGTCCTGCTCTTCACGGTGAACCCCTCCTCCAGTGGTGTGGTCCGCGGACGCGTTCGCTGCGCGCCGCTCGCCGGCTCGTGTCAGTCCGTCGTCGTTTTCGTCCCAGTCCGTTCCGTGGCCATCGCGCCCGCTGCGCGACGGCCGCCGTTGTCGCGGTCGAAATACCAGCTCGCGGCGCCGATGACGCCGAGTTGCGCATGGTCGACCAGTCGTATCGAAGTGCGCGCGAGCGCCTCGCGCATCGCACCCTTGTCGAGGAAGCGCTCGATGAAGCGGCTGCGCACGAGCAGCTCCTTCATCTGCGGCAGCACGCCGCCGGCGAGGTAGATGCCGCCCTGCGCGCCGTACAGCAGCGCGAGGTCGCCGAGCACGCTGCCGAACCAGCCGCAGAACACCTCGACCGTCTCGCTCGCGAGCGCGTCGCTGCCGGCGAGCGCGGCGGCGCTGATCTGCGCCGGCGTCTGCGCCAGCGGCGGCGCGCCGCGCAGCGCGCGGATCGCCGCGTAGAGGTTGGTCAGGCCGGTACCCGAGAGCACGTGCTCGATCAGCACGCGTGGGCTGCGCTTGCGCAGTTCGCCCAGCACCTCGAACTCGAAGTCGGTGGTCGCGGCGAGCGTGGCCTGGCCGACCTCGGTAGCGAGGATCACCGGCCGGCCGTCCTGCGCGATGTGCACGGCGCCGCCCAGCCCCGTGCCGGGACCGACCACGAGCATCGGCCCGGGCCGGTGCTCGACCGGGCCGCCGAGCAGCAGCGCGCTCGCATCGTCGACGTGGCCGACCGCGTAGGCGACCGCCTTGAAGTCGTTGACGACCGCGAGGTCGTCGAGATCGAGGCGCGTGCGCAGGTCCGAGATCGACACCGGCCACGGCAGGTTCACGTTGACCACGGCGTCGTCGACGACGAAGCCGGCGATCGCGAGCGCGGCCGACGACACCGGCGTGCGCACGTAACTCGAGCGGAACGACTGGATGATCGCGGCGAGGCTCGGGAAATCCGCGCAGGCGTACTTGCAGTAATCGCCGATCGCGAACGCGCTGCCGCGATCGTCCGCGACCGGCACGATCGAGGCGATGCGCGCGTGGGTGCCGCCGACGTCGGCCGCGATCAGCGGCTGGCCGGCGGCACGCGATGCGATGCGGTAGCGGTTCTCGTTCACCCCATTCCCCGGAACTGGCTGGCGCGGCCACCCACCCGCAGGTGGCCCGGCCTTGGACGGGACGCAGTCTCGGCGCGCTTGACAACGTTGTCAACTTGCACTGCAAAATGATGTCAGGGGCGTCCGCAGCTAGTATCCGGAGGCCGCGGTTCTGGCAAAGGGGGCGGGAATTATCCCGCTAAAGCAGCCATCGGGCGCTGGCTGACCTGCGCGGCGACACGATGACAACGTTAATACGCCAAGGCCAAACCGGTCAGGCGAACAGGAGAGCCTCGATGGCTGCCACCGCCGCGAACACGTCCGTGCCGAGCCGGCACGCACCGATGCTGATCATCGGCCTGCTGTTCTTCATCTTCGGTTTCGTGACCTGGATGAACGGGCCGCTGATCCAGTTCGTCGAACTCGCATTCGAGCTCGACACGGTCAACGCGTTCCTCGTGCTCATGGCGTTCTACCTGTCCTACTTCTTCCTCGCCCTGCCGTCGGCGGCGATCCTGCGCCGCACCGGCATGAAGCGCGGCATGGCGATCGGCCTGTTCGTGATGGCGCTCGGCGCGCTCGCGTTCGGCCAGTTCGCGGTGCAGCGCTGGTATCCGGGCGCGCTCGGCGGCCTGTTCGTCATCGGCGCCGGCCTCGCCCTGCTGCAGACCGCGGCGAATCCGTACATCAGCATCCTCGGCCCGATCGAAAGCGCGGCGCAGCGCATCGCCTTCATGGGCATCTGCAACAAGGTCGCCGGCATCCTCGCGCCGTTCGCGCTCGGCGTGTTCGTGCTGCACGGCCTCGGCGACCTCAAGGCGCAGGTGCAGGCGGCCGACCCGGCCACGCGCAGCGCCCTGCTCGACGCGTTCGCGGCGCGCGTGCACCTGCCCTACCTCGGCATGGCTGTCGTGCTCGCCGCGCTCGGTGTCTGGATCGTCCGCTCGCCGCTGCCGGAGGTGCGCTCGTCCGAAGCGAACGCGGCCGGCGCCGGCGGGCGCGACAGCCTGCGCGCGTATCCGCACCTCTGGCTCGGCGTGCTCTGCCTGTTCGTCTACGTCGGCGTCGAGGTCATGGCGGGCGACGCGATCGGCACGTACGGCCGCGGCTTCGGCCTGCCGCCGGACTCGACCAAGCTGTTCACCTCGTTCACGCTGTTCGCGATGCTCGTCGGCTACGTCTGCGGCCTGATCCTGATCCCGCGCTTCGTCTCGCAGCAACGCTACCTCGCGATCTCGGCCGTGCTGGGCGTCGTGTTCGCGCTGTGCGCGTACGCGACGCGCGGCTACGTCTCGGTCGGCTTCGTCGCCGCGCTCGGTTTCGCCAACGCGATGATGTGGCCGGCGATCTTCCCGCTCGCGATCAAGGGACTCGGGCGGCTCACCGAGATCGGCTCGGCGCTGCTGATCATGGGCATCGCCGGCGGCGCGCTGATCCCGCAGGCGTTCGCGATCCTGCGCGAACACCACGACTTCCAGGCCGCGTTCGTCGCGATCATGGTGCCGTGCTACCTCTACATCCTCTACTACGCGCTGCGCGGCCACCGCGTCGGCCTCGGCGCGCGCTGACGATGGACGCACGTACCGCGCGCGCCCCGTCTCCACTACGATGCGGCGTCACGGGCGCCGGAGACCAGCAGTGAGCCGTCCCACCATCAAGGATGTCGCGCGACACGCGAACGTGTCGCTGAAGACCGTCTCGCGCGTGATCAACGGCGAGGCGTCGGTGCGCGACGACACGCGCGAGCGCGTGCAGCGCGCGATCGACGAACTCGACTACGCGCCGGACCAGGCCGCGCGCAACCTGCGCGGCGCGACCTCGCACGCGCTCGGCCTCGTCTACGACAACCCGAACCCGTACTACGTGATCAGCGTGCAGAACGGCGTGCTCGCCGCCTGCCGCGACCAGGACTTCGGCCTGCAGATCCATCCGTGCGACTCGAACGCGCCCGACCTCGCCGACGAACTGCGCGAGCTCGTCGGCCATGCGCGCCTCGCCGGCCTCGTACTCGCGCCACCGATGTCCGAGCGTATGGAACTGATCCGCTACCTCGCCGAGCACGGCATCCGCTTCGTGCGCATCATCTCGGCGGCGGAAGACCCGAACGACGGCTACCCGTGCGTCTACGTCGACGACCGCGACGCAGCCTACGACATCACCGAACACCTGATCCAGCTCGGCCACCAGCGCATCGGCTTCCTCTGGGGCGGCGCCGAGCATCGTTCGAGCCCGGAGCGCTTCAAGGGCTACGAGGCCGCACTGAAGGACTACGGCATCCCGCTGGACAAGAAACTCGTGATCCCGGGCGACTACTCGTTCGACGACGGTTTCCGCGGTGCGCGCCGCCTGTTCGCGCTGCGCGAGCCGCCGACGGCGATCTTCGGTTCCAATGACGAGATCGCGGCCGGCGTACTCGCCGCGGCGAAGGCGAACGGCATCGACGTGCCGTACGAACTGTCGATCGCCGGCTTCGAGGACAGCCCGTTCTCGCGCCAGTCGTGGCCGGCGCTGACCACCGCGAAGCAGGCGACCGAAGACATCGCGCGCCACGCGGCGCTGCGCCTCATCGCCGAACTCAAGCCGGCGGGCAGCGGCGTCCTCCACGTCAACCGCGGCTTCAGTCCGCAGCTCGTGATCCGCGACTCGACCGCGCGCGTGCGCACGACCACGCCATGAGCGCCGTGCCCGAGGACACCATGCCGACCGAACCACCCAGCGCCGCCGAGGCGACCCGCATGTACCGCGAAGTGCGCGAATCGGCCGGCGCGATCGCGCGCCAGCTCGAGGCGAACCGTGCAGTGGCCGGCGAACTCGCCGCGCTGCTGCGGCGCGAGCGCCCGCGCCTGGTCGCGACCGGCGCGCGCGGCAGTTCCGACAATGCGGCAACGTTCGCGAAATACCTCATCGAGACGCGCCTCGGCGTGACGACCACCTCGGCCGCGCCGTCGGTGCAGTCGATCTACGCGGCGCGGCCGGAACTCGACGGCGCGCTGTTCCTCGCGATCTCGCAGTCCGGCAAGAGCCCCGACCTCGTCGCCCAGGCCACCGCCGCGCGCCGCGCGGGCGCGCGCGTGGTCGCGATGGTCAACGTGGTCGACTCGCCGCTCGCCGCCGCGGCGGACGTCGTCGTGCCGCTGCACGCAGGGCCCGAGCTCAGCGTCGCCGCGACCAAGAGCTACCTCTGTTCGCTGTCCGCGCTGCTCCAGCTCGCCGCCGAATGGGGGGAGGACGCGCACCTGCGCGACGCGCTCGCACGCGTGCCCGATGCGCTCGAAGCGGGCTGGAACGAAGACTGGTCGGCGCTCGTCGACGGCCTCGCCGACGCGCGCAACCTGTTTGTCGTCGGCCGCGGCTTCGGCCTCTCGGCGGCGCAGGAAGTCGCGCTCAAGTTCAAGGAAACCTGCGGCCTGCACGCGGAAGCGTTCAGCGCGGCCGAAGTGCAGCACGGCCCGATGACGCTCGTCGATCGCGGCTTCCCGGTGCTGTTCTTCGCGCAGCACGACGACAGCTTCGACAGCACGATCGCGGTCGCCGAACGCTTCCGCGAGCGCGACGCACGCGTCTGGGTCGCCGCGCCCGGCGGCGGCGACCTGCGGTTCGCGGCGATCACCGATCCCGCCTGCGCGCCGCTGCTCGCGGTGCACCGCTGCTACGGCGCGATCAACGCGCTCGCGCTGCGCCGTGGACGCGATCCCGACGCGCCGCCGCATCTGCGCAAGGTGACCGAGACGCACTGATGCCGACCGCGCTCGTCAATGCCCGTGTGCTCGTCGACGAGGGCTTTCGCGACGACCTCGCGGTCGTCGTCGATGCCGGCGTCATCGTCGCGGTCGAGAACGCACGCGACGCGCACGGTACGACCGAACGGCTCGACCTCGGCGGCCACTGGCTCGTGCCCGGTTTCATCGACGTGCAGGTCAACGGCGGCGGCGGCGTACTGTTCAACGACGCGCCGACGGTCGAGACGATCCGGCGCATCGGCGCCGCGCACCGACGCTATGGCACGACCGGCTTCCTGCCGACCCTGATCAGCGACGACGCCGCGACGATGCGCGCGGCCATCGATGCGGTCGACGCGGCGATCGCCGACGGCGTGCCCGGCGTGCTCGGCATCCACCTCGAAGGTCCGTACATCGCACCCGCGCGGCGCGGCGCGCACGACGCGCGCAAGTTCCGCGCGCTCGACGACGACGAACTCGAGCTCGCCTGCTCGCTGCGCCACGGTGTCACCGTGCTCACGCTCGCGCCGGACCAGGTGCCGCCCGCGCGCGTGCGCGAGCTCGCCGCCCGCGGCGTGATCGTCTGCATCGGTCACACGGCGGCCGACTACGCGCAAGCGCGCGCCGCGCTCGACGCCGGCGCACGCGGCTTCACCCACCTCTACAACGCGATGTCGCCGCTGCAGGGGCGCGAACCCGGCGTGGTCGGCGCCGCGCTCGAGGATCACGCGAGCTGGTGCGGGCTCATCGTCGACGGCCACCACGTGCATCCGGCTTCCCTGCGCGTCGCGCTCGCGGCGAAACCACGCGGCAAGCTGCTGCTGGTGACCGACGCGATGCCGCCGGTCGGCGCCGAATCGGACACCTACGAACTCGCGGGCGTGACGATCCGCTGCCGCGACGGCCGCTGCGAGACGCCCGACGGCGTGCTCGCGGGATCGGCGCTCGACATGGCGAGTGCGGTGCGCAACACGGTCGAGACGCTCGGCGTACCGCTCGGGGACGCCGTGCGCATGGCCTCGACCTGGCCGGCCGAGTTCCTCGGCGTCGCCGACCGCCGCGGGCGCATCGCGCCAGGCCTGCGCGCCGAGCTCGTCGAACTCGACGCCGACCTGCGCGTCGTGCGCTGCTGGCCCTGAACCCGCCGACGCCTCCGTAGGGCCCAAGCCGCGGGCGCCCCGCACAACCGGAACGTCGCGGCGAATCGGGTCG
>Ga0068853_100000732_pt1 | contig 22719 bp, 22 predicted proteins | sample KBSCornC32_FD_65655 | JGI IMG/M metagenome (GOLD analysis project Ga0068853, IMG submission 65655) | Corn rhizosphere microbial communities from Kellogg Biological Station, Michigan, USA - KBS Corn C3-2 | ecosystem: Host-associated > Plants > Roots > Rhizosphere > Soil ... | reverse complement strand
CCCGGCTCCCCGAAGGACCCACCCCATGAACCCCACCGACGAACAGACCGCAGCAGCCGACGCCTTCTACGCCGGCGACCACCTGGCCCTGCAGGCCGGCGCAGGCACCGGGAAGACCACCACCCTCATCCTGCTCGCCCGCACCACCAAACGCCGCGGCCGCTACCTCGCCTACAACCGCGCGATCGCCCAGGACGCCACCACCCGCTTCCCCGCACACGTCCAGTGCAAGACCGCCCACGCCTTCGCCTACGCAGCCATCGGCCACCAATACGCCCGCCGGCTGAACGCACCCCGCCGCCCCGCCTGGCAGACCGGACACGCCCTCGGCATCACCAAAGACATCCGCATCGGCGGCCGCGACCTATCCCAAAAAGCCCTCTCCAACACCACCCTGCGCACCGTCGCCCGGTACTGCCACACCGCCGACCAGGAGATCACCCGCCACCACGTCCCACACCTGCGCGGCCTGGAAGACAAAGACCTCCACACCGAACTCTCCGCCCACATCGTCCCCTTCGCCCGCAAAGCCTGGAGCGACCTGCAAAACCCCGACGACGGCTGCGTCCGCTTCGACCACGACCACTACCTGAAAATCTGGGCCCTCACCCGACCCAAACTCGCCGCCGACTTCCTCCTCCTGGACGAAGCCCAAGACACCAACCCTGTTGTCGAACAGATCTTCCTCGACCAGCGCAGCCACGCACAGCTGGTCATGGTCGGCGACTCCGCCCAGGCCATCTACCAGTGGCGCGGCGCCAAGGACGTCATGACCGGCTTCCACGGCACCCACCTGACCCTGTCCCAGTCCTTCCGCTTCGGTCCCGAACTTGCCCAGGAGGCCAACCGCTGGCTGCACATCGCAGGGGCTCCCCTCCGCCTCACCGGCACACCGGCCGTGCCGACCGTACTCGGCCCCGTCGCCCGCCCTGACGCGGTCCTGTGCCGGACCAACGTCGGCTCCATGGCCCAGGTCATGGCGTTGATGGCCGCGGGACACCGCGTCGCTCTGGCCGGCGGCGGGGAAAGCCTGCGTGCCCTGGCCCTGGCCGCCCGCGACCTGAAGGAAGGCCGCCGCACCAGCCACCCGGAACTCCTTCTCTTCCCCACATGGGGAGAGCTGCAGGACTACGCTGCCCACGATCCGGCCGGACGCGACCTGCAGCCCCTGGTCGATCTCGTCGACAAGCACGGCACCGACGCCATCCTCCAGGCCGTTTGCGCACTCGCCCCCGAGCAGCAGGCCGAGGTGACCGTCTCTACCGCCCACAAGGCCAAGGGACGCGAATGGCCCTGCGTGACGATCGCGGATGACTTCACCCCGCCGAAAGATAGCGATCAAGAAGATGACAACGGATGCGCTGTTCCCGGTCCGATCGATGACGGCGAGGCTCGCCTCGCCTACGTAGCCGTCACGCGTACCCGCCGGCGTCTGGACATGAGCGGCCTGTCATGGATCGAGTACCACCCGGACGGAAACCCTGCCAGATGATCCCCGGCCTCGATGAGGCCGGCGTCGTCGAGCCGGTGCAGGACGGCCTCGCGCGGCCGTGTACGGTCGCGCACAGCACCTCCCGGTCCGGCAGCGGCTTGCGGCCCGGTTACCAGAACCACCGCTCCCTCCACGGCAGCAGCGGATCGATCCGATCCCACGACTCATCGACCCTATCCACGGCGACGTTCGATGAGTCAGACACGGGTGTATTCCTGGGGAGGGCAGGCCGATGGCGGCTGCCCGGTGAAGACGGGGAGTGTGCGAGGCCCTCGGACCAGTAGTCCCGGACGGTAGGAGATGTGTGCCGGGTCGACGGCCAACCGCATACCGGGAAAGGCTTCGAACAGGGCGGGCAGGGCAATCAGCGCCTCAAGGCGCGCCAGCCTCGCACCTATGCAGTAGTGCGGGCCGTGCCCGAACGCCAGGCTGGATGGTGTACCGCCGTGGGCCCACCGCGCCGGACGGAACGCGTCCGGATCCGGGTAAGCGTCCGGATCACGGCTAGCCGCCGCCAGCACCGCCAGCACGGATGCGCCCGCAGGAATGTTCACGCCGTCCAGGCGAACGTCCTGCAGGGTTCGACGCCATGTCGATGCTTCCAGGGGGCTCGCGTGGCGTAGCGTTTCCTCGATCACGTGAGGCCAGTGCGGCTCGCGGAGTTCCTCGGGATGGCTGAGCAACAGCAGGACCGCCGATGCCAGGAGGTTCATCGTCGTCTCGTATCCCGCGAACAGCAACAGGAACGCCATGGCCAGCAACTCGTCGTCGTCCAGTTCCGACTGCACCAGCGTGCTGAACAGGTCATCACCCGTCACCCGGCGCTTCTCCTCGATCAGCGCCGAAAAGTAGGCGTGCAGCGAGGACCACGCCTCCTCCAGGGCACCGGCGGGCAGGGCGTCGGCGGGTGAGCCCACACGGTAGGTCCAGTCACGCAGCGCGGTGCGGTCCGCCGGTGGCACGCCGAGCACCTCACTGATCACCAGGACCGGCAAGGGGAACGCGAAAGCGGTAACCAGGTCCGTCTCGCCACGGCGGGGGAGGTTGTGCAGTACCTCTGCGGTCAGCTCCCGGATGCGGCCACGCAACGCGTCAACGCGGCGAGGCGTGAAGGTCGCAGCGACCAGTCGCCTCAGCCGCGTGTGCTCGGGAGCGTCGGTGTTGAGCATGTGCCGGGCGAGGAGCTCGCGAGCTTGCCTGGCCGGGGATTGCGGCTTGGGACGTCCTGCTCCACGGGGCGGCACGTTCGAGAAGCGGCCGTCGGCGAGGACGGACCGTACCTGCTCGTACCCGGTAACCAGCCAGGCCTCGGAACCGTTGGTGAGCGACACCCGGACGGCGGACCCCCTGTCACGGACAGCCGCGTAGTACGGGTACGGGTCGTGGGCGAATGCCGGGTCGGCGGCATCCAGTCCGCCTGCGGTGTAGGGGCATGCCGACATCTCTCGCTCGGTACTGGTCGTCGGCGGCTGGGGAGTTCTCATGGCCTCACATGTTTCAGGAGGGGAAAGGTTGTTGTTGCGATGCCACGAACGTGGTGGCGTCCCATCGCCCTGCGAGTGTCGGCGCCAGCCCCCTCAGCGCAGCCTGACACAACTCGGTCTCGTCCCGCGCGGCGCCTTCGGGAAGAACACCGAGGAGGGGGGCGGACGCGATGTCCGGCAGATCTCTTTCACGTTGCAGCAGGACGCCAGATCGGGTACCAGGGGCCATGAGCCCACGACGACGCCGAGTACCGGTAGATCGCGCACGCGCAGGGCCTCCATGGTGAGAACCGTGTTGTTCAGGGTGCCCAAGCCCGGTTCCACCACGACCAGCACCTCGACGTGTGAACCGACGCCGATGGCCATACGGGCCATGTCGGCCAGCGTGTGCCCCGCCTCGTCATAGCGCACCAGCAGGCCGCCGGCGCCCTCGACCAGCACCAGATCGTGCGCCGCCGCCAGTTCGCCCAGGGCCCTGGTGACGCAGACCGGCCCCACCGAAGGCAGCCCGGATCGGCCAGCCGCGGTGGCAGGAGCGAGCGGCTCCGGGTAGCGAGCCGGCTAACAGGTGGTCAGTGAACCGGCGACGCCAGTACTGCAGGCACATCTTGATCGCGACCTCGACCGACACCGAACCGGAGTCGGTGAGAAAGACATGCTGCAGCGGCTCAGGAGTGATCTCGACGAGACGGGTGGCAAGCCGTACGGCGGGCTCATGGGTGAGACCAGCGAACATCACATGGCTCATCCGGCCGAGCTGCTCGCCAGCCGCCGCGTTCAGCACCGGATGGTTGTAACCGTGGATAGCGGTCCACCACGAAGACATGCCGTCAATCAGTTCGCCCGCTCCGTCCGCCAGCCGTAGCCGGACACCGGATGCGGACTCGACGACCAACGGCTGCTGCCGACCCGGCATCGGAGAGTACGGGTGCCAGACGTGCTCGCGGTCCAACGCCAAGAGCTCGGAGGCGGCCGACGGTTCATGCATTGGGCGCCAGGCCCGTTCCAGCGCCGCGGCGGCGCACAGCGACGAGGTCCGTACGAGGTTCGTTGACGACCGAGGTGGTGGCGGCGCCGGACCCGCGGCCCACGCCGGCATGCGATCCGCAGCCGCCCCTCGCCACCGCCCGGTGTTCGGGCAGGGTCACCTGGCCGGTGCCCTCCACCTCGAACCCGGCGTCCGTGATCATCTCCAGGTCGGCCTGGCCGGCCTGGCCCTCGGTGGTGAGGTAGTCGCCGAGGAAGATCGAGTTGGCGAGGTCGAGGGCGAGCGGTTGCATCGTGCGCAGGTGGACCTCGCGGCCGCCCGCGATGCGCACCTCGATGTCCGGGCAGACGAACCGGACCATCGCCAGGATGCGCAGGCAGCGTTGCGGGGTGAGGTTCCACGCCTTGGCCAGCGGGGTGCCTTCGACCGGGATCAGGAAGTTGACCGGAACCGAGTCCGGGTCCAGCTCGCGCAGCGAGAACACCACGTCCACCAGGTCCTCGTCGCTCTCGCCCAGGCCGGCGATCAGTCCCGAACAGGCGGACAGACCGGCGGCGTGCGCCTTGTTCACGGTGTCGACGCGGTCGGCGTAGGTGTGCGTGGTGGTGATGTCCCCGTACGTCGACTCGGAGGTGTTGAGGTTGTGGTTGTAGGCGTCCGCGCCGGCCGCGCGCAGCCGCTCGGCCTGGCCGTCGGAGAGCAGACCGAGGCACGCGCACACCTCGACACCCTCGTTCTGCTCCTTGATCGCCTTGATGGTGCCCGCGACCCGGTCCACGTCACGGTCGGTCGGACCGCGCCCGGAGGCGACCAGGCAGACCCGCTTGGCGCCTCCCGCCAGCCCGGCGGCCGCGGCCTTCGAGGCCTCGTCCGGCTTGAGCCAGGTGTACTTCAGGATGCCCGTGTCGGAGCCGAGGCGCTGGGAGCAGTAGGAGCAGTCCTCGGGACACAGCCCGGACTTGAGGTTGACGAGGTAGTTGAGTTTCACCCGTCGGCCGAACCAGTGCCGGCGCACCTTTCCGGCCGCGGCCACCACGTCAAGCAGGTCGTCGTCGGAAGTGGCGAGGACGGCCAGAGCTTCCTCGCGGGTCGGCGACTCGCGCCTGAGCCCCTTTGCGGTGAGCTGGCCGAGCAGTGCCTGAAGCGGCAGTGGGTTCTCGTCCCCCGCGTGACCGCTGACCGGCGTCGAAGCGATGGTTTCCCGATTCTGGGCAGCGGGCCGCCGGGGGCTGTGCGGCGGACCGGGGGGAGTTTTGATCATGAAGTCTTCCTGTTCAGCGCAGCCTGGAGGAGGGGCCGGCGATCGTCGGGGACCGCTTGACCGGCACCCTCTGCGCCCCCGGACACGCTGCCGACGGCCATGGAGTGGGAGGCGGTCAATTGCGTAGTGCTATGCGGGCAGATGCAGCGCCGACCAGATCCGCGTGGTGATGTCATCGATGGTGCCGTCCGCCTCGACGCTCACGAGGACGTCCCGGTAGTAAGACAGCAACGACGCGGTTTGGCTGCGATAGACGGCCTGGCGGTGCAGTATGACCTCCTTGGTGTCGTCGGCACGGCCTCGGCCGAGGAGCCGGGCGGTCAGGACGTCCTCAGGGACCTGGAGCTCCAGCACGGTGCGGAGCGAGAGTCCCTTCCTGTCCAGCATGGCCGACAGGACTTCAGCCTGTGGAAGCGTGCGGGGAAACCCATCGAGGAGGAAACCCCGTTGGGCGTCCGGCTCGGCCAGACGCTGCGCCAGCATGCCGGCGGTGACGTCGTCTGGAACGAGTTCCCCAGCGTCGAGGAAGGACCTGGCCCGCTCCCCGAGAGGGGAGCCGAGTTCCACATGGCGACGGAAGAGGTCACCGGTGGAGACATGCGGAACACCAAGGTAATGGCTCAGCCGCTGTGCCTGCGTGCCCTTGCCCGCGCCAGGCGGACCGAGGAGTACGAGTCGCATGTGTGGTTCTTCCTCTCCTATGAAGGGGCCAAAGGAGCGGCGCCGGTGGACGTATCGGCCGCAGGGTGAGGGGGCCGCCGGGTGAGACCGAGCAGGGCCGCTGCGTTGTCCTTGAGGACGAGCGGCCTGACCGTGTCCTTGATCTCCAGACGCTCGAAGTCGCTGAGCCAACGGTCGGGGGTGATCACCGGGAAGTCCGAGCCGAACAGGGCCTTGTGCCGCAGAGGGCCGTTCACCGCCCTGACGAGCTGGGGCGGGAAGTACTTCGGTGACCATCCGGACAGGTCGATGTAGATGTTGGCCTTGTGAGTGGCCATGGAGATCGCCTCGTCCTGCCAGGGCACCGACGGGTGGGCCAGGACGATGGTCAGGCCGGGGAAGTCGGCGGCCACGTCGTCGAGCAGCATGGGGTCGGAGTAGCGCAGCTTGATGCCGCGGCCGCCGGGCAGTCCCGCACCGATGCCTGTCTGCCCTGTGTGGAATATCGCCGGTACACGGGATTCCTCGAGGGCCTCGTACAGCGGGTAGTAGCGGATGTCGTTGGGTTGGAACGCCTGGAGGCTGGGGTGGAACTTGAAGCCGCGTACCGCGTGACGGGCCACCAGGCGGCGGATGCGGGCGGTGGCGGCCCGGCCCGCATGGGGGTCGACCGATCCGAAGGGGATCAGGATGTCGGTGTGCTCCGCTGCCTGGTCGGCGATGTCCTCGCTCGACAGGGCCGGGTGGCCCGTGGCCGAGGTGGCGTCGACGGTGAATACCACGGCTGCGGTGCGGCGGGCGCGGTAGTAGGCGGCGATGTGGGTGAGGGTCGGCATCCGGTGCTCCGGCGACTTGAAGTACGCGGCAGAGGCGCCCATCAGTTCGTCGTCGAGTGAGACGTGCCCGTGGGCGTCCTGCTCGACGTGGACGTGTACATCGATGGCGTCGAGAGCGGAAAGATCCATCTGTGTGCCTCGCGGGTGGGGCGGACAGGGGCTACGAAGATCAGCCGGCACGGTGGACGGGCTTCCGGCCGGCGGGCAGGAGGAGAGCGATCTTGACCCGGACGCGGGAGGCGGCGGGAAACAGGTCGGCCAGGACGGCGCGATCGGGTAGGGCGATGGCGATGGTGCTCACGTAGCTCTCCAGAGGAGGGGATCAGCGTGCCCGGCGGGCTGCGGCCTGCGTCACGAAGGCGTCAAGGGAGCCGGGATCGGCGAGCGCGTCACGGCTGGCCACGCCGGCTGCTGCCGCTCCGAGGAGGATCTTCTTGGCGGGGAGTTCGAGTTTCTTCCCCGTGCGGTTGCGCGGCACCGCCGGGATTGCGGTGATGCTGTCCGGTACGTGTCGGGGGGAGAGCGCGCTCCGCAGCGCCGTCGTGATCGTCAGCCGTAGGGCGTCGTCGAGTTCGGCACCGTCGCGCACCACGACGTACAGGAGCAGTTCGCCGGGGCCGCCGACGGGGTCCTCGAGATGGATGACCAGGCTGTCGTCGATCTGCGGGAGTTCTTCGACGACGCGGTAGAACTCGGCGGTGCCCAGACGCACTCCGCCGCGATTGAGGGTGGCGTCGGAGCGGCCGGCGACGATGCAGTGTCCTTGCGGGGCGAAGCGCACCCAGTCGCCGTGCTTCCAGACGCCTGGATAGGTGTCGAAGTAGGCGCCGTGGTAGCGGGAGCCGTCGGTGTCGCCCCAGAAGCCGACCGGCATGGACGGCATGGGTTCGGTGACGACCAGTTCCCCGAGCTGGCCGACGACTGTACGGCCCTGTTCGTCAAAGGCCGCTGCGGCGACGCCCAGGCAGGGGCCCGAGATCTCCCCGGCGACGACCGGCTGCCAGGGGCTGCCCTGGATCAGCCCCGAGCACACGTCTGTGCCGCCGCTTCCGACATTGAGGAGGACGTCGGTGCCGAACTGCTCGTGCACCCAGTGGTAGCCCTCGGACGGGAGCGGGCTGCCGGCGGCACCGATCTGGCGCAGCCGGGACAGATCGTGGTCCTTGCCCGGTGTCAGGCCTTCCTTGCGGCAGGCCATGAGGAAGCCGGGGCTCGCGCCCATCAGGGTGGCACGGGTCTCCGCCGCGAGCCGCCACTGCCAGGTCAGGTCCGGGTGGAGCGGGTTGCCGTCCAGCAGGACCACGGAGGAGCCCACCAGCAGGCCTGAGACCAGGGAGTTCCAGACCATCCACGCGGTGGTGGAGAACCACATCATGCGGTCGCCCGGCCCGAGGTCGAAGCTCAGGGCGTGGTTCTTCAGATGCTCCAGCAGGATGCCGCCGTGGCTGTGCACGATGGCCTTGGGCATGCCGGTGGTGCCGGAGGAGAAGAGCACGCACAGCGGGTGGTCGAAGGGGACGGGAGCGAAGCCGACCTCGGGCCGGGCCTGCAGGAGCTGCGCCCAGGGCAGGGTGTCCGGTAGTTCGCCGTCCCCGTAGGGGACGTGGACGGTGCGGTGCAGCGTGGGCAGGGCGGCGCGGATCTCGGCGACCTCGGCGCGCCGGTCGACGTGCTTGGCGCCGTAGCGGTAGCCGGAGACGGCGAGCAGGACCTTCGGTTCGATCTGCGAGAAGCGGTCGATGACGCCGCGAGCGCCGAACTCGGGTGCGCAGCTTGCCCAGACGGCACCGAGGCTGGCAGTCGCGAGGTAGGCGACCACGGTCTCGGGGATGTTGGGCAGGTAGGCGGCGACACGGTCGCCGGGGCCGACCCCCAGGCCGTGCAGGGCCGAGCGTACCCGGGCGACTTGGTCAGCCAGTTCAGTCCACGTCAGTTCGATCGGCGGCCGGGTCTGGGAGTGGGCGACCACGGCCACGTCGTTGGGGGCGACGTCGCGGGCGCGTACGGCGTGCTCGGCGTAGTTGAGGGTTGCGCCCGGGAACCATACGGCACCGGGCATCTCGCGGCGGGCGAGCACCTGACGGGGCGCGCTGTGGGCACGGACCTGGAAGTACTGCCAGATCGATGACCAGAAGCCCTCCAGGTCGGTCACGGACCAGCGATGGAGCGCCGCGTAGTCGGTGAAGGCGAGTTCGCGCTGCCGCTCCAGCCATTGCACGTACTGGCCGATGCGGGTGGTGGTGCGCCAGTCCGGCGCAGGGGAACGGAGGATCTGCGGCGCGGTCACCGGATGCTCCCTTCGCATGCCCCCCGCCACAGGGCCAGCAGCTCGGGCAGGCCCTCCACAGCGAGGTGCGGTGCCTGCTCGGGCGGCAGCGTGTCGAGGCCGTCGCCGGTGTGGATACCGGTTCGCACCGCGACGGCGAGGGCGCCGCCACGCCGGGCCATGGCCATCTCCAGCTCCGGGTCGTCGCCGACGACGGCCAGGTCGTGGAAGGCGATGCCGAGCCGGGCGGCGGCGCAGCCGAGGGCGTTGCGGGACGGTTTGCCCACCACCTCCTCCGTGACGCCGGTGACGGAGCCGATCATGGCGCACAGGATCCGGGAGGTTCCCAGCACCGGGCCGTCCGCACTGGCGAAGTGGACGGACTGGGAGGAGGAGTACAGCGCGGCGCCCTGCGTGACGGCGTGGCAGGCCGCTTCCAGGTCGTCCATGGTGAATTCCCGGTACCAGCCGGTCAGTACGGCGTCGGCCTGCGGCTTCCCCTTGGGTTCGAGGACCTCGATGCCCGCTCGGCGCAACGGCTCCTTCAGGCCGTCGCCGCCGAGCACCACCACGCGCCGCTGGCCTTCGGCCACCAGGCGGTCGACAGCACTGGTCGCGGGGGTCAGCACGGCGGTGTCGTCGAGTGCGAAGCCTATGGACCGCAGCGCGCCGGCGTACGCCTCCGGGGTGCGGGTGGTGCCGTTGGTGAAGACCGTCCAGGGCAGGCCGCGGGCGGTGAGCCAGGAGGTCAGTGCCAGGGCGCCCGGGAGGGGGGCGAGCCGGTGGTTGCGCCGGTCGCCGAGGACAAGGGTGCCGTCCATGTCGAACACGACGCCGCGCACGTCCCGCAGCCGGTCGAGGACAGCTTCGGGGTCGGGGCCGAGGGCGTCAGGCTTGTGTGCCGGCACGTCGGTGGTCACGGCGCAGCTCCAGTCGGAAGTCGGGGTTCTGCAGGAGGAGTTCCGGGAGCGGCGGGCGGTCGGCCAGGCCGCGCAGCAGCTCCAGGACGGGGGAGAGGCCGGGGTTGTAGTGGCGCCGGGCCGGTCCGGCGGCGATCATGGCGTCCACCTGCTCGGCGGGCATGGTGGCCCGCAGTAGCAGTTCCTCGTCGCTGATGCCGCGTGAAAAGCGGCGGCGCAGCTCGGCGATGTCGGCGGGCGGCGGCTCCTGGGCGATCTCCTTGGCCCGCGGGCGGTCGAGGATGCGGTCGGCCACCTCCGGGTCGATGGGTGTGACCGGTCGGCCGAAGGCGCCGAGCGTGTAGCGGATCACCTGGTCGGAGACCTGGGCATAGCGCTCGCCGCCGATGATGTTGTACAGGGCCTGCGAGCTGACCATCTGCGGGAACGGCGTGACCATGATCGGGTGCCCCAGGTCGGCGCGGACCCGGGTCACTTCCTCGACCACGGCGTCGAAGCGGTTGCTGAGCCCGAGTTCGGCGAGCTGGCGGCGCATGGTGGCCATCGCGCCGCCTGCGAGCTGGTGCCGCAGGAAGGCCGCGTCGAAGGCCTGCGGGCGGCCCGCGGGCAGCCCCTCGGCAGCCGCCATGCGGTCGAAGTACGTGGCGGCGGCACCGAGCAGCCGGTCGTCGATGTCGACGGTGTGGCCCAGGGCCCGCAGGTTGGCCGCCGTGCGTTGGGCGTCAGGAAGTGAGGATCCCTCGGAGAGCGCTCCGCAGGCGGTTTGCAGCGCTTGCACGCCGAGGTCGGCCGCCGTGAGGTAGCTGCGTCCGGGCAGGCCGATAGTGCAGTGGGAGTGCAGCTCAAGCGGCTTGCCGCCGAGACGGGCGAGAACCGCGGGGACGAGGGCGGCGGCACGTTCGGAGGTGAGCAGGCCGCCGGGGTCCTTGATGTAGACGCGGTCGATGTCCGGGCACGCGGCCAGCTGCGCGGCGAGGGCTCCGTAGTGGTCGTCGTCGTGGACGTCGCTGACGGTGAAGACCAGCGCGCCGACGATCTCGGTGGCTCCGGCCAAGCGGAGCATGCGGGCCGAGGCGCGGGCGGCGTCCATGTCGTGCATGGGGTCCAGGACGACGAAGCGGCTGATGCCGTTGACCACGAGCCGGTCGTAGACCAGCTGCATGACCTCCGGGTGGGCGGTCTCCCAGGAGATGAAACGGAAGCCGGTGCCGATGAACTGGAGGGGGGTGTGCGGCATGGCCTGATGGGTGAGCCTGATGCGCTCCCACGGGTCCTCGCGGTGGGTCCGCACGGCCATGCCCATGTGGGTGCTGGAGGTGTAGTCGAGGGCGTGGAAGCCGATGCGGTCGAGGATGGGGGCGATGCGCAGGATGCGGCCGGTGTCGAGGCCGACGGCACCCCACAGGCTCTGGTTGCCGTCGCGCAGCGACACGTCGACCAACTGGATGTCAGCCATGGCCGGCGCCTCCTGTGGTGACCGGAGTGTGCTGCTGGAGGAAACGGGTGCACCAGGCCGTGTCCACACCGCCCTCCGCGAACTCGATGTCGTCCATCACGGCCTGATGCATCGGCACCGTGGTGCTGACGCCGCCGATGGTGCAGCGGGCGAGGGCGGTGCGCATCCGGGCGAGTGCCTCCTGTCGGTCGCGGCCGTGCACGATGAGTTTGGCGAGCAGGGAGTCGTAGTACGGCGGCACCTGGACGCCGGCCTGGAGATGGGTGTCGATGCGGATGCCCTCGCCGAGGGGGAAGACGGCCTCGGTGACGGTGCCGGGACTGGGCTGGAAGTCTCGCGTCCAGTCCTCGGCGTTGAGGCGGCACTCGAAGGCGTGACCGGTGAAGGACACGTCCGTCTGACCGAAGGACAGCGGCCGCCCCTCGGCGACGGCGATCTGCTCGGCGACCAGGTCGAGGCCGGTGATGGCCTCGGTGACGGGGTGTTCGACCTGGATGCGGGCGTTCATCTCCAGGAAGTAGAAGGTTCCCCGTTCGATGTCGACCAGGAACTCCACGGTGCCCAGGCCTCGGTACTCCAGGTGCTTGCCGAGTGCGACGGCGGCGCGGTGCATCTCCTCCCGCAGCGCCGGATCCAGCAGGGGGGCCGGGGCCTCCTCGACCAGCTTCTGGTAGCGGCGCTGTACGGAGCAGTCGCGGGTGCCCAGGTGGACGACGTTCTGCCCGTCGCCCAGCAGTTGCACCTCCACGTGGCGTCCGGAGGCCACGAAGCGCTCCAGGTACACCCGCGGGTCGCCGAACGCCGCCGCTGCCTCGGCCATCGCCAGGTCGATGGTCGCAGTGAGGGCGGCCGGGTCGTGGACCTGCTTCATGCCGCGGCCACCCCCGCCCCCGACCGCCTTGACCAGCAGCGGGAAGCCGATCTCGGTGGCGAGCCGGGGCGCGTCTGCCGCGTCCTGCAGCGGCCCGCCGGGGACCACCGGCAGCCCGGCGGCGACAGCGTGCCGCCGCGCTTCCAACTTGTCGCCGACAGCCGCCAGCTGCGCCTCGGTGGGGCCGATGAACACGATTCCCGCCTCGGCGCAGGCGCGGGCCAGCCGCTGGTTCTCCGACAGGAAGCCGTAACCGGGGTGGATGGCGTCCGCCCCGGCGGCGCGGGCGGCGGCGATCACCGCGTCCACGTTGAGGTAGCTCGCCGAGGGAGCGGCCGGACCGAGCCGAACCACGCGGTCCGCCAGCAGGGCCGGCACGGAGTGCAGGTCGGCGTCGGAGGAGGCGAGCACCGCCTCGATGCCCAGCCGCCTGCATGTGCGCAGAACGCGCAGGGCGATCTCGCCCCGGTTGGCGATGAGGACGCGCCGGATGATCACGACGTCGCCCCTTCACCGGTGTCGACGTACATCAGCACGGTGCCCTGTTCGGCGAACTCCCCGTCGCTCAGGCAGAATTGCGTCACCGTTCCGGCAACGCCGGCGGGGACGGAGTTCATCAGCTTCATCGTCTCCACGATCCCGACCACGGCCGTCTCGGTCACCTGGCTGCCGACCTCGACGAACGGTGCTGCCCCGGGCTTGGGAGCGCGGTAGAACGCACCCGGTAGCGGGGCCCGTACCTCCGCCAAGCCCTCGCGTGGCGGCGCGGCGGTGTCCTGCCTGGCGGAAACATCGGCAGCGGCAGGCTCGGCCGGCGCGTCGACGATGACGGGTTCCGTGGTGACGCGGGTGGACTGGCTCCAGGCGCCGTCCTCGTCGCGCACCAGCAGGAGGTCGAACCGGGCAGTGCTCAGCCGCAGCCGGTCCGCCTCCATACCGTCGACGATGCGCAGGATGTCCGCCACGTCCTCGCTGGTGAGGTTCACGCCCCGCCTCCTCGTACGACAGCGCCGCCGAGCAGCGCCACGACGTGGTCGAAAGCCTTCGCCTTGGGGGTGGCCAGCGGCTTGTTCTCCCGGCTCGCCCACACCGTCTCCGGGCGGCTCTGGAGCAGGAAGATGTTCTTTCCCGGGGCGAAGTTGCGGGAGATCGCCCACTCGATGTCCTGCGGGGCGCCGTAGTGCGCCTCCACGCTCCGCGCGATCCGCACCAGCTCGTGGATCTCCTCGTCCGACAGGCACGGTTCGTCGCGCAGGTACTCCGGCACGTCCTCCTCCACCACACCGGAGCCGCTGGGGTCCATCCGGTGCTGGCGCGCCTTGGTGGAGATGGTGCGGGCGCAGATCTCGCCGGTGACCTTGCCGACCGTGAACCTGTCCGGCGTCACGTCTCCGCTGACGAGCGCCGATCCCAGCCCCCAGGAGCCCTCGACGGCGACCAGCGAGCGGTCCCCGGTGAGCGGGCTGCGGGTGAACATCACGCCCGCGCAGCGCGGATCGATCATGCGCTGGACGACCACGGCCATAGCGAGGTCGTGCTCGGGCAGTCGCAGACGCCGCCGGTAGCTGACCGATTCCAGGCTGTACAGGCTCGCCCAGCAGCTGCGCACGTGCTCCAGCAGGGACTGCGCGCCGCGCACCCACAGGTAGGTGTCCTGCAGCCCGGCAAAGCTGGCGTCCTCCGCGTCCTCGCTGGTCGCGCTGGAGCGCACGGCGACCGGCGTGGCCTCGCCCGGCATGTCGGACTCGCTGTCCAGTTCCCGGTAGCTGCAGACCACGGCGTCGGCCACGTCCTGCGGCAGCGGCTCGGCCTCGATCCGGCGGCGGATGCGGGCGGCGGCCTCGGCGATCGGGCCGGTCTGCCCGGCATCGAACGACTCGATCTCGGCGCGGATCTCCCCGGCCGCGTCCACGGCGCGCAGGAAGGCCTCGAACGCGTCCGTGGTGACCACGAAGCCGGGCGGTACGGGAGCACCGGCGAAGGTCAGTTCACCGAGGCTCGCGCCCTTGCCACCGACGCGCGGACGGTCCGTGAGCCGCAGCTCGGGGAACCGGCCGACGTAGGCAGACGTGTGCATGAACCGACTCCTTGTCAGTCGAGGATGGTGACGATGCCGCGGCTGCCGTCGACGCGCAGCCGCTGGCCGGTGGTGATCCGCTTGGTGGCGTGGCCGGTGCCGACCACGGAAGGCAGTCCGTACTCGCGGGCGACGATCGCGGCGTGCGACATCGTCCCGCCGATGTCCGACACCGCGGCGGCGATCTTCCCGAAGACCGGCCCCCAGCTCGGTGCCGTCACCGGGCAGACCAGGATCTCGCCCTCCCGGACCTGGCCGATGTCGTTGGCGCTCAGCAGCACGCGGGCCGTGCCTTCCACCACGCCCGGGGAGGCGGCGAAACCGCGCACCTCGCGCTCGTCAGCCTCCACCGGCCGCGCCCAGGACTCGATGGTCTCCGCCGTGATGCCCCACAGCATGCGCACCGCCGGATCGTTGAGCGCCTCCGGCACGGGGCCCAGGGCAGGCGGCGGCGACCACTGCTTGAGCGCCTCCAGGGTGCGCTTGCGCTCGGCGACCACCTGCTGCCAGTGGGTTCGGCCCGTCGGCTGGCCGCCGGCGGCCCAGGCCAGCATCACGTCGGTGAGGGCCTGGTCCACCTCGGTGTGGTGCAGCTGGAAGATGTCCTCCGCCTCCGGCAGCAGGCCCCACGCGTGCAGCAGCCGGCCGAATTCCCGGACCTTGTTGAAGAACTTGGTCGTGAAGTGGTGCTCGCAGTAGAAGTTGTGGTCCTCGACGAACGGGAACACCGCCCGGGCGAGCCCCAGCATCTGGTCGAAGGCTGCGCGCTCCTCCTCACTGGCCAGCAGCGAGCGGTACTCCTGGGCGATGCGTTCCCGCTCCGCCCTGAGCTGCTCGGTCGGGCGCTCCAGCAGCTCCCCGCGGCGAGCCTGCGCGACGTAGCGGGGCAGCGCCGCGAACGGGACGGTCAGGTCGTCGTTCCAGCTGCGGTGGTGGTGGTAGAAACCCGCGCCGGTGGACATGTTGAACCACGGCTCCCGCGCCTCCTCCAGCGCCGCCAGCCAGCGCTGCCCGGACTCGCCGCGCTCCGCCAGCGCCGCCAGCACCTTCTGCGGATCGCTTCCCTCCGTGAACAGGTCGTCGACGCCTCCCTCCACGGCGAGCAGCGCCAGCTTCTTCAGCTCGTCGTCCGGGCGGTAGAGGACCACGTCGACGCCGGCGACCATCCGGGCCACGTCCTGGTCGGAGATCTCCGGGAACGATGCCTTGCAGAACTCGAAGAACACGACGTAGGCGCCGTAGCCCAGCATCAGGAACTCGGTGTGGTAGTGCCACATCTTCGAGTACAGGTCCAGGACGCGGTGGTAGTTCTCCCGCACGTAGTGGTTCTGCGGCACGCCCCTGGCCTCGAAGACCACCGCGGCGTCCTCGAACTCCGGCAGCGTCGGCACCTCGACCTGCTCCACCTCGGCGATGAGCTCGGTGATCCGGCCCACCCAGCCCTGGTAGAGCTCGTCCCAGTTCTCGTAGTAGAAGCCCGCCCGCTCGCTGAAGACGGCGAGCCTGCGCTCGATCTCCGCCGGATCGGTGACCGGGTTGGCGGTGATGTAGACGCGGCCGTTGACGATTCGGTGCTCGATGCCGAGCGTGGTGGGGAAGACGAACATCCGAGCCGTGTTCGCGCCCAGGGCGGTGTACGGCAGCTCCGCGGTGATCGCGTCGAACGCGGGCATCGGCTCGGGGAAGTGCATCGCGTTGTAGAACCAGAAGCGCCCGTCATCTTCCGGCTGGAAGCGGGTGTAGTACGGATACATCGACCTCCAGCCATCGGCGCCCGGGACGTCGGCGATCTCGGACGGCAAGGGGAAGCGGCGGTCGGAAGCGGAGTCGGGCAAGGTGACCTCCAGCAAGGGCGGCTCAAGGCGTGGTGGCGCGGGCCTGCATCGCTGGGAAACCTTCACGCAACCCTTATGACCGGGGCAACAAATCCATGTTAACTTTTCACCTAGTGAAATGCGGAGGTGATCGTGCGGCAATACCAGGTCAAGACCATCGCTGCTCTGGAGCGCGGCCTGCGCGTCCTCCGAACCCTCCAGGAGATGCGCGCCGCCAGCCTCCACGACCTCCATCTCGCCACCGGCATCCCCAAAGCCACCCTCACCCGCATCCTGCACACCTGTCACCGAGAGGGCCTCGTCTGGCAGCGCCTCGCGGACGGGGCCTTCCTCCCCAGCGTCAGCCACCACTGGCGGGCCCCTCAGGACCACTCCGAATGGCTCGCGGAGATCGCCTCGCCCGTCATGGAAGAGCTGTGCGAGCGCGTCATGTGGCCTTCCGTACTCACCGTCCCGCGCCTGGACTACATGGAGACCATTGACACCAACAGCCCCAAGGCGTACTTCGACGAGGTCGTCCCCGTCGCACCCGTCGGCTTCCGCTCACACGTCCTGCTCGGCGCCTCCGGCCGCGCCTACCTCTCCTACTGCCCCGACCGGGAGCGCGAAGCCGTCCTCCGCCGACTGCGCGAGCACGACGCCCCCGGGAACGAGTACGCCCACGACACCGAATGGGTGCGCCGCCTGATACAGACCACACGCAGCCGCGGCTACAGCACTCGCGCGCCCGAGTACGACGTCGACGGCCGCACCTCCATCGCGGTCCCGATCCGCCTGGACGCCGAGGTCCTCGGCTGCGTCAACCTCACCTGGCGCAAGACGGTCATGACCGCACAAGAAGCTGCCAGACGCTACCTCGCCGACCTGCGCACGGCGGCCCAGCGCATCGAGAGCGAGGCCGCCCGGGCAGGCCTCCAACCAGGCCTCTCTACGCCCCCGGGATCGCCAGTGGACGCTCAGCCTTGACCCTCTTCCGCAAGGCAAGGCAAGGCAAGGCCGGGACAGGGCTCCGTAATCCTGATGATGAAGGGGAGCCGGTCCCGGTCCGTGCGAGCGTACGCAGGACGCGCTGGTAGTCCACCAACACCGCTAGGCCGTGTCCGATGGGTCGTGGAATCTCGTGGGCGCAACGAAGTAGTGCGGCGATGATGTGCGGGTGTTCTACGAAGATCCAGCGAGTACGACTACCAGGACGAGGATGCGTTCACGGACAGGGAGTCGGGCTTGTACGCGCTCTGGTACCGCCCGGCGTACACCCGCCTGAACATCGGGTGGCTGGAAAATCGGCAAGCCGTACGCGACAGGGACGGTCCCCAACGGTGTTCGCAGCGAAGCTGAAGGCTGGGAAGGGCTGCACAGTGGCGCAGGTGGCGCTCGGCTGGCTGCTGGCCCAAGGACAGGACATCGGCCCCGTTCCCCGGCGCCCGCAGCGCACAGCGCGTGGCCGAGGACGTCGCCGCCGCGCACCTCAGCGACGACGGAAGGCGCCATGGCGCGGCGGCTTGACGGGGCTGCGGAGTGCGGTGAGGCGCTCGCCGGGTGATCATGAACCTCAAAGGGCCCGGACGCTTCAGCGCGCGGCAACGGCCCTGGTCGGGACGTTGGAAGCGGCCGAAGGATCTTGGCTCATGTGCTCCCGAGGACCGTGGTGGCGAGCAGTGGGCCACCACGTGGCGGCTTGAGGTGCGCCGGGGCGGGTGGGTGGTGGACGCGCCGCCGCTCGAGACCCGTCGCCCTGCAGCTCTCATGCCGCGCTCGCTGCCCGATCCACGTGCGCCTCGTCATTTGGCGCTGAGCAACATCGGCTCTTGTTTCACTTTCAACATCAGATTAGGGTGTGTTTCAAATTTGAAACTAAAGAAGGGCTCTCATGTCTGCAGCCAGGGGGCGATCCGGGGCCGAGCGCATGCCTGTTCTCTACATGAGTCATGGTGGTCCCGGACTTCCGGATGACCCGATTTGGCCTGGGGAACTCGCCCAGTGGGGTGCCGACCTGCCGCGTCCTGCGGCTGTCCTCATGGTCTCCGCGCACTGGGAGGAGGCGCCACTCACCCTCGGGGCAACTACGACGATGCCACTCGTCTATGACTTCTGGGGTTTCCCCGAGCGCTACTACCAGGTCCGGTATCCCGCGCCAGGCGCCCCCGAACTGGCGGACGGTGTACGCAAACTCCTCCGGGGCCCCGGTATGCAGGTATACGACGCGCCTGACCGCGGGCTGGATCACGGAGCGTACGTCCCGCTGACTCAGATGTACCCCGGGGCCGACATCCCCGTCCTGCAGATGTCGATGCCGAGCCTGGACCCTGAGCAGCTCATGGAGATCGGCAGCAAGCTCGCCCCACTACGGGACGAAGGAGTGCTGATCGTAGGCAGCGGTCACTTCACCCACAACCTCCAGGCTGTGAACTCGGCCAATCGTGTTACGCCGGCCATGGCCGAGTTCGATGACTGGGGCCAGGCCGCGCTGGATGCGGGTGACGTCGATTCCCTTCTCGATTTCAAGCGCAAGGCGCCGGCAGCCGACTATGCCCATCCGAGGGAGGAACACTTTGTTCCGCTCGCTGTCGCCCTGGGTGCAGCAGCGGACGACCTCCACACCCAAAAGTCCGCCATCAAGGGTTTCTGGCTGGGTGTCTCCAAGCGCTCCGTCCAGTTCGGCTGACCGTCCGACTCGCATCCACAGGCTGCTTGCTCACCCGCGTGGTCGGCCCGGCTCAGGTGCCCTTCAGCAGGAGCTCCTCGAAAGGAAGGATTATTCATGGCGACACTCGCGGTCGTGGGCGCTGGACCAGGCTTGGGCCGTGCCATCGCCCAACGCTTCGGTGTCGAGGGCTTCGATGTCGCGCTGCTCGCTCGGGCGCCCGAAAGACTCGACGCGTTGGCAGCAGACCTCGGAGCGCTTGGCCTCACCGCCCGGGCCTACCCTGCCGACGTGACGGACAGGCGAGCCCTTGTGGCCACCCTGCGACGGATCGAGGCGGAGTTGGGCAGCGTCGACGTCCTAGTGTTCAACCCCGCACATCGGCTTCCGGCGGTGTCCATTGATCAGGTCGCTCCCGAGGACGTACTGAGGGAGCTCGAGCAGAAGGTGCTGGGCGCCGTGGCTGCTGTCGGTGCCGTGCTGCCCGGGATGCGTGCCCGTGGCCGCGGTTCCCTGCTCTTCACCGTGGGCTCATCGGCCGTTTATCCCGTTCCGGGGATCGGTGCCGTGGGAATCGCGGCTGCCGGCCTTCGCTCCTATGTCCTGTCTCTGCGGCAGTCACTCGCAGCCGAAGGCATCACCGTGGGGCTGGCGGTGATCGATCTGTTCATCAGGTCCGGAGGCGGGGAAGCCGACCCCGCTTTCATCGCGGAACGGATCCACAGGCTTCACCTCGAAGGCGACACTCCGGAGGTGAGGATCGGCAACCTGCGTGATCCAGCGAGTTCGGCCAGCTCAACGCCAAGCGCCCCGTGCTCCTGAGGCCGGCGTGGTCGACTCGTTTGGCGAGCCGGTCAATCCTCAGCAGCTGTGACAGCCTGCCATCCGCCGGGTGAAACGGGCCTCGTCGGCCTGGACATCAGGTGCACATGAGGTCAGAGGTACAGCTTTCTGTTGATGGGGATGCCGTTCTCCCGCAGTAGGTCTCGTAGTGGTTGATGTACCACCACACGTCCAGTGTCTCGATGAAGCCGCCCCGGTCGTCGAAGAAGTCGATCGGCCCTTGCAGCCAGCCGAAGAGCTTGACCCCGTCCGGGTGATCACTGACCAGCGTGTGGGACAGTCCCGGCGTCTCGAAGATGAAACTGCCCGGTCCCGCCACCCAGTCGTACTCCAGGTAGCGGCATCTGCCCTCCAGGCACACCCTCACCCACCGTCCCGCGGTGGTTGTGCGTGCCGATCACTCCCGGGCCCTTGATCCACAGGATGTTGCTGAAGGTGTTGCTCCGTACGTCGAACGCCAGGTGACGGATCGCGGCGTTCTCTCCGAAGGGGACCCACGGGCTCTCCTCCTCCGACATCCCCACATGAGTGCCGTCCACCCCGTACCGCTCGATCACGTCTCGGTACAACTGCGGCGTGTCCACGATCTTGTACGCCGTCGACGGCGGCGCCGTCACGACCCGGCCTGACGTCGGGCCGATGCGCGTGATGGGCATCATCAACGCGACCCCGGACTCGTTCTGGTCCGGCAGCAGATTCGACACGACCGAGCGGGCGATCGCTGTCGGCCGTGAGATGTTCGAGCAGGGCGCCTGGTCGGTGGACGTCGGCGGCGAGTCGACCCGGCCGGGTGCCGTACCGGTCTCTCCGGACGAGGAGCTCGACCGCGTCGTCCCGGCAGTGGCCCGACTGGCGGGGCTGGACGGGTCTCGATCGACACCCGGCACCCAGAGGTGGCGGAGTAGGCGGTACGGGCCGGCGCGTCGATCATCAACGACGTCTCCGGCCGTCTGTACGAGCTCGCAGGGCGGCTCGGGGTCGGCTACGTCGGTATGCACGCCCACGCGGCGCCCTTCGTCCCCGGAACGCACCCGGTGTACGAGGACGTATACGCCGAGGAAGCAGCCGGGGCCGGAGGATCGAGTGAGGCCTGGATCGATCCTGGGACCGGCTTCGGCAAGGGCACGGAGGACAACGTCAACCTTATCCAGCGGCTGCCGGACCTCTGCTCCCTCGGGGGCCCTGTACTCCTCGGCGTCAGTGGCAAGTCCTTCCTCGGCGAGGTGACCGGCCGCGGGGTCGGCGACCGCCTTGCCGGCTCACTCGCTGCCGTCGCGCCCGCCTGGTGCGCCGGGGTCGATGTCATGCGCGTCCACGATGTCCCCGAGACCCTGGACACCGCGGCCCTTCCGGAGGCGGTCTGGGGACGCGGACGCTGACATGGTGGGTGCCGAGGTCAGTGCAGCAGCCCGCCACCGTCGCAGACCAGTGTCTGTCCGGTGACCGGATTGGCGTTCCGGCGAGGCCAGATAGGAGACGAGCCCGGCGAAGTGCTCCGGAGTGACGAACTCCTGGATCGCCTGCCGACGCATGGTCTCGGCGAAGGCCTCGTCTCCGGAGTGCGCCCTGGTGCCCGGCGTGGCGACCTGTGCGGGGGCCACCGCATTGACCGTGATCCGGTGCTCACCCAGCTCGCGCGCCATCACTCGGGTCATCCCGATCAACGCGCCCTTGCTGGCCACATAAGCGAGCTGGCCCGGGGCTCCCGTGAAGAAGGTGCGCGAGCCGACGTTGATGACGCGCCCCCTGTGTTGCGCTCTCCTTCAGCCAGGGGAAGCATGCCTGCACCATGAGCAGTGGACCGACGGTCTTGACGTCGAAGAAGCGGTGCAGCTCCCCAGGCGTGGCCTCCAGCAGACTCGCTCGGCCGGACAGCAGCCCGGCATTGTTGACGAGGCCGTCGACTCGGCCGTACGCCTCGACGACCTCTTGAACGGTCCGGCGGGTCGCGTCCGGGTCGCTGACGTCGCACTGCCGGGGCCGGGCGTCGGCCGTCTCGGAGACGTCGGTGATGTTGAGGGCCGCGACGATGAAACCGTCTGCCGCCAGCCGACGTGTGATGGCGCCGCCAAGGCCACTTGCCACGCCCGTGACCACCGCGACGCGGGTGCCGTGCCCGTCAGAGACGGTCATTGTCGTGTTCTCCTGAGGCCGCGGGACGGGGGACACGATCACGCTAGCCGTCGCGGATCATCTGGTTCATCGACAGAATGACCGCTCTTGGATGTGTCATTCGTCCTGGAGTCCGGCAGGTCCTGCTCGGCCCAGATGCACTTCCCGTCGCCGAGGAAACGGGTGCCCCATCGCTGGGACACGGCAGCCACCAGATGGAGCCCCCGGCCTCCCTCGTCGTTGAAGCCCGCGCGCCGGATGCGGGGGGAGGTGAGACTGCCGTCGTAGACCTCGCAGATCAGCGATGGGCCGCGCAGCAGGCGCAGTTGTATGGGTCCCCTGGCGTGCCGGATCACGTTGCCGACCAGCTCGCTCACCAGCAACTCGGTCGTCATGACGAGGTCGTCCAGATGCCAGCGCGCGAGTTGCCCTCGGACGTACTCGCGGGCCTCTGCCGCCGCCCTGGGGTCCTCGGGCAGGCGCAGCGAGGCGACGTCGTCCGCGGGCATGCCCCGCGTGTGGACGATGAGCAGCGCCGCGTCGTCAGCGGTTCGATCCTGGTCCGGCACGAGACCCGAGACGGCCGCCTCACAGAGGCGTTCCAGCGCGGCGTCGTGCGCATCCGGGCCGGCGGCAAAGACATGCGAGGTGTCGGTGACAGCGTCAGCCAGGATGCGCCCGAGTTCGGCCAGTCCTTGATCCATGTCTCGGGTGGCGGATTCGACGAGGCCGTCTGTGCAGAACACCAGAAGGCTGTCATCCGGCACAGTGAGCTCAAGGGTCTCGAACGGGGGCTCGGCGGCGCCGAGAGGCGGGTCGAGGGTCAGCTCGGGGCAGCGCACCGTACCGTCGGGGAGGATGATGAGCGGCGGCGGATGGCCGGCCACGGAGAACGAGCAGCGCTGCGTCACCGGATCGAAGACCGCGTACAAGCAGGTTGCGTAGTAGTCGTCTCCCAGGTCACTGACCAGACT
>Ga0068853_100000731_pt1 | contig 22726 bp, 24 predicted proteins | sample KBSCornC32_FD_65655 | JGI IMG/M metagenome (GOLD analysis project Ga0068853, IMG submission 65655) | Corn rhizosphere microbial communities from Kellogg Biological Station, Michigan, USA - KBS Corn C3-2 | ecosystem: Host-associated > Plants > Roots > Rhizosphere > Soil ... | reverse complement strand
TCATACTGCGTCCCATCCCTTCCGCATGGTGCGGTCGTCGCGACGAACGATGCGAACGGAGGGGACAGCCGGGAGAGGGGGTATCGTGCGCCCCTCGGGGCGCAGAGGGTCGGAGGCCAGTCCGGACAGGCTACTCGTCCGTCGTGCTGGCAAGGGCACCCCGTCCAGAAGCCCCGGCGCCCGGGACGCGTGAGCGTCTCTTATTATTCCTGAGACGCCCATGCGTCCCGGGCCCGCGCCACCATGCTGATGGCGAGGGACAAGGCCAAAGCCAGGGCGATCCCAGTCGCGCGGGAGATGGAGCCGTGTACGATGACCAGCCGCGAGTCCATGGCTCAGCCTCGCCGCATGCGCCCGCGGCGCGGCGACCAATCCCACGTCGCCGCCCCGAAAGGCCCGGTCCAGCCGGATGGCTGGCTAGCGGACGATCAGGGTGCCGGCGCCGTGTTCGGTGAAGAGCTCGACGAGGACGACATGCGGCGTCTTGCCGTTGAGGATGACGACGCCTTCGACGCCGTTGTCGAGCGCCTCGAGGCAGGTTTCGACCTTGGGGATCATGCCGCCGGTGATCGTGCCGTCGCGGATCATCTCGCGGGCGTCGGCCATCGTCAGCTCCGGGATGAGCTTCTTGTTGGCGTCGAGCACGCCATCGACGTCGGTGAGGAACAGGAGACGCTTGGCGCCGAGCGAGCCCGCGATGGCGCCCGCGAAGGTATCGGCATTGATGTTGTAGGTGTTGCCGTCACGGCCGGGCGCAACGGGCGCCAGCACCGGGATCATCTCGGAGCGGGCGAGGGTGTCGAGCAGCGTGCGGTCGACTTCGACCGGCTCGCCCACATAGCCGAGCTCGAGCTCGCGTTCGATGTTGGAGCCGGGGTCCTTCCACATCTTGCGGGCCTTCTTGGCGAAGACCATGTTGCCGTCGGTGCCCGAAAGTCCGATGGCCCACTCGCCTTCGGCATTGATCAGCGAGACGATTTCCTTGTTGATCGAGCCGGCGAGCACCATCTCGACGATTTCCATCGTCCGCTTGTCGGTGACCCTGAGGCCGCCCTCGAATTTGCTTTCGATGCCGAGGTCCTTGAGCATCGAGGCGATCTGCGGTCCGCCGCCGTGGACGACGATCGGATTGACGCGAGATTGCTTCAAAAGCGCGATATCGCGGGCGAAGGCGCGGCCCAGCGTCAGCTCGCCCATGGCGTGCCCACCGTACTTCACCACCACCGTCTTTCCCTCGTAGCGCTGCATATAGGGCAGGGCCTGCGACAGGATGGCGGCGTCGCGCGAAAACGACTCGATGTCGGGCATGGTGCGCTTGGTGTCCATGAGGCGAATTCCTATAGCGGATTCCCGGTTCGGAGAAACCGGCTTTATTGGGCGCTGCGACGTCTCGTCCCCATGGCGGCGGGGATAGGCACGATGGCGCGGGCGAGGTAAGACTGTCGCATGTCGCAGTCAACCGCCGACATCGCTGATTTGATCGGCCGCACCGCGCTCAAGGATCGCGGTGCTTTTCGTGATCTCTATCAACGCACAAGCGCGAAACTATTCGGCGTGACGCTGCGTATCTTGAAGGACCGATCGGAAGCCGAAGAGGCGCTGCAGGAGGTTTACGTCAAAATCTGGCAGCGCGCCGACCGCTACGCGGCCGGTGGCTATAGTCCGATCAGTTGGCTGGTGGCGATTGCCCGCAACCACGCGCTGGATGTGCTGCGGGCCCGAAAACCCCTGGCGGACGACCTCGATGGGGCGCTGGAGGTGGCCGATATTGCGCCCGATCCGGAGCAGGCGGCGATCGGCCAGGGCGAACGGGGACGGATCGATGCCTGCCTGGCCGAGCTTGAAGGCGACAAGGCAGAGGCGGTGCGGGCCGCTTACCTGGATGGGTTTAGTTACGAGGAACTGGCGTCGCGCTTCAGCGTGCCGCTCAACACGATGCGCACCTGGCTCCGGCGGAGCCTGATCAAACTGAGAGAGTGCCTTTCGGCATGAGCACGGACGAACAGAGCGAAGGCGGAGAAGGGGACCAGGTCCTCGTCGCCGAATTTGCCCTCGGCCTGCTCGACAATGCCGAGCATGCCGCGGTGGGGCGCCGCATCGCCGACCATCCGCTGCTGCGGCGTGAGTACCGGCTCTGGCGGCTGCGGCTCTCGGCGCTCGATCGCGAATTTGCCGAAACACCAGCGCCGGCCGGGGTGCTCGCCCGCATCGAAGCGCGGCTCTTCCCCGGCGCGACCAATACCTCGAGCGGCAGCCTCTGGCAGAGCCTTGCCTTCTGGCGCGCCGTCGCGGCCGCATTCCTGGTGGTGGCCGCGGTCTCGATCGGCTTCAACCTCGCGCCGCGCCCGCCGCTGACCGGCCCCGAGCTTGTTGCGGCGCTCGAGGCCGAGGGCAGCAACGTCAAGTTCGTGGCCTTCTACGACCAGCAGAACGGCACGCTGCGGCTTGCGGCGCTTTCGGGCGCCGCGGTGCCTGGCAAGGACTACGAGCTCTGGTCCATCCACGGCAAGGATGCGCCCATCTCGATGGGCGTCGTCCCGGTCAACGCCAAGACCAACGTGACCATGTCGCCGACCGTCAAGCAGAGCTTTGGCGCAGGTACCGTGCTCGCCGTCACGCTCGAGCAGACGGGCGGTTCGCCGACTGGTGCCCCGCAGGGCCCGGTCGTCGCCATGGGCACCGCCACGGCCATCTGAGGCCCGACTTATCCCCGTCGATCGCGGCCGGCCTTATCATCGCCGATGTGCGCTCGGCGAGATGAATCATGGCCGTCTCCAACAAATCCGAAATAATTCGTAATCACTCTGAAACTCGTGATCGAGCTGGTCCGTAGCTTGTGCTGTCCGATTAAGAACAGAGGCCGCGGCCTCCAGAGGAAGGAACAGACAAATGAAGATTTCGGTTCTGCGTGCACTGGCCGTTTCGGCCATCCTTGGCGCTTCGCTGGTCGGTGGTATCGCCTATGCGGCCAATCCGATGGTGGGTGGTGCCCCGATGCTCGCCACCAAGAACATCATCGAGAACGCCATCAACTCCAAGGATCACACGACCCTCGTCGCCGCCGTGAAGGCCGCGGGCCTCGTCAAGACGCTCGAGGGCAAGGGGCCGTTCACCGTCTTCGCGCCGACCAATGAGGCGTTCGCCGCACTGCCCGCCGGCACCGTCGATACGCTGCTCAAGCCGGAGAACAAGGCCAAGCTGGTCAAGATACTTACCTGCCACGTCGTACCCGCCAAGGCGATGGCCAAGGACGTCATGATGATGGTCAAGCAGGACGGCGGCATGCACGTCGTCGACACCGTCGGCGGCTGCAAGCTGACCCTCAAGACCACCGGCGGCAAGGTCACGGTCACCGACGAGCAGGGCAATGTCGCCGATGTGACAATCGCCGATGTCGTCCAGTCGAACGGCGTCATCCATGTCATCGACAAGGTGCTGCTGCCCAAGATGTAAGGCAAACCGGCTAAGGCGTGCCCGGGCGCCCTCACGTCCCGGACACGCCCTTTTGACGTGCAGTTGTCGCATCCACGACAGTAGACTGCATGTCGAAAGCCCCGCATCGCGGTCCCGCCCGCCCGGGCCGGGGATGCGGGGCACCCGTTTCAAGGAGGCTCAGGTGAACAGGCGCAATCTTCTTCTTGGTGGTACCGCACTGGCCGCGCTTGGCGCCGTCGGGTTCGGTGTGCGTTCGCTGGCCTTTGCCGGCGAAGGCGAGCCGGTGCCGGGCACCTTCGAGGTCTCGATGACCGACGACCAGTGGCACAAGAAACTGACCGACGAGCAGTTCAACGTGCTCAGGCGCCAGGGCACCGAATATCCTGGGACCTCGCCGCTTCTCAACGAGCACCGCGCAGGAACCTTCTCCTGCGCCGGCTGCGATCTGGCGCTGTTCGACTCGAAGACCAAGTTCGAAAGCGGCACGGGCTGGCCAAGCTTCTACCAGCCGCTCCCCAACGCCGTCGCCACGATGGACGACAATTCCTTCGGCGATACGCGCACGGAAGTCCATTGCCGGCGCTGCGGCGGCCACCTCGGCCACGTCTTCAACGACGGCCCGCAGCCCACTGGCCTCCGCTACTGCATGGACGGCGTGGCGCTGAAATTCACCCCGTCCTCAGCCTGATTAGCGATTGGACGCAACCACTGGCGCGTTGGAGCGTTATTTAGGTTCTCCGACATAGAGGAACTCCCCCGCCATCCGGGCGGGGGTTCTTTTTTGCCCGGTGGGCGACCGGTGCGCCCGGCCTTGGCAGCGCTTGCGACGCGGCTTATCTCATGGGGCCATGAAGCTCACCCTCATCCAGACGGGCGACGTGCCCGCCCCGCTTCGCCCGCGTTTCGGCGCTTATGCCCCGATGTTCGGCAAGATGTTCGAGGACGCCGGCCTCCACTACGACTACGAGGTGGTGCGCGTTTCGGACGGCGAACCTTTTCCCGATCCCACGCGGCTCGAGGCGGTGCTGCTGCCGGGTTCGGCGGCCGGCGTCTACGACAACCACCTCGCCTGGATGGCCCCGCTGCGCCAGTTCATCCGCGCCGCGTACGCCGCCGGAACGCCGATGGTCGGCATCTGCTTCGGTCACCAGATCATGGCCGATGCCCTCGGCGGCGACGTCCGCAAGTCGGAAAAGGGCTGGGGGCTCGGGCGTCATTCCTACGGCGTCACCCGCTCAGCCGCCTTCGACCGCGTTGGCGACAGCCTTTCCGTCGCCTGCTCCCATCAGGACCAGGTGATCGCCCCGCCCGCCGACGCGGACGTGATCCTTGCCTCCGACTTCACCCCGAACGCCGGGCTCGCCTACCGCAACGGCGCGGCCCTGAGCTTCCAGCCGCATCCGGAGTTCGAGGATCAGTACACCCTCGCGTTGGCCGAGATGCGTCGCGGCAAGGCGCCGGACGACACGGTCGATACCGCTGTCGCCTCGATGCAGTTGCGCTCCGACAGCCGCCACCTCGCGCAGGCCATCGGCGCGTTCTTGGCGCGCCAGCCGGCGAAGGTCAGTGGCTGAGCGCGCGCTGCAGCTGCGCCTTGCTCATCTTCGAGCGGCCTTCGATGTTGCGACGCTTTGCCTGGGCATAGAGCTCGGCCTTGGTGCTCTCGGCACCGCGGCTGCTGCGCGAACGGCTGCCACCCCGCGAGCTGCTGCTCTTCGCCCGGGAGGCTCCCTTGGCGATGGTGCGGCTCTGGGCGCGCTTGCCTTCCTTTTCGGCCTCGGCGGTCTGGCCCTTGCGTTCTTTCGATTTGGTGCGCGCAAGGCTCGCCTTGTTCTTGGCCGGCGATTGCCGATTGGTCGAACCCGATTCTTGCAGCCCGATGGCGATCGCCTGCTTGCGGCTCTTGACCTTCGGTCCCTTGCCGCGACCGGTGCGCAACTCGCCTTCCTTGAACTCGTGCATCACGCGTTCCATCGTCCCGCGCTGCGATTTCGATTGAGATGGCATGCTTCCCTCCTCTCGTTGTGCGAAAGCAACGCGGGGAGACACGCAAGGTTCAGTTTGTTTGCGCTAGTGCGTGAGAAGCCGTGCGATTTCGGCCCGAAGCTCGCCGATGCCGTCGCCCTTCTCGGATGAGGTGACGATGATCTCCGGATGGGCTGCCGGGCGCTTGGCGATCGTCGCACGGGTCGAACGGATCGCGGCGTTCAGCTCACTCGCGCTGGGTTTGTCGGCCTTGGTGAGGATCGCCTGATAGCTCACCGCCGCCTTGTCGAGCTCGTTCATCACCGAGATGTCGTTGCCGCGCGGGCCATGGCGCCCATCGATGAGCACATAGACCCGCCGCAAGGTGGCGCGTCCGGTCAGGTACTGGTGAATGAGCCGCGTCCACGCCTCGACCTTGGGTTTTGGCGCCTGCGCAAAACCATAGCCCGGCATGTCGACGATGCGGAGCGGGGCATCGGCCGCCTCGAAGATATTGAGCTCCTGCGTGCGGCCCGGCGTGTTCGACGTGCGGGCGAGGTCCTTCATGCCGACGAGCGCGTTGATCAGCGACGACTTGCCGACATTCGAACGGCCCGCGAACGCGATCTCGACCCGATCCATCGGCGGCAAATCGGTCAGCCGGACGCAGCCTTTCGTGAAAACGAAAGGCCGGGCGAAGAGGATTCGCCCGGCTTCGATGGAGTCGTCGGCAGGTGCCGTCTCGGCCACTCAGCTACCCTCGGCTTTGGGCGAGCGGCGGAAGCTCGAGACAATGTTGCCGAAGAGGTTCACGTCGGCGCCATGCCGCTTCATGATGACGTATTGCTGGAGGATGGACAGCGAGTTGTTCCACGCCCAGTAGATCACGAGACCCGCCGGGAACGTGCCGAGCGTGAACGTGAAGATGACGGGCATGATCTGGAAGATCGCGGCCTGCGTCGGGTCGGGCGGCGGCGGCTGGAGCTTCATCTGCAGCCACATCGTGAAGCCCATCAGCAGCGGCCAGATGCCGATGTTGAGGAAGTGGCCGACGACCGGCACGAGCTCCGGGTGCCACGGGATGAGGCCGAAGAGCGTGAAGATGTTGGTCGGGTCGGGCGCCGCGAGGTCCTGGATCCAGCCGAAGAACGGCGCATGCCGCATTTCGATGGTGATGTAGAGGACGGTGTAGAGCGAATAGAAGACCGGGATCTGGATCAGCAGCGGCCAGCAGCCGGCAAGCGGATTGATCCTTTCTTTCTTGTAGAGCTCCATCGTCGCCTGCTGGAGCGCGGCGCGATCGTCCTTGAACTGCTCCTGCAGCGCCTTCATCTGCGGTTGTACCTTCCGCATCGACGCCATCGACGCGTAGGAACGGCTGGCGAGCGGGAAGAACACCAGCTTGACGATGACCGTAACGGCAAGGATCGCGAGGCCGAAATTGCCGAGGAGCCCGTGCAGAAGCTGGATCAGCTTGAACATCGGGTGGGTCAGGAACGAGAACCAGCCCCAGTCGATCATGAAGTCGAAGCGGTCGAAGCCGTACTGGGCCTGATACCCAGAGATGACCGATTCGACCTTTGCGCCGGCATAGACGTAGTTCTTGTTGCTGGCGGATTCGCCGGGCGCCACGGTCTGCGCATCGCGGTCGACGAAGCTCGCCTTGTAGACGTCGGTCACCTGCGGCTTCGTCCACGAGAAGCGCGCCTGGATCGCCGTCTTGGGTTCGGGAACGATCGTTGCCGCCCAGTACTTGTCGGTGAACCCGAGCCAGCCGCCGGTCGAATTGATGTCCTGCTGCTGGTCCTTCTGCAGGTCCTGGTATTTGTAGGTGACGAGGTTCTTGTCACCGAGGATGCCGACACCACCCTCATGCAGGATGAAGGTATTCTGCGATTCCGGCGTGCCGTGGCGGGTGACCTGCGAATAGGGGAAGACGGTGACCGGCGCGCCGGTCTTGTTCTCGACGCTCTGCACCACAGTGAAGAGGTATTTGTCGTCGACGTCGAACTGGCGATGGAAAATCAGCCCCTGGCCGTTGTCCCAGGTCAGCGTCACCGGCGTTGCGGGCGACAACGCGGCCGTGCCGCCATCGACGGACCAGACGGTCGCGGCATCGGGCAGCTTCAGGCTGCCGCCATTCGTCACCCACCCCTGCTCGACGAAATAGGCGTCGGGGGCCGTGGCGGGCGTCAGCAGCGTGACGATCGGGCTCTGGTCGGAGAGCTCGGTGTGGTAATCCTTGAGCTTGAGGTCATCGAGCCGGCCGCCGGCGAGGTTGATCGAGCCGGTGAGGAGCGGCGTATCGATCTTGAGGCGGGCGGTCGCGGCAATGGCCTCGTCGCGCGTCTTGAAGGTCTGCCCATTGGTCGCGTCCGGCACGACGGCGCCGCCGACCGTCGCAGGCGTTGCCGCTGCGTGCGTGGCCTGCGCCTCCTGCTGGGCCTGCGCGATCTGCTGCTGCTTTGCCGCGCGATCGGCTGCCGGTCCCGCCACGAAATACTGCCATCCGAACAGCACCAGGACGCTGAGCACGATGGCGAGGACGATGTTGCGGGTATCGTTCATGAACGGGAATTCCGGGGGCGGTGGGCCGATTGGCGGTTTGCATTCGGGGTGTGGACGCGCTCGATCAGCGCGCCGAGATCCCGGATCAGCTCGTCGAAAGGCGCAGCCAATGCTTCCCGCCGCCCGACGAGCACGTAGTCATGTTGGGGCCGGAACGCATCCTCGCAAGCCCTCGTGGCAGCCCTGAGGCGCCGCTTGATGCGATTGCGCTCGGGCGCGTTGCCGCACTGCTTGCTGACCGTCAGGCCGATGCCGGGAGCTTCCGACTCGCTCGCCACGGCCTGCAGCGCAAAACGAGGACGCCCGGCGCGATTGCCCCGGGCGGCCTTCAGGAACTGAGACCTCTTGGTGAGCCGTCTGAGGCTCGTCTTGCCCGTGGCGGCGGCCGGCATCGGCCCCTTGCCTTAGGCAGAGAGCTTCTTGCGGCCAACGGCCCGGCGGCGGTTCAGGACGGCACGGCCGTCTTTGGTGGCCATACGGGCGCGAAAACCGTGGCGGCGGGCACGCACGAGCACGCTCGGCTGGAAAGTACGCTTCATCATCAAAAACCGCGCCGGGCGGTTCCTCTAAATGCGGGTGCGCAAAGAAAATTGCCAACCGCTCAGCCCGAATGGGCAGGGGTGGCACGCTCGCGCGGGCTTATAGGGAATTGCCGCCCTCAAGTCAACGCAAGGCGCCCGCTGCGCCGCCCGTCTGGGGATACTCCGGCCAACCGAGTGCAAACAAGGATGACGGGTCGCTCTCGACGTTGTATTTCCTGCCGAATTATCATTGCGTTATTGCGGGCGCCTATGATTTCTTGCGGCCGCGGCACTTCACATTATTTTCATTCCGGCCTGTGACGGCCAAGGACGACGGGATCGCCCGTGGCGGACTTGCTCACTCCCGACATCTGTATCATCGGCGGCGGGGCCGGCGGCCTTGCCGTTGCGACCCGCGCCAAGGCGCTCGGCGCCTCGGTGCTGGTGATCGAGAAGGGGCCTCTCGGCGGCAATTCCCTCAATACCGCAGCGCTGCCGTCGAAGGCGCTGGTCGCGGCCGCGCGTCGTGCCCACTACATTCGCACCGCTGGCGCGTTCGGCATGACCGATGCCGACCCCAAGGTCAGCGCTCGCGGTGTCTTCGACCACGTGCACGCGATCGTCGAGGGGATCGCTCCCAACGCGACCCCCGAGCATTTGACGGGGCTGGGTATCCAGCTTCTCGGCGGCGAGGCCAAGTTCGTCGACCGGCACGCGCTCGCGGTGGGCGAGCAGCAGGTCAAGGCGCGCCATTTTGTCATCGCCACCGGCTCCACCCCCTACATCCCGGAGATTGCCGGCCTCGACAGCGTGCCGTTCTTCACCAGCGCCTCAATCCTCGACAATCCGCGCAAGCTCACGCACCTCGTCGTCATCGGCGGCGGTCCAGTCGGCATTGAGCTGGCGCAGGCGTTCCGCCGGCTGGGCTCCGAGGTGACGGTGGTCGAGATCGGCTCGCCCCTCGCGGATTGCGATCCCGAGCTCGCCGCCATCGCGCTTGCGCAAGCCAAGGCCGAGGGCGTGGCCATTCGCACCGACGCCGTGGTCAAAGCCGTGCAGCAGCGCAGCCTCGGCATCGGCGTCACGGTGCAGCGCGGGGACAAGGAGGAGGTTCTTGACGCCTCCCACATCCTCGTCGCCACCGGCCGCTTGCCTGCGCTCGACGGGCTCGACCTCGCCAAGGCCGGCATCAAGCGGCGAAAGAAGGGGACGCCCTACCTGGCACTGCGGCCTGATCTGCGCACCAGCAACCACCGCGTCTATGCTGTTGGCGATGCGGCCGGCGGGCCCCAGCATACCCACGCGGCGAGCCATCAGGCCAACCTCGTGGCCGAAAGCGCGCTGCTGCGTCACTCGGTCCGCTACGACCCCTACCTGGTGCCGTCCGCCATCTTCACCGATCCCGAGATTGCCGAAGTCGGCGTCACCGAGCCCGAGCTCAAGCGGCGCGGGCGCAACGGCTACGTCGTGCGTCGGCTGTCGTTTGCCGAGAGTGATCGCGCCCGGGCCGAGCGCCAACCCTATGGCCTCGTCAAGCTCGTGACCGACAAGGGCGGCAAGTTGCTCGGCGCGGGCGTCGTCGGCACCGGCGCTGCCGAAATGATCTCGCTCTTCGGTTTTGCCATCGCCAACGGCCTCTCCATCCGGCACTTCCGCAACTTCATCGCCCCCTATCCGACGCTGACCGAGGTGGCCAACAAACTGGCCGATGAAGCCTTCCACGACAGCGCCCAGGCCTCGCTCGCCGCCCCGCTGCGGGCCCTCCGGCGCCGATTGCCGTGGTAGTGAACCCCCGTATAATGGCGTGAGATGACAGACGAACCCCTCGCCATGCCGGGGCCGTTCTCCGGCCTGTCGGCCAAGCTCATCGCCACGATCATTTTCGTGATCCTCGCGGTTGAGGTGGTGGTCTACCTCCCCTCGCTCGGCAACTATCGCGCCGCCTGGCTCGAAGACCGCCTGCGCATCGGCATCGTCGCCGCCCGCGTCATCGACGCGGTCCCCGACGTGATGAACATCCCCAAGATGGTCACCGACAATCTGCTCAATTCTGCCGGCGCGACCGCCATCGTCTATCGCCGGAACGGCAAGAGCCAGCTTATCGAGCTCGACAACGCCCAGATGCCGCGCGAGGCCGTCACGGCGGACATGCGCATGCTCGATCCGATGACGCTGATCGATGGCGCGCTGGATACGCTGGTCAATGGCGGCTCCCGGACGCTGCGCATCATCGGCACGACCGACGGCGATCCGACGAGCCAGGTCGAAGTGCTGATGGCCGAGGCGCCGCTCAAGAGCGCGCTGGTCGATTATTCCCGCAACATCGCCGTGCTGTCGCTGGTCATCGCCGCAATCACCTCAGTGGTGTTCTTCCTCACCCTCAATCGCCTGCTGATCGCACCCATCCGGCGCGTAACCGCCAACATGGTCGGCTACCGGCAGGAGCCCGAGAATGCGAGCCTCATCATCGCCCCGATGCGCCGCCGCGACGAGATCGGCGTACTCGAGCAGGAGCTCGCGGCGATGGAAACCGACCTCTTCTCCATGCTCAAGCAGCGCCGGCATCTTGCCGATCTCGGCCTCGCGGTGGCCAAGATCAATCACGACCTGCGCAACACGCTGACCGGCGCGCAACTGCTTTCCGACCAGGTGGCCAATCTTGACGACCCCAAGGTGCAGCGTCTTGCCCCGCGCCTGGTGCACACGCTCGACCGCGCCATCGGCTTTGCCCAGTCGGTGATCGACTATGGCCGGCAGAGCGGCGCGCCGCCGCGCCCCGTGCCGGTCGACCTTCACGCGTTGATCGATGAGTCCGTGTTCGATGCGGGGCTCGTCTCGCATCCCGAAATCAAGGTGACGAACGAGGTCCCCGATGCCGTCACGGTTCGGGTCGATCCCGAGCAATTGGCGCGGGTTTTCGTCAACCTCCTCAAGAACGCCCGCGAAGCGCTCGAGGCGGCAAACGGGCGCACGGATCCGGCGGTAACGATCGGCTACACGGACGGGGCCGAGGGGCTGACTATCAGCGTCTGCGACAACGGTCCGGGGTTGCCGCCGCGGGCCCGGGAAAACCTTTTCGTCGCGTTCGAGGGATCGGCGCGCGCCGGAGGCACCGGCCTCGGGCTTGCCATCGCCCGCGAGCTCACCGAGGGCAATGGCGGCAAGCTCGCCTACGTGCCGCAGGAGATAGGCACGCGCTTCGAGGTAACGCTGCCCGCCGCGCTGAGGGTTGCCTAGCCGGCCTTGGTCTTTCGTTCAGCCTGCCGCACGCCGATCGTGTCGAACTCGTGCTGCGAGAGGATCCACCCCTCGTGCTCGACCACCCGGCCGTTGACGTAGTCCGCGTGCACCTCGGCGAGGAGTTTTGCGTATTCGGCTGCTTCGGAGTCCGCCGTGCGGGGCGGCAGCAGCCGCAGCGCCGCGTAGCCGCCGCCTGCCGCGGCAACCGCAACACCCGCAACACCGCCCGCAACAACAGCGCGCCGGGTGATCCGCGCGCTCATTGCAGTGTCACCGATTGGAGGAAGAGGCCGCGCTGCCCGGTCGCGTCCTTGTCGGTGCCGGCGGCGGGCGGCAGCCCGGTGAAGTGGAGCGACAAAGCCAGCTTCTCCTGGTCGCCGGCGGGCAGGGGCTTTCCGGCCAGCGCATTGGCGGCGCCCGTGTAGACGCTCGTGCCGTTGATCTGCAACTCCACCTGCGCGCCGCCGGCGGCCGAAGCAGCAAAGCTCATCGTCTGCGCGCCGCTTCGCTCGAGCGTGAGGGTCGCAACGTCGCTGTTGCTCCACACACCCTCGAAGATCGGCGCCGCCCAGCCCTTGCCGAGCGCCTTGTCCGCGTCGCGGCCGCTACCGAACCGATAGGTCCGCCCCACGGCGCTCGCGGCGCGAGTCAGCACGAAATTGGCGAGCCTCGCGGTGAGCGCCGTCAGGTTGAGGGTCGGGTTGACGATATCGGTCGAGGGAAACACCGAAGCGCCGGCGACGAACATATTGTTCAGCCCGAAGACCTGGCAATTCGCGTCGACCACGCCGCCCGCCGCCGTGTGGGCCATCCGCGTCGTGCCCATGTGGTGGGCGGAGTCGCCGAAGCCGAGCTTCGACCAGTCGGGATTGGCGGCATCACCGACGAACCGCGCCTTGGCGAGGCCGTATTGGTTGAGGAGCCCGCAAAAGAGCTGCACGCTCTTCCTGTAGCGCTGCACTTCCTCGTCCGAGATGCGCCAGTTGAGGCGCGCTAGCGGTGTCCCATCCTTGCCGCGTTTTTCCGACAGCGCAACGAAGCTTCCCGCATCCGGCGTCTGCTCGAAGAGGAAGAACGGCACGATCCTGAGGTAAGCGGCCGAACGATTGACGAAGTAGTCCTGGCCGCTGACGATCTCGACATCGGTAGTGGCCGGCTGCGGCGTTTCCTGGAAATGCATGGCGAAGCGGTTGAGGGCGTGCGCGGCAAGGAACTCGTCGTTCGGCCGCAGCACCACATTGACCATCTGGCCGGAGGCATCGAGGTGCGGCGCCAGAGCCGCGATATCGGCCCGCGCGTCGACATAGATCTCGACCGGCATGATGGAGGGATGCTCCATGAAATATTTGCCGGTGAGGTTGTTCGGTCCGCCGCCGAGCGGATTGCCCGCCTGGTATTGCCGCGCCGACCAGAGCAGAAGCCGGGCGTTTTCGATGCCGCCGGTGCAGAGAAAAAGCAGTTTCACCGGCACCGATGCGGTCGCCCCGCTCGGCAGGTGCATCACATTGAGGCCCTGTACTTCACCGCCGGCGCCATCGAGCACGATGTCGGTGACCCGCGTATCGAGCACGATGTCGATCCCCGCGACGCCGGCATAGCGCTCCTGCGTCGGCGGATCGCCGAAATGCCGCAGCGGATTGGAAAACTGGAAGTGCAGCGCCATGAGGTTCTGGGCACGGCCGAGCAGATCGCGCTCGACTCCGGTCGTGCCGGGCTCCTTCTCGAACGGCCCGAGATTGAGCCAGTCCTGCGCTTCCTTGAGGTGGAGCGCGTAGTCCGCATAGGCGATCGGCCAGCCCGGAAACCCCTCGCGGTTCTCGAACACCTGCGGGCTCAGGGGATGAGAGTGGCCGCCCCAGTGATTTGAGGTGCCGCCAAAGACCGAGAGCCGCCGGCCGAGCGTCCCATAGGCGCGCCCGGTGACATCGAGGTCGTAGTAGCCGGCGCCCTGCGCCTGGGCGAGGTCGCGCCCGCCTGCCTCGAGCACGAGCACGCGGCCATGCGGCGCGAACTTTTCGGCAAGGAACAGGCCAGCCGGCCCTGCGCCGATGATGGTGAAGTCGTAGGCGCCCCAATCCGGGCCAGTGCTGAAGTCGACGAACATCTAAATAAATCTCGGCGGCCGCCGCCAAACGGCCGAAAAAGCTAACCGCCCACCGCGGCTCCTACAAGAGCGGCCACAAGGGCTGCGCCACATCTCCGGCAGCGCCTTCAGCGCTTGCAAAGCTTTTGAGGCTTCTATATGGCTTGCCGCGTTCGGCGCGGGCTCCCTGTGAACCCGCGTACGACCTCCCGGCACTGCCGGTTCGCGCCCTTAGCTCAGCTGGATAGAGCACCAGACTACGAATCTGGGGGTCAGGAGTTCGAATCTCTTAGGGCGCGCCAATTCTTCCTTTTGCTGTTTGACGTCGGCGTTACGGCCGGATGTCGATGTCCCCAGTCAGGTCGATTTCCTTGAAGTCGGACACAAGGATGTCGACGCCGACCTGCCAGGTGCCGCCGGTGGGGAGCGTAAGATGGTCGATGTGCCAGTTGCCGTCGTCGCCAAGTTTGGCCTGACGCTCGATGGGCTCAATGCCCTTGGCTTTGTTGGCGAAACTTAGCGTCAAACCCTGCGCTGGCAGCGGGCCGAAGTCGCTCGAGGCGACAAAGATCGAGGCATCGACCGGGCCTGCGTGGCCGGGGGAAACGGTGACTTCGGCCATGCCCTCGCCGGTGTGGATGTGGACCAGCGCCGGCACCGCGGCCGCCTCAATCAATGCCCGCGGCGGAGGGGTGAAGCGCCAGAGGGCCACGATGCCGAACAGCAGGACTGCCGCCCCGGCCTCAATGAGGATGGCGCGCCCCAGGCGGCGCTTCGCCGCTTCGTCGTCAGCTAGCGCGGATGCCGTCAGCCGGTAACGGTTGATTGCGGCGAGCCCGAGCAGCACGGCGACAACCATCAGCTTAGCGACGAAGACGCGGCCATAGTCGGTCGACAGCAACGCATCGGGCGTCTTGATTTGAACCACCGCCAGCGCGATGCCGGCGCCAATCAGCAGCACGAGAAGGAGCGGCATGGCTGTCGCGAAGCGCTGCATCGGGCGGACCGCTACCTTGGCCGGTTGTCGAAGCAGCAACGCGAGCGGCAGCAGGGCGCCGATCCAGAAGGCGACGACGGCCGTGTGGATAAAAACCGCCGACCGCGTCAGCCATTGCGGGTCGGCGCTGCTGGCGTGGCCCGTGCTGGCCAGCGCAGCGGGTACGCCGACGAAGGCGAGAGCGGCGAAAAGGCGGGTGGCGCGGACCTTGAGGGTCGCGAGCAGGGCTAGCGCCAAGGCGATCGACGCCAGGGCGACAAACACCCCGAAGCTGCCCGCCAGTCCCTCACGCCACGCTTCCCCTGCAAGGACATGCGAGGCCGGCAGCCCCAGGGCGTCGAGGCCTTGAAACGCGACGTTCACCGGCATCGCCACAAGGCCGAGGATCGCTGCAGTACGGCTCGCGACAAGCCCGCCGCGGCTGGAGCCCAGCCATCGGCAGAAGAAGACCCCGCCCGCGCCGAAGAACAGCCCCGCGTAGGTCAACAGGCGGCCGGTCCAGATGCCGATCCGAACCGGCCAGTCGACGTCGGCTGCCGCCGCGGCCAGTCGAGCGCTGCTTGGCGCGCCGATCGAAAAGGTCGTCGTGCCGCCAACCGGATGACCGTCGGCGGAAATCACCCGCCAGGAGAGGGCGTAGGTGCCGTTCCCGACACCGGCGGGCATCGGCATCAGCACCTGCGCGCCATCGAGCCGAAAGGTGAGCATGACCCCGGCGCCGTCTGGCTCGACGAGGCGCAGCGAAACCGGAGCGACCGGTTCGTCGAACCTGAGCGTGAGCATCGCAGGAGCCGACGGCACCACCGCCCCGTCGCCAGGGTCCGACGCCAGCAGCGCAGCGTGGGCCCACGCGGGTGCGCATGCTGCGAGAACCGCGATGAGCGCTACCACGAAAACCAGCGGGCGGAGCGGCATCACGTGCCAAGCGGCCATGGTCGAGCGGCGATGGTCGATGCAGCTCACTCGCCGGCCGCGGCTGGAGCGGTGACGGTAATATGCGGTGCCGGCCTCTCGGGCTCAGCCGCTCCCGCCTTGGGGATCTCGATCCAACGCGCAGCCGCTACTCCGCACTCCTGCACCGTCGGGAAATAGATCAGGTCGCCGGCCTTGAAGCTGTCCGCAACGGTGCCGGTCACGACAAACTCGTCGTAATCGCTATCGGGCAGGTTGCCGCCGGTGAAATCGACTTCGACGACACCCGACGACACATCCGCACCCCAGTTCTTGTAGGTGTGCGCATAAGGGCCGGTCTTGGTCGCAATCGTCCAGCCGGGTTTTGGCATCGGCTTCACCTCGATGACGCCTTCGGGGATCTGGATGCGCAGGGCCGTGGTCGCGGCACCGCTGCAGCCATGCGGCACGCGGAAGACGGCTTTGTGGAATGCGCCCGGCGGCGCCGGTGTGGGTTCGATAGTGACGTGTGCGAAAGCAGAGGTCGTCGCGAGCAAGGTCGCGAACGTTGCCCAAAGAATGCGCTTCATTGAATTTCTCCAGGGCCGCTCCGTGCGGCCGCGCTGATGCCAAGCGGCGCTCAGCGTGTCCAATCATCAGACAAGATCGTCCGGCCGGACGATTTCATCCCTTGGCGATCAGGTTTTTGAGCTTGGCGACCGCGGTGGCGCTGTCTTCCTGGTAGGCGATGGTGCCCTGGAACTGGCCGCGGCTATCGATCAGATAGACCGTCGCGGTGTGGTCCATGGTGTAGTCGCCATCCTTGAGCGGCACCTGCTTGGCGTAGACGCCCCACGCCGCCTCGACCTTGTCGATCTCCGGCCGCGTGCCGGTGACCCCGGTCACTCGGTCGGATACCGCATGGACGTAGTCGTTGATCACGCCCGCCGTGTCGCGCTCGGGATCGACGGTGACGAAGAAGGCCCGGAGTGGCTTGCCCTCGGCGCCAAGCTGCTCGAACCAGCCGGCCATCTCGGAGAGCGTCGTCGGACAGACGTCGGGACAGTGCGTGTAGCCGAAGAACAGCATGCTCGGCGCGCCCGTGAAGCTCGCGGCCGTGAAGGGCTGGCCCGTCCCGGTGGTGAGGGCATAGTCGCCGCCGCCGAACCGCCCGGATTCGGGCTTCATGAAGATGTAGAGATAGCCTGCGGCCAGCGCGACGACGACCACAAGTGCCCATAAAACAACGCGAAAAGTGCGAAGGTTCATTTCCGCGCCCTCACATCTTCATGCCGCTCATGGCGCCGGCATCGCTACCCGGCGACTTGGCGGCGATGTCGCCGACGGCGAGCTCGATCGTCACCGATCCGGCCTTGGCGAAGGTCAGCGTCACCGGGATTGCCTGGCCTTTGACGAACGGCTGCTTGAGGTCGGTGAACATAAGGTGGAGGCCATCGGGCGTCAGCGTCACGGTCTTGCCGGCCGGTACCGGCACGCCATCCGGCAATTCCTGCATCTTCATGACGCCATTCTGCATGGACATCGCATGGAGTTGCACGGTTCCTGCAGCGGGTGAGCTGGCCGAGGTGAGCGCGTCGTCGGCGGTGCCATTGTTGGTGACGGCAAAATAGCCGCCGCCGACCGGTGCATGCGGCAGTGTCGCCCGGGCGAACGCACCGGTGATGACAAGATCGCCGGCGGTCCAGCTTTTGGCTGCCGGCTTCATCGCCATCATCGAGGCTGCCTCGACGGGAAGAACAAACGCCGCGATGGGCGCCGCGAACGCCGCGGCCAGCGCCACGGCAGCGAGGGAAAGCTTCATTTCTGATCTCATCGGTTCGGCGGACAGGATTGTCCCCGAGTGTGCGGACGGCCTCCCGGATGGAGGCCAGTGGCAACATCAGAAGATCAGACGGGTGGCGCTCGCGAGCGGAAGGAGGGTGGGGTTACGGCGCCAGCCACCGGCGCCGCGACGCGCGCATAGGCAACCGCAACGGGCGCGGCGAAGGCCGGCTCGACGCTCGGCGCGCGCGGCGGCAAGGCAGCGAGGTCCGGGCGGCAGCAATTGGTTGGCGCGTGGCAGGCGACCGACTGTGCGTCATGCCCGCAGAGGCTCGAGACGATCACCGCCAGGGTGCCCGGCGTCGAAACGGCGGTCGGCCCGCCGGCTGCGTCGGGTGGCGTTGCGCCAAAGCACAGGAACACCATGGCCAGGACGGCGAGCGCCCGGGCAATCTCGGCGGTGATGTGCTTCAAGAGGGGCATTGCGATGCTTCCGCCCGGTCAATAGCCGATCGGAGGCCCCGCTGTCACCGGACAAGATGTCCGGCCCTAGCGGCTGGTCCAGTCCTTGTACCACGTCGCAAAGCGCGCCACGCCCTCGCGCATCGGCGTTTTCGGCCGATAGCCGAGTGCGTCCTGCGCCGCGCCGAGGTCGGCCCAGGTATCCTCCATGTCCTCGGGCCGCCGCGGCAGCAGCCGCCGCACCGCCTTGCGGCCGAGCGCGTTTTCGAGGGCATCGACATAGTCGGTGAGGCGGACCGGGTTGTCGTTACCGAGGTTGAAAATCCGCCAGGGGCCGCCGCTCGTCGCCGGCTCCGGCGTCCGCCCATCCCATTGCGCATTCGGCTGGGCGATCTCGTCGCTCGCCGCCACGATGCCGTCGACGAGGTCGTCGATATAGGTGAAGTCCCGGGTATGGCGTCCTTCGTCGTAGAGGTCGATCGGCTCCCCCGCCATGATGCGTTCCGCGAACCGGAAGAGCGCCATGTCCGGGCGTCCCCAGGGACCATAGACGGTGAAGAACCTCAGGCCAGTGGTCGGCAGGCCATAGAGATGGCCATAGCTGTGCGCCATCAGTTCGTTGGCCCGCTTGGTCGCGGCGTAGAGTTGGATCGGATGGTCGGCGGGCGCGTGCTCGGAATAGGGCAGCGTCCGGTTGGCGCCATAGACGCTCGAGGTCGACGCATAGGTCAGGTGCGGCACGGCCGCCTTGCGGCATGCCTCGAGCACATTGGCGAAGCCGACGATATTGCTTTCGACCGTCCGCTCGGGATGCGCCACGCTGAAGCCGATGCCGGGCTGCGCCGCCAGGTGAATGACCCGGTCGAAGCGCCGTCCGTCGAATGCCTCGGCGATGGTCTCGGGCCGCGCGAGATTGCCCCTGACGAAAGTGTAGCTCGCTCCACTGGCGCGGGCAGCGTCAATCAGTCGGGCAAGCCGCGCTTCCTTGAGGGCGACGTCATAGTAGTCGTCGACCGCATCGACGCCAACGACGGAATCGCCTCGCTCCAGCAATCGCTTCGCGACGTGCGAGCCGATGAAGCCGGCATTGCCGGTGACCAGCGTCAGCATGCCGTTTCGCTCCCAAGCGTGCAGGCGGCGCGGTAGAGATAGAGCGTGTGCTCGCCGATGAACCGAGTCGGGAAGATGGCCACTGGAGTGCGCGCCGGCAGCGCGGTGCTGGCGAGACGGAAGCCGGCGCCGGGAACCATTGCGATGTTCAGTGCCGCGTCCGCTGGGTAGTGCATGTCATAGACCCGAATAGCCTGCAGCCGGTCGCGCAGCAGGAAGACGCCCTCGTTGGTGGCGACCGTCGTCCCCGCCCGCTGGCCGGCAAGATAGCCGATAGCCGATTGCAGCGGCGGCGGCGAGGGGAGGAGCCGCGTTGCTGTGACGCCAACCGCCACTTCGACGGCAAGAAGGGCGATGGGCAAGACCAACCTCAAGCGGCCGCCGCCAATTGTCAGCAACGCGACAAGCCCCCCGAGCAGCAGCAGCGGCGCCAGGTGACGCAGGCTGTCGGGGTTCTGGAACACGGCAATCCACAAGGCGTGCGCGCCGAAGGCCGCGACGGCTGCAGCCAGAACCGCCGACCGCTGGCGCAATCGCGGCAGCGCCAGGGCCACGCCGGCCGCGATCAGGGCGGCCGTCGCCAGCCCGCCCGGCACGGCCGCAATAGCGCCGAGCCAGCTATCGGTCTGCTCGCCCGAGAGCGCCGTGTTGCCCCAGATCAGCGCATGCCCCGCGGTGAATCGCGCGCCTTCGGTGAAGTAGAGCGGCTCGAGCGCCAGCACCGTCGCAGCGACCGGAAAGCCAACCGCAGCCGCTCCAGCCGCGAGCGGGAGCAGCATTGCCGGTCGTACGGCGACTGCGCCGAGCCCGGCGCCCGCGAGCAGCGCCGCGTCCGACGGCCGGCACGCCAGGGCCCAGGCGAGCGCCGCACCCGCGAGGAACGTGGCCAATCGAGACGGCTCGGCACCTGGGCGAGGGAGCAAAGCCAGGAACACGAGGAGGAACGCGACGCCCGCTCCATCGGAAAGCAGGCTGAGGCCGAGGTCGGGCAGGAGGGGCATCGCCAGCGCCAGCACGAACGCCAGCAGCGCCACCGCGCGGCTGCCCGTTTGCCGCAACGCGATGCAGGCCGCGAGCGGCGGCAGGGCGAGCGCCAGGAGGCTCGTCAGCAGCGCCAGCGCACGGACAGGATCGCCGCCCGCGAAGGGCAGCAGCAATCGGCCTATGGCGATGAAGCCGGGATAGCCGGGGAATTGCGGCGACAGGTCGAGGATGCTGAATCGAACCAGCCCATGCGCAAAGAACAGTGCGTCGTCCGAGGAAAGTGCCGGCGGGTTGGCCAGCAGCCATCCGGCAAAGGCCAGATATGCGACGAGGGCGCCGGCCCAGCCGGCAAGCAGCATTCGCCCCGCCGCCACCCGGCCGTCGCCGCCGAGGACGGCGTCGCTTGCCATCAGGGTGTCTTTCCGAGTGCCTTGAGGATGTCGGCGCGCGCCGAGGCAAAGGCGCCGGGGTCCGGCTGCCGCTGCCCGACGCCGAACACGCCGGGGTTGCCCACTGCGTCGAGCGCCTGGGTCAGCGCGTTGCTGATGAGCTTGGCGGCATCTGGCGGCAGATCGCCGGCGATTGCCGTGTAGAACCGCTGGGCCTTGACCACCAGCACCTTAGCCGACTGGTAGTCCTTGAGATTGTCGCGCGCCCCGTTGAGGCGGCGCACGATTTCGTCCGAAGCCGCGCGGTTGAACGCGGCCATCACGGCCTTGGCATCCTGCGCCGCGACGGCGTCCGCGAAGGCCTGCGCCGCGCCCTTGTCCTCGTTCTGGTCGAGGTAGTCGAGGTCGACCTGCATCGCGGCGAGGGCGGTCTTGGCCTCGTCCCACTTGCCGGCCGTTACCGCCGCGAACAACGCCTCGCGGCCGTCGAGCAGCGGCTCGGCGCCCGCCGCCGCATAGGAATAGGCGAGGGCAGGCTGCGCGGCGATGAGCGGCAGCTCGGCCAGGGCGGCAGCGGCGATGAGGAGGATCAGGACAAGGCGGATCATTCGGCCCTCACGCGATGCTTTCGGTTTCGATGACGGTCTTCTCGTTGCGGTGCGTGTAGATGGCGGGGCGAAAATCCTCGCCGGCCAGCAGCATGTTGGCGGCCATCTGCCCCATCTCCATCGCCGTGTCGGTGAAGATATACCGGAACGTCCCCTGCCGCCCGCACTGGATGAGATTGCCGAACTGGCCGAGATGGGCCAGCGCCCGTTCCCGCTCGGCCTCATAGCCGAGGGTCATCAGCGGATAGGCGGTCGCCGCCTTGGCCGAAAACATTTCGCCGGTGGCCTTGCCCGGGTCGATGCCGAGGCGGCGAAGGTCGCCCGTGATGCGCTCGAACAACGGCGCATCCTCGATCGTCCAGAGCTCGTCGCCGGGGTCGCAGGGGATTTCCATCATCAGCGAGGTCATGCCGGGCGGCGCCATTTCCGGCGAGCGCCGCCGCGGCTCCTGGAGGCGCGTCGCGACCATTCCCGGATCGGAGAGGTATTGCCACGTCCACGGCGAGACGTTCTCGACGGCCATCGGGAAGTTGAGGAAGCGCAGCCCGCGGAAGCGCAGTGACGATTGCCCGCCGGTCATCCGCACCATCTCGGGCAGCGGCGCGGTCGAGATCACCGCGTCGCAGGCCACGGGATCCTGATCCGTCTCGATCGCGGTGATGCGGCCGCCGTTCGCGGCAAGGCCGATGACCGATACGCCGGTGCGGAGCGCCGCGCCCTCGGCCTTCACCCGCGCCGCGAGACGCTGGAAAATCACCCCGAACCCGTGACGCGGGTAGCGATAGCTGCGCGCATAGGTGCGGGGGTTTTCCGTCGCGCCAGGAAGCAGCAGCCGGGCGACTTCGCGCAGATCGGCGAGGCTGATGCGCTGCTCGGCCCAGTCGCTCGAGAGCGTCTCGGGCGGTACGCCCCAGAGCTTTTGCGTATAGCCGGCAAAGAAGGTGCGGTAGAGCGTCCGGCCGAAGCGCGCCTCGGTCCAGGTCGCAAAATCCTCGGCGTCACGGTCGGCGCGGAAGGCGATTGCGGCGAGATCCCAGAGCGCTCGGAGCAGCAGGTGCGGCGGCGCCGTGCGGATCAGGTTGCCCAGCTCCAGCGGGTAGTCATAAACGCGCCCGCCGAAGCGGATGACGCTCTTCCGCGTCGCGGTGAGGAGGTCGTCGCCGACCAGCTCGTCGACGAGCCGCATCAGGTCGCGGTTGTGCGTGATGAAGCGGTGGCCGCCGAAATCGAAGCGGTAGGTGCCGGCCTTGCCTTCGAACACCGTCGTGCCGCCGAGGCCGCCGATCGAGGGGCGCCTTTCCAGAATGGTTGTCCGCACACCGGCTCGGGCCAGCTCATAGGCCGCGATCAGGCCGGCCGGGCCAGCGCCGAGGACGACAACGTGCTGCGGCGGCGCGGCATCAAGCCTTTTGAGCATAACCCCGCCACCAGACTGCGACCGCGACCACGAGGTACAGCGCCCAGAGCGCGAACTGCGGCGGGGTCGGGCTGGCATTGTAGCCGAAGAGGCCGCGAAGGAAGATGCCGACGCCGCTCGTGTCGGAGAGGATGTTCGATATGTCGAAGAGCGGCTTCGTCGGTCCCGGAAAGACGCCGGCGCCCTGCAGCGTGTTGACCGCCGAGCCCAGCAGCCCCGCAGCGACCACGATCAGCAGCAGGCTCGAATAGCGGAAGAACGGCCCCAGCGGCAC
>Ga0068853_100000730_pt1 | contig 22729 bp, 16 predicted proteins | sample KBSCornC32_FD_65655 | JGI IMG/M metagenome (GOLD analysis project Ga0068853, IMG submission 65655) | Corn rhizosphere microbial communities from Kellogg Biological Station, Michigan, USA - KBS Corn C3-2 | ecosystem: Host-associated > Plants > Roots > Rhizosphere > Soil ... | reverse complement strand
GCCCAAACAAAAAGATTTGCACGGTCTGAAACCGATGAACTTCAAGATCGCCGACAAGGTGCTGGAAAAAGTGATACAGGACTACACGCGGGAGAGCGGCGTTCGCGAGCTCGACCGGCAGTTGGCCTCCATCATGCGCTATCAGGCGAAAGAATACGCGATAAAGGGAAAGCTGAAGGCTCACCTGACGACCGTGGATATCGAAAAGGTGCTCGGAAAATCCAGATACAGCAACGATCTGTATAAGGTCGCCAATATGCCGGGTGTAGCCGTAGGGCTGGCCTGGACTCCCGTAGGCGGAGACATCCTCTTTATCGAGACCAGTCTCAGCGACGGCAAGGGCGACCTCAAACTGACCGGCAACCTGGGGAATGTCATGAAGGAAAGCGCCGCGACTGCACTTACTTACCTGCAATCCAACGCCCGTAAATACGACATCGATCCCGAGCAGTTCAATAAAAAGACGATCCATATCCATGTCCCTGAAGGCGCCGTGCCCAAGGACGGTCCCAGCGCAGGCGTCACCATGATGTCTGCCATCGCCTCAGCTCTCACGGGCCGCAGGGTCAAACCCTATCTGGCCATGACGGGAGAGATCACGCTGAGGGGGCAGGTCCTGCCGGTAGGCGGCATTAAGGAAAAGATACTCGCTGCCCGCCGGGCCGGTCTGAAAGAGATCCTCCTCTGCTGGCAGAATGAAAAAGACGTTCAGGAGATCGATTCGGCCTTTATCAGGGGACTTAAATTTAATTTTGTAAAGACCATGCAGCAGGTGATCGAACTGGCACTGGTATAACCCGCTGCTACAGGACGGGTGGCCTCAAAGCATTAACAACCCTTTTTGAACCATTTGTTCCCGAATCGTGTTAGTATGTTTTCATGTTGGTTGTTTTAAGGGTAAAAAAAGGCGGGCCGTTCACTAAAAGTCGGCCACGCCTTTTTTCATTATGTCCCGGCGCCGTATTTTCCGCTGCAGCGATCCTCACTGCGTATTTTCTTATAAGGTATACCTCCTGGCTCTCTCTAAGTGCTCTCAGCCTGGTTTTCAAGGGAAATGGGTAATCGGTTGACGATTTGACGGATTTCCTTTTTTATTATTACCGAAACATTAATTTTGATCGGGTAGAAATAACCTTCCATGATCAAGCTTATTATCGTAGACGATCATCTGCACGTACGCGAAGCCTGGAGCTGGGTACTCAATCAGGTACCCCGGATCAGCGTCATTGCTCAGTGCGCCAACGGCCAGGAGGCCATCGAGGCGGCCAGGCAGCTGCAACCGGACGTGATACTGATGGATATTCATATGACACCGGTCAATGGCATCGAAGCCACCCGTACTATACGTCAATTTTCTCCTGATATCAAGATCATCGGCGTCTCCGTGCAGGCAGAGCGTTCCTATGTCAATGAAATGCTGCGCAACGGCGCCAATGGCTATGTGACGAAGAATTCGCCCAGCACCGAAATGGTGGCGGCTATCGACGAAGTGCTCGCCGGCAACACCTACCTCTGCGAGGAAGTAGGGCATCTGCGTGGGGTCGCCGGCGAGATGCGCGCTCAGTTACGCAATTAATTCTTTCTCGCCTTTGCCAACGGACGTGTCGTCCGTTTTGAACGCTACTCTGGGCTTCAGGCCCAGCAGTTCGAACATCAGATTGTCCTCTTCAAAAGAAGGATTGGGGGTGGTCAGCAGCTTCTCTCCGGCAAAGATCGAATTGGCTCCTGCCATGAAACAGAGGGCCTGCTCAGCCTGGCTCATCTCCGCACGTCCGGCGCTCAGCCGCACCATCGTGGCGGGCATCAGGATACGCGCCGTAGCGATCATCCTGACCATATCCCAGGTGTCTACCTTGGGATTGTCGGCCAGCGGAGTGCCCTTTACGCGGACGAGCGCATTGATGGGAACGCTCTCGGGGTGCTGGGGCAGGGTAGACAGTGTATGCAGCATTTTGATGCGGTCTTCGTGGGTTTCGCCCAGACCGATGATGCCTCCGCAGCAGACGGTGACGCCGGCCTTCCGGACATTGTCCAGCGTAGCCAGACGGTCGTCGTACGTGCGGGTGGAGATGATCTCGCTATAGTGTTCCTTTGAGGTGTCCAGATTGTGATTATAGGCGTAGAGTCCGGCGTCCGCAAGCCTTTTGGCCTGGTCTTCGTTCAGCATACCCAGCGTACAGCAGACTTCCATGCCCATTTCGTTCACTCCCTTTACCATATCGATGACCCGGTCGAAGTCCTTGTTATCCCTTACTTCGCGCCAGGCAGCACCCATGCAGAACCGGGTAGAGCCGGCGGCCTTTGCCTTTGCAGCGTATTCCAGCACCTCATCTTTCTTCATCAGCGCCTGTACGTTCACGCCCGTATTGTACCGGGCAGCCTGGGGACAGTAGGCGCAGTCCTCGGGACATCCCCCCGTCTTGATCGACAGGAGGGTACAAACCTGAACCTCTCCGGTCTCGTTGTTCTCGCGGTGTACCGTAGCCGCGCGATAGATCAGGTCCAGCAGAGGCGTATCGTAGATATCTTTTATTTCGTCCAGTGTCCAGTTATTGCGGATCATAATCATTGGTTTATATTATCTTACTTATTTCCTGTCCCACAAAAATACGGTTGAGTCCTTTAATAAAGGTAGATTTAAGTGGAACAATTTAGTGAAAACTACCCGGAATTGGTTCACATTGGTGATCTCGTCATAAAAGCCGGAATAGTCCCCGTTTGGGAAGTAAACGGCATTTTGATTGTAAAAGAAACTAGCCGGGTCTACCTGGGGATCAAAGCACCGGAACCCATGGTCGCTCATGAACAGGATCACGGCCTTGCCTCCTGTATTTTGCTTTATCGCCGTGATGACCTCGCGGGCCTTATCATTCGTATAAGGCAGATAGCCGAGATAGTTGGCCGGACCAGACGCGCCGGCAATTTCCTCCTGACTGCGTCGGTGACGGGCGCTGTCGAAAATATAAGGCGCGTGCGGCAGAAACACGTGCATAAAGACAAAACGCGGCCGCACCGAACGGCGGGCGCATTCACTGACCGTATTTTGAATGGCCGTTTCGTTCGTCTTTTCTATCGTCGTTATTTTGTTCGCAAACACCAGCCCGACCGTTCCGAGCCGGTCTGTCGCCCAGGCACCGACATCGCGCACGAAATAGTCGAACAACGTCCGACTGGTGATCAGCTTGGTCCTGGTCGCAATATATGTTTGCAGCAGGTGCGCTGGATGCCCTGGCAGATCGAAGGGCGAATTGTTGACAACTTCATAACCACGGGAAAGAAGAAAATTTACCGCCGCGTTCTTCCGGATGGGCTCGAATAAATTGGTGTAATCATCTGGTTGCAATGCTTCCGGATGAGCGATGCCTTTTAGATAAGACAGGTTCAACATCGAACACATCGAAAATGGAGTAACAAAATAATTGGCGCGGCTTTCCGCCTGAATGTGAAAACCAGCGCGAACCAAAAAACTATCCAGACCGCTGTTGTCATAATGATAGATATTCCGTAGCGTACGGCTGGCGCTGTATTCGTCAAAGATCAGCAAATAGATATCCGGACGCGGACAGGTATCGCATCCGGACTGCGGCGCTTCGAAAATAGAGGAAGCCGCAATGCCCTGCGACTGTTTGCCGGATCCCTTCCAGACGAGCGCGATCCCGTCGGCGGCTATATAGACGAGGAACAGGACCGTTAGAAAAAGTCCCAGCCGATTAAAAGGTGCCTTCGATCGAAGCCAGACCATCAGCAGAACGGTCAGGATCAGGAACAGCGGCAGCAGGATCGAATAACGATGAAGAAAAATACCGTGCTTCCGCAGCGGATCGTGCAGATAGCCAAAGAACAGAAAAAAGGCCATGCAGAAAGTGGCCGCCAGCGCGGCCTTGAGAGGATGTTTCAAAAACAGGAAGAACAGACCAAATAACCCGGCCGCAGTCCCGCAATAGATGCCCGTCAAAGAAAGACAGTCCGTAAACCGGACAAAGGGGTAGTTCCCGACATAGCCATGGAACACAAAGAATACCGGCAGCAATAGCAGAAATGAACTGCGGAACCAGACTGGTATTTTCATAGCTCGGCTACCTTTTTATGCATAAGATATATTATCCTTTCAGTCCCGGGGATCGTTTCCTTTTTTTCAATGCTGAACAGCAATGCCAGCTGTGCTTCAAAAGCAGACGCGTCGTAAGGTTTGTGAAAGACCGGCTTGTCGCGAACCAGCGCCGCAGCCTTCTCATCGGAGATGGGCACAAACTCGATGACCAGCCATCGCCGGGTCAGCCCGGCCAGGTAACCTGCCAACAAGCCAAAAGGAATATTTCTGGTCAGCACCAGATGATGCACGACCGCAAGCGCAACAACCAGGTCGCACTGTGCTCTTTCAGTAAAGGAAGCCCGCTCTGCGTGCGCAAAACCGGATGCAGGCGTAGGGTCGGCGATGTCGGCGCACAACGGGTAGATATGTCCGCCGGATGCCGCCGATGCTGTCCTGTACATCGTGCCGACACAGGCCCATTGATCGTCCAGGGCGATGACGCTTGCCTTTTTTTCCGCCAGTATTTTCGAGAAATAGCCATCATTGGCGCCGATATCGAGAGCAGAACCAAACTCGATAGCAGCGATCATTTCCCGGAACAATTTTTCTTTTGCCTGCACGTAGGCCTGGCTCATGACCGTCTCGGAATAATACCTGCTCCATCCCGCAGCACGCGGCGCTTCCGTCCGAAGACCGCGCAACAGGCCCTCCAGGTTGCCGACAAGCAGCAGCAGCTTTTGTTTGTCAAAGGAGATTTTCCTGCCCGGTTTCGCGCCCGATGTCACAATCCTTCCGGGCAGGATCACATGCAGCCAGATACCGGCCCGGAACCGGCTTTTAAATGGCAGCAGCGGCAGAAGGGTCCCGGCCGGCATTCCTTCAGGATAGGCAGCTATCGTCCTGTGAACGCCCTGCCCGAAATAATGGTGCAGGATCAGCGGAAAAAGAAAGGTTTCGCAAAATTGCCGGTAGGCGATCCAGGGGCGGCCAGGGTCATATCTTTCGAAAGAAAGCGTATCGATGAAAATGGCTCCCGAATTCAGGAACTGGATATTGCGCGGAGTTGCATCCTTCAGGATCATGCCATAGCCGACGGCGGTCCGCAAGACATCAAGGGTAAGCAGGGCGGCGTCCCTTAGCTGATCCGGACTCCATTCGCAGGGATAGCTGATGACCGGCAATTGCAGCGGTAGCAGCGTCTTATAATAATCCGGCCCGTCCTCTGTTCCCTCCGCTTCCCCGACCTCATCATGGGGAATGAGCAGCTGCGCCGAGACCAGCTTGTTATACAAGCCCGAATCCATGAGCAGCCGATAGTCTTCGGCATAGACAGAATTCACCCGCCTGTACACAAGTCCATCCCGCCTGAAGATAAAGCCGGCGGGATCTCTATAGGACGCAGGATGATCAGGAGAGTTTATCGTCATTCTCAGCTGGCGGTTTCGATTTCGGGCGAACAAAGAATGACCTTATCCTGAACCAAATGGTCTTGAAATAAAACATAAATCCAAGGACTGCGGCTATGATCGCCTGCACAAGGTAGCTTCCGCCGCCCGGATCAATATATAATAGCATTGCCATAATGCAAGCCGGATTGGTTACAGATACTTGAGGTCCGTTCTGGGCGAAAGCACCAGCAAAGTTTCATACATCAGCCGGATCGTCTGTTCGATATCCTTCTTGTGCAGCATCTCCACGGTGGTATGCATATACCGCAGGGGGATGGAGATCAGTACGGAAGGGCAGCCGTCGTTGGCGTATGCAAAGGAGTCGGTGTCGGTTCCCGTGCTGCGCGATACGGCCCTCAACTGTACCGGAAGCGCGTGTTTCTCCGCTGTCTCCTGCACGATGGCCAGCAGCTTGTTGTGTACCGCCGGGCCAAATGCCAGGGATGGCCCCCTGCCGCAGGCGACGTCCCCTTCGATGGTCTTGTTGATCATGGGAGTCGTCGTATCGTGCGTAACGTCGGTAACGATCGCGATATTGGGCTTGATCCGCCTGGCAATCATCTCGGCGCCCCGCAGACCGACCTCTTCCTGTACGGCGTTCACCACATATAACCCAAAGGGCAATTTCTTTTTGTTTTCCTTCAGCAGCCGGGCCACTTCGGCGATCATAAAGCCGCCGACCCGGTTGTCGAAGGCACGGCCGATCAGATAGTCATAGGCCAGCTCGGAATAGCCATCCTGGTAGGTGACAACAGCGCCGATATGGACGCCAAGGTCTTCGAGCTCCTTTTTCGACCGGGCGCCCGTGTCAAGAAACAGATTGTCCACCTTCGGCTGGTTCTCCTTGGAGTCGGCGCCGAGACGGGTATGGATAGCAGGCCAGCCAAATACCGCCGGCACCTTTCCTTTTTTACCGTGGATAAATACGCGCATCCCCGGAGCGATCTGGTGGTCGACCCCGCCATTCCTCTTCAGATACAATAACCCTTCCGGCGTGATATAGTTGACAAACCAGCTGATCTCGTCGGCATGCGCTTCGATGACCACCTTAAAAGGCGCATCGGGGTTGACGACGCCGACGGCCGTTCCGTATGGATCGGTAAAATGCGTGTCCACATAGGGTTTCAGGTAGTCGAGCCACAGTCGCTGACCGCTGCTCTCAAAGCCGACAGGCGAAGGATTGTTGATATAGTTCTTGAAGAATTCCCAGGACCGGGTAGTAAGAAAGGAGCCCGCTGCTCCGGATCCGCTTTTCGCACTTTTTGCCATTTGTAATAATTCAATTATATGTGCCGGAGATACGCCTCCGGGTGACAAATGTAACTAAATCCTGAAAATCAGCATCAGCACCCCCGAAAACATCATTAATCCGTCTAATACAATGTAATAGAGGTCGTCCGAAAAATTGCGCTTAGCCTCCCTGTAGAGGGCCGCCGTAATGATACCCGGAATCAGCAGCAGGAAAATATAAAAGGCGTTGTAGTGGAAGAAGTAAAGGCAGATGCTCACCACGAAAAACAGCGCGATCGATACCGTGAACAGCAGGTCGATCCCTCTTTCGTCCAGCATGGTGATGAGACTTTTGATCCCCTGTGACCTGTCGTCCTCGCGGTCCCGGTAGTCGAAGAGGATGCAGATCGCGTAGATAAGGAACAGACGGCCGGCGGCAAACAGGACGAAGGACATCCTCCAGGGCGCGTCCGCCACGATCACCGGAAGGACGGACGTGACGTAGACCCAGACGAAGGTGAGGAACAGGGTCTTGCCTACTGCTATTTTTTGCAGCTGTGAAAAGATACGCTGTGGTAGTTTGGGTGCTGAATACAGAAAGGTCAGCAGGACGCCGAACAGCAGGGCGGGGAGATAGTGCAACAGGTAAAGAAAATAGACGCCGGCGCCTACCAGCCCTACCAGGTATAAAATAAAATGCAATATCTTATGCCTGTTCGACCAGTGCACCCGCCGGGATGGGCTGGCCGATTTGGGGGTCAGCCACCAGTGGAAATTATAGCTGCAGATAGTGGAGAAGAACACGAATCCTATTAGCCTGCCGGAGGGCTCGGTGCCGAGCAAAAGTTTGCTCGTCTGCCAGACCATTACGACGGCACATAAAGCAATATACAGGCTGCTGAAGACAAAGAAATCAACTATTTTTCTAAACATCCGCCACGCATTATTTCAGGATGATCAGCTTCTGGGAAGTGATCGTATCGCTGGGAACACCGCTGGAAGACAGAACAAAGAATTTCATGACAACGGTGTCGTTTTGCCCGAGGCTCGTCGACTGAAAAAGAGAACTATGTGGTAGTGAATACCTGAATTCGCCCTTGTTGGCGCCTTCAATGTCCGGAATGGGGTTGACAAGGGTGTCGACCACGGGATCCGAAGCCGGAGCCTCGTTGAGCCTGTCGAGTATCGAAACGAAATAGCCGTTCTGCACACTTGAGCCGTTGGTGAACTTGAAATGGGCGACGAGTGAATCACTGGTGCCGATGGTAGTCTTGTCGATGGACGTCAGGGAAAACTGCGGTTTACCTCCGGAGCCGCCCTTGCTACAACTGCCGGCTGCCAGTAGAATGATTATCGCGGGTATCAGGAATGAACCAGACTTCATGATGCTGATTTGATGCCTACAAACCTAGTTGTTTTTATTTAAAAGGGGGTAAATTTGTTCCAAAATTCCCACTTGAAATTAACAGAAGGGCTGTTCTCCCTCTCCGAATCCGCTGTTATCCCCCGAGCTCTGGAAATATTCGCCTTTCAGTATGCCGAAAACCCTCTCTATCGCCAGTATGTCCAAACGCTGGGTATCGACCCCTCTGCTGTCAATAGTGTATACGATATTCCCTTCCTTCCGGTTGCCTTCTTCAAAACACAACCCGTCCGGACGGGCTCCTGGACCCCGGCTGCCACATTCGAAAGCAGCGGCACCACCGGGATGGTCACCAGCCGCCACGAAGTAAAGGACCTGAACCTCTATAAGCAGAGTTTCACCGCTGCGTTCCAGCATTTTTACGGGGCCATCCACGATTGGTGTATCATCGGCCTTCTGCCTGCCTATCTGGAAAGGAGCAACTCTTCGCTGGTCCTTATGGTCGACGAACTGATCAAAGCCAGCGGGCACCCGGACAGCGGTACCTATCTCTACGATCACGAGGCCCTGCATAAAGTGCTGCTGCGCCTCGAAGAAAACGGACAGAAGACCCTGCTGATCGGAGTAACCTTTGCCCTGCTGGACTTCGCGGAAAAATATGAGATGAAGCTAAAGCACACGGTTATCATGGAGACCGGCGGTATGAAGGGCCGGCGAAAGGAAATAACCCGGGCGCAGCTGCATGAGACGCTTACCAGTCGGCTGGGACTGCCCTCCATCCATGCCGAATACGGCATGACCGAGCTGCTGTCTCAGGCCTATTCTTCGGGAAATGGCCTATTCCGGTGTCCCCCCTGGATGAAGGTGCTGGTAAGGAAAGAGGACGATCCCCTGGACGTCGGGGGTGAGGGAGAAGGGATCGTAAATATCATCGACCTGGCCAATATCTGGTCCTGCGCCTTTATCGCCACGGACGACGTCGGCCTGGTATTCCCGAACGGGTCCTTTCAGATCTCGGGACGCGTCGACAACAGCGATATTCGCGGGTGCAGCCTGTTGGTGGTATAACACCCCCCGCCGCCGCCTTTTAATGGTGTAACACCCCCGCGGCCGCCAGCGCTTTCCAGAGCGTCCAGGCGCTGGTGATCATCACCAGCGATCCAACCGCCACGAACATGGTCTTCACCGGCAGCTTGCCTACCAGCCTTGCTGCGATGGGCGCCGCGACGATCCCGCCGAGTATCATACCTGCTACGTCCAGCAGAGGAATGCTCTTCAGCAATATAAAAAAGGTAATGGAGCTCGACAGCACGACAAAGAATTCCGCCAGACATACCGACCCGATGACATAGCGCGGATTCCGCCGCTTGGCGATCAGGGTACTGGTGACCAGCGTCCCCCAGCCGCCACCGGCAAAGGCGTCAAGGAACCCGCCGGCGGAAGCGAGCCAGCCGGCCCGCCGGACCTTGTCTTTGGGGTTACGTTTGGCAAACGCCTTCTGAAGTATATAATAGCCGAGATAGACCGTATACACAGACAGCGGGATTCGTACCCACTGCGAATACTCCTTACCGAAATAGGCCGCAGCAGCGCCGAGCACGGCTCCCAGGATGCCCGGCACTACGATGGTCCGGAACAGCTTCTTGTTGATATTGCCGAACCGGTGGTGGCTGTAACCCGAGACCCCGCTCGAGAACACCCGCGCAGAATGCACGCGGCTGCTGACGATAGCGGGGGGCACCCCATAGGCCAAAAGAAAGGTGGTGGATATCGTCCCGTAACCAAGTCCCAGCGAGCCGTCTACCATTTGGGCGAGAAAGCCGGCCAGCGTCATGACCAGAAATCCGGTGCTGTCTATAGGCAGGCCGCGCACGTAGTCGACCAGACCGGTCACGGGCACCATCGACAGCAGTCCGTGACCCAATATCATAAAAAGAAAAGCGAACAGACACCACTTCACGATCTGCTGCCATTTTCCCGGTCTGGGCTTGGCCAGCAGCTCCACGGGCGGGGCCGCCTGTTTTGCCACCAATACCTTGGTAAGGTCGTTCAGCTTCCGCACCTTCTCCGAAAAATCGCCGTTCAGGCCCTGGCGGATGGTTTGCATATTCTCCAGCACGTTGTCTATTTCGTCGGGTATCAGGCTGCCGATCTCTTCCTTTAACCGCTTGGCGATGGTAGGCGACTTGCCGTTGGTGGAGATGGCTATTTTGAGATGACCCTTGCGGACGATCGAGCTCAGATAGAAATCGCAAAGGTCGGGCGTATCCGCCACATTGACCAGCAGCCCCGCGGCCCGCGTCTGCTTCGCCACGGTCTCGCTGACGCTCCGGTCGTTTACGGCCACGATGACAATGTCGGCATATTCGAGGTCGTTAGGATGATAAGGTCTTTCCAGCAGCCGGATACCCGGATGCCTCAGGGCGAGTTCCCGGATCGATTCGGATATCAGCGGCGCTACCACGGTGACTTTTGTCGCAGGTGAATTTTGCAGCACCGCCTGCAGCTTCTCCAGCCCGACATTGCCGCCGCCGACCAAAAGAAGCCTCAGCCGCTCTAGTTTTACAAACAGCGGGAACAAATGATTTTCGGTTTCGACCTCAGCTTTTATATCCACTGTTACTTTTTATGCGTATTTGTATCGAATACGATCGTAAAGTAATAGAACCCTCCGATCGATGGCCCCCCAAGGTACTGGTAATATTTTTTATTCAGCAGATTAGTAGCCCCCAATTTTAGTGTACTAAACAATTCCGGTATCCGATAGTTCACCTGAGCGTCGATCGTGCTGTACGCCGGGACGTTCCCCGCAGCCAGCGGACTGTTCCAGTAGAAGGCGTTCTGCCAGTGCCAGCCGACATTAAAGCCGGTATTCTTCAGTATCTCCCGGTTGCCGATGCTCAGGTTGGTGATCCAGTTCGGCGTATTGAAAGCGGGGGTGAAGGCATCGGTAGACTCCGAACTGACGATCGCCGCATAGCTCGCATTGCCCGTGATGGTAAATTTCTTATAGAAATTATAGCTTGCCCCGAGCTCGACGCCGTTGTTGGTCACCTTGCTCCTGGAGTTGGTCCACATCTTGTACTTCGTAACCGACCCGGTATAGATCTCCGTGGCCGTATTGACATTCACCCCGCCGCCGATAGTGCCGGTCTTCGGCTGCGTGATGTCCAGCTGCCCGATGAAATTGTCATACACGCTGAAATAGTAGTCCACGTCCACGAACAGCTTGTTGTTCAGCAATACGCCCTTATAACCCGCCTCGAAAGAATTGATGTGCTCGGGCTGAATATAGCCGTAGGTGCTCTGCACCAGTATCCCTGCCTCCTTCTGTATCGCAGCTGCCTGGGTAATGCCGCTGCCGCTGTTGAGGTCGGCATTGACCGCATTCCTGAAGGCCGTGACCGAAGAGTTGATATAGGAGTTCTCGAACGCCTGCGTATGCTCCGCGATCACGGGCAGACCGCCCAGCCGGCGGACGCCGCCATTGTTGACAAATGCGAAGCCTTCGAAAAGGGTGGGAAACCGGTAGCCGTTCTGAAACGAAGCCCTGAAATTATGCTGGGCCGCAGGAGAATACACCGCCGCAATTCTGGGGTTTAACTTCGTGCTGAAATACTCCGTCTTGTCGGCCCTCAGGCTCGCCGTCAGCTTGAGCTTTTCCTCGAACAACTTCTTTGTCAGCTGTATAAATGCGCCGTAGGTGTAATAGTCGAACTTGCTGTTCGCCTGCTTCGAATCCGCATAGGCGTTCGGATTGACGTAGTTGTTGCCGTCCGGTGTGACGATATAGTTGCGGTAGTTCGCGCCGGCGAGCACCTGGATGAAGGGTATCAGACGGGAGAGATCGTACTGCCCCTCGAGGTGCACGAACGCCGACTTCAGCTTCATCTGCGCGCCTACCGTATCCCAGTTGTTCGTATGAATGATCTTGTTTCGCACGCTGTCGAAGGCCTGGGTGCCGGGCAGGAAACGACCATTGTCGGCAAACGCGCGCGCCGCGGTCAGCGAAGCCTGGACATTCTGTGAAGTAGGCGTCGCGCTGGAATTGTAGGCGTTGTTAAAGCCGGTGGTAAAATCGTTCCACCACTGCGGCGATTTCTTGAAGGCCATATCGATGTTCTCCCCCAGCGGACGGAAGTTGAAGGAGTTGTCTCCGGTGTTCTCGCTGGTATAATAGCCCTTGAGGGTGAGGTCTCCCGTTCGGATGTCCAGCGCATGCTGCTGGATACGTTCGCCGTTCAGCCGCACCCGGTTGCCGCGCTGATAGTTGTTCGTGACCACGCCGATCCGGTAGGTGTAGGATATCTCCGTGCCCGCATTGGGCCGGAAGTGCAGGGCGGCGTCGGCCTTGGTATTCTTTACGGCATAGTCCGTCAGGTCTTTTTCCATGTAGCCGGTTCGTGAAACATCGTATTTTTTGCCAGCCAGCGTGAGCGTTTTGAGGTCGCTGTTATATTCGTCGCCATAGCGGTTGATAAGGTCGGCCCCCGGATTCACCGCAGCTACCGAAGCATTGGTCTTGTTGCCCGCGTCGAAATACTGGTCGTGCTGGTTGTTGGCGATCCAGTCCGTGCCCTCCGAATGCGCTACGTTGATCTTGAATGCCCATTTGGGGCTCAGGACCTTTGCCCAGCGGATGGCCGACTCGGTATAGAGCGCAGCGTCATGGTCCTTGTCGTTAACATGGTTGACACCGATCTTCTGATATACGCTGAGACCCTCATACTGGAAGGGGGACTTTGTCTTCAGGTTGGCGATGCCGTTGATGGCGTTCAGCCCGTAGATGGCAGAGGCAGCGCCCGGTATCAGCTCGATGCTCTCGATGTCCAGTTCGGTCGGCCCGACCGCGTTGGCTACCGGAGCCCCGATGCCCGGCGAAATATTGTCTACGCCGTCTACCATTTGCAGGAACCGGGAATTGGTCGTCCCGCTAAAGCCTCTTGTATTCGGCACCTTATAGCCCAGACTGAGGGTCGTCATCTGCACGCCCTTTACATTTTCCAGCGCATCGTAGAAGGTAGGAGCGGGGCTTTCCTTTATGGCCCGGAGGTCCAGTTTCTCGATCGTCACCGGACTGCGCAGGATGCTTTCCGATACGCGGCTTGCCGTCACCACGACCTGGTCTACCAGCACGCTCCTCGTATTCAGGGCGATGGAAATACCCGTCGTGCCGTCCCCGCTGACGAGGAATTCCTGGCTTTTGAATCCAATGGAAGTCACCACCAGCGTCAGCGGCAGCTTTTGCGCGGTCCTGAGATGGAAACTGCCGTCCTCTCCGGCCGTCGTGCCGATTGCGGTGCCCTTGATACGGACGGTCGCCGCACTCAGCGGCTGGTTGCCCAGCGAGTCGTAGACCTTACCCGAAATAATATAGGGGTCCTGCGCGAAAAGACTGGTCCCCGTAAAGATGGCTAAAATGGTCAGTATCCCCGATAAATGCTTCATAAGCTATTAGTCTATTATTTTAGTAGAGTAAAAGTATAAAAAAATTGCCTTCGGACAAAAGCCCGAAGGCGGATTCATAAAATATTTATTGTTTATACCATTTTTGACGCAGCGCGAAGTCACCGAACCGTTCGCCGGTGATCCGCTCTTTCTTATACAGCCAGAACAGCAGGTCCAGCTCTTTCAGGATCGCGGCCTCGTCCAGGTTCTCCTTATAGATCCTGTTCAGCCTGGTCCCTTCGTGGTCCCCGCAAAGATGCATATTGTAGCGGCCCGGGGCCGTGCCTACAAAACCGATCTCTGCGGCATACGGACGCCCGCAGCCATTGGGACAGCCGGTCATCCGGATGATGATCTGCTCTTCGCCCAGTTCGTACTTGTCCAGCAGCCCTTCGACCTTTCCGAGCAGGGTAGGGAGATAGCGCTGCGCTTCGGCGAGCGCCAGTCCGCAGGTCGGCAACGCGACGCATGCGATCGAGTTCTTCCGGACGGCGGAGGCCGCTTCGGTATGTTCGATGATCCGGTATTTCTCGAGTATCTTCTGGATGGTTGCCTTATCTTTTGCCCTGATGTCAGAAAGTATCAGATTCTGTGTGCCCGTGAAACGGATATTTGCTTTCCCCGTTTGCGCCACTTCCAGCAGTGCCGTCTTCATCGCAACTGTTTCGTCGTCGACCACCCGGCCGCATTCGACATAGGGTGTATAATACCAGAGTCCCTTATGATTCTGTTTCCATCCATAGTGGTCGGTCCGGTCGGTGAATACAAAGGGGCGGGGGTCTTCCAGCGGGAAGCCCACTCTTTTCTCCAATTCTGCACGGTACCAGTCCAGTCCGTATTTGTCGACGGTATATTTCAGACGCGCCAGCTTGCGGTCGCTGCGGTTGCCATAGTCCCGCTGGATGGTGACAACCTCATAAATGGCCTTGAATAATTTTTCATCGTCCGCGGGCACGTAGCAGAGTACGCTTGCCAGCCTCGGGTAGGTCTCGGCATTGCCGTGCGTGGCGCCGAGGCCTCCGCCGATCGCGAGATTGAAGCCTTTTAGCTTTCCGTCCCCGATGATGGCGATCAGGGCCAGGTCGTTGGTCAGCACGTCGATATCGTTATTGGGCGGGATCACCAGACCGATCTTGAATTTCCGGGGCAGGTACCGGTCCTGGTACAGGGGATCTTCCTCGTCCTTTTTATCGGTCAGCTTCTCTTCGTCCAGCCATATCTCGTAAAAAGCCCGGGTCTTCGGTAATAGCAACTCGCTGATCCGGGCCGCATAGGCGTGCACCTGTTCGTGCAGCTCCGATTCCATCGGATGGGCAGCGGCAGTCACGTTGCGATTGACGTCGCCGCAGGCCGCAATGGAATCCAGGCTCACCTGGCTGAAGGCCTTCAGCGTAGGCTTGATCCTGCTTCTCAGGATGCCGTGCAGCTGAATGGTCTGGCGGGTCGTGACCTTGATGGTGCCCGTACTGTTCTCCCCGGCGACGTGATGGATGGCGATCCATTGCTCGGGTGTGAGAAGGCCGCCCGGCACGCGCAGCCGGACCATAAAGGAGAACAGCCGCTCGAGTTTCTTCTCTGCGCGCTCTTCCCGGCGGTCGCGGTCGTCCTGCATATACATGCCATGAAACTTCACCAGGGCGGTGTCGTCATCCGCGATGGCGCCCGTGACCTCGTTCTTCAGGCCTTCCGCGAGCGTGCCTCTGAGGCCGTCGCTCTTTTGTTTGATCCTTTCCGTTGACGATAAATTCTTATTGTCGCTCATGATATTTTTCATCCCGGACCAATGGTCCGGCCTGGTTTTAGTATACGTCTTTCACATAGCGGCCCGCCTCTTTCAGCTCGTCGAGCCAGGCTTCGGCCTGTATTGCTGTCTTCTTTCCTTCCTGTTGGATGATGTCCAGCAGGGTTCCTTCTACGTCTATACTCATCGGTTCCTTTGCCCCGCATACATAGACATAAGCGCCGTCTTCCAGCCAGCGGTACAGTTCAGCCGCCTCGCGCCGCATCCTGTGCTGCACGTATACCTTTTCTTTCTGATCCCTCGAAAAGGCCGTGTTCAGGCGGGTCAGGACGCCCGTATCCACCCAGTTCTGCAGATCCGTCTGGTAGAGGAAGTCGGTGGTGAAATGCTGGTCTCCGAAGAAAAGCCAGTTCCGGCCCGAAGCCCCCTGGCTGTCGCGATGCGCGAGAAAACTGCGGAACGGGGCGATCCCCGTTCCCGGTCCGATCATGATCACGTCCTTCTCTTCCGAGGGCAGCCTGAACTGCAGGTTCCTGTGAATATAGAAGTCGAAAGCCTCGTCCGGCGACAGCTGTGACAACAGTTCACTGCAGAGGCCGTGCTTGGTCTCGCCGTTGACGCTGAAACTGTCCCTGGTCACGGTCAGGTGTATCTCCCCGCTGTGGGCTTCGGGAGAAGAGGCAATGCTGTATAGTCTCGGCGCCGTAGGTTCGAGGATCGAGACCACCTCCTGAAACTGTGCCGCATCCCGTACCGGATATATCTTCAGCAGGTCGAGCAGGCCGATCCTCGTCTCGGGAATATCCTGCTGGACGATCGCAGCGTATTTCTTTACTACTCTTTCCGGCAGATAGACGATGTTCAGCTTCTTTCTGAGCAGGTGCCCGATGGTCGCCTCTTCCTGGCGGATGGTCAGCTTGCGGCTGGGGTCTACGCCAGTCAGGGCAAGAATAGCGTCTACGATTGCCGCCGGATTCTCAGGAATGAGCCCGAGCGCGTCGCCCGGCAGGTAGTCGACCGCTTCAGCGGCTATCTCGAGGTGGTGCGTCTTCTTGGCGGAACCCCGGTCGTTGAGGTTGATATTGGCTAGCACCTTTCCCGTATAGGTCTTTTTGCCCGTGGGTCTGGCTACCGCCGTCGGGACAGCGGCTGCGGCCGGTACCGCCGCGGGCGCGCTCAGCTGCTGCAACACGGTCTCGAACCATTTCCCGGCCTGCGGTTCATAGTCGGTATCGCATTTTTCCAGCGTTACTATCCGCTGTCCTCCGGCCTTGTGCAGCTGGTGGTCTACGTCTTCGCCGGCCTTGCAGAACAAAGGGTAGGACGTGTCGCCGAGCGCGAGCACACCGTATTTCAGCCGCTCGAGCTTCAGACTGCCCTGGTGAATATGGTCATAGAACTTCTTCGCAGCGGCAGGCGGTTCGCCGTCGCCCTGTGTGCTGATCACCGCGAAGAAATATTCTTCTTTCGTCAGATCGCCCAGACGGTACTGCTCGAGCCCGACCAGTTTCGCGTTGATTCCCTTCTTCCTGGCCTTTGCGGCAAAATCGCCGGCGAGCTTCTTCGAATTACCCGTTTCGGTACCGTAGGCAATGGTTATTTTATTGATAGTGGGTGCCGCGGCTGCTGCGGGCGTGGTGGTTTCTACTGCCGTCGCTACGGCTGTCTGGACCGCCTGAATCGGCGCCGACTGTCCCTGGGCCGCGACAACGCCGGCGAGATAGCCGCTCAGCCAGACCAGCTCTTCCCGGGAAGAACCGGCGATCAATTCCTGTATCTGCGTCAATTTCGGCGTTGCTAGCATACTAGTTTCTTTTTTATTTGTTGTTCCACTACCGGTGGAAAGTAGAGTTGTTCGTCCGGGGCGTCGCTCTTCCAGCCAAAAGTCTGATGCAGCGCCGCCACTTTCCCGATGACGATCAGGGAGGGCGATGCATACCGTGTTCCTCCGGCGGCGGCTATATATTCCCGTACCGGCAGAGCGGTCACGCGCTGCTGCGGCGTGGTCGCCTGTTCGATCACCGCAACCCAGCGGTCTTCGGCGATACCGAACTGGATCAGACGCCCAACCAGCTCGTCCAGCGGCTGGGAGGACATATAGAATACCAGCGTGTCTTCGGTATGCGCGAGATCCTGCCAATACGCGGCGTCGATCAGCTCGCTGCGCCAGGCCGTCAGGAATCGCACAGCGGTAGCATATTTTCTTGCTGTCAGGGGGATGCCGGCGTAAGCTGCTGCTCCAAGTGCGGCGGTTACGCCGGGCACAAGCTCGTAGGGGATGCCATGACTCGCCAGCGTCTGCAGTTCATCCAGCACATTGGAGAAGATCGATACGTCGCCACCCTTAAGTCTCACCACCTTGCGCCCAAGCAGGGCGTGCTCCACCAGCAGACTGTTGATGGTCGCCTGCGGCGTGCTCGCGTCACTGCTGCACTGTTTGCCGACGGGGATGACCAGGGCGTCCGCCCGCACGTATTCCGAAAGGATCACCGGACTCACCAGCCTGTCCGTGATGACCACGTCGGCCTGCTGCAAATGACGCAGCGCCTTCAGGGTCAGCAGCTCCGGATCTCCCGGTCCCGCCCCCACGAGGAATACTTTTCCGATATGGTTGACACTGTGCATTTGATTAATTAAACTACTGCACCATGCAGGCGCCTACTGTTACGTGACTCGTTTCGTCGATCAGAATGGCTCCGCCGCCTACCGGCAGGTCTGCATACCGGTCGAAGGGCAGGGGAGACGCGGTCCGGATAGTGGCCCTGACGATGTCGTTAAGACCAGCCTGTTCCGGAGCCGGCAGTTTCTCAAGCGTATTGACGTCCAGCTTGTATTCGATATCTTTCACCATTCCGCGTACCGTCCGGCTGCCGATCTGGACCAGGTACTTGTTACCCGGCGCCAGGGTCTTCGCGTCCATCCAGCAAAGAAGGACGTCGAATTCCTGATCGACCCTTGGCAACTGTTCGCCGCTGACCAGCAGGTCGCCCCGGCTGATATCGATATCGTCTTCCAGTTGCACGATCACGCTCTGCGGCGCAAACGCCTCTTCGACTTCCCTGCCGCCGACCTCGATGGATCTGATCCTGCTGGTCTGGCCCGAAGGAAGTATGGTAACCTTTTCACCCTTCCGGTAGATCCCGCTGGCTATCTTCCCGGCGTAGCCGCGATAGTCATGGAGGTCAAGATCATTTGATTGCGGTCGGACAACGTATTGCACGCTTAACCTTCCGCGCGTGAGGTCGATATCATGATCTATCTCTATGTTTTCCAGCAGCTCGAGCAGCGCAGGGCCCTCGTACCACGAAATACTGTTCGAACGTTCGACGATATTATCCCCCTTCAGGGCGCTGATCGGCAGATAAGTGACGTCTTTCAATCCAAGCGTGCGGGCGACTTCCGCATAGTCGATAACGATATTGTTGTAGCGGTCCTGCGAATAGTCCACCAGGTCCATCTTGTTGATGGCGACCACAACGTGCGGGATATTCAGCAGGGAGGCGATGATCGAATGCCTGCGGGTCTGCTCTACCACGCCGTTGCGTGCGTCGACGAGGATGATGATGAGGTTGGCATTCGAGGCGCCGGTCACCATATTCCGCGTATACTGGATATGCCCCGGCGCATCGGCGATGATGAATTTGCGCTGCGGGGTAGAGAAATACTTATAGGCGACGTCGATGGTAATGCCCTGCTCGCGTTCGGCCCTCAGCCCGTCGGTCAGCAGCGCCAGGTCGATCTCGCCGTCCTCCTTGTTTCTACTCTGTTTCTCGAGGGCGGCCAGCTGGTCGGCGAGTATACTCTTGCTGTCATACAAAAGCCTCCCGATCAGGGTGCTTTTCCCGTCGTCCACGCTGCCTGCAGTTATAAAGCGAAGTAAGTCCATAGTCATTTTGTTTTAGCGGACCACAGGTCCTCAGAAGTATCCGTTTTTCTTCCTATCCTCCATCGCAGCCTCCGAAACTCTGTCGTCGATACGCGTCTCGCCGCGCTCCGAAGTCCTGGTAGCCGTGATCTCACGAATGATATCGTCGATGACCGAGGCCGACGATTCGACGGCAGCTGTACAGGTCATGTCGCCGACGGTCCGGTAGCGAACCTGCACCTTCTGAACCTGATCCGTTGCATCCAGCCGGATAAAGGGCGAAACGGCCACCCACTGGCCCTGGAAGTCGATAACCTCACGCTCGTGCGCAAAATAGATGGAAGGCAGGTCGATCTTCTCCCTGCGTATATAGTTCCAGATATCCAGCTCGGTCCAGTTGCTGATCGGGAAGGCCCTTACATTCTCTCCTTTGCGGATGCGCCCGTTGTAGATATTCCACAGTTCGGGCCGCTGCCGTTTAGGGTCCCAGCCGCCGAACTCGTCCCGGACGGAGAAGATCCTTTCCTTGGCGCGCGCCTTTTCCTCGTCGCGGCGGGCTCCGCCTATGCAGGCGTCAAAATGGAATTCTTCGATGGTGTCCAGCAAGGTGAAGGTCTGCAGGGCATTGCGGCTCGCGAATTTGCCGACAGGCTCGGTCAGCTGCCGCTGGCGGATGGTGTCTTCCACCTTTCTCACGATCAGTTTCTCGCCGATGCTGGCTGCCAGCGCATCCCGGAATTCCAGCGCCTCGGGGAAATTGTGTCCCGTGTCGATATGCACGAGGGGGAAGGGGAATTTGCCCGGCCGAAAAGCCTTCAGCGCCAGGTGTACCAGTGTAATAGAGTCTTTCCCTCCGCTGAACAGCAGCGCCGGACGTTCGAACTGACCCGCCACTTCCCGAAAGATATGGATGGCTTCCGATTCCAGCTGGTCCAGATAGTCTAACCGATATTTAATTTCTTTGCTCATATTCCCACCGGCGGATTTAGCCGCCGGACATTTTAGGCGCCGCTGGAAGCGGCTCGGCCGAAGGCCGGATATTAACGATTTGCGGGAATAGGGCTATTTTTTCCAGGATGCCCTGTTCCCGCACATTTAATTCGCGTGTAGTCCACATTCTTTTTTACTGTTGTCTTCCCACCACCACCTTCCGGCGCGGAAATCCTCGCCGGCACGGACCGCCCGCGTACACGGAGCGCAGCCGATGCTGACAAAACCCCGGTCGTGCAGCGGATTATAGGGCACGTCGTTGCTGTCGATATAGCCGCGAACCGCATCCGTGTCCCAGTGCAGCAGCGGGTTGTATTTGACGACCTTGTTGCCTTCGTCCCATTCGATGACCGCGTGGTCCTTCCGCTCGGGAGAATGCTCCGCCCTCAGCCCCGTTACCCAGACGGCCTGTCCCTGCAGGGCCCGGCGCAGCGGCTCTACCTTGCGGATAAAGCAGCACTCCTTGCGGTTGGCGACAGACTCGTAGAAGGCATTGGGGCCCTTCTCGTCGAGAAATTTTTCGAGGAGATCACGGTCGGGATAGTACGCTTTTATGCGCGTATCGTATTTGCTGTTGGTAGTGCTCCAGACGGAATAGGTCTCGGCAAAGAGCCTGCCCGTATCCAGCGTGAAGATGGAGATCGGCAAGTTCGCGCTTAGTATATGATGAGCTATGACCTGGTCCTCGATGCTGAAGCTCGTCGAGAAGGTTACCTGACCGGGGAATCGATCCGTCAGGACCTTGAGTGATTCCGAAATGGATAATCCACTAATTAAGTGGAGTAATTGGGTTGTCGTTTCCTGTGTTGTTATCGTTGCATTGTTCATGATCCGGTGGTGGTGGTTGTTTTCGAAAGAAAGTAAATTCTCTGGAAGGCGGTCGGATAGACAAAGATCAACAGCAACAACAACAGGCGTTGTTATAAGAAGAGAAGAAGTGGTATGAAGATGGTGTATGCATTAAACTTTACTTGTCTACCATTGTTATGGACAAAGATAGTCTACCAAACTGATATAAAAAAGAAATTTTTATACCAAAAAAATTGGGGGCTAAACGCCCCCAATCGTATATACCTAGTTGATTACCTGGTTATTTGATCCCCCCGCCGCCCGTTGGAGCGGCCCCCTTCGATCCATACTGCTTCTCCCATTCGGCGATCTGCATCGTCAGCTGATATGTTGAAAGGATATCCTGGGCAAATTCGATCTGCCTGTCGGACAGGTTGCCGCCTTTATTCTGCATGATCATCTGCGCGTTGATGGCCAGTTGCTCGTCCGATAAATTATCCCCCAGCGATTTATAGAACCGCATCTGCTGACTGAGGTCTTTCTTCAGTGAAGCGGCAACTTTTTTCGCCAGATTCCAGTCTTCGGCCTCATAACAGGCGTTCAGGAAACGGAACGAGAAGTAGTCGTGCAGGTTATTCTGGTTAGAGGTCATCCCATAGGGGAAGTTGGACTCCAGTACATTCTCGTCGAAATGCTCCAGGACCTTGCGGGCGGAATCTTTCCTGCCGGCTGCGGCAAGACTTTCGGCCAGCTGTGCGTGCGCATATTTGATGCTGTTGAGGTGGCGGCGGTTCTCTTCGTCATAGTAAACGCCCGGCTTGTTCGCGCCGCCGTAGGCGAATTTTTCCATGATGGTCTTGTAGGCCGCCTCGTTGTCCACGTTCTCCCCGCTGCGCGGGTTGCCGCCTTCTACCGGCACCAATTGATAGGAGAGACCCCTCAGCCTCACGTATTTGGACAGTCCCAGATCGCCCAGGTCCTGCGGGGAAGTAAAGCAGATGGGCCGCTTCCATTTGTTGCGCGCGATAATGCCCAGAATTGCCAGGTCGTTCTTCAGCAGATAGCGTTTATCCGCGGGCATGTCCAGGTGGAGTTCGCTGACGACGCTGTCGCTTTCGTGGACGGTCCCGTTGCTGCGGACGGCATTCAGGTCCACAGGGACGTTGAACTTGTGCGTAGGCACCAGGTTCAGCGGGGTGCCGTTGTCCGACTGCCTCGTGTATTTGGGGTCGTCGCTGGCCGTCACATCGGTCAGCGTGCTATCCAGGTCGTAGTATCTGTTGGGGTCCGTATAGCCGGGCACCTTGTCGAAATAGGCCACGTTTCTTCTGTCACCCATTACCTGGTCAGGCGTGAACAATACGTCGAATGGCGCGCTTTCGTTGATCTTATAGCGCAGCTGGTTCATATACCAGTCCGTACCCAGCAGGGTATTGACCATCACGCGCACGTCGGGCCGGATGCCTTCCACTTCCTGCGCATACCAGAGTGGGTAGGTGTCGTTATCCCCGAAGGAGAACAGGATCGCATTGGGCGGACAGCTTTCGAGGTAGTCGCGCGCCAGGTCCCGGGCGAGGGTTTTCTTGCTGCGGTCGTGGTCATTCCATTCCTGACCGCCCATGAGCACGGGCACGGCGAGGAAGCAGAGTCCAGCGGCGGCATAGTTGGCCGCGTCTGCCTTGCCTTTCAGCGCGTATTTTTCAAGCATATCCTTCACCCAGATGACGCCGAGTCCGATCCAGATGGCGAATGCATAACAGGCGCCGGCATAGGCATAGTCCCGTTCGCGCGGCTGCAGACCGGCCTGGTTCAGGTAGATCAC
>Ga0068853_100000729_pt1 | contig 22730 bp, 28 predicted proteins | sample KBSCornC32_FD_65655 | JGI IMG/M metagenome (GOLD analysis project Ga0068853, IMG submission 65655) | Corn rhizosphere microbial communities from Kellogg Biological Station, Michigan, USA - KBS Corn C3-2 | ecosystem: Host-associated > Plants > Roots > Rhizosphere > Soil ... | reverse complement strand
GTAGCTGCGAGAGGTCCATGTAAGGGGCGATCGCCGAATCTGCTTCGGCGTCGGCGACTTCGTGTGTGTGGCAGAGGACTGGCACTCCCATCGAAGCGGCGGCGCCCCGGTGGTCCGCGTGGGCGTGGCCGAGGACGACTCGCTTCAGCCCGCCCAGCTGCTGCGCCGCGGCGCGTGCCTTCTTCACCATCGACTTGGTCCCGGCGTCGAACTGCACCACGCCGTCCCCGTCCTCGAGGAAGTAGATGTTCATCGCCTTGCGGAAATCCCCGCGCAGCAGCCAGACCCCGTCGGCGACCTTCTCCATGATGAGATCAGCCTAATGCCAGCTCTATGGAAAGCCGCAATGGCGGTGCTGTTGATCTGCCTGCTCGCCTCGATGGGGATCGCGATCTACCGGCTCGCGACGACGCCGACCGAAATCCTCGGCGACCGCTTTCACGGCCTCCCCGTTCGCGCCCACGGCTCCCGTTAGTATCGGCCCCGTTCAGCGACCGAGCAGAGGAGGCGGCGTGTTCACTCGCATCGTGGTTGGAACCGATGGGTCCGAGACGGCCGCCGAGGCGGTCCGCCAGGCCGTCGACCTCGCCAAGCTCGCCGGCGCCCGGATCAGCATCGTCAGCGCCTACGCGCCGATCTCGAAGCGGCGGGTCGAAGGCGAGAAGGAAGGGGCCCCAGCGGACGTCCAGTACGAGATCGGCCCCCGCGAGGACGTCAACCTGGTCCTCGACGCTGCTGCCGCGACCGCTCGTAAGGAGGGGGTCGAGGTGCAGACCCACCCGGTCGAGGGCGACCCGGCCGAGGCGATCCTCAACGTCGCCGAAGAGACGAAAGCCGACCTCATCGTAGTCGGCAACAAGGGCATGACAGGGGCGCGGCGCTTCCTGCTCGGCAGTGTTCCCAACAACGTCTCCCATCATGCGCCTTGCAGCGTGATCATCGTTAGAACGACCTGACGGCAGGCGTCAGCCGGCGCGGGTTGCGTGCGCCTGGCCGCGCGGCTCGGTTGCTAGGGCAGCGTCGATCAGGCCGGCGCCCTCGCGGGTCGGCGGCTGTCCGAGGCTGCGCGCGGTGCGGCGCAGGCGTTTCGTCACTGCGGCCACCCGGCCCGGCGTGCGTTTGTGGCTGACCGTGCCGCTGGCCAGCACCATTGCGGCGACGCCGGAGACGTGGGCGGCCGACATCGAGGTGCCGACGTAGCTGCCTGGCTCGCCGAAGCGGCGGGTGCTGCCCGCCTTCAGGGTCACCTGGAAGATCGACCCCGACGAGATCGATGAGCAACCGGAGAGCGACGGCCCGCCGCCGGGCGCAACGACGTCGACGTCGCGGCCGGCCAACGAGTAAGCGCCCACGCAGCCGCCCTCGGTGCTACCGCCGACTCCGATCGTGTGCGGACTGGTCGCGGGCGGGGCGACGCAGGTCTCCGAGCCCAGGTTGCCTACCGAAGCGACCGCGATCACCCCCTGCCGATAGGCCTCTCGAAGGGCTTCGTCGACCCCGGGCACTTCGCGCGCGCAGCCGAAGTTGAAGCTCATGTTGATCACGTCGGCGCCGTGGGCGACGGCGAAGCGGATGCCCTTGGCAATCTGATCGGCGCGTCCGCGGCCCTGGGCATCGAGCACCCGCACCGGCATCAGCTTCGCCCGGTAGGCCAGGCCGGTGAGTCCGATCCCGTTGTTGGTCTTCTCGGCGATCGTGCCGGCGACGTGTGTGCCATGGCCGTTTTCGTCGAGCGGCAGGCGGTCGCCGTCAACGAAGTCATAGCCCTTGACGAACTGCCCGGCCGCAAAGTCGGGACTGCGGCGAAAGCGCTTGCCGAGCGAGCGGTAGGCGATCCCGGTGTCCAGCACCGCGACCGTCACGCCCTTGCCGCCGGGGTGCCCGCTCGCGGCCAGGTTTTCCCAGGCGCCGACCGCGTCGATGCCGCCGGGGGAGGTCGGCACCAGTGGCGTCCCCAGCCCCTCCCAGGGCAGGAAGTTCCACTGCTTCGAGACCCAGCCGCCGGGAGGGCCTGGCGGACCACTGAGCGGGCCCGGGTCGTTGGGAACCGTGGGTTCTTCTTCGCTGGCCGAGGCGGTGGCGATGTAATCGGGGGCGGCGTACTCGACGTTTGGATTGGTTTGCAGGGAGGCCGCGGCCGCTCGAACGCTGGCCCGCCGTGGCAGAGCGACGGTATGCGCCTGCTCGGACTGCGCGAGCTTGACGACGAGCTCGTGAGGAGCAAAACCGTGTGCGGTCGCGACCCCCACCGCCGCTTGGCTCGACGCCGGCGCCTGAGTCAGGGCCGCGAGCAGGGTTGCGGCGGCGATCGGAAAGCGTCGATTCATCTGTGTTGGCCCGGGCGTCCCCCTGCATCGAACGGGCCCCTCCCTAACACCGGCCCGCCGATGAAGTTGTAGTCCCACATACTCCCCCATGCATGGAGAACCACGCTGCAAAGCCGCTTGTCGAGCAGATGATGGCGCTGGCGATCGAGCGAGCGCGAGAGGCCGAGGGCCACGGCGACGTGCCGATCGGCGCCGTGATCGCCCGCGGAGAGGAAGTGCTTGCCGCCGCCGGCAACGAGCGCGAGCTGCGCGCCGACCCCACCGCCCACGCCGAGATCCTCGCTATCCGCGCCGCCGCCGAGGCTCTTGGCGGCTGGCGGCTGCCCAACACGACCCTCTACGTGACGCTCGAGCCCTGCGCGATGTGCGCCGGCGCGATCGTTCTCGCCCGCATCCCCGACGTCGTCTTCGGCGCTCCAGACCCCAAGGCAGGCGCCGCCGGCAGCGTCCTCGACGTGCTCGCCGAGCCGGCGCTCAATCACCGCCCCGAGGTGAGTGGGGGCGTGCTCGAGGCTGACAGTGCTGGCCTGTTGCGCGAATTCTTCGCCAGCCGGCGCTGAGGGGGAAGACATTCTGCCGCCTTGGCCTTGGCGGAGAATGGCGTGCGCTGCTGCAGCAAATGGTGTAGCACTAGTCACATCAGGTGTTACACTCCGTATCGTGCCCACCACGAAGCCGCGATACATGCTTACCGATACCGGTGAGCTCAGCGATTTGCTCGATGCCGCCGAGCGCCACTGGCCCGAGGTAAGTGATCGAAAGGCCCTGCTGCTTCGCCTCGCCGCTGCTGGCGCCGAGGCGATCGCAACTGAAGCCGAGAAGCGGCGCGAGGAGATCGAGGCGACTGCCGGCGCGCTCACGGGGGTGTACGAGCCCGGCGAGCTGGAGAGACTGCGACAGGAGTGGCCGCCGTGATCGTCCTGGATGCGAGCGTCCTGATCGCACATCTCGACGGTCGAGACCAACATCACCAGCGAGCCGTAGAACTACTCCGCGCTCACGCAATGGAGCTGATCGGCGCCAGTCAGATCAGTCTCGCGGAGACCCTGGTGGCGCCCGCTCGCGCTGATCGGCTAGAGGATGCGCAGGACGCGCTCGAGAGGCTCTCCGTTCGAGAGCTCTCCTTCGGGCACAACGCTTCCCCCCGTCTCGCCGGCTTGCGGGCGGAGACCGGGCTCAAACTTCCCGACTGTTGCGTCCTGCTTACGGCGGAGGACCACTACGGCGGGATTGCCAGCTTCGACCAGAGCCTGTGTGAACGCGCCCGCGGCCTGGGCATTCCTGTCGTCGATTAGCGGAGAGGGTGGGATTCGAACCCACGAGGCGGGTTAACCCCGCCCACGCGATTTCCAATCGCGCTCCTTAAGCCACTCGGACACCTCTCCGTGGTGAGTCAAGGGTATTGCTTTGCCGCCTGCAAGCGGCTAGGCGACAGCGGTCCGCGGCGCCGCTTGCTGTGGGTTCGGCAGGGTCAGGACGATCGCCTCGCCCTCGCCGGCGGGCAGCGCCGGGCGGTGGCCGCGCAGGCGCTCGTGGTTGCAGACCACGTAGCACCACTCCATTAGTCGCATCCGCGAGGCCGAGTCGATTTCGGTGATCGTCGCACCGACCAGGTGGTGACCCTCTGCTTCACGACAGGAGCGCACCTCGACCTGCGCCGCGACCTCGTGAGCGTTGCCGGCCGCGTCTTCGAGCTGGAGCAGGATCGCTGGTTTTGCGCCCACCACCAGCGGGGCCTCGAGGACGAGACCGACCCCGGCGGCGCTGGCGTCGATGAGTCGGCCGCTGACGTGGCCGTCGTCGGAGTAGCACTCGGCTGCCGCGTCGCCCTCGAAGCGGTAGACGAGGCGGCGCTGCTGGCGTTTTCCGACGGCGAAGAGAGTGCGGAGGATGCGGCGCATCTCGATCAGGCCGAGCAGCGGCACGATCACGGCGGCGATGCCGGGCAGGTCGGGCAGAGGTCCCACACCGGCGAGATCGAGCAGACGCAGCACGGTGCCCGCTCCAACCACGATGGCGCAGGCGAGAACCAGGCGAAGCTTGCGGACGGCTTTCAGCCCACCACCGCCGGTCCCCTGCTTCGGGGTCACCTTGAAGGCTGTGTGGCCTGGCCGGAAGATGCAGCGCAGGGCACGGGTGTAGATCTCCATCGTCAGCAGCTCGTAGTGGGCGGTCTCGCCGATCTTCATGTAGCCCCGGGCGAGGGCTGAGCCGGCGCCGAGGTTGAGCGTCACGTAGGGCAACCAGAGCGCCGCCAGCGCCGGCACGCTGATCTTCATCGGCAGCTCGCCCGTCCACATCACAAGCCCCAACGTCGCCATCAGCAGCAACCGCATCGGCGGCGCCAGGTAGGCGAAGAGGCTGGCGAAGTAGGAGAGTCGCTGCAGTGGGCGCAGCTCGGAGGCGCGCAGGGGGGACTCGGGAAGGGTGAAGACTGCGAGGTTGCCGCGCGCCCAGCGATCGCGTTGCAGCAGGTAGCCGTCGAGGTCGTGCGGGGCGAGACCCTGGACCAGGACCTCGTCGTGGTAGCGGCTCTTCCAGCCGTGGCGTTGCATGCGAATCGTCGTGTGGAAGTCCTCGGCGATCGTCTCGGTGGCGACGCCGCCGATGTCGAGCAGCGCCTGGCGGCGGATCAGAGCCGCCGAGCCGCACCAGTAGGCGGCGCCGTGCCGGTCCTTGCCGGGACAGACGACCCGATAGAAGAGCGACTGCTCGTGGCGGCCGACCACGTAATGCTGCACCGAGTCGTGGTTGAAGAAGTCGTGCGGGCTCTGCACAAGAGCCATGCGCTCGTCGTCGAAGTAGCCGACCATTGCGTCGAGCGCGTCGGGCATCGGCACGTGGTCGGCGTCGAGCATCAGCACCAGCTCGCCCTCGGTGCGGGTGAGCGCGGCGTTGATGTTGCCCGCCTTGGCGTGCGAGTTGTCGGGACGGGTCAGGTACTCGGCGCCGGCGAGGCGGGCCAGCTCCGCCATCTCCGACCGTTTGCCGTCGTCGAGGAGGTAGGTCGTGTGCGGGTAGGTCAGGGCGCGGCAGCCGGCGAGGGTGGCGGAGACGACCTCGATCGGCTCGTCATAGGTGCAGACGTAGACGTCGACCGTGCGCCCGGGCGTCGCCGCGGGACGCACCGCGGAGGGCCGCGACCACGAGAACCAGGCCAGCGTGCCCAACGCCCAGAGCCCGTAGATCTCGGTCAGCAGCAGCATCCCGTAGGCAACCGGGCTGGCCCCCTGGCTGCTCCAGCCGACCCGCCAGATCAGGTAGCCGACGCCCCAGAGCAGGGCGACGATCGCCAGCGAGCGCAGCATGAGCGGGTGGCGGTCGAAGAAGCTCCCAAGCCGGGTCTGCACGGTGCTTTCCACGCGGCTGCATCGGCCCAAACTGTCCCGTCCTTGAGTCCCGAACGCCGCTCCGCAGGCCCCCGAGGCCACCGGACCGTAAAATCAGCCGCTGACTGAGTCCCGGAGGGGTGCCGGAGTGGTTGAACGGGGCAGTCTCGAAAACTGTTGGCGTCGCAAGGCGCTCGTGGGTTCGAATCCCACCCCCTCCGCTTTGCAGGCGTTTCCCGCTGCCGACTACGCGGTGCCGCTCCGACTTCGCCCCATCCCGTTCGTCCCGAGTCGATCGCTCCAGAAGGCCGGGGGGGCGTCGGGAGTTGCGGTTGTGGCCATCAGCCCGGCCTCGGTGACACCGGTTATCGAGAGCAGGCGCCGCACCTGTCCCTGTACCCCGTAGAGCAGAAGCTGGCGACCGCACTCCCGTAGGCCTTGGTGGCCCTCGACCAGCACGGTTAAAGCACTGGCATCGACGAAGTCGCAGCGCGAGAGGTTTACGAGGAGGTGGTGGCGCCCCTCCCTCGCCCGCTCGATCGCTGCCCCGAGGCGCTCGCTCACCGAGAGATCGAGCTCGCCTTCGATCTCGAGCTCGCGGCAACCAGGCCAGATGTCTTTCTCGGCGAGCGAAAAGCGGGTTTCGCAGTTGGGGTACTGATGGTGAGGCATGGACCCTCCCGGTCGAAGTGTCAGGGAAAGAGTCCGCGAGTCCGGTAGGCCGGTCCGCGTGCCTCAACGGTCAGAAGGACGCTTCGGCGCTGAGTCCGAAGCTCCCCTCGATCGTAGCGAGTCCGAATACGGGGCTGGGAATCGGGTAACCGGTGGGCTATGAGCGATCCTCAGATGCTTGAGTCCGAGACCGCACGCTTCGACTCGGTGCGGGCCGAGATCTCACGCGAAATGGTCCGCCTCTACAAGGAGCAATTCGGCCGTGGCCCGACCAAGGCGAGGACCGAGTTCGCCGGGGCCGACATCGTCATTTGCACGCTCGAGCACAGCCTCACCCCGGCCGAGCAGAGCCTCGTGCAGATGGGCGAGCACCAGCGTCTGCGCGACACCCGGATGTACTTCCAGCACGCGACCGAGGAAAAGTTTCGCGGTGTGGTCGAACGGATTACCGGGCGTCCGGTGCGTGCCTTCGTCAGTGGCATCGACACCTGCGTAGACGTCTCCTCCGAGGTATTCCACCTCGGTCGCGAGGGGGACGAGCCCGGTCCCGTCGCCGGTGTTTGAGGGCCCCTGCGGGGGGTAGCTCATTCCCTAGGCGCAGCCGCCTCCCGGTGGCCGCGGCCGCCCTCACTCGACGGAACGTTCTCAGCGGCCAGCTGACGGGCGGATTGACGAGCCAAGTGAATCCAGCCTGAGAGGAGATTTGACGGACCGCGGTCCGTTCTCGGACGCGGTCGTTGCTGAGCACGCACTCTTGGTCGGCGCGCCGGCGTTCCCTTCGGCGCCGGTCGCCCGACCGCCTCCCGCGAAGCGAGGCACGGTCGCGACGCTCGCGACTAGCAGCGCGGCCCGACTAAGATCGGTGCGTGACGGTCAACCTCACCCGCATCTACACGCGCCTCGGCGATTCCGGTGAGACCCACCTCGGAGACATGAGCCGAGTGCCGAAGATCCACCCACGGATCGAGGCCTACGGAGCGGTCGACGAGCTGAACGCCGCCGTCGGCCTTACGCTCGCCGCCTGCCAGGTCCCGGAGCCCAGACGCGCCTGGCTCGGACGGATCCAAAACGAGCTCTTCGATCTCGGCGCCGACCTCTCGATGCCGCCGTCGGATGGGGACCGCGAGCGCCTGCGGATCACCCCCGCCTACATCGAGTGGCTCGAGTCGGCGTGCGACCAGGTGAACGAGGGACTGCCGCCGCTGCGCTCCTTCGTCATCCCGGGTGGCTCCCTGTTGGCTGCTCACCTGCACATCTGCCGGACCGTGTGCAGGCGGGCCGAGCGGCTTGCCTTTCGGGTCGAGGACGCCAACCCGGATGCCCTCCAATACTTGAACCGGTTGTCGGACCTCTTCTTCATTTTGGCCCGCGAGGCAAACGGTCCCGATGAGCCTCTCTGGGAGCCCGGCGGTTCTCGGCAAGGCGACGATCCGTCGGCTCGGGGGCCCGCTTAACTATCCCCTAAGCTGCCGAGTCACTGGGCACCCACGTGTGTTTGGGAAGATGAGAAGCCTGGAATAGGGAACGAGACCGGGAAACTGGGACGAGAGAAAGGTATCTGGTGGGGAAGAAGATCTTTGCCGCGCTGAGCACCGTCGTCATGACCCTCGCGATGTTGGCTGCGCCTTTCGCCGAGGCGGCCGAAGTAACGCGCGAAAGCTACAAAGAAGCGGTCGAGCCGATCTGCAAGACCAACACGCAAGCGAACGAAAAGATCCTCAAGGGCGTTCGCCAGAAGGTCAAGTCAGGCCAGCTGAAGGCCGCCGGCACGCAGTTCGAAAAGGCCGGGAAAGCGCTTCACAAGGCGATTCTGCAGCTCAAAGCCGTACCCCAGCCGACTGCCGACGAAGCAAAGCTCACCAAGTGGCTCAAGTACGTCGGCGAAGAGGAAAAGCTCTTCCTAAAGGGCGCCAAGCAGCTCAAGGCCGGCAACAAGACCGCTGCCCAGGCGACCGTGATTCGCCTCAATCACAACGCCAACCAGGCCAACAACCAGGTCCTCGCCTTCGAATTCAAGTACTGCCGCTTCGAACCCTCGAAGTTCACCTGATCCAGGCATGAAGGTCGGCTGTGACGGCGGCGGCTAGCCCGTCGCCGTCGCGGCGATCTGTTCGGCGATCCACGGGTAGATCCGGTCTATCCGCGTGAAGATGTCGGGCAGGTGCGTGTCGCAGTCGGCGGCGCCAAGGCTCGTGATGCCGATCTGCACGGGCGTGCCGTCTTCGCGGAAGGCCAGGGCAGGGCCGCCGCTGTCGCCGTGGCAGGTGCCGATCGAGAACCCGGGCGGGGTGATCGTGCAGAGCTGCGAGGAGAAGTTGAAGAACGGGTAGTAGGCGCGGACGTGGTTGCGGCAGTAAAGCCGTTCCTGCACGAACGTCGCGCCGCGTCGCAGGACCGGCGTCCGTTTCAGCTTCCTCAGCGGGCCGCTGAGGCCCCAGCCCGCGATCCAAGTTGGCGTATCCGGGGCGAGCAGGGCCGCGTCGGTCGGTCCGGCGAGGGCAACCGCAGGAGCCGTGGTTGGCGTCGCCAAGACCAGCAACCCGGCATCGCCGTGGACCTTGAAGCGGTTGAAGTTGGGATCGATGATCGTCCGGCTCACCTTCGACACCTGTCGCAGGGCCGCGTCGCGGATGTCGGAGCTGCCGGTCACGACGACGTACTGAGCGGGGGGAGTCTTCATTCCGGTTTCGATGTCCTCGACGCAGTGGCCGGCCGTGAGGATCAGATCGGGCGAGATCACCGTGCCGCTGCAGCTGAAGCCTTCACCTTTCTTGTCAACGGCGAGGATGAAGGCGGCCCAGGGCCATTCTTCGCTGAGGGCGGTGCTACCGCCGACGATCGAGGCGGTCGCCCCCGGCGAGGCAGTGGCCGGTGCGACGAGGGCGAGCGTGGCCAGCAGCACGCCGAGCGCCCCGCAGACCCCCTGCCATCCGCGCATCTGAACCCGCGTCATCGCTCCTCTATCGGCAGCTTCACCAAAATCGGTAACCCCAAATCGTCCTCCGTGGAGCGCCCGCGACCCACTAAGATCGAGCGTCCCGCCCAGGTAGCTCAGTTGGTAGAGCACTTCCATGGTAAGGAAGGGGTCACGAGTTCGAGTCTCGTCCTGGGCTTCTCGCCTGCAGTGCCCGGATCAGGCGCCCTTCCCGCTCAATCCTCAGCCTTCCCCGATCGTTAGGCTGCCGCTTCGTGGACTTCGCCCTCACGGACGAGCAAGAGGACTTCATCGACGCGATCCAGCGTTACTGCGACCACGAGTGCGGTACGCCCGATCAGCGCGAGCGCCTCACCGAGGGCTACACCGAGCACCACAACGAGACGATCTACAAGGAGATGGCCGAGCTCGGCTGGCTCGGCCTGACGATTCCCGAGGAGTACGGCGGCTCCGGCGGCACGATGCTGGACGCCTGCATCTTCATGGAGGAGACCTCGCGCGCCCTCGCTCCGATCGGCGGCTACGCGACCACCTTGATCGTCGCCGGCGCCACCAACCGCTTCGGCACCGAGGAGCAGAAGCAGGAGATCCTCGGCGGCATCGCCGACGGCGCGGTCGAGGCGATCGCGATGACCGAGCCCGAGGCAGGATCCGACGTGGGCTCGCTCACGACCTTTGCGGAGAGCGTCGACGGCGGCTACGTGCTCAACGGCCAGAAGGTCTTCTGCTCCAACGCTCACATCGCCGACCACATCCTCGTCGTCTGCCGCACCACGCGCTCCGCGTCCAAGCACGAGGGGCTGACGATGATCTGGGTGCCCCGTGAGACCGACGGATTGGAGATCGTCCCGATCGACACGATGGGCGGGCGCGATACCAACCACCTATATCTGACCGACGTCGCCGCTCCCGCCAGCGCCGTGCTCGGCCAGGTCGACCAGGCCTGGACCCAGCTGATGGCGGGTCTCAACGTCGAGCGCCTGATCTTGGCCGCGACGATGCTGGGCATCGCCCAGCGCGTCTTCGACGACCTGATCGTCTACGTCAAGGAGCGCGAGCAGTTCAACCGCCCGATCGGCTCCTTCCAGGCGCTGCAACACCGCATCGCCGACATGGCGACGGATCTCGAGGCCGCCCGCCTGATGACCCGCTGGGTCGCGACGCTCGTCGACGAGGACCCCGACCGCATGCTGCCTCGCGAGGCCTCGATGGTGAAGCTCTTCGTCACCGAGACGACCAAGCGCGCCGCGCTCGAAGGCATGCAGATGATGGGCGGCTACGGATACGCCTCCGAGTACGACATGGAGCGCCTCGTCCGCAGCGCCCTTGTCTCGACGATCTACGGCGGCACTTCAGAGATCCAGCGCAACATCATCGCCAAGACATTCGGGCTCTGAGACAGGCATAATCTGCCTACGCAGGGATGCGTGAGCGCCCGTAGCTCAGTGGTCAACGGGGTTTTAACGAGCCCCAAAGAGCGCCGGTCTTTCAAGCCGGAGGTCGAGAGTTCGATTCTCTCCGGGCGCATTTCCGCGGTGTTCCTGCGGACGCCGCGATTTACCGGTGCAGAGCCATTTGCGAGCCATCTGCGCCGATCCCTCTCGAAACGGAGTGCCGCGCTGCGCCGAGGCGTTCCGGGCGGTTCCGAGGCGTCCGTGTCACATCCAGGTCACATCTGGAAGGTGTCGAGGGCGGCGAATAGGCTCCTTCGCCAATGGCTGACAAGGCACGGCAGAAAGCACTCGCGGACGTGCGCAAAGCGCAGGCCGAGTTCGAGCGCTTGCAGGTTCGGGTCGAGAAGGGTCGCGAGGCGCGCCGCGAGAGCTTCGAGCGCGCCCGTGCTGCGGGCTTGTCGCTGGCCGAGATCGGGAAAGCGGCCAAGTTGCACCGCAGCCGCGTCGATCAGATCCTTCACGGCAAATAGCGCCGCCAAGTCTCGTCTAGGGTCTCTAGACGAGACTGCTACCCTCGGAAGCCATCCAAATAAGCGGCCCCCGGCCGGCGCGGTAACGCCAACCGAGGGCCTGACCACAAGGAGGCAGAGCTCCTCATGGCTGATCAGAACCCTACGGGTAGCGGCGCGGCCGTCGCCCTCGAACTCCCCGCCGATCACATCCGCTTTCTGCGCGGCGTCTTCGAGAAGGCCCGTGCCGGCATTGGCGACGAGTTGGAGGAATTTCCCGACCAGCTAGACCCGAAACGCTTGGAACGCGAACACATCGCCTACGGGCAGCTGCTCACGGCACTGGACGAGCTGGTGATCGTCCCCGACCGGGAAGTCCGGAATCTGATCTCAGACCTTGCCGGGATCATCGACACCGGCAACGAGTACAACCGCGTCGTTGCAGAGCACGAGGCGCTGCACGGTCTCCTGGCGCAGTTGGAGGGAGGGAGGAGGCGATGAGCGAGGTCGCCGCCCGCTTCGGCGCCAACCTCGCCCGCCAGCGCGAGCGAGCCGGCATTACCCAGGAGGAGCTGAGCTTCGGCGCCTCCCTTCACCGCACCGAGATCGGCCTCTTGGAGCGCGGCGGTCGCATCCCTCGCATCGACACCCTCGCCAAGCTCGCCGGCGCTTTGGGAGTGCCCACGTCCAGCCTGCTCGACGGGATCGACTGGCAGCCGGGCGAGTTCACGCGCGGCGGGTTTCGGCTCCGGTCTTCAAATGAGACCAGCCCATGACGACGATCTCAGTCAGCCATAGAGATGAGACCGAGAGACCCCGAGCAGATCAGAGACCAGCGGCCAGTCCCACCAGCCAGGGACAGGATCAGCGCAGAGAGCTACGGGATGGCCCTCTAGGTAGGCCTCAGACGTCCCTCCAGCTACCAGCCATCTACAGCCCGACACACTATGCACCCTCCGGTGTTGTGCCTGGGCCGCACTTAGGCGATCCCAAAGCTCAGGAAGGTCCGGGCGCTTTGGTGGTGGTCGCTCAGGCCCGGCCTCCGGCGGCCGATTTTGGCACGGCTCCGCCGTGCGGTGGCGGCCTGTATGGAGGCCCGGCGAGAGGTCTGACCTTCAGTTCGTGGCGCACTTGGAGGGTCCGAATGGACACCGTAGGCATGGAGCCAAAGACCGCAGCGCCCACCTTCTTCACCGAGCGCACCCTCGCCGACTATCTTGCTGTCTCCGACCGCACGATCCGCAACTGGATCAGGAGCGGCGAACTCCCCTCTTACAAGCTCGGAGCCTCACGCCGGATCGACCCGGCCGACGTAGACGCCTTCCTCTCTCAGCGACGCGAGGAAGCGTCGTGAGACGCCGCGAGGCTCCGACCAAGCGCCGCAACCCTTCCGGAGAGATCGTCTGGATGGCGAGATACACCGGTCGAGACGGCAAGCGCTACATCGCTAAGCCCCGCTGGAATGGCGGCAAGGGCACGTTCGCGCTGAAGCGAGAAGCCCAACAGGCGATTGACGAGGCCTACGGGCTCTCAGACCGTCCCGACACCCTCGGCGAGTACTTCGCCACCTGGCCGACCCAGCACTCAAGGTCGGAGCGCACCAACGAGACCAACGAGCACCGGATCAGCCGCGTCCTCGAGGTAGAGGTAGAGGGCATCCCGCTGAAGCAATGGCCAATGCGCGAGCTGCGCCGACGTCATGCCCTCGCCCTGGTCGACCACATGTTGCGAGTCCAAGGCCGAGCGACAACGGGAGTCGTCGGCATCCTCCGCTCGCTCTCGGCAATGGCAGAGGACGCGATCACCGACGAAGTGGCCGACCTCAATCCCTTCAAGGGAGTCCGGGTCAGAGCCAACGACCCGAGGGCGAAGAAGAAGCGCCGCCCGATCCGCGTCTTCAGCTTCGAGCAGATGCATGCCTTCGCCAAAGCGGCCGGCCGCTACGAGGCGATGGTCCGCGTCTTCACCGACACCGGCATGAGGCTGGGGGAGGTGCTGCCACTCAGACGCGAGGACTTCGACGGGGAAACGCTGAAAGTCAGAAGGACCGCCCACGAGGGCGCGATCTTGGAGGGCACTAAGACCGACCACGGCGAGCACGACGCCGGGAGGACCGTCCCCGTCCCGGCGACCCTCGCCTGGATGATCGAAGCGCAGATTCAGCTAAATGAGGAGGACTGCGATCTCCTCTTCACGACTCCAACCGGCCGCATGTGGCGCGAGCGCAACTTCTACCGCGACCTCTGGCACCCGACCCAGAGGGCGTCCGGCCTAGACATTCGCCCCCACGAGTGCCGCCACTCCTACGTCACCCACCTTCGCGCCGCCGGCATCAACGACGCCGACCTAGCCGAGATCGCCGGCCACCGCGTAGAGACGATGCTGGCGCGATATACGCATGCTGTGGGACACAGCGATCGTGCTATTCGACGTGCCATTGGTTAGTCATAGGCTCCAAACTTGCACGTTCCGTAATAAAACTCCCCCAAATTCGTTACAGCCTTCCTTCCGTTCCGATAGCCTTGTGCATCCTTCCGCCAAAAAGGGAGTTATGCCAAGTTCCAAATTTCTCTTCTCCGAGCGATTCAAGATCAAACGTGGGGCTAAAGACGATTGGTATGACGTTTTGATGCAGACGGATACCCGACTTTTCGTCGATCCGTTTCGTATCTACGCCAACGACACCGGCATCTGGAAAGGGGCGCACGAAGAACTTGTTGACTTCTTCAACCTCGTCCTCGAAATGATGGCCGAGGCTTCACTGAACCCAGCGTCCGCGCACTGGAAAGCAGCGGCGAAGCTCTTGGTCTTTCCAGAGCCAGTCGAGTTTTGCCTGGGCTATGCGAAAGAGTCCAAAGGTGGTCAAGGGACCGCACGGAAAACTCGCGAAAATATGCTCAAGGCTGGCGCTTTGGCCATAAAAGCGGGACTAGATCGAGTTGAGCACTTCGAGGAGATGGCGTTGTTTGGGGGGCGGATTGGTCCTGATTTGGTTTCGGATATCGCCTGCAACGTCTTGAAGAGTCGATTCATTGAGTACACGCAGGCAGTCTGCATGCGTCATAAGAGCATCAAAATCAAAAAGATTCCGGTCAAACATTCCTCATGGAGCCGGCAGAACCGCCGCTGGGAAAATGGCTTTGCGGAACTCCCATACAACCCATGGACTAAATCAGCGGTGATCCTGGTACCCGAGGAATTCCTTCGAGAGCTACCAACCGTGGAAGGCGATGAGTTCTGGGAGTACGCGTTCGCCTACGAGGCCGAAAACATTAAGGGAGAATTCGAGTACGACGTTGCACGGAATGTCGACTCAGAGATGATCGCAAAACTTGCCCGCCGAAATCCTGAACTAGTCAAGAAATATGTCGCCCGATATGAGGAACATATTCCGCCCGCGTATAACATCGAGAGAGATCCTCGGGGCCTCGTGAACTGGTATGAGGCGGGGAAGAGCTTCGGCTCTAAGATCAAACCAGTCGGCCAGCCCAAAACCCAGGCCGAGTTCTGCAAGTTCGTCGAAAGCCTTTGTCAGGAGTTTGTTTGGGCGACGGAGCAACGTGGAGGCTGGAAATTGCTTTGGAACCCAGATGGCACGCCCAGAGCAGAGTCTTCAGTCCAACAGTTGTTCCACATTGCGATGTTGGGCTATTGCAAGAGCCACGACATTGATCTCTCGCCCGAGGCATCTTCGGGGAGAGGGCCAGTGGACTTCAAGTTCAGCGCTGGTTGGACCAAGCGAGCGGTAGTTGAGGTAAAGCTCGTTAACAACACCAATTTCTGGCATGGTCTTTCTACGCAGCTCACGACCTATATCGATGCTGAGGGAGTGAAATGCGGTTACTTTCTGGCGGTTCGCTACCACAAGAATGACTTCCAAAAAGTTCGTACGAAAGCTGTTGAACAGAAGGCTCGTGAATTGTCGAAAAAGTTGGGGTATAAGATTGTCCCGATCTTTGTCGATGCGACTCCAAAGAAATCCGCATCGAAAGTCAAACCATCAAAAGACGCTAATTAGAGCGAGCCTGCCGTCTGTGAGTGTCTAGACGGCACGACGTATTCAAGCCACTCAGAGCTTCTGGCCGAAGGCAGCTAGAGCTATCTCGTCGGTCAGTGCCTCGTAGAGCAGGCTCGGCACTCGTTCTTGTGCCACTTCCAGAACTTCCTCCAGAGTTGCCGCAACGTCTGATTGATCGATATCGAGTGCCCTCTGCCAGCTTGCGGGCTCATATCGGGCGAGTGATGAGAGCGCCAAGAGAACCGCCCACCATGTCATCAGAATGCTTATCTCGCTTCCATTCTCGCCCAACGTAGGTCGGAGGTAGAAGTGATTCCCGATCCGCGTTGCAACCACTTCAAGGGCCTTGTACCCCCGTTGTCCGTCTGCCTCTTCCAACGGCCAAGTCAAAGCAATGCACGGAAAGCTGCCGCTATACCGGATGTTTGGTTGGATAGCCCATCCTTTTGCTCGCTCGTAGGGCTTTAGCAAGTCCGCCATCGCTTGCTCACGTCGGCTGTCGGCGGGCAGGTTTGCCTCTGGTCCTGCATATATGGCAACTGATCCATATGGTGGTACCAGGACCGAGTACTCGCCAAGGGTGGCGTCGTACTCCAACTCCAGCCTAAGCGCTGTGGGATGTGGTTCAAATGCAGCGGCATTGCAAAGTTCGGGAAGCGTCGCTGCCAGAGCCCCGAGGCTCAAATCGTGGCTCACCGCAGGCGAACCAGTGGCTTCTGAAATGACCTGGAAGGCCCCGGATGAGTCCGGTGAGATGTGAGCGGCCATAACGTTCTCGCTGTGGAACTTGGCCTTCAGTCCATGTCCGGATAGCTCCCAGCGGGCTCCGTGCGCTCTCGCGGCGGCAATCGCACGACCACCTTGGCTGAGTGCGTAGAAGAGCGGGAGGGGACGACTTGAAAAACCAGAATGAGCTGCCGCCTCGTGGAGTTCCTCCGCCTGTTGGAGGGCTGCCCCAAAGACCTTTCGCCTCCCCTTGTGTTCGCCGGCAAGCCCAGGAGGGTCAGCCCGGAGGCGTCGTATGTCTCTCCAGATTGCGTCGGTCGACATATCGAGATTATGCGTTCTTGCGAGCTTCCGTTCTCGGTAGTCGAAGCGCGGCTGGCTGCTTCCCGGCGAGCCTCACATGGCGCTTTGCCCAGATGGCCGCTGTTTTCCAGGTTTTCGTATTACAATTCCTTCGTGGAGATCCATTCGTCGGCACGGAAACATGGCGTGGGCGATGAGGACATTGAGCATGCGATTGACAACGTGATGAGCATTGACGACCAGGACGACGACTCGCGGCTGTACCTCGGGCCGGCTCGGAACGCCGATCTTCTTGAGGTCGTCACGATCGTTCGCGACGATGGGTCTGAGCTGGTGATTCACGCGATGAAGATGAGGCCGAAGTATCGGCGACTCCTACCGGGGGATTGACGATGGCGAGAAAGAAAACTCATGGCAAGACTGCTGGTGGCAAGCCGATCACCGACGACTTGATCGACAAGCTGGCCAAGAAGGCCGAGGCTGGCTATGACGTAGAGGAGACGCTTCGCCGTCGGCCGGGACGGCCGACGATCGGTTCGGCTCCGGCTCGGGTGGAGTCTGTTCGCCTTGACCCAGAGTTGCGCGAGGCGCTTGATGTGCGAGCCAAGCGCGACCACGAGGCCACGTCTTCTGTCATTCGCAAGGCGCTTCGCCAGTATTTGCAGGCTGGCTGATGCGCTGCGATCGCGGAGGTTGAGCGATACGCGTGATGATCGGAGGATGGAAAAGACAATGACCACCGAAAGCAGCCGATCTCCTGCCGCCAAGGTGATGGACGAGGCGATCGACCTCGCAATCGAGGGCCGTTCGCCATATCCAGAGCGCGCCGCGTTTATCGACGCTGACGCGCCGTTGGCTGGACACGACATCGAGCGTGCCGCCGACGAAGGCTTTTTCGGTTGTTCTCGTGTCATCTAATGGCAGCACTCGAATCCTCAAACCAGAACTCGCGACGAACTGATTTGACGCGCGGTCCCGGCTAGGAGGGTGGTTGCTTGAAGGCCGAGAGAACGTCGGCCCGATCCGCCGATTTCGAGCTTAGGCTTGACTTCGTGACCTTGTTTGATTGGCTTTCACTTTCGGCTCGCTTTTCGCCGCGCTTGGTCTCTCTACTTGTCGTCGGAGGGCTGCTCTTGTTTCCGCACGAGACCGACGCCCTGTTGATGTCGGCGACCCGCGAAGAGGGGCGGCAGATTGCTTCTCAAATGGAGGAGGCGATCAGCAAGGTTTTCGATAGTCGGAGCCAGCGTCCGAATTGCGCTCGTCGCCACGACTGCCCTCGCCACGGGCGCATGACGATAGATCTGCGGTCATGGAGCAGGTGAACGTCAGAATCGGTTCTGTTGAGTTCGATCACGCTGATTACGACGCCGAAGGCGATGTGCTGTATCTGCACGTTGGTGAGCCGCAGGAGGCTGAGGGGGAGGAGACGCCCGAGGGACACGTCTTGCGCTTTGCGCCTGGCACTCACCGCATTGTCGGGATAACCCTCTTGGGCACGCGGGCGATCCTTGACCGGCACGGCGAACTGCGTGTCACGATCCCCGCATTAGTAAAGGCGACCGCCGATGACCTCGCGCCAGCCCTCGCGGCCGTCTGACTCAAGCGCGCCGACCTTCAGTCGAAACGACCGCACCGGACAAGTCGCATCTCGGTCACATAATTGGCGCTAGTCCGCTCGCCATGCGGACGCCCCTCAGCCTTTCAAGTCGGAGGTCGAGAGTTCGATTCTCTCCCGCCAGCGGCCGGGTCGCCGCGGGTCGGGTTTCGATTGCCGCGGAGGTCAACCGAGGTCAGCGAAAGTCAACCGAGGTCAGCGAAAGTCAGCAAAAGGCAGTTTTCAGACCCTTCCCTTCCCTTTGAGCCTGCTCTATGGATGCCGAGCGCGGGAGCCGGACCCCTCGCCTGATCGTGGCACGCCTTCGGCGTGCGGCATCGGCGGCATCCGGCTCCCGCGCTCGGCTGGGGCCATTGAGAAGGAGGAGCTATGTCTTCAGCAACCATCTCCCCGTCGCCGCGCGCTTCGATGGCCCTGGGAGCAGCGCCAGCGGCGCCCGGCTCGCCGCGCTTGGGCCGTCGAAGAGGCTCGAGGAATTCGAAGCCGGGAAACCTCAATCGGGCTGAGCTGTTCGCCTGGGCGGCGCGCTACCCGGAGGAGGTGCCCCCGGTGAACGGCGAGCTGCCGTGGATTGGGCTGCGGTTGGCCGATCTCGATTGAGGTCGAAGCCCGCAGAGCTCTCGCCTATAAGGCGTTGATCGCGGAAGCTGTAGTAGACAGGTAGAGAGAGGGCCGACCCCGGCAACCGCTGCCAGCCGGGACCGGCCCAGCTCGCCTAGCGCTGCTTGACCGTTTGCAGCAGCGGCACGACTGGGTCAACAGACGTGATCTTCATTCCCTCTCACCTCCCTCCCGTGTCGTCACCCGGCTCTGCCGCCGGGACGGGAAGGAGAGAGTAGGAATTCTCTAACCAGTTAGAATTTTATGACTTCTCTGGTCAGTCCGCGCAACCCTCACGATCTCCGTATGCTCGCCTGCGCATTGGCGGAAATCTTTTGGATTGGAGGGGGTCGGGCGTGAAGATTCGGCAAATCGGACGAATGCCGTTCAAGCAGCGAACGCGGCAGCCGGTGGAGGCGATGACCCACGCCCTTGATCACTGGATCAGGGTCGAAATCATCGCGATCTTGCACGAAGGCTGTTTCGCCGCCGGCGAGATTGCAGACATGATCGGCGTCAATGTCAAGAAGGTCACCGGGCACATTCACGACCTCTACGAATCCGGCTGCATCGAATTCGCGGGAACCAAGATGGTCGGCGCCTTTGCGCGCCCTGTTTACCGAGCCATCGTCTTGCCTGAAGTGACGCCAGAGGTCTATCGGGCGATGTCCATCCCCGATCGCCATGATCTGAATGGCGCGGTCACGCAGGCGATCCTCGCAGAGACCGTCTCCTCGTATCGAGCCGGGGAAATGGATGAGGACGACGAGCTGTATCTGGTCTGGGACGCCCACTATCTCGATGCGCAAGCCGAGCGAGAAATGCACGACCACATGGCGGACAGCTACGAGCGCGCGAAGGAGATCCACGCTAAAGCCGCAAACCGCATAGCGAAGTCCCGAGAGGAAGGCCGTACCAAGATCGTGGGATTCCTTTCCTATCGGCGGGGCCGACCCGGTCGCCCCGAAGGTGGTTACTACGGCGACTCAGTAAATGCTGAGCAGTAGGCAAAGTTGGGTTGCCTACTGCGTACCAATCTGAAACCTTTCGTAAATCCAGACTGCCTAACTGCTTCGGTCGTCAGTGATCGGGAGGTCCCCAGTGTTGGTCGCCCCGGACGTTCGATGCTCGAATGGGAGCGTTCGGGGCTCAAACCAGTCACATGTCCTTACACCTCACTTCCACCCAGCAGCAACGCGCCGCCGCTCGTCTCCCATTGACCTGGCGGGGTATGCCTGCACAGCTAGATCCGCCCAAGGCAGCATTGGCGGAGAGGATGAATGGGGCCGGGCGCTACTTGCGCCTCAGCGCCCGGCCCCATATCCACGAGGCAAAGGCGGCGATCGTCGCGGAGATGGGAGAGCTGGATCGCCCTGTGACCTCGAGCGAGCTCTACGCGAGGTTGGACAGGGCCTGGTCGCTCAGGGCGATCGAGTACCACCTCTCGACCCTTGTGAAGGCAAAGATCGTCGAAATCGTCGTCGGTCGCGAACTTCGCTTCAGGCTCACCCGGGGAGACCAAAGGATCGACAGGGAGTGGATGCCGCTAGTGCTCACGGACGGAAGCGCACGGAGTCTGCATCTGGGCTTCGAGCAAAAGGACCAAGCAAACACAAAGGGGAGTGAACTCAGCGCAGGGAGCAGTTAATCGCAATTGGCAAGCAAAAAAGCCGCGAAATTCGATTTCACCGATAAGAACTTACTAGAGCAAAACACCAGTTATTTCTTGCAATCCGTATTGGTGTGGTGTAGGACTCGCGCCGTACCCAGTCGGATACACATCGCTCGTCGGCTTGGCGGGGGAGGGGGAGGGGCCGTGAAGAGGATCAGGTTTGTTGGAGCCGCGCTTGTGGCTGCCGTCGCGTTGGGAGTAGGGGCCAGCGGTTCAAACGCCGATGTGGGGCCGATCGCCTCCTACTCCTTCGATGAAGGCTCCGGCCAAGTCGCCCACGACTCCTCGGGCAAGTACCACGAAGCGACCCTGCATGGGGCCGAATGGACAGAAATCGGCAAGTACGGCGGTGCTCTGCGCTTCGATCCGGCAAACAAAGCCCGCCTGACGATCCCTGCTTCCCCAGAACTCAACTTCAGCGGCCCCTTCAGCCTCGAAGCTTGGGTGCGGCCCGAAGCAAAAGGCGAATGGGACCCGATCCTTGCCAAGACAGAAGCTGAAAACCCCCACTTCTCCTACGTCCTCTACGCCGACAACGGCGAAGGCCACCCGCAGGGCACCGTCTTTGACGGCGTCAAAGGCTGGGCGACGCCGGCGAGCAAAGAAGCGCTTGCCCTGAACACCTGGACGCATCTCGCCCTCATCTCCGACAGCGAACACACCCGCCTCTACGTCAACGGCAAACTCATCGCCACCGAAGCGCCTGTTATCCCACAGAGCACCGAAGCCGCGCTGCGGATCGGCGGCAACGAGCAGTGGAGTGAGTACTTCGACGGGGAGATCGACAACGTGCGCGTCTACGCGCGGGCGCTCAGCTCTGAAGAAGTCATCGTCAAGTCAGAAACCCCCGTCCCCGTGGCCCCCGGCGGCCCGATCGCCTCCTACTCCTTTGACGAAGGGTCCGGCGCAGTCGCCCACGACTCCTCTGGCAAAGGCCACGAAGCGACCCTGCAGGGCGCCGAATGGACCAAAGAAGGCAAGTACGGAGGGTCCCTGCGCTTCGATCCGACCAAACAGGCCCGCTTGACGATCCCGGCTTCGCCCGAACTGAACTTCACCGGCCCCTTCAGCCTCGAAGCCTGGGTCAGGCCCGAAGAAGAACGCAAATGGGCACCGGTCTTCGCCAAGACCGCGCCAAGCGAACCGACCTTCAGCTACCAGCTCTACGCCCGAAACGGCGAAGGCAGGCCCGAAGGCCGGGTCTCCGACGGCAAAGGAGGTTTGGCGAGCCCCAAGGGCACTGCCGCCCTCGCCCTGAACACCTGGACGCACCTTGCCTTGGTCTCCGATGGCGAACACACCCGCCTCTACGTCAACGGCAAACTCGTCGCCACCGAAGCGCCCATTGCCCCGCAGAGCACCGAAGCCGCGCTTCGGATCGGCGGCAACGAGCAGTGGAGCCAGTACTTCAAGGGAGAGATCGACAACGTGCGCGTCTACGCGCGGGCGCTCAGCGAAGGAGAAGTCCTCACCAAGTCAGAAACCCCCGTCCCCATGGCCCCCGGCGGCCCGATCGCCTCCTACTCCTTCGACGAAGGCACCGGCGCAGTCGCCCACGACTCCTCGGGCGAAGGCCGCGACGCCACGCTTTACGGAGCCGAATGGACAAAAGAAGGCAAGTACAGCGGTGCCCTGCGCTTCAACCCCGCGAACAAAGCTCGCCTGAGTATCCCCGCCAGCCCTGAACTCAACTTCACCGGCCCCTTCAGCCTCGAGGCCTGGGTGCGGCCCGAAGCAAAAGGCGAATGGGACCCGGTCTTCGCCAAGACAGAAGCCGAAAACCCCCACTTCTCGTACGTCCTCTACGCCGACAACGGCGAAGGCCACCCCCAGGGAACCGTCTTTGACGGCACCAAAGGCTGGGCAACCCCAGCTGCAAAAGAAGCGCTCGCCCTGAACACCTGGACCCACCTCGCCCTCGTCTCCGATGGCGAAGACACCCGCCTCTACGTCAACGGCAAACTCGTCGCCACCGAACGCGCGGTCATCCCGCAGGGAACCGAAGCTCCGCTGCGGATCGGCGGCAACGAGCAGTGGGGGGAGTACTTCAACGGAAAGATCGACAACGTGCGTGTCTACGCGCGGGCCCTGAGCTCTGAAGAAGTCAACGCAGACTTGGCAGCGCCTGTTTCCGCTAAGCCGACCACCACCACCGAAGCCGCCACCGCGCTCACCGCCACCGGGGCCACCCTGAAAGCCTCCGTCAACCCCAACGGGACCGCCACGACCTACCAGTTCGAATACGGCACGACGACCTCCTATGGCACCCAAGCGCCAGCCAGCCCCGAATCGATCGGCTCGGGGACCACGGCCGTCGCGCTCAGCAAAGCGCTCAGCGGTCTCAAAGAAGGAACCACCTACCACTTCCGGGTTGCCGCCACGAATGAAGCGGGCACGACCTATGGCGAAGACAAGACCTTCACGACCCTGAAACTTCCGACCGCCACCACCGAAGCTGCCAGCGGCATCACCGGCACAGCGGCCACCTTGAAAGCCTCGGTCAACCCCAATGGCACCGCCACGACCTACCAGTTCGAATACGGCACGACGACCTCCTACGGCACCAAAGTGCCCGCCACTGCCGAATCCGCCGGCTCGGGGACCACCGCGGTCGCAGAGAGCAAAGC
>Ga0068853_100000725_pt1 | contig 22792 bp, 16 predicted proteins | sample KBSCornC32_FD_65655 | JGI IMG/M metagenome (GOLD analysis project Ga0068853, IMG submission 65655) | Corn rhizosphere microbial communities from Kellogg Biological Station, Michigan, USA - KBS Corn C3-2 | ecosystem: Host-associated > Plants > Roots > Rhizosphere > Soil ... | reverse complement strand
CCTCGGCCTCGATCCGGGTAGCGATGAGGCCCTGGCGCGCTACCAGCGCTGGCGGCGGCTCGACACCTCGCTGATGGCGATGGTGACGGACGGCATGAACCGGCTCTTTTCCAACGACATCGCCCCGGTGCGGGCGGCGCGCGATTTCGGCCTCGGCGTCGTCGACCGCCTACCCGTCGTCAAAGCCGCGATGATCCGCGAGGCGGCTGCCGCCGGCGGCCGGCAGCCAAAACTCTTGGCCGGCCAGCCGCTGTGACGCCTGCCGAGGTTGCCGGGCGGCTGCGCGAAGCGGGAATTGCGGCGGCGCCTGACGACATCACGCTGGAGGAGCGCGACGACCGGTGGCTGGCGCGCCTCGGCGACGGGCGGCTCGCTTGGTTTCCCGCCAACCCGCGCGGCGCCGAGCGCCTTGGCCGCGAGCGGCGCATGCTTGCGCTCCTCGCGGCGCGTTGCGGTTTCCGCGTCCCGCGCGTGCTGTTCGAATCGGCGGAGGGCTGGGACGTTCGCGCCCCGGTGCCGGGAAGCGGGGACCTCTGGGCGCTCTATCGGCGGGTGACAGCCGACCCGGCCTTGGCCGGGCGCATCGGCGCCGAGATCGGCGCGATCCTCGCCGAGCAGCACACGCGCATCGGTGCGGACGATGTCTCGAACTGGCTCCCCAACCTGCCGGATTGGCCGCAACCCACGGCGCAGCTACGCACCGACCTGCCGCACGTCATCGACGACACGGCGCTGATCGCGACGATAAACCGCGTGCTCGACGACTACGACGCCGTCGAAGTCACCGCGGCCGACAAGGTGCCGGTGCACGGCGACCTCGGCCTCCACAACATGGCGATCGACGCGGCGACGGGCCGGGTCGAGGGCGTCTTCGACTACGACGGGGCGAGCTGGTCCGACCGCCACCACGATTTCCGCTACCTGCTGTTCGACGAAGGCGCCGAAACCATGCTCGAGGCAGCCCTCGCGATCTATGAACCGACGGTGGGCCGCCGCCTCAACCGCGAACGCATCCACCTCTACAACGCAGCCTGCGCCATCGGCTTTCTCGCCTACCGGCGTGGCGTGCCCGCCGACGAGCGCTGGTGCGGGCGTACCCTTGAGGAGGACCTGCGCTGGGTGAGGGGCGCCATCGGCCGCATCTGATGCAGCCGGCCCCAGATAGCAGAACGCCGCTCGACCCGTTTGCACGGGGAGCGGCGTCCGCGAACAGCGCAGCCCACACGGCGCGAGGGGAGGAACGCGCGGCGCGGACAAAATCTGCTCTGTTCGAATGAGCGAGATATGGTCGGCGGGCCCGTCTGATTCAAGGGATACGTTGGACCCTCTTCACCGGACGCAGATGGCCTAGCCGGTGCCGTCGCCGAGCTCGGGCCATTGCCTGCCCGAAAGCTCCTCGGGATCGACCTCGCGTGCCTCTTCGAGGCTGAGCATGGCGACGCCGTCGCGAATCGGGAAAGCGAGGCGCGCCGCGACCGAGATCAGCTCGCTGCCATCGGGCGAAAGACTCAGCCGCGTCTTGGTCAGCGGGCAGACCAGAGCCTCGAGGAATTTTCGATCGACGTCGGGCGGCCGGGCCATCTCGAACGGCTGGCCGGAGGCTACTGCAGCGGCACGCCGGTGCCGCCGCGCGCCATCTCGAATTCGGCCATGGCGATCAGCGTCTCGGCCCGCGCCTCGAGCGAATCGGCTTCGAGCAGCGCCTGCTTTTCGGCGGCGCCGTAGGGCGAGACCATGCAGCAGAAATTGACGAGGTCGGCGATCGGCGTCTTGTCGATCTCCTCCCAATTCATCTCGATGTTGGCGAAATCGGCGTAGTCGCGCATCATCTTGACGAAGCGGCTTCGGTCGACCCCTTCGGCGCCAAAGCCGCGGGTGAAGTCGGACGCGAAGCGCCCGCCGTCGATCAGCGCCTGCCGGTAGGGGGTCGTCACCGTGAGCTCGCGGCCCAACACGAAGCGGCAGATGCCCTCGAGGATGATGAAGTAGCGGCCTTCGCCGTTTTCCTCGAAATGCGTCAGGCGGCCGACGCAGCCGATCGCCTGGAGCGGGGCCCGGCCACGCGGGCTTTCCTCGGACGTATCCTGCGGCTGGATGAGGCCGACCAGCCGGTCGCCGCGCAGCGCCGCATCGATCATCTCGATGTAGCGGGGTTCGAAGATGTTGAGCGGCCGATGCGCATAGGGGAGGAGCAGCGCGCCCGAGAGCGGAAAGATCGGGACGTTCGGCGGCAGGTCATCGGGAGATTCGGGACGCTTGAGCATCGCAGGCAGCCTAGGAAAACAGCAGCCCCGACAGGAGCCGGCGGCCACGCAGCGTCGCCGGGTCCTTGGGACCCCAGGCTTCAAAGAATTCGAGCAACTTCTTGCGCGCGCCGTCCTCGTTCCAGGTGCGGTCGCGGCGCATCAGGGCAACGAGCGCCTCGGCGGCCGCTTCGTGCTTGCCCTCGGCGTTGAGCACGACGGCGAGATCGTAGCGGGCCTGATGGTCGTCGGGGTCCTTGGCGAGCCGTGCCTCGAGCGCGTCGGATTCGGAAAGCTCGGCGGCTTCGGTCGCAAGCTTCAGTGCCGCGGTGAGCGAGGCATAGGCGTCGCCCTTGCGCTCAGCTTCCGGCACCATCTCGAGCGTTGCCTGCGCCTGCTCGTTCTCGCCGGCCTCGAGATAGACCCGCGACATGCCGATGAGCGCCGCGGCGTTCTCCGGCTGGTGCTGCAGCACCATGCCGTAGATCTGCGCCGCCTGGCCGAGGTCGCCGGCCTTATGGGCTTCGGCCGCGGCATCGAGCGCATTTTTGATCTCTTCCTCGAGCGAGCCGGCGGCAGGTTTTCCCGCCGGCGCCTGGGCGATCACCTTGTCGGCAAAGCGGCGCACCTCGCTTTCAGGGATGGCGCCAAGGAAGGCATCGACCGGGCGGCCGCCCGCGAAGGCGAAGACGGCGGGGATCGACTGGATGCCGAGCTGGCCGGCGATCGCCGGGTTGTCGTCGATGTTGATCTTCACCAGCCGGATCTTGCCGGCCTTCTCGTTGACCACCTTTTCGAGGCTCGGGGTGAGCTGGCGGCAGGGGCCGCACCAGGGCGCCCAGAAGTCGACCATCACCGGCGCCTCGAGCGAAGCATCGATGACGTCGGCCTTGAAGGCGCGGTCGGTGGATTCCTTGATCAGCGCCACGGGCGGGGTGGCAGGAGCGGCGCCGGCGATGTTGACGTTCACGTTGGGTGGCCCTTCGAGCATGCTCGGGTTGTCGTATCGGCTATTGTGCCCCAGCGCCGGGCTTTGCGCAAAGCCCCCGGGGCCGGGCCCGTTTCGGCCCCAGCCCGGATCGCGCGTTTAATGGGTTGCAATCGCCAATTCGATTGGGCATATAGGCGCCGTTCGCGGCGCTGCCAAGCCAGTCGCCGCGCGGTTTGCCGTTCGCGGCGGCCGGGAGCGCGGGTGTAGCTCAGGGGTAGAGCATAACCTTGCCAAGGTTAGGGTCGAGGGTTCGAATCCCTTCGCCCGCTCCAATTTCTCAAAGTTTGGCAAAGCTTTGGTGACGACGGCTTTTCGCATTGCAGCGAGAGGCGGTCGGCGGTTGCGCGACTAGCGCGGTTGAAGTCGCCGGTTCCATTCTGGTTCCACCGCATGACGTCCGCATCGCGCATAAGGAGCCATTGGTCGAGCTCTGCCGTGGGGGCCCACAAGGGCGGGCCAGTTGCGCGACAAGGCGGTGCTGATGATAACCGCCCGCTTCGTCCGCACACAGGCCGATCCACCATGTCCCAGAAGAGAGCCGGATCGCATACGCTAGGTCTCGCATAAGAGGATGGCGGTCGCACGGTCTGGCTCATCCTCGACGTCGCTCCCGCGGGGCCCGCCATCCCGAAATGACTCGGGCGCGCTAGCTGAAATTCCTAGCTGCGGGAGCAACGCTACATTCGTTGCCAAGCCGCATCACCGGAGGCAACGAAATGTAATTAACTTCGTTCATGGCCGGACGAGTACGGTGTTGACTTCAATGGACAGCAAAGCTGCGTTGGCGAGACCGCAATACACCGTCAAATACTTCGCTCTTAAACACGGTATATCGGCAGCCGAGGCAAGACGAATCTTGGGGCGTGCGGGGCGCAGCAGACAAAGAGCCAATGAATTGGCCAAGGAGGCGAAGCACGGTGTCGGTGACTAGCGGTGGGTGATCTTCGCGGACTACCGGTTGCGACAATGGGTTGCATGAACATGGGCAACCATTACCCCCCGGGGTACCAGTTTGCTACTGCGCGGATCACCGCTGGAAGTCGCGGCCAATCCTTGGTCTGGTGGCTAAGCCGCAATCGCACCTTCGAAATCGTCAAAGACCATTTGGTGAAACCTTATGGCCCGCTTCCAACGGGGCGCGTTGACGCTGGCGTTCGTCGCTGTCGAAGATCGATATGGCCTGGCCATCCAGAAAAAGGCCGTGTACCCGAGATTTTTGCCTTCGGCGCGAGCCACCAGGACTCGTCCCCAACCGAAGGCACGGGGGGCCGTAAGCAATCGGCGTCAAGACCGTACCCCAGCTCGCGTTGTGCCGGCACTAGGTTCGCTCATAACCAAAAGTGTCATAGTCTTCGGACAGCAACTGGTAGAAAACCTGCCTGAGCGGCCTCGGCCATACAACGTCAACCTTGCTGCTTGCATTGGCATGTCCCAGGCGAAACTGACGGCCCATGCGTGCCGAGAAATAGGCTTCGATTTCAGCCTGGTTTTCGAGCTTTAGGATTCGTTGGACCAGGCAATTACCGTCTGCGTCGTGAGTCCTATCCTTCAAATATCTGTGCCACCGGCCGTCGGCTACGCCAACTAGAAACTCCTCGAAACTTGATGCCAAGGCACCAGTCCTGATGGCGCCGTGCATCATACTGAGCGGCATCATCAAAGGTTGGCCGTCAAAAGCGCCGGTACGTATTTGATCGACCGCCCAGGCGATTGCATAATCTTCAGAAACGCTCGGCGCTTGCTGCCGGTAGTAGTGGCTCGCGATCCCCGCGAGGACGGTCTTCGAGAACTTGTAGTAGCTCTCGATAATGGTGATCGGCTCGCGGACCGTTGTCACCAGCTCGAAGCGTGAGAAGGCCTCCTCACCGATGATCCGCTTCAGCTCGGCAGCAGTATTGTGCTTGTATATTCCATAAAGGGGCAGGAATACCGCAGCATGCAAAATCTCGCCGGCGCGCGTCGATCCGACGACGAAATCGCCCCACGTTACGTGGCGTTCGAATTCAATCTCGACGGATGATCCGCCGCACTTGGGAATGTGGATGTAGATCAGATCATGATTGTAGGAGATGATCGTCATCGAGCGCCGTTCGGAAGGGCGACAGTAGCATCACTAGTACGAGCGGGTTGATTCTCGTCGGGCACCGGAAAGGCGACTGTTTTCACTTCCCGGCGCTCGACAGTGTCGCGGCTCGCGAGAGCCCCGCCGCTAAGCCATCCAAGGAAAGCGAAAGGAAGAAGGGGGTGCCATCGATGCGATTGCCCCCGATCCTAAAGACTTTTGCCCCCTTTAACGCAGCAACCGATTGCGAGGACATCCGGGCCGGCACGAGACAACCGTCCTGCATGCAGGTTTCGAACTTCAACGGGCCTATGGGTGGTGAGGCGTCAATCTGAAAGAGCGTGCCCGCCTGAAAGCTCATGCCAAGTGGCGTCACGACGGAGACGCGCAGCTCTCCGGCGGCCGATGGTGAGAGGGCGACCGAGAAGTTCTGCCCGGTTATGCTATCCGTTTGCGCCTGCGAAACGATGCAGTCTTCCTGCTTGGCGGCGGACGGCGCGCAGACCAGCTTCCATGCACTAAACGCTTCTTGGATTTGCTGGGGTTTTTCGGGGGCAGCCTCCGCTGTAGCTGCGCTATGCGGTGGTGGGGCGCCCGATGCCGCCGCCTGTGGCGCACCCGCGTGCGGCGCGGCGTCTGCGGGCTCAGTTGGTGGCTCTTTCTTATCACAACCAGCTACGCTGAAGGCCAGAAGGAGTCCGAAGAGCCTGAGATTCCAGCCGACCCCACGCCGACCGGCAGTGCGCTGCGCCATGATGGATGCTATGGCTGACCGCCCAGCTCGATCGCCCGGTCAAGTGCTGCGCCGAATCCGCTCATCGGAACCGTAAACGAGGCAGGTTGGCCGTTCGCCCCCAACGCCGCGACCTTGAGATTGGTCGCGCCGCGCAGGTCCTTCACCGTATCGGCCGGCCAAGCGAGTGGCACGAGGCAACCGCCGCGGAGGCACGTGCTGAAGGCGCTGGGCGCCGTCGGGCTGCTGCTGTCGAGCTGGAAAGTCACGCCCTTTCCCAGATTGAGTCCGAAAGGGAGCACGGCTACGCCTTTGACGCCGCCGTTCGCCTCGGGGTTGAACGAGAGACTAAGCATCAGCTGCTTGGTCCCCTTGTCGAATTGCTGCTGCGAAACGGCACAGTGCGTTGCTCCGTTCTGGACCTGGCAGTTGAGGATCCAGTCGGCGTGGGCTTCGTTGAGGGCGGTCGCCCCACCCGGCAGTCCCCCCGCCGCTAGAGCGGCGCCTGCGGAGCATCCAAGGGCCGCAATTGTACAGATCGCAGCGGCGCGCGCGATGTCGAAGGTGCCCAACCTGATCTCCTCACCGAGTCCTGAACCGGCCGCTGCCGTCAGTACCCTTTCAATACCCGGCGCGCCCAACTTTGCAAGGCGGCGACGCCGCGTTGACGAAGCAGTAACCGACCGGCTTCACGCTTCGGCAACGGATCGTGGTCAATTCGTGGCATGAATGCAACGGCGGCTGGCCGGCAATGTGGCTGCGACATGTCGACCCTTGCTAAAGCGACGGCGTCGGCGCCAATGTGACAGGTAATTTGGCGGATGTGATTCCGCTCCTATCTCTTTGTTGCGGGGGGAATAATATGCTGAAGCGGCTCCAGGCTCGGGCGCGGTATAACATCCTGACGCCGGCGGTGCTCCTGGCCGTGGGTCTGGCTTCTCCCCCGGCACTTGCGATCAGCGTGGGATACACGATCCCCTCCGGCGGCTCATATGTGAATACGACTCCCAAGACCGGCGGCATTGGAATCGACTCGACCGACAACGTCGGAACGCTCGAGAACAAGAGCACAGCGAGCGGCACCGAAGATGGCGTGCTGATCAACGGCAACATCACGTCGCTCATGAATGATGCTGGGGCCGGCATGACAGGCCTCGCCGCGACCATCCCCGGCGGCGATGGCGGCAACGGGGCCTATATCGACGGCTATGCCAACTCGGTTACCAACAGCGGCACGATGACCGGCGGTGCCGGCGCAGCAGGCACCGCCGGCGGTGGCGGCGGTGGCGGTGGCACCGGGCTTTATATCAACGACGGCGCAGGAATGCTGACGAACAACGGCGCGGTGACCGGCGGTGCCGGGGGCGCGGGCGGTTCCGGGGCATCGGGCGGCGGTGGCGGTGGTGGTGGTGACGGGCTTTTCGTCGATGATCCGGTTGGGACCTTCTCCAGCAGTTCGTCTATCACTGGCGGCAACGGCGGCAATGGTGGACTTGGAACAGCCGGTGAGGGAGGCGGTGGTGGCGGCGGCGGCACTGGCCTCCTAATCGGCGGGAACGTTGGCTCGTTCACGAATTCGGCCGCAATCGCGGGCGGCAACGGCGGAATTGGTGGCGCTGGCACCGATGGTGGCGATGGCGGCTACGGCGGCGACGGCCTCTACGTTGCGGGCGGCATTGGCACTTTCTCCAACACAGCGAATATCACCGGCGGGAATGGCGGCGATGGGGGCGCCGGAACGGCCGGTGATGGTGGCGACGGCGGTGGTGGCGGTTACGGTGCCGTTCTTTTCGGCAACATTGGCGCATTCAGCAACAGCGCGACGATTGCGGGTGGCATGGGCGCCGCGGGTGGACACGGCACGGCGTCCGGCGGAAGCGGCGGCGACGGCGGCTTCGGTCTCATCGCTGGCGGCACCGGGATTTATTCAGGCTCAGGGCTCGGAACGTTCACAAACTCCGGCAATATTCTCGGCGGCAATGGCGGCGCGGGTGGCGTCGGCGACACGAGCTTTGGTGGCTCTGGCGGTGACGGCGGCGCCGGCATGTATGCCGAGGGCTACATCGGCACTTTCACCAATTCGAGCAAGATTGCCGGTGGCAACGGCGGCAATGGTGGATCCGGCTTCTCAGGCGGCGGCAATGGCGGCAATGGCGGCGTCGGTTTCGCCGACATGAGCTTCTATACCGCGGCCGGCGCGGGATCCTTCACGAATTCGGGCTCGATGCTCGGCGGCAATGGTGGCAACGGGGGCGATAGCGCCAACGGCAATGGTGGCAACGGCGGTTACGGTGGCGCGGGTGCGGAATTCTTCTCCGGCTATACCGGCAGTTCCATCGGCAGCTTTACCAACTCCGGGACGCTCTCGGGCGGCAACGGTGGCAATGGCGGCAACGGCCTCCTAAACGGTGGTGCCGGCGGCGGCGGTGGTACGGGGCTCTTTGTATCCTCCGGCTACACCGGCGCGAGCGTTGGCAGTTTCACCAACTCCGGGACGCTGACCGGCGGCAACGGCGGTAACGGCGGCAACAGCACTGGCGTTGGTAACGGCGGCAGCGGTGGCTATGGCGGCTTCGGTCTTTACGTGGAGGGTACCGTCGGTACCTTTACCAACTCATCCAAGATCGCTGGTGGCAACGGTGGCGATGGCGGAACCGGGGTCATCGGCGGCAGCGGTGGCTATGGTGGCCTTGGTGTACTGATCACGGGCAAGGGCTTCACCGCTGCTAATGTCTTCACCAACTCGTCTACCATTACTGGTGGCAATGGCGGCAGCGGTGGTGCCGGTACGCTTTTGGGTGGCCGGGGCGGAAGCGGCGGCAACGGCGGAAGCGGTCTGGTTGCTGATGGCTACGTGGGCTCCTTTACGAGCTCCGGTACAATTGCCGGTGGTAACGGCGGCAACGGTGGGGCCGGAGCGACCGGCGGCGCCGGCGGCAACGGCGGGGCCGGCGCATTTCTGGATGGCGTGGGCACGTTCAGCAACTCCGGCAACCTGACTGGCGGTAATGGCGGCGACTCGGGCGGTCTCGACGCCCAGGGCGGCAGCGGCGGAGAGGGTCTCGTCATCGACGGGAACGTGCTTAGCTTTGCGAATAGTGGCCACATCACCGGCGGTAATGCTGGGGCGGGTGCAACGACGCACTCTGGTGGCTCGGGCGTCGATATTGAGGGCAGCGTCGGCGCGTTTACCAACAGCGGCAATATTACCGGCGGTAATGGCAGCACGCACAATTACGACGGCGAGGGTGTCTACATCGGCGGCGACGTAGCATCGTTCACTAACTCCGGAAACATCAAGGGCTACACCGGCGTCTACATGGGCAACTCGTCCATCGGGACGGTAATGGTCAACTCCGGCGTGATCGAAGGCACGGCCGACAGCGGCGGCCCATTCCCGATCGCCGTTGCCTTTGGCAGCGGTAGCGATTCGCTCAGCCTACTGACCGGCGGCCGGTTCATCGGCACTGTCGCTTTCGGTGGCGGTACCAACTCGCTCGACTTCTCACAGTACCACGGCAACCTCGTCCTCGATTACACGGGCAACCTCGCATCCGGCGATATCAATCCGGGCAGCAACCTCTACATCCAGACCGCGCCCGGCACGCTCGCAACGGATGCCCAGGTAATCATCGTCAGCGACGCCGGCATCAAGTACGGCTCGCAATCGATCCAGGATCTGGTGGGCGGTCTCTCCGACCTCGTGGACAGCGAATTCAATTCGCTGAACAACGGCGTGAGCGAGCAGGCGCTGAACTTCGCGCCGGCGCCGCATCAGACAGCGGCGCAGAGCGCAGCGGACAGCCTTGCGGGACCCGCGCCCGACTCGGGTAGGCGCGTCTGGGCTCAGGCAATTGGGGGCGGCAGCGTGCTCAACAATGCCGACGACGTTCGTGACGGCTACGGTGGTCTCGTCACTGGCACCGACATCGAGCTCTCGACCGGCCTGCGCGTCGGCGTCCTCGGTGGTTTCGCCCGCTCGATGCTCGACATCGCCAACGGTCCGCAGACCATCACGTCGACACTTGGCTTCCTGGGTGTCTATGGGCAGGACGACCTGGGCGTAGTGCGTCTCGATGGCCAGATCATCGCTGGCGGCGGCACCAACGACAGCTCGCGGACGATCTATACGCCGGGTGGCTCGGATACCGCGACCGCCTCGTACACGAGCTGGTTCTTCGCGCCACAGGTCGGTGCGACGGTGCCGGTGCTCCACATGGAGAACAACACCGAGGTCAGCGTCGTCGGCAAGGTTGGTTATATCGGCGGCAGCCTCGGCGGCTATACCGAGAGTGGCAGTGCCTACGGTATCACCGTCGGCGCACAAACCATCGGCATCCTCAATGGCTATGCCGGGCTGGCGGCGGAGACGACGCTGGGCAATGCCGGTTCGGGTGACATTAAGGCGCGCGCGGATCTTGGCGTCTTCGCCCAGAACAATGTCGGTGCAACCACTGTGCCGGTTGCTATCGCCGGCATCGATACGGCGGGTGCAGTTGTTCCGAGCGGTGCCACCTATGGCGTCAAGGCGGGCGTGAATTTCGAGATGCCCATCACCGACGTGATGACTCTCGGCGCCGGCGCCACCGGTTCCGTACGCAACGACGGGCAGTTCGCTGGCACCGCCAAGCTCAAGCTGAGCGGTTCGTACTGACAGCTACTGCTACGGCATAGACAAGTTATTCAGAGGGGCGGGTCCAGCAGGATCGGCCCCTTTCTCGTCTTGCTCGCCCATTTACCCTGCGGCTAGTGTGCCGATGGCTTGAGGTATGGGGCGCCTATCGCGTATGGCCGCGGATACCGGAACTGGAGGCGATCGCTTGACGAAGCCGTGGGAAAAGCCCGTGGCTCTGGAAGTGCCCGATGTCTCGCGCATCCTGCAGGATGCCGAGGCAGCGCGGGTCGGCGGTCGCCTCGCCGACGCCGAGGCACTCTGCCGCAGGGTCCTTGTCCTGTGGCCGGGCAACGCCGAGGCGATCGAGCTTATGGGCCTCGTCGCCTACGGCCATGGCAACCTTGACCGCGCGGCCGATTATCTTCGAGAGGCGGCGCGCGCGCCCGGTGCGCAGCCTCGGTACTTCAGCAATCTCGCCGAGGTGTGCCGCATGCGTGGCGCGCTCGATGAGGCAGAAAGCGCCGCGCGCCGTGCCGTGCGCATGGATGCAAAGCTGCCGGCGGGGTGGAACAATCTCGGGATCGTTCTTCAGGAAGTCGGCCGACTCGAGGAGGCAAGGGCGTGCCTCGAGCAGGTGCTGGCGCTCGAGCCGCGCAATGCCCAAGCGCACAACAACTTGGCCAATACGCTGAAAGGGCTCGACCAACCCGACGAGGCAGAAAAGCATTGGCGCCGCGCTTTGGAACTTCGGCCAGACTACCCCGAAGCCCTCAGCAACATGGTCGTCCTTCTCACGGAAGCGGGCGATTACCCCACGGCCGAGGCCTACGGCTTGCGGGCCCTCCAGCTCAATCCGCGCCTGGCTGACGCCTACGTCAACCTGGGAGCCCTGGCTGCGGCTTGCTACAACCACGACGCAGCGCTGCAGCTTGCCGACAGGCTGCTGAAGCTCGATCCGCAAAACCTCAAGGGGATTTCGGCCCGAGCCTTGACGCTCCGCCAACTCGACCGACTGGATGAAGCCTATCGCGCCGTGCTGATGGGTATCGCGATCGCCCCCGAGGACGCCGAGATTCAGCACACTCTCGGGTTAATTCTCCAGTCCATGGGGCGGCTCGACGAAGCGGTCGCCGCATTCGAACGTGCCGGACGTTCGCCGCGGCTCGATGAACGGGCCCGCGTGAGCAGGGGCCGCCTTCTCGTGGAGAATGGCCGCGTGGATGAAGCGCGTGAGGTGTTCGAGGATGTGCTCGACACCTATCCCCGCTCGGCGGCGGCCTGGAGCAATCTGGCCGACCTCCACAAGTTCTCGGCAGGTGACGAGCGTCTTGCCGCCATGGAGACGCTGCTGGCTGCAAGCCCGCCGCCTTCGCGGGGTCAAGCCATCCTGCTCCATTTTGCCATCGGCAAGGGCTATCTCGACAGCGGCGATTCGGACCGGGCGTTCGCGCATCTCAACCGCGGCAACGCTATGAAGCGCGCCACGCTCAACTACGACGGCGCCGCCAATGTTGCCTGGATCCGATCTGTGGCCGATGTCTTCAGCGCGGAGGTTTTGGAACGTATGAACGGCGCGGGCGCGACATCGCAGCTGCCGATCTTCGTTCTGGGCATGCCACGTTCGGGGACAACGCTGGTCGAGCAGATCTTGGCGTCTCATCCAGAGGTGCAGGGCGCAGGCGAACTCAAGCACATTCAGAACCTAGCCCGCCGGGTCGGCACCTATCCGCAGGCGTTCGGCGGCATCAGTACCGGGCAGCTCGACGAATTGGGGAGGGCCTATCTAGCTGCGGTCGGACCGCTCTCGAGCGGGAAACGGCGCGTCATCGACAAAATGCCGTCCAACTTCCTCTATGCGGGCCTGATCCACTTGGCGCTGCCGGAGGCGCGCATCATCCATTGCCGCCGTGATCCGGTCGACACATGCCTTTCCTGCTACAGTAAGATATTCGCTGAGGAGCAGTCGTTCAGCTACGACATGGCGGAGCTGGGTGCCTTCTATCTGGCCTATCGCGACCTAGTCGGCCACTGGCGTGAGCATCTACCCGCCGGTCGCTTTATCGATGTGGACTACGAGGAGGTCGTGGCCGACACGGAAGGCCAGGCGCGGCGTCTGCTGGAGTTCCTGGGGCTACCATGGGACGACAGATGCCTTGAATTTTATAAGACCGAACGGCCGGTCCGTACCGCCAGCGTCAATCAAGTGCGCCAGCCGGTTTATCGCACCTCGGCAGGCCGTTGGCGCAATCACGCGCGTAATCTTTCGCCGTTGCTCGACGCCCTGGGGCTTCCGAGTGACGCTGCGGGCAGCCCTCCGCCAGCGGAGGCTCGGCTCACCTAGCGAGTCAGCCGCTCCTCGCCGCTGCCGCTACAACTGCCTGAAGCTGCTGCCGCAGAACGCCGCGCTGCACCTTGGCGTTCTGGTTACGCGGTATAACTTGCACCTGGAAGATGCGATCGGGCGATCGCTCGCGCAGCAGGGCGCGGCTCTGCTGCAAGAGGACAGCGGTATCGATTCGCTCGTTGGCGACGATGGCGATCCAGATTTCCTCAAATCCTGAGCCGGTCGCTACACCGAGCGCCGCCACGTCGCGTAGCCGGGGATCCCGGCGGAAGGGCTCCTCGATCGCTTCGGGCGCGGTGATGACACCGCCACGATTGATCATTTCGGCGACCCGCCCGGATATGTGGAGCAGCCCGTCACGACCAAGCCGGCCGGTGTCGCCAGGGTAGAACCAGCCGCCCTCGCCGACTGGAATGAGCTCGCCATCACTGCCAAGGTAGCTGGCAAGGTTGTCGGTGCGGACGCGCAAGCGGCCCTCCGCGTCGGGGGCAAGGGGATTGCCCGCAACATCGACGACTTGCATCTCGACACCTGGAATGCAGTAGCCGGTGGCGGTCGGGTTGCTCAACAACAACTGTGCCGTTCCCACCGCCATGGTGCCGGCTTCCGTCGAGCCATAGCCGTTGTAGATGTCGGCGCTCAGCTTGGCTTGCGCCTCGCGAAGCATGTCGGGCGGGATACGGGCGCCGGTGATGTAGACGTTTCTCACCGAGTTGAGCGGTTCGCGGCCAACAAGAAGACGCAACAGCCCGCCGATATGCCCCGCCGAGCCCAGGACGTATTGCACGCCATACATCCGGATCATGTCTATTGCCGCCGGGAGGCCCTGCGGCAGGCAGAGCAGGCCGCCGCTCAGCAGCGTCCTTAGGGCGTTTTGATTGCCAGAGATTGTCGACAGCCCCATCAGGTTGAGGGTGGCACCCCTCCCAGCGTTGTGACCGGCATAGATGATAGTGTTTTCGAGCAGCCGCTGTTGGATGGTCCGACTTGAAAAGGCGACGCACTTGGCGATTCCGGTTGTGCCAGACGAATACATCAGACGTGCGGGTTTCCCCGGGTCGGTAAACCCCATGAGCCCCAGGAGGCGCGCGTAGTCTGGCGAGGATCGCGGGTCGGACGCAAACCAGCTTTCGTCCACCGGCATCGTGGCGGGACCGACCGCGCTGTCCGTCAGCCGCAACGCCGGAGAGGGGCCCGCCGCCGCCCGGGCGCCGTCGTCACTGACGATCGCGGAGGGGATACCCATCAGGCCGAGCGCCAGCATCAGGTAAAGCTGATGCATCGGCTCGCTGACTTCGATGCTGACATGGCGATCGCCGGCGAGGCCGAGGATGGCCACCCTATCGACGGCCGCCGCCAGCGATTTGACCAGCATGCGATAGCTGAGGATCTTGCCGCTGCCGGCGACGGCCGGGGCGTCCTCGTGAAGCCGAGCCGCAAAGACGATCTGCTTCATCAACTGCATGGGGCGCTCCGACTGGCTCTTGGCCTAATAGCGGGGGATGATGTGCTCAAGTCGCCGGATTCGGCCAGACGACGTTTCGAAGCGCCCGGCGATCCACCTTCTGCATGGCTTCCCCCCGCGGGAATTGTGACATGACGGCAATCCGCGTCCGCGCCATTTTGAAGTGCTCTTTCACGCGCGCCACCTGCTCGGGCGTCGGTTCCCGGTCCGCCTCGACCGCGACGACGATCTCGGTCTCCCCGGCCGCGTTCTGCGAATCCAGGATGCAAACCGTACGCGCGCCGAGGTACTGGCCGATTTGCTGCTCGAGCGGAGCGGTCGCCACCTTGAACCCAGCCACGTTGACAACATCCTGGGTGCGTCCGAGGATTCGAATCTTGCCGTCGGCCCGGCGCATCGCCATGTCGCCTGGATAGAAGAACCCGTTCCGGAAAATGCGGGCCGAAGTCTCTGGATCGTCGACGTAGGCGCGACGATCGGTTTCCGTCAATTCGACGGTCAGCTCGCCCTCCTCGTCGAGGCCGCAGGGCTCGCCAGTTTCGTTCTCGATTTTGATGAAACGGTCAGGCTCGGGCGTCAGCCACACCACGTCTTCCGGGTCGCCGCCGAACTTCGAGCGGGCCACTGTGCCGCACTCGCTCGACGCGTAGTGGATTTCGATGTCCGAGGTCACGAAGCGGCGAATCTTTTCCAGCGCACTATAGGGGGCAAAGCCGCCCCCAAGAGCGATGTGGAGGTCGGCGAAACCGTTGACGGGCCCCGCATTCGAGGCGGCCATGGTCTCGATCATCGCCGGCACAAGGAAGATCATGTTGAATTGCTGCTGCAGCAGTGTTCCGAGTGCGCCCGGCCGTTGATCGAGCACGACGGTTCCCCCGGCGCGCCAGGCGTAGCCCGGAAGGCTTGCCCCCGCACCGGTGAACAACGGGAAGAAGAGGCCGTGGAAAATCGTGCGCTCGGTCATGCGGTTGGCCAAGGGCAAGGCACCGAGGGCGAGAGGTCCATCGCCGCCCGCTGTGAAAATTCGCTTGTGCGTGCCGGTGGTGCCCGACGTGTAGATAAAGTGCCCACCGGGCTCGGGGGCGAACGCGCCGTCAACATTCAAGGACGTTTCGCTGTTGGCGAGAATCGTCTTCGTCGGAAAGGTGATCCAAGTCGCGCTGGCGAACGCTTGCCCCGTGCGTGGTTGCGCTGTCCCTTCGCCGAATACGACCGTGCTGACATTGGTCACGCCGAGCTTCTGGGCTTCCTCAATATTTTGGACCGTGATGGTGTGGAGGCCGACGGCACGAAGCGCCAGCACGGCCAGCCACGCCGAACGCAGATTGCCGATGACAACAACAGCGGTGGATCCCGCGGGGAGCGAGTAGCTGCGCAGGAAATTGATCGCTGCGGCGAGGCAGTTGGCGAACTGTCCATAGCTTAAGGACTCGCCGTTGTAGACGAGGGCGGTCGCTTCTGGCTTTCGTTCGGCCCAAGTAAAGATAGTTTGCGCTGACATCGGTCCTCGATCCTGCAGGCGTCATGAGTCGACGGTGCCAGCAGGGATACAACGCCCAGGCCAGCGCGTCAGCAGCCCGAGGCCTCGACAGGCCCGCGATTGATCAATCTTCGAATACGAGCTTGCGCAAAGCGCGGCGATCGACCTTTTGCATCGCCGAGCTGCCTCGGGGGAAGTTCGCCATTCTGACGATGCGAGTCGGCGCCGATTCGAAGTGCGCCTTGATGCGGGCGACCTGTACGGGTGTGGGATCGGTGTCGGCTTCCACTGCCACGACGAGATCGTTCTCCCCGGCCGCCGTCTGGGTGGCAAGGAGGCACACGGCGCGAGCGCCGAGGTACTGGCCGATCTCGAGCTCCAACGGTGCCGTTGCGAGCTTGAAGCCGCCGACGTTGATGACATCCTGTGTTCGGCCAAGGATTCGGATCTTGCCGTCGGCCCGGCGCACAGCCATGTCGCCGGGGAAGAAGTAGCCATCCCGGAATACCCGGGCTGTCGTTTCGGGGTCGTCGGCGTAGCCCTGCCGGTCGTGCTCGGTCACCAGCACGCCGAGATCGCCTTCTTCGTCTATACCGCAGATCGATCCGTCCTCACGCACGATCTTCAGGGTTCGCCCCTGAGCCGGGGTGAGCCAGACGAGATCTTCGACGGTATTGAACTTGGCCCCAGCCATAGTGCTGCATTCGGAGGAGCTGTAGAGCACGGTTACGTCGGGCGTAACGAGGTCGCGGACGCGCTCGGCCAGTTGGCGGGAGACGAACGAGCCGCCGGTGAACAGGCGGAAATTGCCGCGGGGCCGCGGGTGCTGCTCGAGCAGGGTCAAAAGCTTCTCAAGCATGGCAGGGACCGCGACCGTCACCGTTATGTCGTGGTTGAAGATGTCCAGCAGCGCCTCGCCACGCTGGTCGAAAATCACGCAGCCGCCCCGCTGCCACACGAAGAGCGGCCACTTGAACCCTGCACCGGTGAAGGGCGGGAAGAAGAGATTGTGATAGATCGTTTCGGGGTTGAGCGAGAGCTCGCGGTCGGTCACTCCGGAACCGCGCTCCGCGCTGTCTGCCTCGAACAGCAGGCGCTTGTAAGTGCCGGTCGTGCCGGAGGTGTAAAGAAAATGGCCACCGATCCGGTCCGCGAACAAACCGGCCGGCGAACTCGACACGCCGCGCGCGCGCAGGATGAATTCGTCGGCAAAGATGATTGTGGGCGCACCGTCGAGCTCGCGGTCCGTACCGATCTTGCTACGTTCGCTTTCGGCAAACACCACGCAGGCGACGTTGCGGACGCGCAGCGCCCGTGCCTGTTCGAGCGACTGAACGGTGATGGTATCCAGGCCCAACCCGCGCAGCGCGAACAGGGCCAGCCAGCAGACGAGGAGATTGTCGATGACGATCACCGCCGTGCGGCCGGGCTCGAGCGGGTAGTTCTTGAAAAACCTCGCGCTTTGCGTGAGGCAGTTGGCGAACTCGGCGTAAGTGAGCGCCTGATCTTGGTAGATCACGGCCCGGCCGGTCGGTTTCGTCCTGGCCCAGGCCAGGATATCCTGTGCTGGCAATCCGTTCCCCCAACGACGCCGGCGCAATGCCGGCCCGCAGCCAGATGGCCGGATCGTCCTCTAGCCTGCCGGCTTGTCCGGCCCTGACAGCCTGCGCTAGACCTGCCTACGACACGGCCGGCAGCGCGTCAAATGGGCGGTTTTTGAGGGTGGGGTGGCGTCAGTGCTTGCAGCCATGGATGAAGGCGATCCCGGCGTCCTGCACAACGAAGGGCTGCGGTATCTGAATGCCGGGCGGTTTGTCGAAGCGGCCAACCTCCTTGGCCGCGCGGTCGAGCTCGCGCCGGGCAATGCGGCAGCGCACCTCGACCTCGGCATTGCCCTCAGCAGCATAGGCCGATTTCCTTTGGCGCTCGCCGCCTTCGACCGGGCAATTTCGATCGCGCCGACGGATGCCCTGGCCTACAGCAACAAGTCCAATCTCCTCAGCCTCCTGCGTCGCTACGATGAGGCGCTGGCCGCAGCCGATCGCGCCATTGCGCTCGACCGCTCGATGCCCTCGGCACACAACAACCGCGGTAATGCGCTTCTCAACCTCGGCCGCCTGGAAGAGGCGATACTGAGTACGGATCTCGCGATTGCGCTCGATAGCCATTACGCCGACGCACACTATAACCGCGGCGTGCTGCTGGCCGCCTTCGGACGTATCGACGAGGCGGTTGACAGCTACAACGAGGCACTGGCGCTCGACCCGCCCATGTCGCGCGCCCGCTGGAACCGCGGGGTCTGCGAGCTACTACAGGGGAATTACGCGCGCGGCCTCGACGACTATGAACACCGCGCCAGCCGGACCAAGGTCCTGCAGCAACGGCCGCAGCTGACGCCGTTGTGGACCGGGGCCCAGCCGCTCGCTGGCAAGACGCTGATGGTGGTCAGCGAGCTCTACCTCGGCGATACCATCCACTTCTGCCGCTATCTTCCGATTCTGGCGTCGCAGGGCGCGCGCGTCGTCTTCTCCGCCCCAAATCCACTTCGACGCCTGCTGTCGAGCCTTGGCCCGACTGTCGAGGTCGTGCAGCAGGACGAGCTCGCCTCCCGGTTCGACTATGGTGCTGTTCTGATGAGCCTGCCCAGGCTCGTGGAGACTCGACTGGAAACGATTCCCGCCCGCACGCCTTACCTTCATCCGGAACCGCACCTCGTCGAGCGGTGGCGACAGCAGCTCGGCACCCATGGCTTCAAGGTTGGCGTGGCTTGGCGGGGCAGCGCCGACCATGGCGACAACGAGCGATCTTTCGATCCGGGACTTCTTTCAAGTCTTTCCCGCGTCCCGGGCGTCCGGCTTATCAGCCTGCAGAAAGACGGCGCGGGCGACATCGCGGCCGCGCAAGCAAGCGGAATGGCGGTTGAATCGCTGGGGGATTTCGACTCCGGCGGCCATGCTTTCATCGACACCGCCGCCGTGATGCAAAACCTCGATCTCATCATTAGCTGTGATACCGCCATTGCTCATCTGGCAGGAGCGCTGGCACGACCGATATGGGTCGCCCTCAAGAGGGTCCCCGACTGGCGCTGGCTCCTCGAGGGCGATACGAATCCCTGGTATCCAACCATGCGGGTATTTCGTCAGCAGCGCATCGGCGACTGGTCGGTGCCGTTCGATCAAATGCGGCGCCAACTGGTCGCTGAAGTGGCTGGACACCGCGAGGATCGATGACACAACTTGCCGACGCCCCGTTGATCCCTGTGTCGTGGGGCGAGTTGATCGACAAGATCACGATCCTCGAGATCAAGGCGATGCGCATTCCCGATGCCGAAGCGAAGGCGCGGGTGAGGACGGAGCTCGCGCTGCTGCTGCAGGTGGCAGGAGGCGTATTGGAAACCAGTCCCCGGATTGCTGAGCTGAAGGACGCCCTGCGATCGACAAACGATCGTCTCTGGGACGTCGAGGATCGCCTGCGGCTGAAGGAGCGTGACCAAGCTTTTGACGCGGAGTTCGTGGAGCTCGCGCGGTCGGTCTATCGGCTGAACGATCAGCGCTTCATGCAGAAGCGAGAAATGGACCGCTGTCTGTCATCCCCAGTCAGAGAACAAAAGTATTTCTCGTCGGACGGTCCGACCTAAGCGGCGGGTGTTCAGGCGCTGGGAATCCGGTTGCTTTGGGCCGTGCGCTCAAAAGGAAATTGGCGACCGGTTGACCGATCGCCAATGCCTGGATTGCAGCCGAGGTCCTACCAGCCGGCGCCCTTGAGCTCGGTCAGCTGAGCCTCGAGCCTGGCGAGGTTGTCGTGGGCTGAGCCTGAGCCCGAGAGGGTGTCGTGCACGGCGGCCCAGAAGTCGTTGGAGACTTCGCCGTATTTGGTGCCGACGATGGTGGCCGGGCGCCACACGCCGTTGAGGAAGATCTGCTTCCAGCGGGGGATGATGGGCTGCGCCTTGGCGATCTCCGGATCGTCGTAAAGCGCCTGGACGGTCGGCAGGTAGGCGAGCTTGAGGGCGTTTTCCTTCTGCTGCTCAGGAGCGGCGAGGAAGAGGGCCAGCTGCGTCGCGGCGTCGGCATTGCGGGAGTATTTTGAAACCGCCACCGAGCGGCTGGCGAGCGTTGCCGCCGACTGCGCGCCCTGGGCGTCGCCTTTGGGCAGCGGGGCGACGTCGAACAGGCCCTTGATCGGGGAGTCCTTGGTGTTGCCGAGCGCGTAGGCATAAGGCCAGTTGCGCATGAAGACGGCGTTGCCCGTCTGCCAGACGCCGCGGCTCTCTTCTTCCTTGTAGCCCAGGACGCCATCGGGCGAGATGGTGCCGATCCAGCCGGCGACGCGGCTGATCGCGGCGGCGGCGTTGTCGTTGTCGATCGAGATCGAGCCGTTGGCTTCGATGATGTGGCCGCCGGCGTTGGAGGCGACCCATTCGAGGGCGTCGCAGGTCAGGCCCTCATAGGCGTTGCCCTGGAAGACGAAGCCCCACATGTCCTTGTTGCCGGCGGCGCGCTCCTTGTCCTGAACCTCCTTGGCGGTGCTTTCGAGCTCCGCCCAGGTGGCGGGCACGTCCTTGTCGTATTTCTTGAGGAGATCGGTCCGGTAGTAGAGGGCCGGCGCATCGGCAAAGAGCGGCACGCCGACGAGATGGCCGCCGACGGTCTGCCCCTGCACCATGCTTGGAAAGTCCTTGGCGACGGCGTCTTTCGCGGCGGCGGAAAGATCGACAAAGTGCGGGGCGAGCTGGGGCACCCATTCGTCCGACAGCAGGTAGACGTCGACATCCGCATTGCCGGCCGCGAGCCAGAGCTTGAACTGCGCGAAGGCATCGGAGCCGGAAATGGGCGCGGGAACGATTGTCACTTTATTGCCGGTCTGGGCTTCGAAGCGGTCGAGCTGGCCGCGCAGGATTTGCGGGTAATCGCCGCCGTCGCCGGTGACGATCGAGAGGTTGGCGGCAAGCGCGGGGCCGGCGAGGGCGGCCATGCCGACCGCTATGAGTAACCGATGCACGTGGTTCATCTTCTCCTCCTGTTGAATGTCTTACCCCGATTGTCCCGTTACCGGCTCTGATCCTCACGGCGAGCCGCCGCCGATGGGCTGAGGCGGCGGGCGATGGCCTCGGGCTGGGCCACCTGCATCACCAGCGGCGGCAGGCCGCGGGCGATGAGCTCGAGATCGTCGACTGCCATGCGGCCGATGGCCCGTCGCTCGCGCCGGATCGAGGCGGCGCGATGCGGCGAAAGCACAATGTTTTGGCTGGTGCGGACGGCCGCATCTCGGGGCATCGGCTCGCTTGGAAAAACATCGACCGCCGCCTGGATTTTGCCGGCATCCGCCGCCTCGACCAGCGCATCGAAATCGACGAGATGCGCCCGGCTGAGGAGAACCAGGAGCGCGTGCCGGGGCATTCGTCCGATGAGCGCGCGGCTGATAAGGCCCGCGTTTTCGGGGGTGGGGGTTGCGAGCACGAACACGGCGCGGGACCGGCTCATCACCTCCTCCAGCGAAACGGGCATGCATCCCGCCGCGGTGATCACCGAGTCCGTGAGCCAGGGATCGAACACCCGAACCTTGCAACCGAACGGCCGGAGCAGGGCCAGCAGCTCGCGGGCAATGGCGCCGAAGCCGACGAAACCTAGCTCCTCGCCGAAGAGCGTAAAATCGCCCGGGCGATCGGCCTGCCATTCCTCGTTGCCATCGCGGACGGCGAGGTGGGCCGGCACGAGGCCGCGGCAGGCCGCGAGCGTCAGCGCCAGCCCCATTTCGGCGACCTGACGGGCGAAGGCGGGGGCGCAGGAGAGGACGCGTATGCCGCGCTCGAAGCAGGCGCCATAGTCGATGGTCGGGGGGAAATGGCCGCCGACCTCGACGATGGTACGCAGCTTTTCGGCCTGCCCGACCGCCGCCCGGTTCATCGCCGGGCTGAAGCCAACGACGGCCCAGGCGTCGGCGAGCGCTTCGTCAAACGCCTCGGCCGGCATTTCCTCGTCGCGCCCCCAGACGATCTCGGCAAAGCCCTCGAGCCTCTCGAGGTCCTCGGGCGAGAAGATTTCCGTCATGGTGCGGGGGTAGGGCCCCACGACAACCTTTGGCAGCGGCACAGCAAACTCCTTGCAACTATCTTGCACAATGTTGTTGCATGAATTGCATGATGATTGCAAGGAGGAGAGGGGTTCCCTTTGGCGCCGGCGGTGCCTAGGGTTTCCTGAGGACTTGGAATCGCGAGACTGCGAAGATGGGGCGGCCAACGCTCGCCGACATTGCAAGAGTTGCACAGGTCAATGCAGGAACCGTCAGCCGGGCGCTTGCCGGATCAGCGCTGGTCAGCCCGGAAACCCGGCGGCGGATTCGGGCCGCGGCGGACGAGCTGGGCTACGTGGCGCCGGGCGCCAAAGCGGCGTCGGACGAGCACGACCGGCAAGTGCTGATCGCGCTCCAGGACATCGCCAATCCGTTCTTTTCCGATGTGGTCTCGGCTGTTGCCGAGGTGGCGCAGGAGGCGGGCTACGGCGTGCTGATCGGGAACACTTTCGCGCGGCCCGACGTCGAGCGACGCATCGCGCAGAATTTCCTCGCCGGCACGGTGGATGGCCTCATCATCCAGACCGGCCACCTGCCGAAAGAGTTGCTGCGCGTGCCGGATCTCGCGCATCGCGTCGTGGCGGTCGCGGTGCCGATCGAGGGGGCAGGGCTGACCACCGTCGGCATCGACGAGTTCGCGGCGGCGAAGGAAGCGGTCGATTATCTGATTGCGCTCGGCCACAGGGACGTCGGCCACATTGCCGGGCCGCCGGCGCCCACCAATGCCGAGCGGGAGCGCGGCTATCGGACGGCGATGACCGAGGCGGGGCTCACCGTCGATGCCGCG